>Ga0190274_10000450_pt1 | contig 25049 bp, 25 predicted proteins | sample Popmic531T_FD_133002 | JGI IMG/M metagenome (GOLD analysis project Ga0190274, IMG submission 133002) | Populus adjacent soil microbial communities from riparian zone of Yellowstone River, Montana, USA - 531 T | ecosystem: Environmental > Terrestrial > Soil > Riparian zone | place: USA: Montana... | reverse complement strand
TTTACTGAAAAAATAAAGCCACTCATTGAAGAGATCGAGCCCAGTTTTTTTGAAATAACCGTGGCAATGGCATTCGATTATTTTGCAGAACAAAAAGTGGATGTTGCCATTGTAGAAGTCGGTCTTGGTGGAAGATATGACAGTACCAATATTATCACTCCTGAACTTTCTGTTATCACCAATATCGGTTGGGATCACATGAATATATTAGGTGATTCACTGGAAAAGATTGCTTATGAAAAAGCTGGGATTATAAAGCAAGGAGTTCCGGTTGTTATTGGGGAAACGATACCAGAGACAAAATCAATTTTTGAAAAGATCGCTGCAGAAAAAAATGCTCCTCTTCATTTGGCGACAGAAGAAAGAAATGTAGCAGGTTGGGAATGGGAAAAACATGAGTTGATCGTTGAAATTGCTGAGAAAGGAAAAACAGATCACAAAAAATATCATCTTGATCTGCCGGGAATTTATCAAAGCAAAAATCTATTAACAGTACTTGAGGCTTGTTCTGTTATAAAAGAACTGGGATATAAATTAAATGAAGATGATACCCGGCATGGTTTACAAAAAACAAAAAAAATTACCGGGCTTCATGGTCGTTGGGAAGTTATTCATGAAAACCCAACTATCATTTTGGATGTTGGACATAATGAAGATGGAATAAAACAAATCATTCAACAAATTGAATTGACAAAGCATCATGATCTGCATATAGTAATCGGCATGGTAAAAGATAAAGAGATCGATACTGTTTTATCACTGTTGCCTCACTCTGCAAATTATTATTTTACCCAGGCTCATATTCCGAGAGCCCTGCCCGCCGGAACATTGAAAGAAAAAGCAGGAAATTTTAATTTAAAAGGCAAGATAGTTACAGACGTAAACGAAGCAATTAAAGAAGTAAGGTCAAAAGCACATAAAGATGATCTGATCCTTGTTTGCGGTAGCGTATTTCTTGTAGGAGAAGTGAATATTGCATAAAATAACAAGAGCTTCAATATAAATTGAAGCTCAGTGTTAAGAAGGGCTCTAAGGTTTAATGGTTAACTGAATACTGGTTTAATGGTTAATTACCTTTGATCGGCGGCCCTCGGTTTTTAATAATAAACTACATTGTCATAATAATTCCATTATTATAATTTGTTTAAAAAATCCTTGCAGGTTGTAGGTTAGTTAGTGCAACAATCAAACTAGATCATTGCGTAGGAATCAAATCACATCGGTAAATCTTATGTAGAGCGCAGATGGATTTATAATTATCCAAGAGGTATTCCTAAGGTACCCCCTTTATTTATATTACCAAAAAAAATCTGGTTATTTTATAAGGAAGGTTTATAATGTATTTAATAAACCCTTTAATTAGGCTTAAAAGATATTACTACCCCAGGATCAAAATCTAAAGAGGGAGTATCAATTTTAAAAGATCATGGTCCTGTTATTTAGAAAGCATATTCCTAATTCAAACAGGATTTGTTAGCTTTAAGAGACCGTTGAACCTATTTACCAATATGGGTATAATGAAAAAAAACACACTTGTATCCGATAAAAAATCGGTTATTAAATCAATAAGTGATCCTGTAAGAATCACTAAAAGCAAAAAGGAAGAGGATGAAATAAAAATCAATGAGCTTTTAAAAACAACGCTGGATAGCTCTTTTGACTTCATACAGGTTTTCAAAGCTGTGCGGGATAGGCACGGAAAAATAATTGACTTTATATGGATACTCAACAATCGCAATCTTGTAGAAAGGCAAGGCGATAGAGTTGGTAAGAGCCTGATACAACTAAACCCGGGTGTAATTGAAGCTGGTCTGTTTGACAATTTTATACAAGTAACTGAAACTGGTATCTCCCAAACGAGTGAATTTTATTATGATCATGAAGGATTCAACGACTGGTTTCATCAAACAATTATTAAGCTCAACGATGGGTTTATTTTAACAGGTGAGATCATTACAGAACGAAAAAAAATTGAGCAGGAAGTATATCAACGTACGATCGAATTAAAAGAAAGCAAAGAATTGCTCCAAAATATTGCAGATGCCATTCCTGATATGATAAGTGTACAGGAATACCCTTCCCGCAAAGTCATCTATTTTAATCGTGAACCATATACTATAAGTGGTTTTAATGCCGATGAACTGTCAAAAAAAACTATCGAAGATCGTCATAAGCTTGTACACCCCGAAGATCTAACCGGTTTGAAAAAATATGCTGACAGTTTTAAAACACTGTCAAATGATAATATTACGACTGTTGAATACCGGGTAAAAAATAACTTAAATGAATGGGTGTGGCTGTCAGCAAGAGGCAAAGTGTTTGAGCGGGATGAACAAGATAATGTAATTAGCATTGTAGTTGTTGTTCAAAACATCAATGCACAAAAAAAAGGAGAAGAGGAAATTGCGAAGCAGCATAATATTTTAAAACAAGCAGAAGAACTTGCAAAGATTGGAAGCTGGGAATACAATATTAAAACAAAAGAATTTCTATGGAGCGAAGGCATGTATGCCTTATTTAATATGAAAAAAGGTAAACAAGTCAAGCCAGCGATATACCTGGATCATGCAACTGAAAAAGAGAGGAATGTTGTTGAAAAGCTAGTAAATGTTATCGAAACATCTTTTCAGCCCTTTGAAGAAACAATGTATTTAAAAATTGATGGAGATATAAAAGCAATAAAAATAAAAGCAACTCCTCTGAAAAATAATAAAGGGGAGATAGAAAAAATGTTAGGGGTTAACATGGATATTTCTGCATCGTTGGAGTCCGCTAAAAAAATAATGGGTCTGAACGAATCTCTGCTCGCCATGAATAAGGAATTAAATTCCCTAAATTCCGAATTAAGGAGCTTTAATAGCATAACCGCCAACAATTACAGTGAAGCGCTGCGTCATGTTTATATCAACCTGGAAACAATAATAACAAGTGATTCACGGCATTTATCCGATTCAGGCCGGGCCAATATAAGAAGAGCACAATCAGCGGTTCAAAAAATGAAGTTGCTGACAAACGACATCCATAATTATCTTGAACTGTATGATGCCGGGATAAAAAAAGAATTGATCTCTCCAAAAATAAATTTGCAAAACATAATAAGAGAATTGAAAGAAAAGATAGAAGAAGCGAATGCAAAGATCGAGATCGAAGAATTACCAGCAGTAACGGCCGATCCCGTTCTTTTTTCAAAGTTACTTTCCAATCTAATTGATAATTCTATCAAATTCAGAAAGCCCGGTGGAGATCCTGTCGTTAAGATAAGACGTACACAGATCAATGAATTAAAAAATGTACCGGTTCCTTTAACAGGAATGTCATACACGATCATTACAGTTACTGATAATGGTATTGGTTTTAAAACTACCGATAAAATATTCGAGCTTTTCACCCAGCTACCGGATGAGGTTAAACACAAAGGCTCAGGCATTGGACTTGCGATTTGTAAAAAGATCATGGAGATGCATGGTGGCTATATTACTGCTGAAGCTGAGCCCGGAAAAGGAGCATCGTTCCATTGCTTTTTTCCCAATGAATTTTAATAAGACAGCTCTCCTAGTTTTTCAAGCGCATATAATATACAGGTAACATGCATTGCCTGGATGATCTTATTTTCACGAACCATCTTTTTTAGTTCATCAATGGAGTACAATTCAACAATTATTTCTTCATTATGATCTAATTTCTGCACACTCACTTTCCTCCCTCCTTTTGCAAGGAACATGTGCATCCAGTTTGTATTAGTAGAAGGATTGGCTGAAATTTTTCCAAGCGATTCATAAGAAGAAAAACTATAACCAGTTTCCTCTAACAATTCTCTTGCGATCGCAGCTTGATAATCTTTATCAGTATCATCTACACAACCTCCCGGCAGCTCTATTATAACCTCCCCTACGGGGTGACGATACTGGCGAACCATTATTACTTTATTATCTTCTGTTAATGCAAATGCAGTTGCCCATTCAGGAAATTCGTAAACATAATAGGGATTGATGATCTTACCAGATGGTGCCTCACAAATGTCTTTGCGAACCTTAAACCATAAGTCATTGAACAGATACTCAGAAGATAGTATTTTCCACTTCAACAATTATTAATTTAAAATTGTTAATTATTAATTTCTCACCACGCCATTTTCTTTCTTAATGAAGTTATATGAGCCACATGATGCTTGCCATGCCATGCATACATGCCAAGCAAATACCAAAGACGCATTGTTTTTTTATGTTCAGGATGAAAAACTGTTTTGTTATTCCATTGTTCATCTGTTACATATTTTAAAGTTTCATACCAGCGAAGATGGAGTGCATGCAATAGGGTGAGTGAAATATTGATCGGCAATTTTTGTACATCACTGAATTCAGCCCAAAGCTTTTCATTATAAGGCTTGATCACTGGATTGTCTTCTGTTAATCCAAGTTTAAAACGGATATAAGCATTCATGTGACTATCTGCCACATGATGAACAACCTGTTGTATCGTCCATCCACCTTCGCGATAAGGAACATGCAATTGAGATTCATCAAGATTCAAAACCGCATTCTCCAATTGCAACGGTAAAAATTTTATATCTGCCATCCATTCCACTTTTTGATCAATAGAAAATGGTTGCTGCTGATATTGACCTATCGGGTAACTTAAATTCGTTTCAATTACTTTGCTCATATTTCTTAATTATCAAATTAGCTAACTAGCATATCAGTACATCACTCTTCCCTCAATGAACGTCCCGTCAAATTGATAAACACATCTTCCATATTTGCTTTCTTTACTTCTTTTGGCCTTTCAAAACCAGATGATACAAGACTATCAATAAGCCCGTCAGGAGAATCCATTGCAATTATCTTGCCTGCATCAATAATGGCAACACGATCGCAAAGTACTTCAGCTTCGTCCATATAATGAGTCGTAATGATGACAGTTGTCCCTTTATCACGAATACTCCTTACCAGGTCCCAAAGATTTCTTCTTGCCTGTGGATCAAGACCTGTAGTTGGTTCATCCAGGAAAACAATCTTAGGATCATTGATAAGCGTAGTTGCGACAGAAAAACGTTGCTTTTGTCCCCCACTCAATTCTTTCACTTTTGCATTTGCTTTATCTTTTAAGTTCACCGTCTCCAATAAACTCATTGGATCTACATTCCGGTTATAAAGACCGTTGAACAAAATGATGAGTTCAATCAATTTAAGATTGGGATAATAACCGCTGGTCTGTAATTGGACACCAATGATCTTTTTAATTTCATCCGGATCTTTATCAAGGTTAAATCCATTTACCCAAACCTCGCCACTTGTTTTCTCCCTAAGCGTTTCAATTATCTCCAGCGTTGTTGATTTGCCGGCGCCATTGGGACCCAGCAAACCGAATATTTCTCCTTCCTGCACATCAAAACTGATCCCTTTTACCGCCTGGAAGTTTCCATAATTTTTTACAAGCTCTTTAACTCTTATGATGGTTTCTTTCATTTTCAAAAATTAAAATTCAAGTTCCATTTTTACATCGGCCGTTTCAAAAGGCGAATCTGTTACTTCCACATTTTTGAAACCATATTTCTCATACAACTTCAATGCTGTTTGTAGTTGATGATTAGAAAAAAGAATTAGTTTCTCTCCTCCAAGCTCCTTAACTTTTTGCAAGCAAGTCTCCATTAATAATTTACTGATCCCCCTTCCCCGCCAGCTTTCAGCAACGCACATTTTTATTAATTCAAAAATACCATGACCTTCAGGCATGATCCCTACAGTTCCGACTATTTCTTCTCCTGCTTTTGCAAGCCAGAGAAAGCCGCCTCTTCCAAGAACGATTTCTTTAGGGTTATCCAGAATGATCATATCATGACTTTCGGTAAGATTGTATTTATCCAAATAGTCAAGATTTAATCTTTTAAAATCCGCCTGATACTTTTCATCATAATCTATTATCGCTATTTTATCTGCCATAAATTTTTATTCATTAGTACATCAGTACATTACAAGCAAGATTCTAATTCCTCCATCATCCCCTTACTTCCAACAAAAAATGGTGAACGCTGATGTAATTCTGTTGGCTGGACGTCTAATATTCTTTCCTTGCCATTTGTTGCAACTCCTCCGGCAAGTTCAACTATGAAAGCAAACGGATTACACTCATAAAGCAACCTGAGTTTACCTTTTGGCTTATCAGTTGTTCCGGGGTACATAAAGATCCCACCTTTTATAAGATTGCGATGAACATCGGCAACCATACTGCCTATATATCGTTGTGTATACGGGCCGCCGGTTTCTTTTGTTTTTGCCTGGCATTTATGAATATAATCTCTTACACCTTCATCATACCGGAAAAAATGTCCATGATTAACTGAGTATATCTTACCTGTATCAGGACATTTAATATCAGGATGGCTCAATGTAAATTCACCGATTGAAGGATCAAGAGTAAAACCATTTACGCCACGTCTCGTTGCATATACCAGCATTGTACTTGAACCATAGATCACGTAACCGGCGGCAACCATACTATTCCCTTTCTGCAAAAAATCTTCAAGACTACATGGCGAACCCTTCGGCGTAAGGCGACGAAAGACAGCAAAGATGGTTCCGATAGAAACATTCACATCAATATTTGCACTGCCATCGAGCGGATCATACATGCAAACGTATTTTGAATTATTACTCACCTCGTCATCAAACACAATGATGTCATCCAGTTCCTCACTTGCTATACCTGCACAGCTGATACCATGTTTCAATGCACCTGTGAACTGATCATTTGCATACACATCAAGTTTTTTTACTTCTTCCCCTTGAACATTTATAGAACCTGCATCTCCAAGAATATCCACCAACCCTGCTTTATTTACCTCTACATTCACCCGCTTGGCAGCAAGGCCAATATCTCTAAGCAGGCTACTTAATTCACCAGTAGCTCCCGGGTAATTCCGGTATTGTTGAATTGTAAATTCATCTAATGTAAGTACCTGCCTGTTTATGATCATAAGAAATATTAAGGTTAACAAAAGTAAGGGAATAACTGATTTTAGATTGGGGATTGTGGATTTTAGAATTTAAGCCCAATTCACTAAGAACAAATGCTTCATGTTTATCTTTGCCAGCCAATCCGAAATCTTAAATCTAAAATCTAAAATCAACAATGCAGGTCTTTAAGTTTGGCGGAGCTTCAGTGAACAGCGTGGAAAGAGTTAAAAATGTCGGCGACATTCTCAAACAATATTCAAATGAAAAGATACTCGTAGTTATTTCAGCAATGGGCAAAACCACCAATGCCCTCGAAAAAGTAACCGATGCATTTTATACAGGCAAAAAAGACGAAGCCTTACAATTATTTCAACAAGTAAAACAACAACATCTTAATACCGCAAAATATTTACTTGTTGCAAATGCAGTGACATGCGAAGATCAACTGAATAATTTTTTTACAGAAGTGGAATGGCTGCTGCATGATAAACCAGTCAGAGACTACGATTATTATTACGACCAGGTTGTGTGCATCGGCGAATTACTATCCACTTCTATTGTCAGTCACTACTTAAATGAAATTGGGATAAAGAATAAATGGGTTGATGTAAGAGATGTTTTCAGAACAGATGACAACTTTCGTGATGCTGCAATTGATTGGGGGTTTACTGAGGAAAGGATCAATAGTCAAATTATTAAATTGTTTAACGGCGCTGACATTGTTCTTACGCAGGGATTTATTGGCGCCACTGATGAAAATGAAAGTACAACTCTTGGTAGAGAAGGAAGTGATTATACTGCTGCCGTTTTTGCAAATCTTTTAAACGCAAAAAATCAAACGATCTGGAAAGATGTGCCGAGTGTGATGAGTGCTGATCCCAAACAATTTCCTGATGCTACAGAAATTCATGAGCTGAATTATAACGAAGTAATTGAAATGGCTTATTATGGTGCACAGGTCATTCATCCAAAAACAATAAAGCCCCTTCAAAACAAAAACATCCCATTGTATGTAAAATGTTTTTTAGATCCTTCATTAAGTGGTACGGTTATTCATAACAAGTCATTAAAAAATTTACCACCGATAATTGTTATAAAAGAAAACCAGGCAATGATCGAACTCAGTTCAAAAGATTTTTCTTTTGTGGAAGAAAAACCGATCGCCGAGCTCTTTCATCTTTTTGAGAAACTAAAAATAAAACCCAACCTTACACAAAATGCAGCTATCAGCATGATCTGTGTGCTGGATGATAGAAAAGATAAGATTGAAAAACTTGCTTTGGCTGCATCAGAATTTTTTGATATCAATGTAACAAAAGGATTGACCTTGCTTACTATTCGCCATTACACAAGAGATATTTATGATAAGCTGACAGCTGGCAGAAAAATGTTGCTTCAGCAAAGAACAAACGAGACAGTTCAGGCTTTGTTGCAATAATCATCGATATGCAAACTTTAAACAAGTAAGTGGAGCAAAAATTAGAATATGTAAACGAAGGACGTGGTGGCTATGTTATCTATAAGGATGAACAAGGCGAAATAAGGTTATTCTTTGAATACGGAGGCGGCAATTGTGTTGTTATTATTTATGTGCCTTCAACTAGTGAATGGACAAGCAAAACAAAACGGTCATTGACACAACGGGAAACTGTCTTGACTTTTGTTGCAGAAAAATCAATCAAAGATCAAGCGCCAAATTGCCATTATGTGATATCTGACATTTGCATTGAAATCTTTAAAAAAGAAAATAAATCAAGTAGTCAGGAATTGTAAATCGCCCCAACAACTAATCCTTATTATCTTCGATAATTGGAACAGCTGATCAAGTATATCAAAACTTATTCTCCACTAAGCAACAATGCTGAACAAGTATTGTATAGTTGTTTTGAAAAGCTTGTGTTACCCAAAAATGATTTTTTAGTTACTGAAGGAAAAGTTTGCAGGCATTTATATTTCCTCAAACAAGGCGCAATAAGAGGCTACTATTTACTGGATGGAAAGGAAATTACACATTGGTTTGCTTTCGAGAACGATTTTGTTACATCTTCTAATAGTTTTATTACTGGCCAGCCTGCAGTAGAAAATATTCAGTTACTTGAAGGAAGTGTATTGTGGTCGATCTCAAAAGAAAAATTGACAAGTCTATTCAATCAATATCATGAAATAGAAAGATTGGTAAGAATTGCTTATGAAAAATATTATATCCGCCTTGAAGAAAGATTTGTGAATGCACAATTTAAAACTGCTGCTGAATTGTATGAGAACGTTGTCCAGCGAACACCGCATATCCTCGAAAGAGTTCCTCTCGGAATGATCGCTTCCTATCTTGGTATCAGCCAGGAAACGCTGAGCAGAATAAGAAGCCGGCTTTAACATTTCAGGTTCTCATTTTTGACCAATGTCAAAAGCTAACCCTTCATTGCCTGATAGATTTGTTCCTCAAACTAATAACAATGGAACAAAAACAACCGCAACAACCAACTGCTGCTTTTATTGGCGCCTCATGGACCGCTTTGATCATCGGCATTTCAGCATTTATTATCGGACTTTGGGACGCTGAAATGGAATTGAATGAGAAAGGTTACTATTTCACTGTATTAATGTTCGGCTTATTCGCAGCTGTCTCTGTTCAAAAAGCAGTGAGAGACCAGATCGAAGGAATTCCGGTAACCAATTTATATTATGGCCTGGCCTGGTTTGCTACTATTTTATCTATCATTCTCCTTACTGTTGGGCTTTGGAATGCAGATCTTGAAAAAAGTGAAAAAGGGTTTTATGCCATGTCGTTTATATTGAGTATGTTTTCAGCAATCGCTGTTCAAAAAAATACACGAGATATGAGGCTAACAGAAAATAAAGACGATCAAAATAAGGAGAGAATCGAAGACTAATAAATTCATAAACTCTACGTATTTTACGTCCCAAGTATGAGAAAACAAATTTTACTTCTTTTTATTTTCTGTGTGTCTATTTTTTCTATCTCTAAAAGTCAGTCAAACAAGCGATATGTTTATTATCTGGATGCAACTTTAGCTTCTGTTGAAAAATCAAAAGCAGTGGTTTTAGGTGAAGGATCTTATGAAAATGGAGCCTTTAGACTAAACTGCTATTCTATGAATAGGGATAAACTATTTTTAACTGCTTATTGCACCGACTCTACAATTTCAGAATTTAATGGTTTATTTACAAGCTTTCATCTTAATGGCAACAAAGAGGAAGAAGGCAATTACAAAAATGGTGACAAAGAAGGCGTATGGCAAAAATGGGATACCCTTCAAAGAAAAATAGATTCAACTGTTTATTTACAAGATCAGCCTACCCTATCAACAACATTCTCCTACTACAAGAATGGAGCTCTTAGTTACTCTACAACAAAAGACAGCTTGTCTGATACCTATAGTAGTGTCTCTTATACCAAAGAAGGCTTAAAAAGCAGTGAAGTTTTTTTCCTGGGACAGAAAGGTGTTTTTAAGAACTTTACCGAAAACGGTATAGTAACAGATTCAGTATTCACAAGAGAAGAAAAAGAAGCTGGGTTTCCAGGCGGAGAAAAAGGTTGGCGGAGCTACCTGGAACGAAACCTAAATCCGGATGTCCCTATAAAAAGAAAAGCTCGACCCGGCACTTATAATGTCCGCATTAAATTTATAGTTCAAAAAGATGGAAGTATATCAGATATTTCTGCTGAAACTACTTATGGCTATGGAATGGAAGAAGAAGTTATCCGCGTCATTACGAAAGGTCCAAAATGGGTACCCGCTGTTCAATATGGACGAAAAGTAAAAGCTTATCGCATACAACCTGTTACTTTTGTAGTCTCATTGCAATAACACAGGCATATATCAACCACGCAAATATTTTCATTTATTTTTCAAGCGACGTTACACTGTTTAAACATTAGTTGCTATCTTCATTTTCAATTTAGTATTCGTACCAAGTTAACAACTCACTTTTGCCATGCCTTCACAGGTCTTTTAACGTTGAGTACAAAAAATCGTCGAACAGACAACTACCGATTTTCAACTTTAAAACATAAAACAATTATGGCAAAATCAAAAACCATTGTACTCATTCACGGAAATTTTGTGAATAATACTAGCTGGAAAGAATGGAAAAGTTACTATGAACAAAAAGGTTATAAAGTTTATACGCCTGCAAACCCCGGACACGAAGGTGATCCTGCAGAGCTGAGAGCAAAAGTTCACCCTGACCTTGTTAAAACGGGATTTATTGATGTTGTAAATAACATCGCTAAATTAATAGATACATTACCTGAAAAGCCATTAATTATTGGTCACTCTATGGCAGGTATGGCAACGCTGAAATTGGTAGAAATGGGAAAAGCAGCAGCTGGAGTAAGCATTGATGGAGCGCCACCGAAAAATGTTTTTCCACCGTTTCAAACACTTAAAACTGTATTACCAGCTTTTGGATTTTTTTCTTTTACTAAATATTTTATGGGAAGTCATAAATGGTATGATTATTCATTTTTCAATACGATACCTGCTGCAGAGAAAGAAAAAGCTTTTGAAAAATTTGCGGTACCTGAAAGTTATAAGGTCAGTCGCCAATTAGTTCTAAATTCTTTTTCAAATATAGATTTCAAAAAACCTCACTCACCAATTTTGTTTGTTGGTGGCGGTAGAGATCATATTTTTCCGCCCAATCTCACACAATCAATAGCCGGAAGATATAAGGATGCAAATAGTTTGCTTACTGTAAAAATATTTGAAGATAAAAGTCATTTTATTTGTGGGGAACCTGGTTGGGAAAAAGTTGCTGATTATATTTTAGATTGGTATGAAAATCTGTAATGCTGCACACAAAAAATGTGTTTGTTTAGTCTGAAGCAAAAAAATGCTACCGGTCCTTTCAGAAAAATAACAGGTCATCACAATTCTAAACTGAATGATTTTTTATTTCCTTACCTTAATACAAATTCTACTGTTATGACAAAGCACACAATGAGTTTTTTTTATCTGTGCCTGTTCTGTTTATTTACTTCTGTACTAACTGCACAGACCAAAAAATATCTTTCATCAGATGAATATGGCAAATGGCAAAGCCTGAGCAGCACTGCTATTTCACCCAATGGTGAATGGGTAACATATCAAATAGTAGTACAAGAGGATAATGACACTCTGTTTGTCATTAATAAGCAAACACAAAAAAGTTATAAACTGGAGTTTGCTTCATTACCTGAGTTTTCAAAAGACAACCAGTGGGTCGCTTACCGCATTGGCATTCCATTTAAAGAAGCTGAGAAACTGCGGGAGCAAACAAAACCTATTGAATACAAAATGGGATTGCTGAATCTTGTTACAGGCAAAAAAGAATCGATTCAAAACATTGGTAGTTTTGGTTTTTCCCGTAACGGTAAATTTCTTGTTGCCTATCTCACTCCGCCAAAAGAAAATAAAGATAAAGGCGCCGTATTGCTGCTAAAGAATTTATCGGATGGAACAACACGTACCATCGGTAACGTAACAGAATACAGTTTTAATAAGAAAAGTGATTATCTCGTTTACATTGTTGAATCAGCTAATTCTGCAGGTAATTCGGTAGAACTTTTCAACCTGCAGAACTACTCATTAAAGATCCTCGCCAGTGATACATTAAAATTTTCCAAACTCACCTGGCAGAAAGAAGGTGATGGGGTTGCCTTTCTTAAATCTTATAAGAAAGATAGATACGAGGAAGAAAATGCAGTGGTATATTCTTATGCCGATATTTATAAAACACCTGTATTAAAAACATTTGAGCCGGAAACAACAAAAGGATTTCCGGCCGGTATGCGTGTTTCCAATAAAGCTGTAGTGGGCATGAGTGATGATATGACTTCTGTTTTCTTTGCATTGGACAAATGGACCTATAATGCCCCACCGAAAAAAGATAGTGTGAAAACAGATTCAACAAAATCAACAGTAGCTGTTAAGAAAGAAAACCCGCCTCCTAAAACAGCGAATGTAGATGTATGGCATTGGAAGGATCCGGAGATCCAGCCACGTCAGAAAGTAACACTGGGACAAGATACCACCCGTGGTTATTTAAGTGTGTGGAATACGGATAACAATACATTTTTTCAATTAGCGAAAGATGAAGCCCCGCTTACACAGCTTACCGGCAACCAGAAATATGCGGTAGTATATACCGATAAAAAATACAAACCTGCTTTCAAAGAAGATCTTGCAGATGCCTGGCTGGTAGATGTGAAGACAGGCATAGAGAAACTTGCATTTGAAAAAACAATGTCAGGATTTAATACTTTCCCCCGTACATCACCCGATGGTAAGTGGTTTGCTTATTTTAAAGACAACCATTGGTGGACCTATAATATACAAACAGGTCAAAACACCAACATTACTGAAAGTATTAAGACTAATTTCTGGAATACAAGAGATGATCACCCTGCCAGCAGGCCGGCGGTTGGTAGCGGTGGCTGGCTAAAAGGCGATAAAGCAATACTATTGTATGATGAATATAATGTGTGGGCAGTAAAGCCTGATGGAACGAGTGCAAGAAAATTAACTGATGGAGAAAAGGATGAAACGATGTATCGTGTTTACCGTACTGATTTTGAAGATCCTTTTATTGATGACAGCAAACCTGTTCTGTTCAGTGCTTATGGAGACAAGTCAAAAAAATACGGTTTCTTCAAATATGAAAAGAGCAAATTGGATAAGCTCCTTTTTGAAGATGCGCAATTCACCCGGCTGTCAAAAGCAAAAGATGCGAACACTTTTATTTATGCAAGAGAAGATTTTGATAAACCACCTTCTTTATTTGTGACCGATAATTTCGCAACTGAAAAATTAATAGCCAGTACCAATCCACAGCAGAAAGATTATTACTGGGGTAAGAGTGAATTGATCTCTTACACAAATAAAAACGGAAAGAAGATGCAGGGCGCATTGTTCTATCCAGCCAATTATGAGCAGGGAAAACAATACCCGATGATCACTTATATTTATGAAACACTTTCGAATACAGTTCATTCCTATGCATCCCCCTCACAGCGCAGTGCTTACAATACTGCCAATTTTACCAGCAGTGGTTATTTTGTTTTCCGGCCAGATATTGTATATGATATAAATGATCCTGGTGTAAGTGCAGTCAATTGCGTGGTGCCTGCTGTGGAAGAAGTATTAAAGACCGGTATGATCGATAAAACCAAAGTTGGATTGATGGGTCATAGCTGGGGAGCTTATCAAACATCTTTTATCATTACTCAAACAAATCTTTTTAGTGCCGCATGCGCCGGTGCTCCGCTTACTAATCTTATCAGCATGTCCAATTCTATATACTGGAATACTGGTACACCTGACAGTAAAATTTTTGAAACCAGCCAGGGCCGGTTTGACGGTCCGTGGTATGAAAGAATGGAAGATCATATGCGTAACTCACCTATGTACCAGGCAGCCAATATAAAAACGCCACTACTGGTAGCTTTCGGTGATAAAGACGGCGCTGTTGACTGGCACCAGGGAATAGAAATGTATAGCACGATGAGGCGCATGCAGAAGCCACATATCATGCTGGTGTATGCCGACGAAAATCATGGGTTGGCAAAAAAGGAAAACCAAATTGATTACCAGAAAAGGCAAAGAGAATTCTTTGATCATTATCTCCTGGGTAAAGGGCCGGAGAAATGGATCACTGATGGTGTTTCGCAACAAGAGAAGCTGAAACAAAAAGCAAAAGAAACCCCTGCAAAAGCTTTCTGATAAATTTTTTATGCGATTGTTGGTGCTCAGGTTTAAAACATATTTCAAGAATAGTAAACCACACCAACAACGATTTCTTTACTAACCTCTGTCATGTGTGTACTAACAAGGTGTAAATGCAAAATATAATTATTAGAGAAGCAGGAATGGTTGATATTTCTGCTTTAGCAGAACTAATGAACGAATTGGGCTACAACACAACAGTGGAGGAGATGAAAACAAGGTTTGAGAATATCCAAAACCACATCGATCATAAAACTTTCATTGCAATAATTGACACAGATATCTCAGGCATGGTTGGAGTGTCAAAGAATTATTCCTATGAGCAAAATGGAATTTATGTTAGAGTTTTAGCACTTGTAACACATAGCAGGTTTCGACACAAGGGGATTGGAAAAAAACTTTTGGAGGTTGCCGAAAATTGGGCAAGAGAGATCGGGGCTGAAAAAATTTTGCTTAACTGTGGGAATAGAGAAGAACGGGCAGTAGCTCATCTATTTTATAAAAAAATGGGGTATCAAGTTAAATCTTCAGGTTTTATTAAAAAACTTTTGTAAAAGATATACAAAGGAAAGTCTAACCAGAAATTTCTGGCATGCTCCATTCTTTATCGAATGGAATGTGCCCACGCACTGAAATTTTATCGTGACCATCTCGGGTTCGACATGACGTTTCGGGGACCCAGTGAAGACGATATCTTCTTCGGCATTGTACAACGGGGTATACCAATGAAGATAGTGATGACGGTTTGCGGGGATTTGAAATCGAGGATGCAGACGGATATATATTGTACTTTGAACGTCCAGATCCATAATTCTAACAGTTCAGCAAACCTATCGCAGATAATACCAACTCATCCATCTCCTCCTCATTTCTTATCTTCAATAAAGAAAATCAAACTGCAATGAAAAAATTATCTATTCTGTTTTTGTTTGTCTTATTTATCTCGTTTTATTCTATTGCTCAAACCGGGCAAGCATTAAATCCTGACCAGGTTGTAACAACCGAACATACTGTAACGGTAAAAGGAAATAAGATCCCGTATAAAGCGATCGCAGGAACTTTACCTGTATATGGTGATTCAGGCAAAGTGATCGCTGGTGTGTTCTTTACTTACTATGAACGTTCAGATGTAAAGGACCGCAGCGCAAGACCATTGATCATTTCGTTTAACGGAGGACCAGGTACATCATCGGTATGGATGGAGATGGGCTATACAGGACCACGACTGGTGAATATAGATGACGAAGGTTATCCTGTACAACCTTATGGTGTCAAAGAAAACCCATTCAGCCTGGTAGATATGGCTGACATTGTATATGTGGATCCTGTGAACACGGGTTATTCACGCATTACTGGAAATGCAGCTCCTTCAAAATTTTTTGGTGTGAACGCTGATATTAAGTACCTGGCTGAATGGCTCAGCACTTTTGTATCCCGATATAGTCGTTGGACCTCCCCGAAATATTTAATTGGAGAAAGTTATGGTACTAATCGAGTATCGGGCCTTGCTTTAGAATTACAGAACCGTCAATGGATGTTTTTAAATGGTGTTGTATTGGTATCACCAACGATCTTAGGTATTGAAAGGACTGGCCCGGTGGATATGGCTTCGCGATTACCATATTATGCTGCTACTGCCTGGTATCATAAAATGCTGCCGGCAGATCTGCAAAACAAAGATCTTACTGATGTATTACCTGAAGTAGAAGAGTTCACGATCAATGAACTGATACCAGCTATAACCCGTGGTGGATCTTTGGATGATGATAAACGTAAAGCCATTGCTGCAAAGATGAGTCGCTATTGCGGAATAAAAGAAAAAGTGATCATCCAACGCAACCTGTTTATACCTGCTCAATTTTTTTGGAAAGAACTATTGCGTGATAAAGGATATAGCGTTGGAAGATTAGACAGTCGCTATCTTGGTATCGATAAACAGGACGCAGGTGATACCGTAGATTATAATGCTGAAATAGTCGCATGGAACCATACCTTCTCTCCTGCTATGAATCATTATCTCCGGGATCAATTGAATTATAAAACAGATCTCAAGTATTATATGTTCGGGCCTGTGTCACCATGGGATCGCAGCAATGACCGCACAGGAGAAAATCTTCGTCTCGCTATGGCTGAAAATCCATTTATGCATGTAATGGTTCAAAGTGGATATTATGATGGGGCCTGTGATTATTTTAATGCTAAGTATAATATGTGGCAACTTGATCCTGCGGGTAAAATGAAACAACGAATAAGTTTTAAAGGTTATCGAAGCGGGCACATGATGTATCTGCGCAAACCTGATTTAGAAACAAGCACTAATGATCTTCGGGAATTTATTTTAAAATCATTACCCAAGCCAGGACAACCGGCTCAGTATAATCAAAAGTTTTGATCGCCCACAAGATCAAAAGAAACACGATCATAGTCATAAATCAATTCGCATATCTTTGAATATGGATTTCAGGATATCACGCATAGCTGGCTGGTACATGAAATATCGTGCGGTTCATTTTATCCGTTACTTATGCGTGTTGATCCTTGTCACTTCTTGCACGAAGAAGCAGCATCCGACACCTCCTGAAACTTTGTCCGCATTTGGCGGATCAAATTACTTCACTGCCAAGTGGAGTCTCGCTGGGTATGTTACTCACTTCGAGCTGGATGTTTCTTCGGACAATTTTATAACATTCATCCCCGGCTATGAATCATTACGTGTTGAGACGCTACCCCCCAATGCGGCTTCTAATATCAGGGCGGTCAACGTTACCAACTTGATGCCAGAAACAGTCTATCAGTTTAGAGTTCGTTCAGTAATCGATAAAACCCGATCTTCAAATTCAAGTACCTTTTCTATATGTACTGGTCCTCTAAGAGGAACATCAAATTACGTAAAGAATATTACGGACGCTTATTCGTTAATTACTGGTACATGGAAGAAATACTCCAAATCATGGACCTTCCCTATGTACCCCGTTCCGGAGCCAAATGGTATGACCGTAGATGGACTGAGTTATTGCAGAGACCAACGTCAGCAAATTACTTTCAATATTGATGGGACGGTGAAGGCCCAGACCCCACAGGGGGTTACCTTTTTTTCCGGGACTTACATAATCGATTCCGCGATTTCTATCCTCGGCCCTCCGAACTATGCTTTGGTTGTAAAAATTCCTAATTACTTTATTCAAGATCCCGTTTTGACCCTGATGCCCTCCGGTCAATCCTTTCTTAACCTAACTACTGACGGCACATTTATGGATTTCTGGGTCTACTCAATAACCGGTGGTGGACTGAGAAACATTACATCTAGCGACATAAGCTACGTCAGATAGAATTAAATCCTGATCCATACAGGGAATTTAATTGTCATTTGATTTTCAGCAAAAAAATTAATTACGATGTCGCAAATTCGTTCTATCATGCCTTTTCATTAATTTGATAAACATAGCAGATCATTAACCAAATGAAACACTGGTATCAACAACCACATAAACTAATTACAGACTATGTAAGAACGGTTTTGATACTGGAAGGGGTTTCTGAATCCGACACAAACGACCTTCCGATATTCACAAACGGAATGTCTGCCCTGTTTTGCAAAACAGAAAAAGATCAAAGCGGCAATGAGAACATAATTCAATTAGCATTATTTGGAAAGTCAGTACCAGAAGAACATTGGATCGTAAACACAAATGAAACTATTGTCGCCTATTTCTTTAAACCTTTTGCATTAGCAAGCATGTTCAACACAAATGCTGCTAAGTTACTGGACTCTCCTATCGATCTTGGTAACTGGCATGCTCATAAAACAAATGCACTTAAAACACAATTGATCTATGCACAATCAACATCCAGGAAGATCGAGGTGCTTGATAATTTACTAATCCATCAATTACAACAGAATAAAAGAGAATGCGAGATCATTAAATACGTAACAGACCAGATAATGATTGATCCAGGCACTGAAATTTTATCAGAAATGCTAAGCATGCTGGATCTTAATGAAAGAACTTTTCAAAGGATGTTTAAGAAGTATGTCGGTGTCACTCCAAATCAATACAGGCGGATCTGCCAGTTCCAACTTTCGTTTTATCAATTAAGAAGTAAAGATTTTAATAAGCTGACGGATATTGCTTATGACAATGGCTTCGCCGATCAAAGTCATTTTATCCGTTCTTTCAAAGAATTTACACAGATCACGCCAAATGACTATCTTAAGTCCGGACTAAAAGATAAAAATGAATAGTGTCGTTTTTATTCTATTTCGCGGTTTCATTCGTTCATAGGTTTGTATTAAATTAATTAACATGAAAGAAAAAATAACCCCCTGCCTTTGGTTTGACGGCCAGGCAAAAGAAGCCGGAGCATTGTATTGCTCGGTTTTTGAAAATGCAAAAATTACTGCACAGTCGCCTTTTGTTACTGCGATCGATGTTTCAGGACAAAGCATCACACTTTTAGATGGTGGACCTAAATACAAACCAACTCCTGCTATTTCGTTTTATTATATCTGTGAAAGCGTTGAAGAGCTTGATCGCATCTGGAATGAATTTAGTAAAGGAGGCACTGTGATGATGCCGCTGGATAAATATCCATGGGGTGAAAAATATGGATGGATCGGTGATAAGTTTAGTATCTCCTGGCAACTGGCTCTTGGTAAAATAAGTGATGTCGGCCAAAAGATCACACCATGTATGCTATTCACCGGTAAACAATATGGACGGGTCGATGAAGCAATAACATTTTATTCTTCCATATTTAAAAATACTGAGATCGATGGCATTCTTCGTTATGGTGCAAATGAGTCGCCTGACCAGGAAGGAAAAGTAAAACATGCACAGATCAATTTGAATGGTGAAAAGCTGATGCTGATGGAAAGTGCAGCGTCGCATAATTTTACTTTCACCGAAGGTGTATCATTGACCATACATTGCGAAACACAGGAAGAGATAGATCATTATTGGGGAAAGCTCACTCAAAACGGAGAAGAAAGCATGTGTGGCTGGTTGAAAGATAAGTTTGGCGTATCATGGCAAATCATTCCAACAGTATTAAATAAGATCATGAGTGATCCCACTAAAGCAGGTAAAGCAGCACAGGCTTTTATGGCGATGCGAAAATTAAATATTGAGCAGATCGTTCAAGCCTCTATTTCCTAGTATCACTTTCATTTTTATTTCAAGTCTTGAAATACATTGATCACATTCATGTTGATCATTATGAATTCTATTGCCCATAACCTTAAAATATTTTTAAATGAAAAATATATTCAAAAGCATTGGTGTTATCCTTCTGGCATTTATCAGCATTGCACTCCTGTCTATCGTCACAGACTTTTTACTTGAGTCAATCGGAATATTGCCCGACCCTAAAAAAGGGTTATTCGATACATGGGCCATCATTGTTGTATTGGCTTATCGTGGCATTTATACAATATTCGCAGGATTCATTATTGCCAAACTGGCTCCTTCAAAACCGGTACTGCATGCGATCATACTCGGTGCAATTGGAACCATCATCACTGTTCTTGCAACTAACGATCCATCATTTGCTGATAAAGCTCCGTTGTGGTTTGGCTATACATTGGCAGCAATTACAATTCCCTGTCTTTGGCTTGGTATAAACATTCAGTTAAGCTGGAATAAAGCATAAACTAAAAAATCCGAATTTAGTACCAAAACTAAACGGATATGCTCTTACATTTTATCCGCATTATTATTATCGCCATTTTAATATTGCTCATGATTTTCCTACCCTATTTACCCGGTGATTATGATGCCTCGTCAATGACGTTATCAGTTATGGCTCAATTACTGGGCTTTAGCAGTCTGCTTTTTGTTCCAATAGGGATTGGCTGGCTGATCTATGAAACAATAAAACAAAAAAAAGAAAGCCCAACTGTTTCAAATAATAGTTATCGCTTTGCAATTGCAGCATTAGCTGTATCAATAATAGTTGCTCTTATTACTTCGCTAGGAGCTTTTGCCAATCATAGCTTGAGCATGGCAGTAATCACAATTTTGATCTACGTTTTTACTTTTCCGAAAATTGTTTTCAGGGTGAAACAAATAAAAAACAATAAAAGTTTCAATCCAACCCCCGTCTACCTGGTCTGTATTCCAATAATCGTTGTGCTCATTCGATCTTTGTTGATCGTACCTGCAATTGAATTCAGCAGGAATTATGCTATCAAACAAGGTGAACAATATATACAGGACATAGAATCTTATTATAAAAGAAACGGTCATTACCCCGTATCATTACACTCACTGTGGAATGATTACAGGCCTTCTATTAGAGGCATTAAGCAATATCATTATGAACAAAATGGGAATGCGTATAATGTTTACTTCGAACAATTTTCAAATGAACTCGGTGTCCAGGAAATAGTTATGTATAACAAGTTTGACGAACAAGAAATGACAAGCCACGACACTGATCTTCTACAACTTTCATTGGGAGAACAAAGCAGTCAAAGAGGATACATTTTAGTACAGCAGCTGCCGCAGAAAAACTGGAAATATTTTTGGTTTGATTAAATTTTCAATTCACCTGCAACACCTCATTCAATATCTTATTCACTTCATCTGCTTTATTAAAGATCATAAGGTGGCCACCGCCTTTAATTACAAAATCAGGATGAGTATATTTTAACGGTAGCATTCTATCATTTGATCCATGCAAATGAACGATGCCGGGTAAACGATCCGGCTGATCCCAGTTCACAATTGCACCGATCGACCAGCGAACCATGTCAGGATCGGCAGTCCTTGCATAATGATATATGATGGCTTTATCTTCTTTCGATCTAACACCCATAAAATTTTTAAGCATTGATCCTGCTTTTAAAAATTTTATTGGTACTGCCTTGTGCAAGCCCACTTTTCCGGCACTCTTAAAATACCAGGGCAATTCATTTGAGGAAGCAAGACTTGAAATGATGATCGTCTTCATCGGCATGCGCAGTCTTGCAATTTCAGAAGCAAGCATACCACCAAACGAAAGACCTATCAAAATAAAAGCATCATCATTTTTTATCAGGGAAGAAAAGCGTCGTGCATAATTGCAGAGAGATTCATTTTTTTGTGGAGGTATCCAATCGAGATAAACAGGTTCGTATGCAGCAGGGAGTTTTATTTTTTGAAAAGCCTTTTTATCGGCCCCTAACCCACTTATAAAATATGCTTTCAACTTAATTACATCTCCATTGGTTCAGGTATCTCGATCGTAACGGTCTGAACCATTTTTTTAGGCACCGGCTTATCACTTAGCAAAGCAGGTTGCCAGGTTGCCATTGTTGCTTCTATCCTTGAGATCAACTCATCATTAAAGTCTGCATTTACCCCACCTCTTGTCACCTTAAAATTAACAGGCACTCCGTCTTTGTCAACAATAAACTCTAGTTGCACAAATGCTTTCCGCGTGCCTTTGGGTAAATAGTCTCTCATTTCTTTACCCAACTTGTCCAAATATTTTAATAAGTCTTCTCCACCACCCTGGTACTTCGGCCATTGAGTAACAGACTCTACAAGACCAGTGATTTCTCTTGTCCTGTGTTGAACATTCTTTCTTTTTGGTATTGGCTTAGTAGATTCGGTGGATGATGCATACATTGTTTTTTTATCTGGCGCATCATTTACATAGTATTCCCCTTTATCAGATACTGCTACAACAGGAATCTGTTTGTGTTTTTCAAAGTAATTAAAAGCATCTTCAAGATGGGAAGAAAAAACTTTTAGTTGCTCATCATCTTTTGTAAGCTTACCAAGAAAATCAATGCTTCTTTTTACATTATAGCGTATCGGGAAAATATGAACAGGGATAAAATCCTGTCCCTGGTTCTTTGCATGTGCAGTAACAATATAAACTTCTTCGATCATTGGATCAGTCAGCGGAATACAACCGACGGTAACACAACTACCGTGTATATAAATATCACCACCGGGATTAATAGCATCACTTAATATCCTGTCAGAAATATTCGGGTAATTAATTCCGAGCGATAGATGATAATTGCTTTTAGGATTAAATTCATTGATATAATAAAATCCTTCCGGCACCTGGTAGTCGCCACCCATTCTTTTTGGGCCAAGCGTACCAGCTAACGCACAAACTTTATAAGTCTTGAAAAGCTTGTAGGGATCTTTTCTGTCATTCTTTACCCATATCTCTAATTGACTATCATATTTAAAGGAGCGGATATAAACATATTTGGCCGGCCATACCAATTTCTTATCCTCAAATTGCTTTTTTAAAGCTGCCTCATTTTTACTAAGCGCAGTAGAAGGACGTTGCAATGTTTTTTGAAAGTCAATAAAAGAGGAAATAGCCGAAACGGAGTTTCCGCCTGAGCCATTTTGTGCAGATAGCGAAATGGCAATAACGCATGTCAAGATACAGATGAAAAGGTTTTTCATTGACGGTTCATTAGGTTAAGAAACGCTGAGTCAAAAAGTTTTATTACTCGTTTGTTTATAACTAATTGTAAAAATAAGCATAAAAAGCAAAGTCAGGCAAGCAATACCGCTCCTTTTCACAGGAATTTATACTGCGTAACCAACTTAGAGATTCCCCCTCTCCCCCTGCTCTCTCTCGATCGCCTCAAACAAGGCTTTGAAATTTCCCTTCCCAAAACTCTTTGCTCCTTTTCGCTGAATGATCTCAAAAAATAAAGTGGGCCTGTCCTCAACCGGTTTTGTGAATAACTGGAGCAGGTACCCTTCATCATCTCGATCAACAAGAATACCTAGCTTTTTCAACGGTTCCAGGTCTTCGTCAATATGCCCCACCCTTTCAAGCAGGTCATCGTAATATGAATTTGGCACTCTTAAAAACTCAACACCGCGGTTTCTTAGCTCAGTAACTGTTTGAACAATATCATTAGTCGCCATCGCCACATGCTGTACCCCTTCGCCATCATAGAATTCAAGATATTCTTCTACCTGGCTTTTCTTTTTTCCTTCTGCCGGTTCATTGATAGGAAATTTTACATACCCGTTTCCATTACTCATCACTTTACTCATCAGCGCCGAATACTCCGTCGAAATATCTTTATCATCAAACGTTAGAATGTTTCTGAAGCCCATAACATCCTGGTAAAATTTCACCCATGGATCCATCTGGTTCCAGCCAACATTACCCACACAATGATCAACATATTGTAACCCTGTATCTGTTGGCTGATAGTGAGGATTGTTCCATTCACGATAACCCGGCATAAACTGACCATTATAATTTTTTCTTTCAATAAACAAATGAACAGTATCGCCATATGTATGAATGCCACTGATCACCACTTTTCCATCTGCATCTGTAAATTTTTGTGGCTGCATGTAAGACTTTGCGCCACGTTTTGTTGTTTCTTCCCATGCACTTGTTGCATCATCCACACGTAATGCAATTGCTTTTACCCCATCGCCATGTTTATAAATATGATCAGCAATCTCATTATTAGCCCTGATGGGCGTAGTAAGTACAAGGGTCAATTTATTTTGCCGAACCGCATAACTGGCCCGGTCTTTAATACCGGTCTCAGGCCCTGCATAAGCCAATGCCTGAAAACCAAAAGCACTCATATAATAATGAGCTGCTTGTTTTGCATTGCCAACATAGAATTCAACATAGTCAGTTCCCTGCAATGGAAGAAAATCGGTTTGAGCATCCTGTTTTTTATTTGAAGCTGTACTTGTAGCCATAATTATTTTTTTGTAGTCATCAAAGTAATTCTGTTCATCTTCTGTTGCGTCGCACTCTTCTACGTTCTGTAATTCTATTCAGCATTCAGTGTGCAACCTAAGCCCTTTAGGATTGTGGGTCATAGCTAGTGTCTCCATCAGCAATTCGAAGTGATTGCGTTTGTCAGCAAATAATTTGTGAGGATAATCAGGAAGCATATCACAAAGTTAGAAAAAACCATCACTCAGGCACATAAAAAAAATAACCTCCTGTGGAAACAGGAGGCGAAAACAAACCAGCGTGAAAAATATTACCCCCTGTGGAAACAGGAAGTAAACTCTACTCTACATAAAAACTGAAAGTTTTTCTTTCAGAACGTTAAAGTATATCGTTGCCTGAAGTAAAATATAACAATTAAACAAAGTCCAAATTTTAGAAGACGAACTTGCTAATTGTGAATATGATTTTTTTTGAAAGAATCGACACCAAACTATATCATCATAATAGTACGGTATGAGCAAAATATAATCTTAACTCAACTACATAAAAAATATACCTCCTGTGGAAACAGAAGGTATAAAACCAAAACTAACCTGCATGAGAAAAAACTGCTTATGTGAGAAAAATTTTAATTGATTTTATGTATTAACCAGAAGTTGTTTTCTTTCTGAACTCTAAGATACATTGCTATTCGAGG
>Ga0190274_10000449_pt1 | contig 25082 bp, 16 predicted proteins | sample Popmic531T_FD_133002 | JGI IMG/M metagenome (GOLD analysis project Ga0190274, IMG submission 133002) | Populus adjacent soil microbial communities from riparian zone of Yellowstone River, Montana, USA - 531 T | ecosystem: Environmental > Terrestrial > Soil > Riparian zone | place: USA: Montana... | reverse complement strand
TGCCGTCCTTGAAATAGCCAGACAAGCAGCGCACAAACTGCGATCAATGAACTTATAACGATCAAGTGGATACCCAACCATTTGAAGGCCGCGATGAGCATTAGCGATAATTTCTAATTATCCAAAGCAAAAATACAAAAGCGAGCGAGTCCACTGTGAGTTCGCAACATTATGACTCCAACGGACAGTTGCCACAATGGTTTAAGGTCAAGCAAGACTACCTCGTAGCCGGATCTACTACCGGATTCCTTGAAACCTGAATCCTACGTGATTAAACTCAGCGCGATTTTTCCCACCCACCAAGACGAATCGAAAGCTCTTCAATTTTACGAAGGGTCCGCCCCCGGACTCGTTTATGGGAGTGTTTACCATGCAACTAGACAAGGCAATAACGGAGTTTTTTAATGGTTACTTTTCCACCCATGACAGAAGCAAAAAGACCGAGGTGGCATACAAGTCAGATTTGGAACAGCTTGCGGCCTACGCGCCCAAAGCGTGTTCTCTCTCTTCTCTTGACGCGGCTCTTGTTGAGAGCTGGGCTGCCGATTTGCGTACCAAGTCTTATGCTCCTGCATCCATGCGACGCAAAATGGTTGTCCTCAAAGTCTTCTGCTCATACTGGGTTCGTAAGGGTGTCCTTAACGAGTCACCCTTTTGGCGAGTCAAACTTAGCTTTGGAAGGATCCGTCAACTTCCGCGTGCGCTTAGCGAGTCCGAAATGGGTGACTTGTTGGCTCAAGCACGCCAACACCATCGGGCTAACGAGGTGCCCAGGAAAGGCGCAACCCCAGCAAGAAATAAGATCCCCTCTGCCTCAGCCCAATCATATCGGTCGCTGCGAAATTTGGCCCTGATTGACTTGCTCTTTGCCACGGGGATGAGAGTGGGCGAGGTTTCGTCACTTAACTTGGCAGACTTCGTCGTGGCGGAGTCGATCTTTCGAGTAAAAGGCAAAGGAGGAAGAGATCGGTTGGCTTTTGTCGTTGACGAACGAACTGTAACAACACAGCGAAAGCACATCGAAGCACGCACGCTTCTCAATTCTCAAAGCACAGCGTTGTTCCTTAACGCGGCTGGAGAGCGGCTCTCGACCCAAGGTATTGCCAATATCATTGCGCAGTTTCGTAAGGACGCCGGAATCGAGCGTCACGTGACGCCGCATATGCTGCGTCACACCGTCGCCACGCTGCTGCTGCGCAATGGAGTCGACATACGAGTGGTTCAGGAGTTTTTGGGCCATGCGTCGATTGCGACGACGCAACGTTATACTCATATAACGAAGGATCACCTCGTTCGCGTTTTACGGGAACACCATCCATCGCTGGGATTCAAGACCGTGTCCTGACCTCTGGCTCGATCGGAGTTGCTTGGAGTTTGCGTCAGAGTTCCTGGTGGCTTCAGGATAGGTTTTACGACGCCATAGGAAGGGGCGTCAATATCAAGTCAACCACTTTTCTTCGTGTCTGTAAATATCAGAATAGGAAGCACTCATGAGAGTGCTTCCTATTACTCATCTAATAGTGCAATTAAGTTCCACCATTCACTATTCGCCGTTGCAGTCGCAAGACTGCAACAGTCCTCAAAAGTCGCCTTGTGTTTGGGGAATTCAGCAGTCTGTTGCGGCCATCAGTGGGTCGTCAAACCGGCTATCGACCATTGCCCAAACTAGCCACCAAGGTGTTGCACGTTGGCATTCTTTTGGGCTCGGGAGGCGGCTTGTTTCTTCACGTCATCAGGTGCTGAAGCACGGGCTCGCGTTAAAGTCTCAAGGGCAATAATTCCTGCTTGACGACCCCTCTCGGGCAATACGCGGCTTGGAATTGATTGTGGCCATGCGTTTGAGGATCTTGCAATCAAAAGTTTCAGTGATAGAATTGAGTTCCTCGCTTACACAACAACCTGATCGATTTAGTGAAGGGCAACCGTTTCTCCAACTTTGCGGTCACCACGAGCTCACTTCGAATAACAGATTCTGTGGTGGATTGCGCATCGCGTGACGAAGAGTGACCCACACGAATCGAAGGATCTGGTCCTGCTTGTAACCTAATTATTCCGTTGAGGTTCGGACAGGCGATCGGAACCGAACTGATGAATAAAAAGTTGCGGTCTTAAAGGTCGTGCTCTAACGACAAGCTGCGAGGACGACACCGGCTGATGCGCGTGCTTTTAGACCCAAACGCACCGATCGCCTTTGAACTTTTCTCTAGAGGCGGGTGTGCGACTTGCTGACGCAGATACACTGACCGGCTCTTCGTGGTCGGCCGAAAGCAACTTCCTAGCAGAAAGAAACTCTATCATGCCAAAAAAATCAGCGGCCAGATTCAGAATTTATCCGTCCATTGGGGTGGCCCGTTTAGGGAATGGGCCGGCGGAAAAACAGGATGTCATCTTCAGCCCGGAAATACCCTGGGCCAATCTTTTTGAGACGGACAATCACTACCTGATGCCCGACGGAAAGATCAAGAAGCAGGCGCAGCGCTTCTACATCTATGAATGCGATCGCAGGGGCAAGCCCCTGCGCCAAATCGACACCGCCGATTACGAGATTCGCTGGACTGCAGAGGTCGCGAACAAGAAACCATTCTGGTACGACTTCAACAACAGCCTGGATCTTTCGATTGTCTCCAAGAACAGGAATGTTAGCCCCGACTTCGCAAAGAACGAATTAGCGCCGGGAATAGGGGCGGCCCAGCGCAACCCCAACGTCCTGGTCATGGGGGAACGTACGCCTCATGGTTACAACTACCGCAAGGAACTGGTGAATAACCCGCCGGCAGTATCCGTGGACGAGACGAATACGCGGCAGGTAATCCCAGGGCAGTTTCCCAACCCCGGGCCCGGCAGTGAAAGTCTGTTGGCAAAGAGCCTGGGCGCCCCACCCGCGCAGGTGGATCTCGGGACCCTCGAATATGACGGCGGGACGCTCATCTTCTACGCAGCCGACGGTGTCTCAGCTTCGTTGAACCCCTCCGATCTGAATACTGACTTCGCGGACAACTCCAACTGGTTCGACGATATCTGCGATGGGCGCATAACGGCCAGCATCACCTCGCGCAGCACGGGCGTTACGCACCATCTGGATGATGCCGAGTCTGCGGCATGGGTCGTAACCGCGCCGCCTGACTACGCGCCACAGATACAACCCATCTCCACCCTGTATGACATTATCTGCGGGACAGGCACTAACAAGTATGTGCCGGAATTCAGCCTCGTGTTCCCCCTGCTTTACCGTCTTTACCGAATGCAATGGGTGAACCTCGGCGACTTCCTCGCCCCCTCCTTCAGGGAGGTCATTGACAAGCTCATTGACGAGGGAAAGTTCAAATACCTGTTCCAGAAGCATCCTAAGGGCGAAGCCTATGCGGTGCGCGAAAAGGTTTTCAGCCTATTCCGGAATCCGGCCTACCCCGTTGTGAACGAGCCGATCATTCCCTCCAGCTCCACTACCGGCATCGAGAATCGGGGAGTCGGCACCCATCCACTCATGCTGCCCTACTATCCGGGAGATGGGGTCAACTACCCGGGGAGCCCGGCGCAGTGGTTTGCCATACCGCCGTTGCTTTACGAGCAGTTGGAGAAGTGGAAGGACGGCGAGTTCAAGCAGACGCGTCTGCCGGTCTCGGGGGAGCTCAATATGGACGCCATCGGGGAGGTCTTTCGCCAGAAGTATCTGGACGCAGCAAAGGACGAGCGCAAACGACCGCTGCTCATGACGCGCGCTATTTTGGAAACCCTCTACGGCGGCGGCTTCCACCCGGGCGTTGAGCTGACCTGGCCCATGCGGCACAACCTGATCTACGCTGAGAACCGGGAAGTGTACGAAGACGTCGCCCAGAACTTCGGGCTTTTTGGTTTGCGCGAGATACGCATCAACGCCGCGACGCCTGCCGAGCAGCAGAATATCTACTATAACGACTTCGGCTTTCAGATGGACTCGGTGGACATCCGCGAGTCGATGGATCCTGGTAACAAGAAGCACTGGCTATGGAAGATCACGCCGGGCGATCTCACGAAATGGATGGGCATTCCATGGCAGTCGGATGCGGGCAGTTGCCAGGCCGTCTATGTGGACAAGCAGTACCCTATTCCCGCATGGTGGGCGGCCAACTTGCCCGTGCATGTGCTGCCGCAGGAGATCTACTACAAGCTGCAGGATCCGGGCATCCTGGATGACACCAAGAAAAACATCTTCGCCAACCGCGAAGACTGGCTGCATACCGCGAACACCGGATTCATCGGATATCACGCGGAGGGCGGCTACATGAACGGCCTCATCAACATGGTCTATGAATGGAATAAGATCGGCATGGTTACCGGCAGGGAGCTAAACCTGCGCATTGACGGCATACCTAGACGGGTTTACGTGGCGTATCACTCCAAAGAGTAGCGTTGGTGGATGGACACAGAGGTCATCATAGTGGGTAAGGGCATCGCGGGGTTGGTGGTGTCTCTCCTGCTGAAGCGCAAAGGCATCTCTCATCTACTGTTGGATCGCACGACGGCGAGGAAGCAGCTCGCGTTGGGGGAAACCTTGCCACCGTCTGGGCTGCCGTTGCTCCAGTCCTTGGGTCTGTTGGATCTCTTTGAAAGCAATTCCCTGCATAGAACCTGCGGCTACCACTCCGCTTGGGGAAGCACCGCCATCGCGGATCACAATTTTTTCTTCCACTCGCCGTTCCAGTACGGGCTCAAGCTAAATAAACAATCCTTGGAACAAGATCTGGGAAGCCTGACGTCGGAAAACATCCTCCGGTTTGAGAGGATCAGTGCAATTCGTTTCGAGGAGCAAGGCGTCACGGTGGAATTGCAAAACGATCAAGGGCCCATTGTGCTCCGGGGAAAATGCCTGGTGGAAGCCACCGGGAGAAACAGAGCCCTCCTGAAGCTGCTAGGCATAACCAGCGCGGAGTATGATCAACTCACTGCCTACAGTTGCCATCTGCCTGGCAGGGAACATCCGAAAATAACGCACGGCGTATTCGTGGAGTCTTTTGAACACGGCTGGGGGATTGTCTCGCGTCTGTCTGATGAGGTGCAGGTGATGTCGCTCTTCAGCCGGCAGCGCGTTGGCATGCACAGGGAGCTGAAGGACTATTCCTGCTGGCCTGCAATTCTTTTGGGGACTGCGCATCTGCGGGATTTCTTATCCGCCGAGGCCGGCATTAGAGTGGTTGGCGGAGACGCTGGCTCCTCGCGGGCGGCTCAGCTGGCCGGAAAATGCTGGTTGGCTACGGGCGACGCTGCCATCGCCTTTGACCCGCTTTCCTCACACGGAATCACCAATGCGGTTTACACTGCCCACCGGGCCGTTGGAGCCATAGCGCTACATCTTTCCGACCGGGATGAGAAACACTTCCGGGAATATGCCGAGTCGTTGTCAGCCATTTTCGCTACATATCTTAGAACAAGATATGAACTGTACCAGCGCGAGCAGCGCTGGCCGGGAGCGGCGTTTTGGACCCGGTAGTTGAGACGCAATCATTGTCTTTCTCATCCTGATGTTCTTCATAATTTGTTTGAACCAATGAAACCGTGCTCGTTACCGCGCCCTTCTTGTTCATCGTTAAGCCTTCTCCCCCGTAGGGATATGTGCTTAACTTTTTGTGTCAGTCAAGGGTGCAGTTCATACTCTCTGCCAGCTAACAACAAGTAGTTAGGGTTTTGGTTGCCCACGTTGTTCTTGCTGCTAGGCAAGCGCTAATACTTCTTCCAGAAGGAAACGAATTTGACGGGAACCATTCTTGAACTGGCGTGAGCTGTTCAGTTCCTGCGCCGACGTTGTAAACAGTCTTGGGCGAGCACCCAAGGATCTCCGCCACCCGCCTCGCGGTAATTCGGGTCTTCCTTTTAGTTAACGCCATATCGTTCTACAGTGACCAAGTCGGTTGCGCCCACGGGCAAATCTCAGATTGCGTTGATCAAGCGGTTAATAGCTTTCCGGGGATGCGCCTACTCGGGTGACGAGTAAGCATGTCGATAACGAATGGAGTTTGGACTGAGCGATAAGGAAGTCTGGCTCCAGTTCTCCTACCCTTTGATGCGCTTTCTTGTGCGAACTTGCGAACCGCATGTCTACAATTGTCAGTTTTGGTTAACGGTTTATGACGGCTGCTCTTTTTTCTTCAAGACTGATAAAGGATCCTTAAAGTCCAAGGCGTTTGCTTAAGGGATCTAAGGTGCATTAGAATGCCGCCAGTGCAATGGATCCTTGCAATGACCTGTATGCCTCTTTTTTATATGGAGTTGGGCCTGCCGTTTGCGCTCCGTTGCTGAGAATTTTGCAGTCGGTTTGAATATCCTTACGGAGCGCCCCTATGCTCCAAGATTCCTCAATGTCATGAACGGTGCTGCCCCACAGTTCTACGATTTTGGTCCTTTCCGCATGGACTTAACAGAGCATGTCCTGTTGCGGGAAGGCAAGCCGGTAGCACTCACTCCAAAGGCATTTGACACTCTGCTTATGCTTGTCCGAAATAGCGGCCGCATAGTTGAGAAAGATGAACTGTTAAAGATCATTTGGCCGGACACCTTTGTCGAGGAAGCCACCCTGGCCCAGAACGTTTTCACTCTCAGAAAGGCTTTAGGCGGTAGCGAGGGCGAGCAATATATTCAGACAATTCCAAAGCGAGGCTACCGCTTCGTTGCAGCCGTAACTGAAGTATCGGATGAAAGTCCTGGGGTCGGACTAGGTCAGCTCGGAACGGAAACGGAAAACACTCCGGATGGCGAAACACTAGCTCGCTCCCTCGCAGTCTTGCCACTGGTCAACGAGAGTGCTGATCCGAATATAGAGTATCTTTGCGATGGTATCACCGAGAGCATTGTAAATACTCTTTCGCTGTTACCAGAGCTGCACATCAAAGCGTGTAGCACTGTTCGCCATTACAAAGGACGAGAAATCAATCCCCAGGAAGCTGGGAATGAGTTAGGGGTCGATGCGGTGTTAACAGGGAGGATCTCTGAGTTTGGTAAGAGTCTTCTGATCCGAATGGAACTCGTTGATGTGACACATGGATGGCAGATCTGGGGTGAGGAATATAGTGAAAAGCTTTCTGACATCCACAAGTTTCAGAGGGTAGTAGCGAAGGATATCTCAGAGAAGCTTCGCCTGAAGTTGCGAGGCGACGACTGGGAGCGAGTATTGGAGCTTCGTACACATAACGTCGAGGCATACGAGTTATATTTGAAAGGCCGCCACTTTTTAAATAAACGCACGAAGGACGGATATGAGAAGGCAATAGATTTCTTCGAACAGGCGATCGAAATCGACTCCAGCTTTGCCCTCGCTCACTCGGGCTTGGCCGATTCCTACATCCTATTTGACTTTTACGGACTTAAATCGCCTTGGGAAACAATCCCCAAAGCCAGAGCTGCGGCAACACGTGCCGTTGCGCTGGATAACGACCTCGCCGAGGCTCACACATCTTTGGGAGCTATCAAGCTCGTCTATGATCGAGATCTCCTGGGCGCCGAGCGGGAGTTTAAACGAGCGATCAGGCTCAACCCGAAATATTCCCGTGGGCATGATGGGTACGCGCACTGTTTAATCGAGATGGGCCAGATTGAGCAATCGATGGCCGAATGCAAATTAGCTCTGGAACTTGAACCGCTCGATCTCGAAATCAACCAGCATCTTGGATGGTGCTACCTTTTGGCACTCGATGCTGACCGCGCAATTGAACAGCTCCACAGGACCCTCGCGTTAGGGCCAGACTTCTACCGGGCCCGCATCCTCTTGGGGATAGCATATGCGCAGAAAAAGGAGTTTGCTCAAGCGATCGCGCAGTTCCTTCAAGCGAGCCGCATAGAGAAAACGCCAGTGCTATCGGGGTTTCTCGGATATACCTATGCAATGGCGGGAAAAAAAGAGGCGCTCGAAATCCTTCACGATCTGCTGGAGGAATCGAAACAGAATTACGTTCCGCCTTATAGCATAGCGCTGGTTTACACCGGCCTGGGTAAGCAAAATGAGGCACTCGAGTGGCTACAAAAGGCGTTTGTCGAACATAGTCACTGGCGAGGATGGCTCAGCTTAACGCCGGAACTGGACAGCTTGAGCTCTCACCCGCAGTTTACCAAGCTCTTGCGGCGCAGATTCAACGCAGCTAGATATTAAAGTGGCCTGCTTATTAAAGTGGCGTCCTCGACCAATCCTTCCCTGATATTCCTGTCCCGTACCCCTAATACATAGCGCTTTGAAGTCTCTTTGAGAACTCCTTTGACGAGAATTTGGGAGTTCTCTAAAGACTTTCAAGCTGCCAGATGAGTAAAAGGCAACCGTTAACTGAACTCGCTGGCCAATGCACGGAGGACTGTTCTTCGAAATTGATAAGGCCATTGACAGACGATCATGGTCAAGACCGGTCAACAAAGTGAGTGGGAGTCAATTTGAGCAGCACGACGGAAATCAACAGGCCTCGTTGGTATGCAATCTATACCAAGGCCAAAGAGGAAGAGCGAGCCGGCAGCAATCTGGAAGCCTGGGGCGTGAAGACTTTCCTGCCCAGAATCAAAGATCTTCACTTCAGTAAATATTCCCGCAAGCCGGCAAGTTTCTTAAAGCATTTGTTCCCTCGATATATCTTCGCGCAGTTCGATGCCGGCACCTTGCTTCATAAGGTCAATTTCACGAGGGGGGTTTGTAAGGTGGTTAACTTCGGTAACGGCCCGAGCCCAATTGAAGACGTCCTGATCGAAGCAATCAAATCGCAGATCAGTGAAGAGGGGGCCGTCAAACAAGTCGCAGACTTCAACTGCGGGGATAGCGTGATGATTAAGGGTGGACTCTTTGAGAAACTGCAGGGGACGGTAGAGTGCGAGCTGGAGGATTGTGATCGCCTGGTTATTCTGCTTTCGTCCGTCAGCTACCAGGGCCGTCTTATGATTGAAAAAGCCATGGTCAGGAATCTGGCTCGCTCAAACGATTGGGCCCACGCATAGTTGGATGAGCTGGAAGAGAATAACTTTAGTCCCCGAAGCTGTTGAATTACATAACCAGACAGAGCCTTAAGGGTTAGGGATCTCTGCGGTTTAATGCGGTAGCTCTGCTCGTTCACCTGTCTTCGTAATCGCATTCTCTGTCAAGTCTTCCCTGAAGAAAAAACCTAAGACAAAAGATCCGAGTAAGCAAGAAGCTGTGGCCTGCGCCGGCTTACGCTCGCCTTCAAGCGCGCTTAGAACAGATTCAGGTATCGCCGCTCTTTAGTTTAACTGTGCTATCGCTCGCAGTAGATGATGCTGTTCCGTGTTAACGCCGTGCTGAAAAACAAAAAGCACAACCAAAAAGTCAGTAGAAATTTCGTTCGTAACAAATCTTGAATTGAGGAGAACATCCGATGGGGAATGTTGAGGATTTCGATGTTGTGGTTATTGGGGGTGGCCCAGGCGGATCGACCGCCGCCACCATGCTCGCCATGCAGAATAATCGAGTGTTGCTGTTGGAACGGGAAAAATTCCCCCGCTACCAAATCGGAGAATCGTTGTTACCTGCGACGATTCATGGAGTTTGCAAGATCCTGGGCTTATCGGAAGAGCTTAAGAAAGCCGGCTTCGTGCGTAAACTTGGAGGTACTTTCAGATGGGGAACCAATCAGACGCCCTGGACATTCGCGTTTAGTACCGCATCCACGATTTCCGCCCCGAAAGCATATGCTTACCAGGTTGAAAGGTCGAAGTTTGATCACCTCTTGCTGAAGAATGCGGCGAACAAGGGAGTCGATGTCCGTGAGCAACATGCGGTAAAGAATTTATTGTTCGAAGACGGGCGCGCCTGTGGCGTTGAGTTTGTGGATGAAGCCGGAACCGCTGGAAAGGCCACCGCCAAATACATCATTGATGCTTCCGGGCACAAGAGTCACGTCTACAGACACGTTGGCGAGCGCATCTATTCCAACTTCTTTCAAAATCTTGCATTGTTCGGGTACTACGAGAACGGTGGCCGGTTTCCTGCACCCGGCGACGGTAATATTTTCTGCGCGGCTTTTGAGGAAGGATGGTTCTGGTACATCCCTCTCTCGGCGACGCTCACCAGCGTTGGCGCGGTGGTGGCAAAGGAGCATGCCGAGAAACTTAAAGGAGGTTACGAGGAGGCGATGAGCAACTTCATAGCCTCATGCCCGGAGATATCTAAGTTGTTGGCAAACGCAACCCGCGTCACAGAAGGAATCTACGGTGAACTACGCGTTCGAAAAGATTGGTCCTATTCGAATGAACGGTTCTGGGTGCCTGGGCTAGTCCTCGTAGGCGATGCGGCCTGCTTCATCGATCCGGTGTTTTCTTCGGGCGTCCATCTGGCCACATATTCCGCTATGTTGGCGGCACGGTCGATCAATTCAATCCTCCACGATGGCATGGATGAGACGCGCTGCTTCGGGGAGTTTGAAAAACGATACCGTCGGGAATTCAGGAACTTCTACGAATTCCTCTCCGCGTTTTACGACATGCATCAGAATGAGGATTCCTATTTTTGGCGAGCTCGTAAAGTGCTCAATAGTGAGCAATCGATTCAGGAGGCATTTGTCACGCTGGTGGCTGGAGGATCGAGCCTGTACGACGAAGACCTATTGGTGGATACCACCCACATTGAAGGAATAAAACAGGAATTGCGGCAACTGGAAAACACCGAAGAGGAAGCGGCCCCTTACTTTGCAGACGAGAAGGAGGCTTTTCTTGACGTGCTGGTAGAAGAAGCTACCCAGATACAGACGCAGGCCAGCGTGGGCGCGAATCGCGGCGACGAGAAACCTCTTTTTAAGGGCGGACTAATCCCTTCGGCGGATGGCTTCAGATGGCGTGAAGTCGCACACAGTGTGGCCAGTCAATAGGTATGTCTTAGAGTGCACATTGGTACGCAAAACTATGCATAACCGTGCGGAACAACGGCAGGGACCATGAGACACATACAAGAGACCCTAATTGATCATCCTGATGTTGAGCAGGCAGTGGTGGTGGATCGACAAAAGCAATGGGGTCAGGACCTCGTTGCATATATGGTCCCAGTCTCGGGCCGAAAAATTGACGTCAATGAGATACGGCAGTACCTCGGACAGAAACTCCCAGACCGGGAGGCAGTCTCCCGATTTGTAGTGCTCGACGCTTTCCCACTAACACGAGGTGGCGAACTGGACAGTGATGCTCTGCCCAAGCCAGAGACAATCAAGCCGGATGGTCGAGAATCCGGTGTCCCTGAGTACTCATCCGAGTGGCGCGACAGTGAGGGCGATGTTTTGCCACAATTAATACAGGAGTTGTTCGAGAACCAGGTTGAGATTAATCCGAACAAGACGGCCGTCATTTATCGAAACCAGGAACTCACCTACGCAGAGTTAAACCAGAGGGCCAATCAGCTGGCCCATCACTTGAAGAAAGCGGGAATAGGGTTAGAGAGCCGGGTGGGAGTTTGTCTGCAGCGTTCGTTGGATGCGTTAGTTGTACTGCTGGGAATTTTCAAGGCCGGCGGAGCTTATGTTCCGTTGGATCCGGACTATCCGGCTGAACGTTTGATGTACATGCTGACTGACTCGCAAGTCAAGATGCTGTTAACCAGCAACGACTGCCTGGCAAAGCTGGCGGACAGCACAACGCCTACCATTTGCCTCGACGATGCCCGCGATGAGATTGAGCAAGAAGCTACGGGCAATCCGGAACGGATAGCTTACGGAAGAAACCTGGCGTATGTGATTTACACCTCAGGCTCAACAGCCAATCCCAAGGGGGTCATGGTGGAACACCGTGGCTTGGCGAATGTGCTTGCCGCCAGCCGCAAAAACTTTGGTTTCAACCAGACGGATGCGATGCCTTGCCTGGCGTCTCTTTCCTTTGATATCTCGCTGTTCGAACTGTGCAATCCGCTGTGTACCGGCGGGACAGTGGAAATCTGGGACAAAGAGGATGTTTTGGATGTTCAGTTACTGGTTGAAAGTCTTGAAGGTTTCACTGTATTGCACTGCGTTCCCACGCTGATGCGGCAGATCGTAAATTGGATGAAAGAGAAGGACTGTGGAGCGGGCAAACTGCGGCGGATCTTTGTAGGGGGAGAGATGGTTGCAGTGCAACTGCTGGAGCAAATGAAGCAGGTTTTCCCCGGAGTTGAGATTCATGTGTTGTATGGACCAACCGAAGGAACAATCATCTGTGCCGGTCGAGCGGTAACCGAGGGGCTGGCGGCGGCGCCTATTGGTAGGGCGATTGAGAATGTGCAACTTTACCTGTTGGATTCTGAGATGAGACGCGCTCCGATCGGATCGGTGGGAGAGTTGTACCTCGGAGGAGTGGGGTTGGCGCGTGGGTATCTGAACCGTCCGGGATTGACGGCAGAACGCTTCGTTCCTGATTGCTTCAGTGAAGAGAAAGGAGACCGACTTTACCAAACCGGCGACTTGGCGAGATGGGGCACGGAGGGAAATCTGGAGTTTGTTGGCCGCTTGGATCAGCAAGTAAAGATTCGTGGGAACCGCATTGAACTGGGAGAGATCGAAGCCACGCTCGAGAGCTGTCCCGGAGTGATTGAAGCAGTAGCAACTGTTCGTGAGGACCAACCCGGGCAAAAACGCGTGGTCGCTTATGTGATAGCAAACTCTATAATTACGCAACCGCCTAAACCTTCTCAAGCAACAACCTGGTTCTCGCCGGCAATCCATGACTATGAAGACGGCCTGACCGCGATCACTGCTCGGCGCGAAACGGAGACCAAAGGGCACCCTTACTATCAACCGATAATTGAAAATGTACGAGATAAAACTGTCCTGCTCGTTGGCACAAATCACGAAAAACTCCTTCTCAAAGCGTGTGTGGAAGGCGGTGCGAAACGTGTTTACGTGGCGGAATGCAATGCCGCTGCGTATGCCAGCACCCAAAGATTCGTCGAGCGGACCAACTTTAGCCAGGTAATCCCATTCCTGCTGAGCGAGGAACCGCCGGTCCTCGAGAATCATATTGACATCTGCGTCTCGGACTTACTCGGTGATATTGGGGGCAGCAAAGGACTCGAAACATGCCTCCGGCAGCTGAGTACCCAGATTCAACCGGACACGATTGCTTATCCGCAAAGTTGCATCACTTATTTATCCGCAGTGGAATTGCCGGAGTTCTTGAGAGAGCAGCCAGAGTTTCACGGTGTTGACTATGAAGATGCTCGGCATATTTTTGCTGCCGCAGGCTATCCCTTTGATTTGAGAGTATGCGTGCACCAACTTCCGCCTGAGAGCAAAATTTCCGGAGAATCCGTCTTCGAGCAGATCACTTGTTCTGACCTTCATTCAGGCGGGGCAGAAGCCACCGAGCATCAAATTCAGTTGACGATCTCTCGCAAGTCGATCCTCTGCGGTTTCGCCCTGACGCTGAAATTATTTGGAGACATGAGCGCGCGTGGAGTGTCTGAGTGCTGCTACGCTGGGGACAGCCACGTGTTTGTCCCGGTCTTTGCTCCAGGTTTGCAAGTTGAGGCCGGCGATCGCATTGAAGGCAAGTGTGTCAGGCGGCGAAGCATGGAGGACGGTTTTCATATGGACTATCACCTGGAGGGCCGAGTATTGCACGGGCAGAGTGTAGTGAAGTCGTTCTTCTATCGATTGCCATTTACTCAGCGAGTGTTTCAAGGATCTGCTTTTTACAAGGAATTGTTTTCCACCACACCGATTGAGCAGTTGGTTTCCGGCGCACAGGAACAAACCGATCGAGAGGTCGTGCAAGAAGTGTGGAAAAGAGTAAAAGCCAAATTGCCCGACTATATGATGCCGAGCGCGATTGTGAAGCTGGAGGCATTTCCGTTGACACCTAATGGCAAGGTGGATCGCCAGGCACTGCCCGCCCCGGAATACGGCAACAATCCGACAGGACGTGCTCCGATTGGGCCACAACACGAAGTCCTTTGCTCACTTTTCGCTGCTACGTTGGGGATTTCCCACTTGAGTGTCGACGACAACTTCTTCGATCTGGGAGGAGATAGCGTTTTGTTGATCCACCTAGTCAGACGCATTCGTGACGCTCTTGGCGTCAATTTCCCGATCCGCACTTTTTTTGAAGCGCCGACCGTAGCCGGATTGGCCGAGCGACTCCAAACGATGAAGAGTGCTGATGCAGTTTGAAGCCGGTAGTTCAGAGTTCAGGATTTAGGCTGTGGTTTCGCGAGGCAAATTAAAGTTTGAACTCTAAACTACATCCGTTGAAGGCTTGAACTTCAAGCATTGTTATCGATCCCCCCTGTGACACTGACAGCATCATTCAAGCCCATCTACCTCTTCGCAGATAGCCAACTACTGTTTTGGAGACCACATGCCACGCCCTTTCTTTTGTCGCTGCGAGAATTGATTGACGCAGAGTCTCCCAGGGCCGCCTATATCGGGGCCTCAAATGACGATAATCCGGACTATCACAGCATTTTCGAGTCAGCGATGGAAAGCATCGGAATTGCAAACTACCGGGATGATTTCTTCTTCCCTCTCAAAGGTAGAGGCGTCATTCGTCGAGCAGGCCGATCTTATCCTCCTGGCCGGAGGAGATGTTGAAAAAGGCTGGCGAGCATTTGAACGGAGTGGACTCAAGGACTTGATCATCAGGAGATACGCCGAAGGAGTGCTTTTGGTAGGTCTCTCTGCAGGGGCGGTGCAACTGGGAATGTTGGGTTGGTCGGAAGCTGAAGCGCAATGCGAAAATCTATTCGACACTTTTCGACTGGTCCCATTTGTCATCAGCGCGCATCAGGAAAAGGACGACTGGAGAGCATTGAAAAAGGTGCTCCAGGTTACTCCGATAAAGGTGGCTGGCCTTGGAATCCCTAGCGGCGGCGGGATGATCTACCATGCAGATGGCTCGGTCGAGCCCATTCGCTATCCGCTACATGAATTCTCACTTGCACAAGGCCGGGTTAACCGTAACTTGCTGCTCCCCAAAGATGGGCCGGCCGTCATAGAAGCATTGGAAATTTGCTAACGTCAGTCCCTTACCCGTCTGAATAAGTCACAACCCTTCGTCGTGCTTTGCACAAAAACTGGCGTCGTGGCAAAACTGCCTTGTCCAATACGGACCTGACAGTGGAAACACAGACATGGGGGCGATGATGGATTGCCGCACCGCCAGCGGAATTGATCGGTGTCAGTGAACGGTCAGCCGTCCAGAGGGACGCCGCTCTCAATCCGCAACGGAGTGTTGGGCGGCGCTCCTACTTACCTCCTGCATTGACTCGGTTAATAGCCTTGCAGAAAAGGGGCATCACTTGCAGGACTTGCGGCTTCCGCAGGCCGCAGTTCATTGCAGCAAGATGTCTTAGCACACTGCTGAGGCCCCTCCTTTCTGATTAAGAACAAATTGAATAGAACGCTGATGTGGAATCGTGTGACGATCGTCGGTTGTGGGCTCATCGGAGCCTCCTTCGCTCTCGCTGTGAGGCGTAGCGGCGCCTGCGGACGGATCGCAGGCTGGGATTCATCGGACGCGGTCCTGCGTGAAGCTCTAGGGCGAGGCATCATAGACGAGGTAGATCAGTCTGCTACCACTGGCAGACCTTCTGAGTCGGACTTGCTCTATCTAGCCATGCCGGTTGGGGAGATTATCAATTTCTTACGTGAAAAAGGCTGGAGAATTAAACATGGAGCACTGGTCACCGATGCCGGCAGTACCAAGACAGAGGTTTGCCGCGCAGCCAGGTTACACCTGCCGAAAGAGGTCCGGTTTATTGGCGGCCATCCCATCACTGGTAGTCACCATAGTGGTCCTACAAATGCCCGGGCCGAACTCTTCGCGGGAGCCCCTTATGTGCTGATAGAGGAAGATGGGCAAGAAACTAGTAGGGAATTGAAAGCGCTTACGGCGACACTCGAACTGGTAGGCGCGCGTGTGACCACCATGACGGCTGCAGAGCATGACCAGGCACTGGCTTTGCTCAGCCATCTGCCACAACTGTTATCGAGCGCCCTCGTAGCCACGATCGAACAGGGGACGAATGCAGGTGCGCTTCTGGCCGGCCCGGGCTATCGCGACATGACGAGGTTGGCAGGCAGCGCCTGGTCTATGTGGGGGGATATTCTGGCAACAAACTCTTTACCTATCGCGCATGCACTGAATCAGATGATTGAACGGCTCACCGTAGTGCGCGATGAATTGGTGGGCAAGGCGAAATGTCCCACGCTCGCCCTGCCCATCTCGAGAGGATTGTTTGAGAGGTCTTTCCAAACTACCGTCGTATCGCAAGGATAAAGGAATTATGATTCTCATTCTTCAGCCTAACATCCGCCCGAGCAACGCAAATTATCAACAGTTGATGAGTCATCTCAATAACCTTCCCAACATTCAGTTGCGTCTGCATCACGAGCAGGGACTGGAACTGAGTTTGACGGAAGTCCACCTGATTGGCAGCACGGACCAGCTTCCGCTCGATGAGATGAAAATGTTGCCCGGGGTAGAGAGCGTTGTTCGAGTCTCGGAGAAATATCGTGTCCTGGGCAGGCATAAAGACGATAATCGCGCAACATCCTTCGACTACAACGGAGTGCGGTTCAGTCAGGACAACCTCAACATCTTCGCCGGGCTGTGTGCGGTGGACACGCCGGAATGCGTCGAACTGATGATGAAAGCACTACGCGAAAACGGCCAGGTTTGTACGCGCATGGGAGCATACAAGCCGCGCACCAGCCCTTATGCGTTTCAGGGCCACGGTAAGTCGTGCTTGTCATATGTCTTTGATTTGGCCGGCAAATACGGCATCAAGGTCATTAGCATGGAGGTTACACACGAGTCGCACGTTACCGAAATACATGAGGCATTACACCGGACGGGCCATCCGACCGGTGTGATGCTGCAGATTGGAACCCGCAATACTCAGAACTTCGAGTTGCTCAAACTTGTCGGGCGCCAGCAGAACTATCCCGTGCTCCTCAAACGCGGATACGGCATTTCGCTGGATGAGTCTCTACATGCGGCGGAGTACCTCGCCAGCGAAGGTAATCACAAGATTGTTTTCGCCCTGCGCGGAATAAAATCAAACCTCGGCGATCCACATCGCAACCTCGTTGACTTCGCGCACGTTGCCGTAGTAAGGCGTTTGACGCGCATGCCGGTCTGTATTGATCCGTCACACGCCATCGGCTCATGCGACAAAACTCCGGATGGAATATTCGACCTGATGCACGCGACGGCGCAGGGAGTGATTGCCGGCGCTAATATGATACTCGCGGATTTCCATCCCTTTCCCAGTAAGGCCCTGGTGGACGGTCCACAAGCCCTGCCGCTCGATATGCTCCCGCAATTTCTCGAAGACGCGCAACTTGTCCATGAAACCTATAAAAAGCGCGCGGCTCTCGCTCAGCGTTATTTGACTGAGACGCCCAAATGCAGGGCTGAGAAAGCGGCAGCCTGAAGGATTCCGGTCGTAAATGTCCGACACACTTTAGTTTGTCGCTCGTCTTCCGTCAGAGACTTCTCCCGCACAATCATGATCCCGCGCGATCACGACAAACTGAAGGAACCTCTGAACAAGTGTTTTCGACGCGTAGCGTCGGCATGAATTTAGCCCGGCCTTTCAAGGCCGGGAAGCACCAAAAGAAGTGTCCACGTCGCGTAGCGACGTTTGACCTATTGCAAATTCAATCGTCGCTACGCGACGAGGACGGGTTACAAACTAATCCCGGCGTTGAAACGCCGGGCTAACCTCGTACTGACGCTACGCGTCGAAGAACCTTGATGCGTTACGAAAAGCCCGAACCAGGCTTGGGTTTACCTTTAGCAATCGTTATTTCTTTTTGTCGTTCGCGGCAACGACATTCAACAGGAGGACAGTGATGACCACCGAGAGCGTTTACCTGAGAAGAGACATACTTGCGGAGCCTTTGTTCAATCAGTGGTATGCCTGGTCATCCCTAATCGCGCCTGCCTCATCGGCTATGTTTGTCGCAAATTCGCATTTGAAGATTATGCAATCTTTTGTTAATGCCCCAGCCGTCCATATCAACGCGCTTAAAGATCCCGCGATGCGCGGCGGACCTTTCATTGGTTACGACGCAAGCCGCGTCAAAGACATAAAGACATTGATGGACAAAACGACAAAAGAGCAAGCTCACGTTCTAGCGTTTGCTGCCGGTGTCCGGAGTCTAAGCGAGATGCTATCGACCGACACCAGTGGGACTTCCCTCGAACCGTTCTACGCGAAGGTTCCGGAAGCTCTAAAAGGCTACATCGAGCTGGTCTACGACTTGAACAACAATTCCTCGATTCGATTCATCGATGGGCTTCTGTATAAGAGCCCTTACTATCAACGGTCTTCGCAGAGCCTGGCGCTATCGATCTGCAAACAGGACGAGAGGCCGTTCGTGCTAAGCACACCTCAACTGCCGGATGAAGACCACGTGTACTTACAAATGCCGTTCAATGCACCGGAACTGGACGACCTCTTCAAAATGAAGCAGGAGCCACAGCCCTTCGACTACATCCGGGAATTGCTCAAGGTTGATAATGGTGCGGTAGAGCGGCTCGCGACATTCTTCAGCACCGAAGTGCCGCGCAAGGCAGAAAGATATGCGGGCGATGGGGTCAGAATCCGCTACTTCGGCCACGCTTGCCTGCTCATCGAAACTAAAGAAGTGAGCATCATGATTGACCCCGTGATTAGTTACGAGAATGCCAGCGGGATTGACCGCTACACCTACTCCGACGTACCTGATCGCCTCGATTATGTCCTGATCACGCATAACCATCAGGATCACTGTATGTTCGAGACGTTATTGCAGCTTCGTCATCGGATCGGCAACATCGTCGTGCCGAAGGGCAGCGGGGGAGTGCTCGCCGATCCCTCTTTGAAACTCATCTTGAACAACATCGGCTTCTCCCAAGTCACCGAAATTGATGAGATGGAAGCCATTGAAGTTGAAGGTGGCTCGCTCACGGGGCTGCCGTTTCTCGGTGAGCATGCCGACCTTAACATTCGCACGAAAATGGCTCACCTGATTAGTTTGAAGGGCAAATCAATCCTGTGCGCCGCCGACTCGAATAACATCGAGCCGCGGCTCTACGAACATCTTCATCACGTTGTCGGAGACGTGGACGTACTCTTCCTGGGAATGGAATGCGACGGCGGCCCTCTGTCGTGGCTTTACGGCTCACTGCTGACAAAGCCGCTGACCAGAAGACAGGATCAATCAAGAAGGCTGAACGGTTCAGATCACAAAAGGGGAATTGGCATCATTAATTGTCTGCGCCCCTCTCAAGTTTACGTCTATGCGATGGGTCAGGAGCCCTGGTTGTCTTTTCTGACGTCTATCAAGTACACGGAAACATCGCGTCCGATTGTCGAGTCGAATGAATTGGTCGCGGAGTGTAGGAATCGTGGGATTGAGTCAGAACGTTTGTTCGGTCACAAGGAGATAGAGTTGGCGCCGGCGCGCAGTCGAGCGCAGCTAGGTTTGGTCGCCACCGTGGCGGGTGACCATGGCCGACCGAATGGTGACCTCTCCAGATTCACATCTGTGATCATGCCGCCCGCTGACACCAGGCCGCTCCTCGACGAGCCTTCGGTAACGAAATAACACTCACACTCAACGCATCTCGATACCAGATGTCCGACACACTTTAGTTTGTCGCTCATCTCCCGTCAGAAGCTTCTCCCGCGCGATCGCGACAAACTGAAGTGTGTCGGACACGGGAAATAACTCTTACACCACCAGGAGGTCTCGCATGGTAACTCCCGCTGAGGAATTGATGACTCATGAAATGGAAGGCCTCGAATTGCTCAAAGGATTCGATTACATCGAACTATACGTGGGAAACGCGCGGCAGGCTGCACACTTCTATCGCACGGCTTTTGGCTTCGTGCCGGTTGCGTATTCCGGTCTCGAAACCGGGGTACGCGATCGGACGTCGATCGTCATGCGGCAGAACGACGTCACCTTGATGCTGACAGCGGCGCTGACTCCTGACAGTCCCGTTGCAGAGCACGTAAAACTACACGGCGATGATGTCAAGGATGTCGCTCTGAACGTAACCGACGCGGAACTGGCGTTTGAAATGGCTGTCGAAAATGGCGCGCGAGCCATCATGCAGCCGACAGTTATTGAAGGGGCCGAGGGCAGCATTACCAAAGCCACCATTGGTGCCTTCGGCGATACCGTGCACTCATTTATCCAGCGCAATGGGCACGACAGCTCCTTCTTTCCCAACTTTCAGCCTATTGAGAATCCAACGCTGACAATCCCCACGGGTCTGCTGGCCATCGATCATGTGGCTGTCAGCGTCGAGCCCCATCAACTGAACGATCTGGTCGATTTCTACAAGTATGTTCTCAACTTCCGCCAGTCGTTTAACGAGGACATTGTTACAAATTACAGCGCGATGAATTCCAAGGTCGTCGAGAGTATGTCGGGACTGATCAAATTCCCGATAGTCGAGCCGGCGCCAGGTATACGTAAGTCTCAGATCGAAGAGTACCTGGCTTTTCATCACGGGCCGGGGGCGCAACACATCGCCCTGACCACTAACGACATGCTCGCGACTGTTCGGGCACTGCGCGCTAACGGCAACGAGTTCCTCGAAACTCCCGGCAGTTACTACGACATGCTCGAAGACCGCGTCGGTGAAATTGATGAAGACATCGATGAGTTGCGCAGCCTCCATATTCTGGTTGATCGCGACGAGTGGGGTTACCTCATGCAAATTTTTACCAAGCCACTTCAGAACCGCCCCACAGTCTTTCTGGAAGTCATCCAGCGTAAACATGCTAAGGGTTTTGGTTCGGGCAACATCAACGCGCTCTTTCAGGCAATTGAGCGTGAACAAGCCATTCGCGGCAATCTTTGAGGAGCACTCCTTTGTCTTACGCTCAAACTCATCCGGGTCAGGAATCTCCCTTCGCAAAATGGACGCGGGGATTAAAGCACTCAGCATTGCAGGACATGCTGGTGGCGGGTTCGCGCCCAGGCGTTTTGTCCCTGGCGCTGGGTCTGCCCGCGGCCGAGCTGTTTCCGGTTGCGGCCTACTCACAGGCGATCACTAAGGTGCTCGCCGGTGACCCGCGGGCTTTGCAATACGGTCCACCCTTCCAGCCATTGAAGAAACACATCGTGGCGCTAATGGCTGAGCGTGGCGTGTTATGTCGAGAGGAACAGGTATTTCTCACCGCGGGAGCGCAACAGGGAACGAATCTGCTGGCGCGTCTGCTGCTGGAACAGGGAAGCCAGGTGATCGCCGAGGAGAAAATGTACCCGGGTTTCAAGCAGGTGTTGCAGCCTTATGAACCTCACATTCTTACTGTGCCCACAGACCCCGCCACCGGCATGGATGTGGACGCCGTGGAGCGGTTGCTCTTCAGCGGCGTGCGGCCCGCTTTGATTTATGCGATTGCCGATGGCCATAACCCGCTGGCAGTCAGCATGAGCCTGGAGAAACGCGAACGACTGGCAGGCTTGGCGCGTCGTTATCGCGTTCCCATCATTGAAGATGACCCCTACGGTTTTCTTTTCTACGAATCAAACGCTCAGCCGCCTTTGCTTGCCTTCGATGACGAGTGGGTTTTCTACGTGGGAACATTTTCGAAGATCCTGGCCCCGGCATTGCGGACCGGCTGGCTCGTCGTCCCCGAATCGCTTGTCAATTTGCTAGCGACCGTCAAGGAGGCCGCCGACATAAACACTGCCCCGCTAAGCCAACGCGCAATCTCCGCCTATCTGGACACCGGCCTGCTTGACGAACATCTGTCGATGCTGAGACGCGAATACCGCACTCGGCGTGACGCGATGCTGCATGCTTTGGAGTCGTTGATGCCGGACGACACCCGTTGGCAGCAGCCTGCCAGCGGATTATTCGTTTGGGTCGAGCTACCTGCCGAAGTGGACTCGGGCGCACTACTAGCGCAAGCGATTGCGGAGGAACAACTGGTGTTTGTGCCGGGTTATACCTTCAGCATCACCGAGCGACCGTGTTTGAAAAACTCAGTGAGACTCAACTTCTCAAATAATTCTGTGGCCCGCATAGCCGATGGAGTAGCGCGCCTGGCGAGACTGTTGAACCGGAATCGACCCCTGGCAAATGATTCACGGGTAAAGGCCTCCCTTCCAGGACTCTTCAGTCCCAACGAGATCATCCAGAATTCACGTTGAGACGCTCCGGCTCTGACTCCGCTCAGAATCTATCGAAGCCATCGCGAAGAGCGCAAATTCCTCTCTCAAATTTAGAGCCTTCAACACATCACGCTCGCGAGTTTCAGTACGGGCGCGTTGCAATTCTACCCATGCCCGTAGCCGGCCGAAGCCTTCGGTCCACGAGCGCGGCGCCGAATAAGGAGTTAACAATGCAAGACGTACAGACGGTTCGCGAATACTATCTCATAGAGCGCGAGCAGCACCGGAACATTTACCAAATCTGGGAAACGGGTGACGCGTTTAACGACTCCGTGACACCTTCGACGTGGTGTGACGACTACCGGCACTGGATAGTCGAACAGCTCGAGCAACAACTGCGGTTTGACCCTTCAAAACACGTCGTCAGCATCGGTTGCGGCAACGCCTTCGTCGAACAAGATCTCTGTCAAAAGGGGTACACCGTGCTGGGGATGGACATCAACGAATCGGCGGTACAACTGGCGCTTGACAAGGGAGTGCCGGCGGTCGTGGCGGACATCTATGAGTGGGAGCCGGAGGGCAAGAATGTTGATCTCATCTACTGCGATGGCGTTCTTGGACACCTCTACGTCGAAGGTACGAAATGCCAGGAGGCACTAGCCCGGCTACGTAGTTGGTTGAAGCCTGGTGAAGGCATCTTGCTCATTTCGAATGACGCCAGCAAAGACGGAAGCGCGGTCGCGTTCGCGCCGGGAGTGAAAGGCTTCTACCACTTCTCGGAGGAGTTCGTCGTTTCGGAGTTGACAAAGGCCGGCTTTGAAATCGTCGATACTACAGGCTACCTCTATCAACGACCTCTTTCAGGATCGCGCCGACGTCTGGTCGTCGCCGCCCGTGCCTGATTCGGCGCCGATCTAATTACTACAAAACTGCCGAACGAGAGATTACGCCAAATGCCAATGTCATCGTCGTTCAAAGATCGTCTCCTGCCGTCACTGACTGACATCAGCGATCACTTTGGCACGCCCTTTCACGTCTATGATGAGGCCGGAATCCTGGCCACCGGCGGGGGACTGACGCGCGCTTTGCGGGGCATTGAGTTTCGCGAGTACTTCGCCGTCAAAGCCCTGCCAAACCCGACGATACTCGAGTTGATGCTGCGAATGAGCTACGGCTTCGACTGTAGCTCGTTGCCTGAGATTGCGCTGGCGCGCATGGTCGGAGCCGTCGGGCAGGACATAATGTTCACCTCCAATAACACCTCGGGTTTGGAACTCTCAGCGGCGACTGAGTTCGGCTGCATCCTCAATCTTGACGATATCACCATGATTGACAAGGTGGTCGAGTTTCCTGAGCTGATCTGCTTTCGCTATAACCCCGGACATGACCGCGATGGCTGCCAGTTAATTGGTAAGCCACTCGAGGCCAAGTTCGGCTTGCGTGATGACCAAATCATCGAGGCTTACCGCCGGGCGGTCGAACGCGGGGCGCGACGCTTCGGGCTGCACACGATGGTCTGCTCGAATGAGCTTGACTACACGCACTTGTTGGAGACGGCGCGCATGCTGTTGCGGCTTGTTGACCGCATCGGGGCTGCGCTCGGCATCACTTTCGAGTTTATCAATCTGGGCGGCGGCATCGGCATCCCTTACCGGCCTGACGAAAAGCCTTTCGACCTCGTTACGTTCGGACGCGAGTTGAGGGATCTGCTGGACTCGTTCGGCGCAGCACACGACGGTCAGGTTCCGAAAATCCTACTTGAGTCGGGGCGCTACATGACTGGGCCCCATGGCGTGCTGGTGACGCGAGTAATCAACCGTATGCAGAAGTGGCGTGAGTACGTGGGCGTGGACGCCAGCATGAGTTCATTGATGCGGCCCGCGCTTTACGAGCAAGCACATCACCACATCACGGTGTTGCACGGCGACAGTTGTCTGGAGGAGGTCGTTGACGTAGTTGGTTCGGTCTGCGAGAACAGCGACAAGTTCGCGCGACAGCGCCTGCTGCCGGTAGTCGGCGAGGGCGATATCTTGCTAATTCACGATACGGGAGCACACGGCCACGCGATGGGCTTTACCTACAATGGGCGATTGCGCCCCAAAGAACTGCTGCTGCGCCAGGACGGAACTGTGCGCCTAATCCGCCGTGAAGAGACGGAGGCAGACTACTTCGCGACATTGAGCTTCGAGAGTAAAGAACTGAACCTTCACGATTACACACCGCATGAGCTGGAATGCGTCTCCTCGTGACACTTGGGAGAGCTTTGCCCAAAAAATATTCGGGTACAGCCAGATTCGGAACTCTAACTTGTCGAGGTCGACGAATACAGAACCGGGAGCGGTAGCGACTGGGTCTACGAACCGCGGAGTTCATCGTCATTGGAAGCTGGTGTTGTCAGTCAGCCATGAAATGGTGGGTTGTTTTTATCGCAAGTTCGACCCAGTCGCTACCGCTCACGGGTCCGTATTCGTCAACCAACAATGCAAATACAAACTGTTAGTTTGCGATGAATGAATGGTATTCAACGCGCGCGCAAACTAACAGTTTGCTTTACAAAAAACCAAACCAGGGCACTCCACGTTTTTCATTTTGATGCTCTCCTTTACCGAACCACCCCACCGCGCCAGACGAAATATGACTTTGACCAAGACAATCGTCATGAAGTTCGGCGGCACCTCTCTCGAGGACGCGCGGGCGTTTCAGCGTGTTGCCGGGATCGTAGATTCATTTAGCATGGCGCGATCGATCGTCGTTGTCTCCGCGATGAGTGGAGTGACAGATGCCCTGCTGGCGAGTGTGCGGATGGCGAGTCTCGGCCAGACGGAGCCGGCGATTCTCAACCTCGCGGAGCACTTCGAGCGACATCTCCGCATCGCGCGCGGGCTGAGCGCAAAGGTGCGCCCGGAGATCGAAACGCTGATTGAGGGCTCCCGGCAAGAGATCGCGGACAGGTTGAAGTCGTTGTCCAAGTGCGAATTGATGCGCCCGCGTTTGTCGGACATGATCCTCTCGTCCGGTGAATATCTCTCCGCCAATCTGCTTACG
>Ga0190274_10000448_pt1 | contig 25089 bp, 23 predicted proteins | sample Popmic531T_FD_133002 | JGI IMG/M metagenome (GOLD analysis project Ga0190274, IMG submission 133002) | Populus adjacent soil microbial communities from riparian zone of Yellowstone River, Montana, USA - 531 T | ecosystem: Environmental > Terrestrial > Soil > Riparian zone | place: USA: Montana... | reverse complement strand
CTTCGGAAATACTTTTCACCGGCCAAAGGTACCCGGAAAACATTCCCGGTCCCCGGATTGCAAATGAACCTTGTTTGCCCGGAGGAAGAATCTTCAAACCTTCATCAAGGATTGCAGCTTTATATGCAGGTAATACTTTTCCAATACTTTCATGCCTGTTGTTATCCTTTTCATTATTGATAAATGGCAATCCGATCTCGATGATTCCATAGGCCTGCGAAGCGCCGATGCCATATTTTTCAAAAAATGTTTTGCTCACTGACGATTCCAGCTGCGCAGAGGTTGAAATTGCCGTATGCAGTGTTTCAAATTTCAATTCGTTTTCTTCCGATGCAAGCAGTCGGAAATGCAACGGAGAAGCATACAGATGCGTTGCCTTGTATCGGTTCGCTGTACCTACAATTGATTCAGCGGTAAAATCCTCGCAGATGACCATGCATGTTCCGTAACGTATATATAGAACGACAGATACAACAAAATGAAAAGCCATTGGCAATACCCAAAGAACCCTGCTTCCGTCATTCAGTCTTAATCCTTCATTGGCGGCAGCGGTTCGCTCGAACACGGCCTCGTGTGAAATCACGACACCTTTTGAAGCACCTGTAGTTCCTGAACTCGGACGGATAAAAGCAGATCCCGGAAATAATTTATTGATACTCTGTGATTCCGCTTTTTTGAAAATATACAAGTCAAATTCATCGGCAACACGGTGTTTCTCGTATGGCGATAAAAATGAAAATTGATTTTCCCTCTCCGTCAATAATGCGCCTATAGACGATTCCCTCATGAGCAATTCGATTTCTGTCGATCGCGTTCCATGAAGCACAGGCATCACAACCATTCCAGCCTTGGCACAGGCAAACAAACCGCTTACAAAATGGCTTCCGTTCCTGCAGACAAATCCAATTCCCTTTCCTCTTAAATCTGCAACAGCTTCCATCGCTGCACAGAGTCTGAAAGCAGAAGTATGCAAAGCATTGAATGAAGTTGCTTTCCCATTCTCATACACTGCCGTCCTATTCTTCCACGTTGATGCTGCCTCTTCAAGAAATTTAAAAACCTGGAACTTCATTTATTTATGGTTATAGAATTTCCTTTTGAATGTGTTTAACAGCTTCCTGTATCGATTTTTTTTCCACCGCAAGGGATGCAAGTATCCCGGCTGCAAAACCGGTTCCTAAACACGTGCCTATCACTCGCGCGCTAGCAATAGCTTTTTCTTCGGCAGAAATAATTTTTCCGGCAAAGAAAAAATTTTCAATCTCACCCGATTGCAGGCATCCGGAAGGAATAGTATAAAAATCATTTTCTGAAAAGTACGTCATGTCTACCCTTTTATTTCCGGTCTGCCAATGCTCAATCGCCCAGGAACCATTGCAAATTCCATCATCGTATTTACGGCAACTCAGCACATCATTGTCTGTAAGAATATTTTTACCTCTTGCACGCATCCCGGTTCGCACACCAACTTCCTTTGCAATCCATTCTACTTCCGAATTCTGAAGACCTTGAACGGATTGACTGATAAATTTATGAATTTCTTCAACCAGTTTGATCGCTTTCTTCTCAATTATTGCATGTTCAGCTTCATTTACCTTCCACGGCAAACCCATTTTCATCATCACAGTGTTTAAAGTAAGTGAATGGGGTACAATACTTAACAGGTTAAAATGTTCCGGAATTTTTTTTTCTTCAATAGCCGATGTAATTTTTTTCAATATCGAAAAACTCAATTGAAATTCATCTGTAACAGAAATATTCTTAAGCGAAAAAACAATCGCAGCCGCCTGGTATTCCCGGTCTGCAATTGACGAATGATTCAGCAGGTTACAAAGCACACCCTCACCTGAACAATCAATGACAGCTTTGGGAATGATTTTCAGGTTTTCTCCGTTGGATACACAGGACACAGATTCAATTTTCTCTCCGGACTTTTCTGCATGAACAACTTTAGTTTCATACTTCACATCGATTCCCGGATGCGAAAGAAATTCTCTCGAAGTTTTTTCAAAGTCTGCGGGATGACAAGGAATAAACCATAATCCCTCGGCAAATTTTACCGGCTGCTTTCCATTGATCTGCATCAATCGCTCTCCAAATATTTTTGGAAAACCATTCATGACAAATACCGGCTTATCAGCTGATCGCAAATACAATCCGCAAATTGTACCCACTGCAGAAGCTGTCGCCCGTCCTCCCGGGAAAGAATTTTTCTCAGCGACAAATACATTCATTCCGGAATCAGCGGCGGCACAGGCAGCGGCAATTCCTGCTGCACCGGCACCGGCAATAAAAATATCCGTGTGAACGATTTTTTCCACTCAGCCCAGCAGGTTTAATTTTAATGTACCAAGGTATGAAACGACATTATCCTTTGTAATCCTGCGCTCATCAAAGGTGCAAAGGATTTTAAGTTTCCCATTGAATTCACTGAAGATCACGTTCAGTCCAGGCGGTGAAATTGCGGGTGCGTAATGCGTAACATCCAATACTTTGTGTCCCATCATTTCCTTTCCTTCCAGTTTTGAACCCGACAATAATGAGAATGCAAACGTTGCCGAATGCCCATTGCCGGGAAGTTCTATAAATGCTTTGTAAATGTATTTGGGAACAAAACGGAAAAGGTCCAGCAGGGAACTAAACTTTTCCGGCATATTTTTTCTTGCCTGTGATATCATCTGCTTTGAAATTATCTCAACACTTTGCTGCAGGCTTTCAAGGTCCGAATCTTTTGCATTGAAATAAAGGAAAGAAATAAAATTCGACAGTACACTATTTTTGCAGGATGCAGGTCTGCGATCCATGGGTACCGGTACGAAATATTTTTTTCCTGTCAGGAACTTTGAATGCTTGCTGATGGCAAACAGTGAGCAGCCAAGGAAAAATGGAAGCGCCTGGGCATTCATTTCTCCCGACATATAATTCCATACACGAATGGTTTCTTCTGCCGAAAGTTCTATAGATTCGAAAGATGCTTTCCCATTTCCATGATCGCCTCTAAGACGCTTCATGGATCTTCCACTCATGGATGAAACAAACAACGTTGCCGCTGCAGCATCAGCAAGTTTACTGAGCATCGATTTTTTATTTCCGGGATGTGTAAAGTCAACAAGGTTATTTACACCTGCGAATGATGAAAGCAGGTTTTCCATTCCGTAATGATCCATCAGTACATGGCTGATTGAAAAAATCAAATGCGTTTTATTCTCGCCATACGCAACATCCACACAAATCGGAGTGTCGCTTTGCAAATTGCAATCCTTTGATACGATATCCCGCATCGCCCCTTGCAATGTTCCGGAATGAAAAGCGACTAGCAGCGGCTCTGCATTTGTGTTGCTTTTAAACTTGTATAAAACAGATGATGGATTTTTCTCTAATGAAAATGTAGACAGGAATCGCACCCATTCATTTTCTTCAACAGAATTTCGAATCACTTCTTCTGGAATAATTCCCTCAAGCGTAATTCCAGCCCGGACTACATTTCCCGTACCTGTATTTTTTCGGGCAACGGCGTCGAAGTACAATTGAAAGCGGTCGGCACCATTCAATGGATATGAAAGTCGTTTACTCACTTTTGCAGCGCGATAAAACAGTCAGCAATCGATTCAACCGACTTCAAGTTTACCGGCGTATATGCATGGTCAGGAAAATTCATTCCCGTTCTTCGCTCAATAAATAATACCAGCTCGATGATTCTGAAGGAATCCAATCCCAGGCTTTTGAGTTCTGCATTGCTTTGAATTGATTCCGGCTTCACATCCAGTTGCCTGCAGAGAAAATTTTTTGCTTCGTTTAAGATTGATTCCTTGCTGAACATGAGTGGCAAATTTAATTGAATGGATGAATCAAATAGCAGTCGGTTTTTCCCATCTACAAATCTTCAAATCAACAAATCTTCAAATCGGCTGCTCTATAATTGTATGTTTGCGATCGAATGAACCGAAAAGAAATTTCCAAAAAGGTGGTTGTGATCGGTGGAGGAATTGCAGGGCTTGCTGCTTCCATCAGGCTTGCCAAGTCGGGATTAAGTGTTCAATTGCTAGAAGCAAATGAAACCATTGGAGGGAATTTAGGTGAAATCAAATCCGATGGATTCAGGTGGGATTCCGGTCCTTCCATCCTAACCAAACCTGAATATATTGAAGAGCTTTTCCGGATCTGCAATAAAGATCCGAAGGATTACATCCGGTTTCAGAAAGTTGAACCTCTATTCAGATACTTTTTTTCCGACAATACATTTATTGATTCATTTTCTGACAGGAAAAAGTTTGAGGAAGAATTGAAATTAAAATCTTCAGAATCTTTCGCTCATGTAAACAAACTGCTGGACGATTCTCAGGAAATTTTCCGTCTCACAAAAGAAGTTTTCCTGGAACGATCCCTGCATGAATTCAGGAATTACTTCGACCTGGCAACACTGCGGGGAATTCTCCGGTTCAACCGGGTTCGGGCTTTTAGCTCAATGCATAAATACAACAGGAAAGTTTTCAGGGATCAGCGACTGGTTCAATTGTTCGACCGCTATGCCAGCTTCAACGGCTCAAATCCATTCGAGGCCCCTGCAACGTTGAATGTGATTACACATTTTGCCGTGAACAATGGATCTTATCTTCCTGAAGGTGGAATGATAAGTATTTCAAAATCGCTTTACCAACTTGCCAAGGATGCAGGCGTTGAAATAAAAACTTCTTCTCCTGTAAAAAAAATTGTAACAGAAAATAAGAAGGCAACGGGTGTAGATACCAACGAAGGTTTCCTTCCCGCTGATGTAGTGATTAGCAGTGCCGACATCCATTACACTTACAAAAAATTGTTGCCTGAAATCAGCATGCCCGGAATCGTTTCAAGTCAGCCGCGATCAAGTTCTGTGATTGTTTTTTATTGGGGCATTAAAAAGATTTTTCCCGGCGTTGAACTGCACAATACTTTTTTCGGCAAAAACGACAAGGAAGAATATGAGATTTTGTTCAAACAACTTTCAATTACAGACGACCCAACTATATATCTGTACAATTCCTCAAAACTAAATCCTCTTGATGCACCTCACGGCATGTCAAACTGGTTCGTGATGGTTTCGGCTCCATACAACAACGGCCAGGACTGGGATAGCATCGTTGCAAAAGTAAAATTGAATGTGCTGCAGAAAATTTCAGCAGTTCTTAAAGAAGACATTGAACCGCTGATTGTGACAGAAAACATATTGACTCCGTCCATGATTGAAAATAAAACAAATGCATGGTTGGGATCCATTTATGGTAACAGTAGCAATAAAATTTTTTCTGCCTTTCTCCGGCATCCTAACTTCAGCAGGAAAATTAAAGGATTGTATTTCTGTGGAGGAAGTGTGCATCCGGGCGCAGGACTGCCTTTATGTTTGTTGTCGTCAAAGATCACCAGCGATCTTGTGATGAGACGAAGCACCTAAGAGCAAGAAGTTTATAATTTTGCGCCATATGATATTATATAATGTAACGGTTAATGTTGAAGATTCCATTCATAAAGAATGGCTTGCATGGATGAAAGAAACTCACATCCCCGATGTTATGAAGGCTGCGAAGTTCACGTCAAACAGAATATTCCGCGTGATCGGTGACGATGATTCAGGAGGAAAAACTTACAGTGTTCAGTATACATGCAACAGCATGAGTGATTTTCTTGAATACGAACACAACCATGCTCAGGCTTTGCGTGCAGAGCATACTGCAAAGTTTAAAGATAAATTTGTTGCTTTTCGATCACTCCTGGAATCGGTAGATTGAGAATGAAGCCATTCCTGCTACTGCTATTTCTGCCATTCATGCTGAATGCACAGGTTGAACGCGAACGAAAGGCGCTTGACCAAATGTTGAATGCCTGTGAAAAACTGAAGAGCGCATCGTTCATTCTTTCTACGAGTGAACGCCTGAAGAACGGCACCATTGAAAAGGGAGAGATGTTCGTGAAACTGCAGCATGTTCCCTTGTGTATGTATCTCCATATTTACAATCCCAATCCCGGCGTTGAAATTCTATTTCGGAAAGATGATTGGAAAGACAACTTGTATGTGAATCCCAACGGTTTTCCTTATGTGAACCTGAAGCTTGACATGAATAGCAAGAATGTACGGAAGAATTCGCATCATTCCATTTCCGACATTGGATTTGATTACCTGGTCAATATGATCATGCATTATAAAACCGATTTTGGTGACAGGGTTTACGACTACCTTACCATAAGTGATACGGTTAAGTTTGAACGTCACAATTGCCTGAAGATGGAATTCGATTACCCTGAGTTTGCCTACAAAAATTATGTTGTAAAGAAGAATGAGAACCTCGTTGACATCGCCAAAAAAAATTATGTGCATGAATACATGATAGTTTCAGCAAATAAAGATGTGGATGACATTCATGATGTAAAAGAGGGACAACAATTGCGCATTCCGAATATGTTCGCCCGGAAAATTATTTTTTATGTTGATCTGCAGAACCACCTTCCACTTGTACAGGAAATTTATGATGAGCAAGGATTCTTTGAAAAATACGAATACAAGAGTTTTGTACTGAACCCGGCTTTTGCTCCTGAAGAATTTACGAGTGAGTATAAGGATTATGGGTTCTAGTACTCCATCGAATACAAATAAATCGTACGAATTTACAAATTACCAAAGTGAGAAAAATATTTTAGGCTTTGTAATTCATATATTCGTAAATATGTATGTTTTATTTGTATTCGTTGGAAAATAAATGAACATCTCGTTATCTATGAAGCAAGTTTCCGCTAAAAAACATTTCGGTCAACACTTTCTGAAGGATGAAGCTGTTGCAAAAAAAATCGTGGATGCACTTCAGCCTTCAGGAAGATACAAGCAGGTGCTGGAAATTGGTCCAGGGATGGGCGTGCTTTCACAATATCTCTTCCAGCGGAAAGATTTTGAAACGAAGCTGATTGAGATTGACAAAGAATCGATTCATTTTTTGATGGAAAAATTTCCTGACCGTGTACGGGATATCGCCGAAGGGGATTTTTTGAAAATGGATCTCAAAAAAACTTTCAATGAACCTTTTGCCATCATAGGCAATTTCCCATACAACATTTCAACGCAGATACTTTTTGCGGTACTGGACAACAGGGATTTGGTTCCCGAAGTCATCGGCATGTTCCAGAAGGAAGTCGGGGAAAGGATTGCTTCTCCTCCCGGCAACCGCGACTATGGCATCCCAAGTGTTTTGTTGCAGGCATGGTACGATGTAGAATTATTATTTACGCTCAATGAAAATGATTTCTCCCCGCCGCCGAAAGTAAAATCATGTGTGCTTCGTTTTGAAAGAAAGGAGAATTTTATTTTGGGATGTGATGAAAAAAGATTCTTCAATGTGGTGAAGACGTCATTTAACCAGCGGCGAAAAATGTTGAGCAATGCCATTTCTTCGCTTTTGCCAAAAGAAAAAATAAACATGCTTCCATACATGAACCTGCGGGCCGAACAACTTGGGTGGCAACAGTTTGTGGAGCTGACAAATAAAATTGACGAACTGAAATGAAAATATTATTCATTGATACTGCCCATAAAATTTTATTTTCCATCCTGGAAAAAGCAGGACATGATTGCACACCGGGCTATGATTTGAGCCGCAAAGAAATTTTAGAAATCATTCCGCAATACCAGGGTGCCATTATCAGGAGCAGGATTCAGGCCGATAAAGAATTCTTCGACAATGCGACGCAGCTTAAATTCATCGGGCGTGTTGGTGCAGGAATGGAAAGCATAGATGTGAAATATGCGGAAAGCAAAGGCATCGCATGCATCAATTCACCTGAAGGAAATGCCGATGCAGTTGGAGAACATGCCATCGCCATGTTACTTTCTCTTTTCAACAATATCAGTCGCGCCGACCGTGAAGTGAAATCCGGAAAATGGATCCGCGAAGCAAACAGGGGAATTGAGCTTGCCGGGAAAACTGTTGCACTAATCGGGTATGGTAACATGGGAAAAGCGTTTGCGAAAAAACTTTCCGGCTTCGACTGTAAAGTTATTGCCTACGACAAATACCTCTCAAATTTTTCGGATCAGTATGCGAAAGAAGTTTCGTTGGAAGAGGTTTATCTCAGCGCAGATATACTTTCACTCCAAGTTCCGCTAACACATGAAACCGAATCGTTTGTGAACGACGGCTTCATCAATCGTTTCAAAAAGAATTTTTACCTCATCAATACTGCACGCGGAAAATGTGTCAATACAAATGACCTTGTAAAAAATCTTAAATCCGGAAAAGTGCCGGGCGCATGCCTGGATACGCTTGAATACGAAGATCCCTCCTTCGAAGCTGCAGCAGATCTGGCGTCAAATCTTGCGGGACTAAATGAAGTCGGAGATAAAGTAATCCTCTCCCCTCACATTGCGGGCTGGACGCATGAAAGTAAAGAAAAGCTGGCGAGGATTCTTGGAGAAAAAATAATCGCTAAGTTCAGCTCGTGAAGCGGCTTACACTTTTTACAATTTTACTAACCACATTATTTCACTGCTGCCTGGGTCAACAGGCAAAAATGAGTTATACAAGGCAGAGAAAAGTGAATGCTTTTAACCAGGTGTTTGAGCTAAGGCAAGGATGCCTGTTGGTTATGTTGCACATGGCGCAGAATAAAATTGATGCTTTAGAAAAGATGGAAAGAAAAACTGAAGCCGTAACATTCCGTAATCAACAAATAGTAAAAAATCAGAGCATCATAGCTGCATTCAAAAATAATTTCAATTTCTGCCCGGTGTATTTTTTTTTCACTTCAGAAGCATTAAAATTTTTAGAATACGGTCCTGATTCAGTCTCATTTGTAGATAGCAATTTGACTATCGATACTTCAATTCATATCCGGAATAAAAAATACTTTGTCGCCGAATTCAATAAAATTCAGGATGATACCACAGGTTATGCGAAACGTCACCATACATCACCCGGGAATACTCAAACCTATCAAACTGTTTCTTCTTCTACCTCCCAGGCGTTTATTATAGAAAGTAAAAATTTGATCCAATTAAAATCTCCATTCCCGAATTTTGTCTCTATCACAGAAACAGATGAAAAGATCGTTTTCGTGGAATCTGTCGTTCAAAGAATAAACAAGGACCTATATAAATTTGAAATGAAGGCCAAGAAGAAAATTCTGAATCCAAGGTTCAGCCCATACTTTCAGGATAAATTATCAAATTAAGATAACTAGTTTTCCTTCATTACTACCTGGGCAGTGTGCCTGCTTCGCTGCTCGAGGAGAATTGTTTTGTCTTTTGTCAGCTTGTCGATTGTAGACTGGTAATAATGTCGAACGGTTACTAGTCGCAGGTTATCATTGTATAAAACCTTGAAATCCTTTTTCAGGTCTTCGATCAAAGGTGGAATTTTAAATTCATCGTTGTCTGCACAAACTGAAAAGCTGATGGCAGAATTCTGCATCAGGTTTATTTTCACTTTATGATCAGCGCACACTTTGAAGATTTTACTCAACGCATCCTCCGCAACAAATGAAAAGTCTTTCGCGGAAATAGACAATAGTATCTGGTTGGTCTTGAAAATAAAACATGGAACCAGCGGTTTTGTGACCGTAAAATTGCCAACGCTTGTACCGCTTTCTTTAGGCGCCAGGAATGAACGCACACGCAACGGGATATTTTTATTCTCCAGCGGCTTGATCGTTTTCGGATGGATGACCGTAGCTCCGTAATATGTCAGCTCGATGGCATCAAGGTAACTTACCTCCTGCAGCTTTACGGCATCAGTATAAAATTTTGGATCTGCGCTCAACACACCGGGAACATCTTTCCATACAACCATTTCCTCAGCATGCAGACAATAAGAAAGGATAGCAGCCGTGTAATCGGATCCTTCCCGCCCAAGCGTGGTGGTAAAGTTTTCACTTGTGGTGCCTATGAATCCCTGCGTGAGTACTATGTTGCTCGTTTTATGCAGCGACGAAATTTTTTCATTCACTCTTTTCTCTGTCAGCTCCCAGTTTATTTTTCCTTCACGGTAGGTATTGTCCGTATGAATAATATCCCTTGCATCCAGCCACTGGTTTGCATATCCGTTTGCCTCCAGGTATGCGCTCATGATTTTGGTCGACATCAATTCTCCTTGAGAAACTACTTGGTCGTAAATAAATGCATACCCCTTTGATGTTCCGTCTTCCATCACCCATTCCATCTCTGTAAATGCATTGTCAATGTCCTGGTAAATTTTATGGTTGTTCAAAAAACCCAGTCCGGAAAGAATTTCCAAATGGTACATCTTCACAACAGCAATTGCATCTTTCAATTCAGGCTTTCCATAGTAAAAGGCATTCACCACTTTTTCAAGGGCATTGGTTGTCTTTCCCATAGCGGAAATCACAACAACGAGCTTTTCGTTTTTGAAAAGTGATAAGATCTCCGCAACATTTTTTACTGATGCGGCATCTTTCACCGATGCCCCGCCGAATTTAAATATTTTCATCTCTCTTGGATCTCATTTGAGGTTTGCTGATGACCCCATCGAATAACGAATGGGATCCAACGAATATGCGAATTACGAATCTGATCTTGATTTAGTTTTCAAACTGGTACTTCCTGATTTCATCTTCATCCATTTTGCAGTCCCACCATTCAGGTTCTATCCTGGCATTCAGTCGCTCATAAAATTGAATGGCTCTCTTGTTCCAGTCCAGTACCTGCCAGTGGAGCTGCTTTGCATTTTCTTTTTTTGCTTCTTTCACAAATTCATCAAACAATTTTTTTCCGATTCCTTTGCTCCGGAATTTTTCTGTGACTACGATATCGTCAAGGTAAAATCCTTTTCCTTTCCATGTGCTGTATTTCACAAAGTAAACCGCAATGCCGATGACCTTGCCTTCAAATTCGGCAACATGAAAACCAAAGACAGGCTTTTCGCCAAAACCATCCTGCTCCATGGCTGCCACGGAATTTGTAACTGCATCCGGCGCCTTTTCAAATTCTGCAAGTTCATGGATGAGGTCCAGTATGCCCTGCAAATCCTTTTTTTCTCCTTTCCTGATTATTACTTCCATCGAACTATTTTTAGAACTTATATCAAAAACATTTTTTCACGCAAAGATCGCAAAGGAAAAACCTTTTAAGCTCAATACAACTTGGCGTTCTTGGCGGCTTTGCGTGACATATTTTTTTGGTTTCTAATAAAGACTTCTCACCCGTATTGTATGTTTTACTTTTTTCAAAGCCTCCAGCACCTGCGGCGAAGTATTGCTATCGATATCCATCACAGCATAGCCGATCTGTGGATTCGTTTTTAAATATTGTCCCAGGATATTTACGTTCAGATCCGAGAAAATTTTATTCATCTCAGAAAGCACGCCGGGAAGATTCTTGTGGATGTGAAGAATTCTGTGTGTCTCATGCTGAACAGGAAGGTAAAGCTCGGGAACTGTGAGTGACCCAACAGTTGAACCGGTTTCGAGATAGTTCAAGAGTTTATTTGCAACATCAACGCCAATGTTCTCCTGTGCTTCAACAGTACTGCCGCCAATATGTGGTGTCAGAAATACATTGGGCAGGTTTTGAAAAACACTTTCAAAGGGTTGCTCGTTTGATTCAGGCTCCTTGCGGAAAACGTCGCCGCCATATCCTCCAAGTTGCCCGCTGAGCAGTGCTTGTTGCGCCGCTGTTTCCACGACAAGATCTCCCCTTGCGCAGTTGATAAGGACTGCACCTTTTTTCATCAAAGCAATGTGTTTCTCGTCGAACATATCCTTCGTTGCATCCATGCCCGGAACATGAATCGTTATCACATCACTTTGACTCAATAGATCAGCGAGATTTTTTGCCTGCCGTGCATTTCCCAAAGGAAGTTTTGGAACAACATCATAGTACACAACATGCATTCCCATGGACTCGGCCAATACACTTACCTGCGAGCCGATATGTCCATAGCCGATGATGCCCAACATTTTTCCCCGTGCTTCGAAACTTCCGCTGGCACTTTTTTCCCATTTGCCATTGTGAAGGTTTTTGTTTTTGTCGATGGCTCGTCGCAACAATAAAATAACTTCTGCAATCACAAGCTCGGCCACGGAACGTGTATTTGAAAAAGGAGAATTGAAAACGGCAACCCCGCGTTCAGTGCTATCGTCCATCTCGATCTGGTTTGTTCCGATACAGAATGCGCCGATGGATAAAAGTTTGTCGGCATGCGACAACACTTCTGAAGTCACCCGCGTCTTTGACCGGATGCCAAGCACATGCACGCCTTTTATTTTTTCAGCGAGCTCTTCAGCGCCCATTGCCCGGGAAAACGATTCGATATTTGCATAACCTTCCTTTTTGAAAATATCAATCGCTGAAGGATGAACTCCTTCCAGGAGCAGGATGTTTATTTTTTCTTTCGGGTAGGAAGTCTTCGCCATTGCGGCAAAAGTATTGATTGAGGTGAAACTGAAGCACAATTTTTATTGGCTGTTGCGCGCGGGCATGCCAAAACTGCGGGGGTGCGATGGCTATTAGCGCTGAAGCATAGTTTTGGATTGACTTTTTGGTTCTTTTGTGTCAAGACAAAAGAACAGAAGAAGATTATCGGCTGCTTTTAACTTGGTCATCAGTGTAAAGATTCGAAGCCAAATAAGTTATCTTTGGTTCAATCTGTCAGGTCTCGCTATGCTAAGACCTGACACCATCAGAATTTTTCGATATTTGCCCCCTGAAGTCTTGAAATGAAAAAAGTAACCACCCTCGGACAGTTTATCATAGAACGCCAGAAGGATTTCCCTTTTGCCAAAGGAGAGCTATCACGCCTGCTGCGCGATATCGGAATTGCGGCCAAGATTGTGAACCGCGAAGTAAATAAAGCGGGTCTTGTAGACATACTCGGTGAACACGGCACCATGAACATACAAGGAGAAGAAGTCAAGAAGCTGGATGTATTTGCCAATGAGCAATTCATCGAAGCGTTGAGTTCGGGAGGAGAGACGTGCGCTGTTGCATCTGAAGAAAATGAAGAGGTGATTCACATCGACAGCGAGATCAGTGCCAATGCGAAATATGTTGTCAGCGTGGATCCACTGGATGGCTCATCAAATATCGACGTGAACGTTTCTATAGGAACTATTTTTTCTATCATCCGGAGAAGTTCAGAAACCGGGAATCCTATCAATGCCAACGACTATCTTCAGAAAGGAACATCCATGGTTGCTGCGGGATATATCATTTACGGATCTTCTACCATGCTTGTATACACGACAGGCCGCGGCGTAAATGGTTTCACACTCGATCCAAGCATTGGTGAATTCTGTCTCTCACATCCCGAGATGAGATGCCCTGCCGACGGAAAAATTTATTCGATCAATGAAGGCAACTACGTGCATTTTCCAGAAGGTGTGAAGCAGTACATTAAATATTGCCAGGTGGAAGATGAAGCCACAAAGCGGCCGTATTCTTCAAGGTATATCGGATCACTCGTTGCCGACTTCCACCGGAACATGCTGAAGGGAGGAATCTTTATTTATCCAAGCACAGCAAAATCACCCAATGGTAAGCTGCGATTGCTTTATGAATGTAATCCGGTTTCATGGATTATCGAGCAAGCCGGCGGAAAAGCCAGCGATGGTTACACGCGCATTTTGGAAAAGCAACCAAAGACATTGCATGAACGCACGCCACTTTTTATAGGATCGGTTAATATGGTTACGATGGCGGAAGAGTTTATGAAGAAATTCTCGCCGAAGAACCAGGTACTGAATACGGATTAGTGCGGATTTACAAATAAAAGATAGACTGTATTTCGTCTGCTTTACTTTTCATATCAATAAGTGAAAATATCTCTTTTCCTTATTTCTTTCTTCAATTGTCTTCTGTTGAATGCGCAGAACAGAAACAGTATTTGGTGTTTTGGAGATAGCGCTGGAATTGATTTTAGTAACGTAAATAATCCGGTATCTTTTTTTTCCGCAATGGATGGTAGGGGCTCCTGCACCTCAATTAGCGATAGTGTGGGAAATATATTATTTAATACTTACACCCATGCTAATCAATTTGGAGATAGGACGATTGTCCTGAATAAAAACTTCCAAGTAATGCAAGGAGGTGATTCTCTCGTAGGAGAAGGGTGGTACCATGAAAATATTACCATTCCAATGCCGGGCAGTTCAACAAATTATTATATCTTCAGCATTGGGGTTACAGGAACAAGCCAGTTAGGATTATATTACAGTATTGTCGATCTAAGTTTAAATGGAGGACTTGGTGCTGTGGTTGTTCGAAACATACAGCTTAGCAATCTTCAAGCTTTTGATGGAATCGCGTCTGTAAAACATGGCAATGGAAGAGATTGGTGGCTTGTTTTCAAAACAGGCGGCCAACTCAGTCAACCTTCGAATATTTTTTACATTTATCTTATTTCACCCTCTGGGATTTCGCCTCCGGTTTTTCGAGCTATGGGAGAAATTATTAATAATAACGCAGGAAGTATATCTTTTTCGAAGGCTGGGAATAAAATGCTGCTTACATCATGGAATCAGATTATCGAAGTTTGTGACTTTGACAGATGCTCAGCTTTATTTAGCAACATAACTGTAATTGAACAAGAAGCAACTAGCCCGACAAGTATGCATTTTTCAAGTTGTTTCTCACCTTCTGGGGATCTGATATATGTTACTCATATTCCTTATTTTGTTTCTGATAGCGTGCATTATCTTTTCCAGTATAATTTATTAGCAGGAAATATTGCTGCAAGCCGAGACACTATTTATTACACCTATCATCCCAACGAACTTTCAGGCATATGCCTGGCGCCCGATGATAAAATATACGTTACCTCTCATTTTGATTGCGGTAGTGGCTGCTTCCCATATCCTGATAGCGTTTACAATACAATCAACATGACTTTAAGCGTAATCAATTCACCAGACTCATTGGGATCAGTTTGTAATTTCCAACCAAATAGTTTCTATTTGGGAGGCAAAAGAGCCTATTTTGGTTTACCTAATAATCCAGACTATGAATTAGGGCCGGAAGTAGGTAGTCAATGCGATTCATTATTTCTATCCGTTTCAAATCCTATTGGAATCGAAGAGATAAATGTTTATCCAAATCCTTTTTTCAATAAAGTTACCCTCCATCCCGCTCGTATCTCTAATGCAGAAATTCTAATTGAAGTTTTTAATAGTTCGGGAGAAAAAGTTTTTCATAAAACTGCTCTCTGCGAGTTGCAAGATTTAGATTTATCTGATTTACCAAAGGGAATCTACATACTTAAAATCAGTGGAAATCGGTTTGTTGCAACAAGTAAACTAGTAAAGCTCTAAATCTTCAGGTTAGATGTAGTGAACATAACCTGTCAGGTCGAATTAAGGGAATGAACCTGTCAGGTCTCGCTTTGCTAATTCCGATAGCTATCGGAACTGACATCATCTAAATCTTTTTAACTTTTCGTTTGTTTAATTTTGAAATCCGGATCAAAGCATGTTCCGTTTATCTCAAAAAACAAAATGAAACTATTAGCAATCACAATCCTGGTAATTGCATCATGCCTGGTTGCATGTGCGCAAGCCCCGGCAGATAAAAAAGAAAAAGCCATGACTAAATATGAAGTTGTAAAAACAGACGCTGAATGGCAAAAACAACTTACGCCAGAACAGTACGAAGTAGCGCGCCAGCACGGAACAGAGCGCGCATTTACAGGTGTATACTGGGACAACCACGAAAATGGAATGTACCGTTGTGTATGCTGCAACAATCCATTATTTACTTCCGACACAAAGTTTGAATCAGGCACTGGCTGGCCGAGCTTTTATCAGCCGTTAAACAAAACAAATGTTGGTGAAACAACTGATGAAAGCTATGGCATGACCCGCGTCGAGGTGCATTGCAACAAGTGCGGTGCGCATTTAGGCCATGTGTTTGATGATGGTCCGAAGCCTACGGGATTGAGGTATTGTATTAATTCGGCGTCGCTGACATTTGAAAAAAAGTAGTACAGAATACAGATCAGTACTGATTTACAAATCATGACTCGCTAATTTGTCATACTCGTATTCATCTGCGTTCTGTCAGCATAACCAATTTGTACATCTGTATTAATCTGTATTCTGTACTAGTCGATTGCTGTGTTCAGAAAATCCAACAGAGGCTTCATAGTTTTAGCTGCAACGGTTAGCTCCTTCAGAAAATTTTTAGAAAGCACGTCTTTGTCTGAATATTGATGCCAGACGAGGTAGCTGTTTAGCTTCAGCAGTTCGACGTCCTTATGATCCTTGTCATAACCTTTCGGTGGACGTGCAAGTTTGTATTCATCGCTGTTGTCAAGTCCGCCGAATTGCTTTTTAAAATTTTTGTCGTCCAGAATTTTATGAAACTTTTTGCCGTTATAATCAATTTCCTGCCGGATTTTTTTAAGGTGATCGCTGGATGGCATCCATCTTCCGCCTGCTAAAAAACTTTCGCCGGGTTGAATGTGCAGGTAGTAGCCGGCCACTTCCATTTTTTTTCCTCCGGGATTGATACTGGCTCCCATGTTGGTTTTATAAGGGCGTTTGTCTTTTGAAAACCGTACGTCCCTGTAAATGCGGAATACGCAATCCTTCGCTTTTAATCCCGACAAGCCTTTATCAAAAGATGAAAATGCTTTGATCACATCCTCCACAAATCCGTCAACATTGGCCTTCGCGGCGAGGTATTTATCTTTATTGGCATCAAACCATTCCTTTTTATTGTTCTTGCCGAGTTGTTTTAAAAAATCGATTGTGGATTTTTGAACCATGCTTGAAAATTTGAAACGAAAGTAAATAAAATTTATAGCCACGAATTGCACGATTTCCTGCCACTAAGGCTCTAAGACACGAAGAAACACAAAGTAATATGCAGCCACTAATTCACACGAATTAAAATCTTACCACAGAGGCACAGTGACACAGAGAAATACAAACCATAAAGCGGGTATTCAATGGCGGAAATTAGTGTGATGAGTGTCAAGCTTTAGTGTTTTTAAATTTGTGGCAATTCGTGAAATTAGTGGCTGGCTTTAATGGTTATAAAATTGTGGCTAATTTTGTGCGCCATTACATTAAATCTATGTCAAGAAAAATTTCAATTGCATTCCTGCTAATTATATTTGCACTTGCAGGTGTGTCATCAAATGCAAAAACTTATTTCCAGCTCACCGGTACCATCAGGGAAGCAAAAGCTAAGGAGATCAATCTCTGGATTTACAAAAACCACCTTGCCACCAACCCCGACCTCATCATTGGTGCATTGAGCAATGGCGATTATAAATTCAAAGCGGCCATTGACCAGCCCGTGTTTGCAATCCTTGAATACAATAATTCAAAGCTGAAGTTTTTCTTCGAACCCGGCGACAGCATCAACATGAGCTTTACAGATGATGTGCAACATTCAGGAACATCCATTACCGGGCACGGCTCTGAAAATAATTTTTTCCTGAACAACTTCGAAAGTAAGTTTCAAAAAGATTTAACTGACAGTCTATGGACATCAAGGATGATGAACGGTTCCATTGATGCTTATGAGAATGAACTTTTCAAAAGCCGGAAAAGCATGGACGACTTTGTCGGACAGAATATTGTGCTTCACCAGGTCGCTCCTGCATTCAAGGAATACCTACGCAACTTGATTTCTTACCGCTACTGGAGCATGCTCCTCGCCTATCCTGTGATCCGTGCCAATGCCGATCCCAAAATACTGGCTGTGGAACCGTTGCCTGAAATTATGTTACAGAACATTGGTGAGGTCACATTGAATAATCAACAGGCGCTGCTCACCGATTCTTATAAAAGCTTTTTGTACTTCTATGTCGTGTATTATACGTCTGCAGCCAACGGTTATAAAAAGTTTAATGATTACTCCACTTCCGCCGACAAGAAGGTGGCATTTGCCAAAGCGCATCTCACCGGTCAACCGTTCGACATCTGGCTTGCACAACTTTGCATTGATGAGAAAGAACATGTTTCACCTTATATGCTGCGCACGATGGTGAATACTTTGAAGACAACTGACAAGGCGAATAACTACTACCCTTATGTTTCAAGTGTTTGCGCAGCACGCATGCAGATGAAAGATGAAAAGGTGAAGACTGCGCCTGTGGTACAAAACCGCAATGCAGCGCCCGCCGGCAAAGATGATCTGGGAATGAAAGATTTGAATGGAAAATCATTTTCTCTGGATGACCTGAAAGGAAAAGTAGTTTACATCGACTTCTGGGCAAGTTGGTGTGGTCCCTGCAGACAAATGATGCCATTTTCAAAACAACTTCACGACAACCTGGATGAAAATCAAAAAAAGAAAATCACTTTTCTGTACATCAGTATTGACGCCAATGAGGAGGCATGGAAAAAAGGAATCAATGATCTGGGAATAGAAGGATTGAATGTGATCTCTCCCGGTAACTGGAGCTCGAAAGTATGTTCCTATTTCCAGATCAACAGCATCCCGCGTTATATGATCATGGATAAGAAAGGCAACATCGTGGACTTCAATGCAAAGCGTCCTGCCGACCCCGCACTTCTCGGTGAGCTATTAAAACTTTTGGAATAATTTTTCTTTTCCGGAAGATATTACTCTTTCGATGCAGTGAGTCATAGAGGAAACAACAGTCAATAAATCGGTGATTGGCTGCAAACACATTTACTCATTTGCACATTTACACATTTGAAAAGTGATTCGTAAGCCACTTATCCAGAACGTCGTTGAACTCCTGTGGCTTTTCCATCATCGGTGCATGTCCGCATTTGTCAATCCAATGAAGTTCGCAATTTGGTAAGAGCCGGTTGAACTCTTCGGCCACATCAGGAGGCGTAATCGTATCCTGCTTTCCCCAAATGAGACACGTAGGAATATGAATGTCCTTGAGTTCCTCGCTCATGTTGTGACGGATGGCACTTTTCGCAAGGGATAGAATCCGGATGAGCCTGCCTTTATCATTTACGATTGCAAAACATTCGTCGACCAGTTCTTCTGTTGCAGACTTTGGATCATAAAAAGTAACTTCAACTTTCTGCTTGATGTAATTGCGGTCTTCGCGTTTCGGAAAACTTCCTCCCATGGCATTCTCATAGAGTCCGGAACTTCCGGTAAGTACCATTCCTGTAACTCCCTCAGGATACTTGCGAACATACACCAGTGTAACATGGCCACCGAGTGAATTCCCGATCAGCACCACCTTGTTGAATTTCATATACTTGATGAAATCGTTTACGAATTCAGCGAGCGCTTTTACGTTGGTATTCAGCACCGGCAGCGTATAGATTGGCATCAGCGGAATGACGACGCGGTAATTTTTTTTGAACCGCTCTACTACGTCCACCCAGTTGCTCAGTGCACCGAATAATCCATGCAGCAGTATGAGCACAGGCCCGCTTCCTTCATCAATGAACTGGAAATCTTTTTCCTTCCTGATCGTGTAACTCATAAGTGTGGTTTCAAAAGTAAAGAAATTCCTGAACTCAACTCGGCGCCCTCGAATTCAGTAATGACTCATTCAAAATAGCCAGCATTACAAGGTAAGAAGCAGGTGACTGAAAGAGCAAACTGAGTCACTCTTCCTGTTACGATGAATCGGTTAGTCCCTCCAGTTGGTTCCTCCGCTATCCAATATTCATGACCTGTATATTATCCCAGTCCTGTGAAAAAAATAGTTTTCAACAAAAGTGGGAAAATGTGGGAATATGTGTGAATTTTTATTTTACATTAGCGCACCTATTTATATGTCAGGATTCATTGGAGAATTTCTAAGTACAGTTGACACGAAGGGAAGATTCCTTCTTCCGGCGGGACTGAAAAAGCAAATTGCTGTGCGGGAGCAGAAGTTCTTCGTGGTGAACAGGGGCATGGAAAAACACCTGATGCTTTATACAAGGAAGTTATGGGACGAAGTGAGCGCACGTGTCGACGACATCGATGAATGGGTTGAAGAGAACAGGGTGTTCACGCACCAGTTTTATAAGGGAGCGACTGAAGTTTCGCTGGACAGTGCAGACAGGTTGTTGCTTCCATTACAACTGATGGCGTATGCAGGCATTGAAAAGGACATCGTGTTGTTTGCACACGGAAAAAAAATTGAGATCTGGAGCGAAAAGGATTATAAAAAGCGGATGAATGATGGAAGCATCAATTATTCAAAGCTTGCCCAACGGGTAATGAGCCGGAAAAACCGGGAAGAGAATGAGTGAATATCACCAGCCCGTGCTGTTGAAAGAAAGCGTGGATGCGCTGGTGACTGATGCAGAAGGAACATACGTGGACGTTACGTTCGGGGGAGGGGGACACTCAAGGGAGATTTTGAAAAGGTTAGGTAAAAAGGGCAGGATCATCGCATTTGACCAGGACGCAGATGCTTCAAAGAATATAATTGACGACAAGCGGTTTATGTTGATCAGGGGAAACTTCAGGTACATGAAAAATTTTCTTCGTTACCACAAGACAATTCCTGTAACAGGGGTCCTTGCCGACCTCGGCATCTCCTCCCATCACATTGATACTTCTGAACGCGGCTTCAGCACACGCTTTGATGCCCCGCTCGACATGCGCATGAACAGCGAAGCGACCCTAAGCGCTGCACAGGTCATCAATGAATACACTGAAGAGAAACTCCGCGATATTTTCAAGGATTACAGCGACCTGCGTGAAGCACGAAACATTGCAAAAAAAATTGTGGCACAGCGCAAAGAAAAAAAAATCGAAACAACTTCCGAACTGATGGAAATCCTTAGAAGTGAAACACATCGCGGACAAGAGTTTCAATTTTTCGCCCGCGTATTTCAGGGTATCCGCATAGAAGTGAACAGGGAACTGGATGCGCTGAAGGAATTGCTCAATGCCTGCAAGGATGTGATTTCAGAAAAGGGAAGACTTGTCGTGATCTCATACCATTCAATGGAGGACAGGCTTGTAAAAAATTTTATTACTGCAGGAAACTTTTCAGGTGAAGTGGAAAAAGATGCCATCACCGGTCAACCGGAGCAAACCCTGTTTCTGCCTCTCGTTAAAAAACCACTGGAACCATCAACTGAAGAGATAGAAAATAATTCAAGGGCCAGAAGTGCAAGGATGAGAGCAGCCATTAAACAAAATCATTCATAGGCATGGCAAAAAATTCACTGCGTCAACAACCTGAAGAGGCACCGGAACCTCCGAAGAAAAAACGCTCTTCAAAATCTGCGAGGAAGTTCCTGAAGCTTATGCATGTATTCGGCATCTTCAACAGGAACCAGGTGGTGAGAATGATGCCTTACATCCTTTTTCTCACCGTGCTCATCCTATTCTACATCGGCAACAGCTACTATGCTGAACGCACCATACGGGAAATAAACTCAGTGAAAAACGACCTGAAGGAAAAGCGGGCTGAATTTATTTCCACCAGCTCAGAACTCATGTTCCGCACCAAGCAATCGGAAGTTGCAAAAGCCATCGCTCCAATGGAAATCAAAGAATCAACTGAGCCCCAGAAAAAAATAACTGTCGCAACGGCAGTTGAAAATAAGGACTGACGAACACATAACCAACCGATAACAACTACTAACCAAACATGGAAATCAAGAAGGACATCATGTGGCGAATCTACCTGGTGTTTGCCTGTTTTCTCCTTTTCGGAATTGCCATCCTCGTACAGATTTTCAGGATACAGTTTGTCGAGGGAGATTACTGGAGATCCAAAGCGGATTCTCTTACTACGCAGATAAGGAGCATCGAAGCTTCACGCGGGAACATTTTTTCCAGCGATGGCAGCCTCCTTGCTACCTCTGTTCCAATCTATGATGTCCGCATGGACCTCAGGGCCGATGGTCTTACCGACGAGATCTTCAACAAAAACATCGACTCCCTTTCGCTTTGTCTTTCACAACTCTTCCAGGATAAATCAAAAGCTGAATACAACCATGACTTGCGGCAGGAACGGAATGGCGGCAACCGCTACTTCCTGATACAAAAAAATGTACACTATGCCGAATTGCAGAAGGTTAAGAAGTTTCCGTTGTTCCGACTGGGCAAGTACAAAGGCGGGCTGGTCGTGGAGCAGCGGAATATCAGGGAACTTCCGTTCAAGGAGCTTGCACAACGGACCATCGGCACACTCCGCGATGTGAAACCTGTTGGTATCGAAGCTGCTTTTGACGGCAACCTGCAGGGTGCAAGCGGATCACGGCTTATGCAGCGGATTGCCGGCGGTGTTTGGATGCCTTTAAATGACAAGGAAGAAGTTGAACCAAAAGATGGAAACGACATCATCACAACGATTGATGTAAACATCCAGGATGTTGCAGAAAGCGCTCTTGAAAATCACCTCCGGAAAAACAATGCAGATCATGGCTGCGTAGCCGTGATGGAAGTGGCAACAGGGAACATTGTCGCCATTGCGAATCTTTCCAAAACTCCAAACGATACTTACGAGGAAAATTTCAACTACGTAATTGCTGAAGCCACTGAACCGGGTTCAACCATGAAGCTTGCATCATTGCTTGCAGGAATTGATGACGGTCTGATTGATCTTGATGAAACGGTGGACGTTGGAAACGGCTACATGACGTATTGCGGTCAGCCGATGAAAGATTCGCACGCGCCGCGGAAATCAAAACTTACTGTGAGGGAAGCATTCATGACTTCTTCCAATGTAGGGATATCAAAGATCGTCACACGGTACTATTCAAAACACCAGCAGGATTTTCTCGACAAGCTTGTATCCTTTGGATTGAATGATAAACTGGGATTACAGATCGAAGGTGAAGGCGATCCGCGGATCAAAGGTTCAAAAGACAAGGATTGGAATCCATGTGTATCGCTTCCATGGACATCCATCGGTTACGAAGTAAAGATCTCTCCGCTTCAGACGCTAGCATTTTATAATGCCATCGCAAATAACGGACGCATGGTGAAGCCAAAATTTGTAAAAGAGATCCGCTACCATGGTCAACTGATAAAATCTTTTCCAACAGAAGTGCTGCGCGATTCTATTGTTTCTCCCTCCACGATTGCAAAAGCACATGAACTCCTTGAAGCAGTTGTAGACAGCGGTACCGGTGTCGCATTGAGAAACCCCCATTACCGTGTTGCCGGAAAAACGGGAACGGCACAGATTGCACAACCAAAATATGGTTACGACAAATCCCACCGGACCTACCAGGCTTCCTTCGTAGGCTATTTTCCAGCAGATCATCCTAAGTATTCAATCATTGCTGTCGTATATGCGCCTTCTACAGGCGTCTATGTAGGCGGTGCTGTTTCTGCTCCCATCTTCAAAGAGATTGCCGATAAAGTTTTCTCAAGTGAAATGGAATTGCACAATGAGCTTGCTTCAGTCGATACGCTTCACAAGTATGTTCCCGAATCCAAAGCAGGAAATCAGAAAGACCTTAACAAAGCACTTGCTCATTTAAATGTAAATGCAATTTCAAAAGGCGGCGATGCTTCATGGGTTTCGGCAACTGCCGGCGATGCGGGCATTGTAATGACTGAACGAAAAACACAAACCGGCGCTGTTCCGAATGTATTGGGCATGGGTATTCGCGATGCCATCTACCTGCTTGAAAATTCTGGGTTGCAAGTGCGTGTGAATGGTAAAGGTTCTGTAAGGAAACAATCTCTCGATCCGGGAACTAAAATTCAGAGGGGACAAAAAATAGTGATAGAGTTGGGATGACGCTGCTGAAAGACCTCCTATATAAATCAGGCTTAACTGAAGTGCGCGGCACGACGGAAGTGTCAGTCAATGAAATTTGTTTTGACTCCCGCAAAGCCAAACCTAGAGCACTATTCGTGGCTGTACGCGGAACTCTAAGCGACGGGCATAAGTTCATTCAAGATGTAATCCGGAATGGTTGCCAGGTGATTGTATGCGAAGAACTTCCGGCTGAAACGGACGACAACGTTACCTATGTTGTGGTGAAAGACAGTGCAGTTGCGCTAAGCATCATCGCATCGAATTTCTATGGAAACCCTTCTGAAAAATTAAAACTGGTGGGAATTACCGGTACCAACGGAAAAACCACCACCTCAACCCTATTGCATCAGCTGTTCCGGAAATCCGGGCATAAGACAGGATTGCTGTCAACGGTTAAAAATAAAATTAACGACAGCACGATTGCCGCAACACATACCACACCTGATGCTGTTCAACTCAATGAACTTCTTGCACAGATGGTAAGTGAGGGATGCACTTATTGTTTTATGGAAGTGAGTTCACATGCCGTTGCACAGAAACGGATCATAGGTCTAAAATTCATTGGTGGCGTTTTCACCAACCTGACCCATGATCATCTCGACTACCACAAAACTTTTGCTGAATACCTGAAAGCCAAGAAAACTTTTTTTGACAGCCTGGGAAGTGATGCATTTGCACTCACAAACAGCGATGATAAAAACGGTTCGGTCATGCTTCAAAATACGCAGGCAAGAAAATATTCCTACAGCCTGAAAAGCATGAGTGATTACAAATGCCGTCTGATTGAAAATCATTTTGAAGGACTCATTCTCAACATTGACGGCCACGAAGTGCTTTGCCGCCTTGTTGGCAGCTTCAATGCATACAACCTCACGGCAGCTTACGCAACTGCTGTTCTGCTTGGCGAAAACAAACTGGATACGCTAACGCGGCTGAGCAACCTTGATCCGGTGGAAGGCCGGTTTGACTACCTCACTTCGAAAAAGAAAATCGTTGGCGTGGTTGACTACGCGCATACGCCGGATGCTCTTGAAAATGTACTGAAAACGATTCACGACGTATCGAAGCAAGGAAAAGTGATTACAGTTGTTGGTTGTGGTGGTGACCGCGATTCTGCAAAGCGGCCGGTGATGGCAAAAATTGCTGTAGAAATGAGCGACCGGGTGATTCTCACCTCCGACAATCCACGCTCTGAAGATCCGGGAGAAATCATACGCGCAATGCAAACAGGGATTTCATTGAGCGAAGCCCGCAAGGCATTGTCGATCGTCGACAGGAAAGAAGCAATTAAAACTGCCGTGAGCATGGCACAGCCGGGCGATGTAATTCTTGTTGCAGGCAAAGGCCATGAAAAATACCAGGAAGTAAAAGGTGTAAAGACGCCATTTGACGATAAAGAAATTTTAAACCAGATGTTTCAACTATTCGATTAACGTGCTCTATTATTTTT
>Ga0190274_10000447_pt1 | contig 25090 bp, 28 predicted proteins | sample Popmic531T_FD_133002 | JGI IMG/M metagenome (GOLD analysis project Ga0190274, IMG submission 133002) | Populus adjacent soil microbial communities from riparian zone of Yellowstone River, Montana, USA - 531 T | ecosystem: Environmental > Terrestrial > Soil > Riparian zone | place: USA: Montana... | reverse complement strand
GCTGAGCGTCACCAGGACGCTCGAGTCCAGCTCCAGCGGGCCGCCGTCGAGGTCGCCCCAGACCGCCCGCAGCTCCAGGCCGGCCCGGCCCAGCATGGCCGCCAGCTCGGTCAGGGTGTACAGCCGCACCGAGTGCCGGCGGGTGGTGCGGCGGCCGTCGGGGTGCAGCAGGGTGTAGTGGACCAGGTCGCGGCTGGCTGGCAGGTCCAGGGTCCGCTCCTGGAGCACCACCAGCCCGTCGCCGGTGCGCGAGACGTCGCTGTCGCGCCAGCCGCGGACCAGGGCCTCGCGGTTGGCCAGCTCCTGGAGGAAGTGGCCGCCGGGGTGAAGGACCCGGGCCACCTCGGCCAGGACCAGCTCGTCCTGGGCGTCGTCCTCCAGGTAGCCGAAGGCGTTGAACAGGTTGAGCACGGCGTCGAAGCTGCCGTCGGCGAACGGCAGCCGGCGCATGTCCGCCTCGACCAGGGCCAGCGGCAGGCCGGCGTCGGCGGCCGCCCGGGCCGCCCGGGCCAGCAGGGACCGGCTCAGGTCGAGGCCGGTGACCCGGTAGCCGAGCCGGGCCAGGGCGACGGCGTGGCGTCCGTGCCCGCAGCACAGGTCGAGCAGGCGCGCCCGGGGGGGCAGGCCGAGCAGCTCCACGACCCCGTTGACCTCGGCCGCGGTCCGCTCGTCGAGCAGCTCCGAGGCGAAGATGCGCAGGTAGTCGTCGTCGAAGAAGTCGGCGTACCAGGGTCGCTCGCCCAACCGTCGTCCCCTCGTCGTCCCCCTGCCGTAGCCCGCGGCCCAGCCCGCGGCGGCGACCAGGGCACCTCCCCGGCGGCGGTGAAGTCAAGCCTTGATCTCCCTCCCGGGGGGGCCGACCATGGAGCCAGCAGCACCCCTCCCTCCCTGGCAACGCCCCGCGACACCTCCCGTTACCGGAGCGCCTGAACTGCCGGCGCCCCCGTCGCCACCCGGCCGATCCGTCCCGACCCGTGCCCTGGGCTGCCCTGGGCTGCCCGGGCCCGGACCGACACGCCCATGCCTCGAAAGGGGGCTCCCGTGAGCATGACCATCCGCCGCCCCCCGGGCTCCCGGGGGAGTGTTCCCCGGACCCTGCTGGGGCGGCCCCGCGGTCCCCGCGGGCGCCGCGCCGGCCCCGGCGCGGCCACCGTGCTGGCCGCCTACCTGGCCACCGCCTTCCTGCTGCTGGCCGTGGTGTTCGCCCTGCGCTCGCACCAGGGCCCGGCCCCGGCCGCCCCGACCTGGGACTACCAGCGCGAGACGGTCGCTCTGGAGGGCGGCGGCGCCCTCAACGCCTACGCCCGCTGGGCCGTCCAGGCCACCGCCGGCCTGACCCGCGGCTCGATCGAGCGCCAGCGCGACGTCCACCGCCTCAGCCCCCTCGACTTCCTGGCCGGCGAGGCCGCCGCCGCCGACCTGGCCGCGTGGCGCCAGCGCCACCGCCTCCCCCTGGAGGGCGCCACCCTGGCCCTGGTCGCCGCCCTGGCCGCCTGGGGCACCCTGCGCCGCCGCCCCGGCCGCCTCTGGCTGGTCGCCCTCCTCACCCTCCTCGGCCTCACCGTCCTGATCACCAAGCCCCAGACCGCCACCGCCCTCGCCGCCCGCGCCGGCACCGAGGTCCCCAACCTCCTCCTGCGCGCCGCCGTCACCGCCGACCCCAGCGGGTCGGTCGCCGAGGGCGGCACCGCGGGGGGTCGGGCCGCGGGCACCGCCGGCGCGCCGGGCCCCGCCGCCGAGGCGGTGCAGCGGACGGTGGCGGGTCGCTACTGGACCGCGTTCGTGGGGGAGCCGCTGTCGCGGCTCCAGACCGGGACCACGGTGCTGGCCGGCGCGCCGCCGACCCGCAAGCCGGGGGTGCTGCGGTCGCTGCGGGCGCGGGTCACGGCGGTGGGGGACTGGGCCGTGGGCCGCCGCGGCCCCGAGCGGGCGGTGATCGCCACCCTGGCCCTGGCCTACGTGCTGCCGTTCGCCCTGGCCCTGGTCGCCCTGGCCATGCTGGCCAGCCTCGCCCAGGCGCTGGTGTGGTTGCTGGTCCTGGCCGGCCCGCTGGTCGCTCCCCTGGCCGTGGACCCGGCCCGCCGCCGCGCCGTCCTGCGCTGGTGGCTGGTGCCGCTGGCCGCCGCCCTGGCCCTGCTGGTCGCCTCGGCCCTGGCCGCCCTGGTCGTCATCCGAGTGGCCGAGCTCACCCATGCCGTCGACGCCTACCTGGGCATGCTGCTGGCCGGCTCCACCGTCCCCCTGGTGGCCGCCGCCCTGGCCGTCCGCCGCCTCCTCGGCCGCCGGCTGTCGGGCGGCCGCCCGCCCCAGCCCCGCGCCCTGCCCGGGCCCCAGGACCCCCGCCGGCCCCCCGGCCGGTCCCGCCGGCCCAAGGCCGTCGCCGTTCGGGGAGGTGCCGCCTGATGGCCTCCAAGAAGCACTCGAATGGTACGAATCGGGCTGCGGAGTCGGGGCCCGCGCAGGTGGCCGGTGGCGCCGCCCCGGCCCATGGGCTGGCGGCGGTCACCCGGGCGGCCGGCCTGGCCGGGGCGCTGGGCCGGCGGGCCCTGCGCGCCGCCACCGGGGAGACCGGCCGGCGCCTGGGCCGGGCGGCCGCCCTGACCGTGGCCCTGGCCGTCCTGGTCGGCGCCCTCTACGACCGAGGCGACGTCCCGACCGCGGCCGCCCAGCCCGGGGTCGGCGCCACCGGAGGGTCCAGCACCCACGGTGGGTCGGCCGCCGGCGGGTCCAGGGTCGCGGGCGGGTCGGGCGGTGGGAGCCGCAAGGCCGCCGCCCGGCGGGCCGACCCGGAGGGTCAGGGCGGGCTGCGCGGGCGGACCCGGCCGGCGGCGGGGGGGGAGCGGCCGGCGGACGTGGCCGCCGCCTGGTACGCGGCCCGCCACGGCACGGCCCGGAGCAAGGTCAAGCCGCTGCAGCAGGACCGGCTGTCGGCCCGGGAGGTCCGGGTGCTGGTCCTGGCCGACCTCGGCCACGGCCGGCTGCAGACCGCCCTGGTCCGGGTGCGGCGGGGCCCGGACGGCTGGAGGGCCCGGTGAGCCCCCGGGCCCGGGCCGGCGGCGGGGGAGCGGTGGTCGCGCTGCTGCTGCTCGGCCTGCTGGCCACCAGCGCCTCGCCCGGGTTCCCGGCGAGGGTCCAGGGAGCGGTGGGTCGGGCGGTCGCCGGCGCCCTGGGCGGCGGCCGCCCGGCCCCGGCGGCCGCGCCCGCCCGCGGCCCCTCCATCGGGGCCAGCGACGCCGCCCTGGCCGACATCCCGCCCGCCTACCTGCCCCGGTATGTGACCGCGGCCCGGACCTGCCCGGCGCTGAGCTGGCAGGTCCTGGCGGCCATCGGCAAGATCGAGTCCGACCACGGCCGCTCCCCGGCCCCCGGGGTGCGCAGCGGCATCAACCGCGCCGGCTGCTGCGCCGGCCCGATGCAGTTCAACCTCACCAACGGCCCGCCCAGCACCTGGGACACCTGGGGGACCGGCATCCGCCTCGACGTCTACGACCCGGTCCACGCCGTCCCGGCGGCCGCCCGCAAGCTGTGTGGCGACGGCCTGGCCCGGCCCGAGGCGGTGGGCCGCGACCCCTGCCCCCAGGTCCTGGGCGGCGCCGCCCTCCACACCGCCCTCAAGCGCTACAACAACGCCTGCTGGTACGTGCACGAGGTCGTCACCCTGGCCGGCCGCTACACCCGGGCGGCGCCGCCTCAGGCCCCGGCCCGCGACCCGTTCGTCCGCGCCCTGGTCGCCAACCCGCGCATCACCACCACCGACAGCCACGGCTGCGACCCCAGGACCGACCTGGCCTCGGGCAAGCTCGACCTGCGGGTGCAGTCGCTGCTGGCCGTCCTGGCCGAGCGGCACACCATCCGCCTCAGCTGCCTGCGCTCGGGGCACTCGACGTTCGTCAAGGGCACCGCCCGGGTCTCCAACCACACCGTCTGGCGGGCGGTGGACATCGACCGGGTCGACGGCCGCCCGGTGTCGCGGTCCAGCAGGGCGGCCCGCGTCCTCGCCCGGTGGCTGGACGGGCTGGAGGGCCCGCTGCGCCCGGTCGAGGTCGGCTCGCCGTTCGCCTTCGGCCACCGCCCCTACTTCACCGACGAGGGCCACCAGGGCCACGTGCACATCGGCTACGGTCAGCTCCCGGGCTGACCGTCGCCGGCCCGCTCAGACCCGGGCCGGCGCGCCGTCGAGCAGGGGAGTGAGGGCCGGGTTGTCGATCCCGGCGGCCAGCAGCCGGGCCGACGCCAGCGCCGCCGGGTCGCCGAGGCGGCCGCGGTGCAGCTGGGCGCGGACGACCAGCTCGCGCATGTCGCCGCGGGCGGCCAGCGAGGCCAGGGCGTCGACCAGCCGGCGGGCCTCGGCCTCGTCGTCGCGGTCGAGGGCGAAGCCGACCATGGCATCCAGCACGTAGGCGCGGACCCACTGGTAGCGGTCGGTGACCCGGCTGCAGCGGGTGTGGGCCTCGCCCAGCCAGGCCGAGGCCGACGCCCGGTCGCCGCGGCTGGCGTTGAGCAGGCCCAGGCCGCGGGCGGCCATGCCCTCCCAGCAGGGGTCGCCCAGCTGCAAGGCCAGCGACCAGGCGTGCTCGAACTGGTCGCCGGCGGCCTCGAGGCGGCCGGCGCGCAGGTCGAGCTCGCCCTTGAGCGACTCCGGCCAGGGCAGGAAGGCCATCCAGCGCTGCTCGTGGACCAGCTCCAGCGCGCCGGCGAGGGCGGCCGCGGCCTGGCTGCGCTCGTCGCGAAGCAGGTGCGCCCGGGCCAGGATCGACAGCGACCAGGCCTGCTGGCGCTGGTCGGCGCAGCGGCGGGCCCGCTCCACCGACCCCTCCAGGTGCTGGAGGGCGGTGGGGTAGTCGCCCATGTCGGAGGCGTTCATGCCCCGCACCCCGCCGATGGCGGCCAGCTCCTCGTCGGTCTCGGCCAGGGCCTCGGCCTTGGCCAGCCAGGCGTCGGCGGTGCGGCGCCGGCCCGCCTGCACCTCCACGAACCCCAGCTCGCGGTGGGCGGTGACGGCTGTGGCCCGGTCGCCGGCCTGGGTGGCCAGCCGGATGGCCTCGTGCAGGGCGACCGCCCCCTCCTCGTCGCGCCCCCGGACGGCGTGGACCAGCGCGCCCCCGAGGGCGCCGACGGCTCGACCCTGCAACCCCGGGTCGCCGCAGGCGGCGGCGTCGGCGACCGCCCGGCGCAGGCTGTCCAGGCCGGCCTGGACGGCCCCGGCGGCGATCGCCGCCCGCCCCGCGTCCAGCTGGCTGACCACCGCCGCCCGCCCACTCACCGGCGGTCCCGTGGGCGACCCGACCGGCGTGGCCGCCGCGTCCCGCAGCGCCGCCGACGGCTCCACCCCGAGCTCCCGCCGCAGGGTGTCCTCGCCCACCGCCACCTGCTTGAGCGCCGCCTCCCGGTCCCCGGCGGCGGCCAGGCTCCGCACCAGCAGCTCGTGGTTGCCCTCCTCGAGCGGGTTCCGGGCCACCGCCCGCGACGCGTACGCCACCGCCTCCTCGGCCCGCCCGGCCGCCAGCAGCCGCATCGCCGCCTGCCGCAGCCGCGCCTCGACCATTCCCGCCACCCGGTGCCGCTCCACCACCAGCCACGACTCGAACGCCGGACTGGCCGCGACGCTGAGGCCCTCCAGCAGCTCACCGCCCAGGTCGAGCAGAGGAGACAAATTGTCCAGTTCGTCGAATTCCTGGCTCAGCGCCCGGACATCGACCTCCAGCCCGGGGACCAGCTCGGTGGCGACCGGATCACCCGCGAACAACGCCGGCGCCCCCAGCGCCCGCCGCAGCTCGGCCAGCGTCCACCGCAGCGCGCCAAGCGGGTCGTCCGCATCACCGAACAACAGCTCCGCCAGCTGCCGCCGCCCGGGCGGCCGCTCAGCCAGCAGCACATACGCCAGCACCGCCCACGCCTTCCGCCCACGCGGCGCCGCAGCCGACCGCCCGTCGCGCTCCAGCGCCGGCGGCCCCAGCAGGCGGATGCTCAGCGTCACGAAATCCTCCCTGTCCAACATCCTCATCCAGCCCGCCGCCGCCGGCAAGCCAAGCCCAGCGCGTTCCGCATCCCCGGCAGCATCTGAGCCGGGCGTGTGAGCCACCGTGTGCGCGCCGCAACTCCGAGTCGGTCGGTGTGCCGCCCAGCGTCTATCGGCGCCAGGCGGCGCGCGAGACGGCGGGGATGCCGTCGTGCGTGGCGAAACAGGTGACCAGACCGATCAGGAATCGAGAAGCGCGGTCACCGAGCCGCACCTAGCATGACCGCCATGGACATCACCATTCACGCGACCTTCCTCCCGCACGACGACCCGAACGCCTCCCTGGCCTTCTATCGCGACACCCTCGGCTTCGAGGTCCGCAACGACGTCGGATACGGCGGGATGCGCTGGATCACGGTCGGCCCCCCGACCAGCCCGGCACGTCCATCGTCCTGTATCCGCCGGCCGCCAGCCCCGGCGTCACCGACGACGAGCGCCGCACCATCGCCGAGATGATGGCCAAGGGAACCTACGCCAGCATCATCCTGGCCACGACCGACCTCGACGGCACCTTCGAGCGGGTGCAGGCCAGCGGCGCCGAGGACGTCCAGGAGCCGACCGAGCAGCCGTACGGGGTCCGCGACTGCGCCCTCCGCGATCCCGCGGGCAACCTGAACCGCATCCAGGAGCTGCGCTGAGCCGTCGGGCCGTCTCAACACGCCCGTGCACACCGGGTCGATGCGACCCACGACCTCAGGAGTGACCATGACCGGCTCTTCCACCCAGGGAATCAAGACCGTGCTGCATCCCGTGTCCGACCTGGCGACGGCCAAGGCGGTGTACGCCGCCCTGCTCGGCGTCCCGCCGCAGACCGACGGGCCCTACTACGTCGGCTTCGAGGCCGCCGGCCAGCAGATCGGGCTGGTGCCGGGAGGTGGACCGCAGGGCATGACCTCGCCGGTGGCCTACTGGCACGTGCCGGACATCGAGGCGAAGCTGGCCGAGGTGACCGCCGCGGGCGCCACCGTGAACGAGCCCACGCGCGACGTCGGTGGCGGCCGCCTGGTGGCCACCGTCACCGACCCCGATGGCAACGTCCTCGGGCTGCTTCAGGACCGATGAGTGCCGACCCCTCGCTCCCGCGCTCGGCGTCGTCGCGACACCGACCGTCGGCTCACCCACGACATCGATGTCTGGGTGGCGAGCGCCTCGGCGGACGGCGCGCCGTACCTGGTGCCGCTGTCCTTCGACTGGGACGGCGAGGCGCTGCTGGTGGCCACACCGACGGACAGCCCGACCGGTAGGAACCTGGCCGCCACCCGGGCCGTTCGGCTGGGGCTGGGCCACACCCGCGACGTGTCCATGATCGAGGGCGACGTCGAGGTCCTCGAGATCGACGCGCTGCCGCAGGACCGGGGTGACCGGTTCGCCGCGCGCACCGGCTTCGACCCGCGCGCGCTGGCCACGCCGTACCGCTGGTTCCGCATCACCCCGCGCCGCATCCAGGCTTGGCGCGAGGTGAACGAGCTGTCCGACCGCGAGCTGATGCGCGACGGCCGCTGGTTGGCCTGACCCCTCGGCCGGGCGCCCTATTAGGGCTCCCCATAAGGTCGGTTATGTTAACTAGTCTTCTGTGAGACCCTCCCCTCCCCCCTGTCCCCATCCCGATCCAGAACGGAACTCCAGCCGCGGATGCGCTCCGCGCCGGCCGATGGCCGCCCTTGACGGCCGCTGGTGCCGGCGCCCCGGGCCGGGCTGGCCCCCGGGCGATCCTGGCAGCGGGCCATCGCGGGGCCTGGCCCCCGCACCCCCCGACCGGGTCGAGGGTGACCAGGTCCTCGACGTCGACAGGTCGACTCCAGGTGTTAGACCATGCCGGCCCGGCTGTACGGCCGTTAGGAGCCGACCTCGTGCCGCGCCCGGAGCGGGGAGGCTCCCAGGCCAGCCCGCGTCACAGGCAGGAAGGTGCGCAGGCATGAGGATCGTGCTCGTGCTCAGCCTGGCGGTGATCGGCTCCTTCGTCGGCGTGCTGATCACCGCGCTGCAGCCCGGGCACCAGCCCTGGCCGCTGGTCGGCCTGGTCGCCGGCGGTCTGCTGGGCTTGTGGCTGGCCGCCACCCAGCTCCCGCGCCGGCGCCGATAGCCGGCCCGGGCCGCGTTCGAACCTCCCGCCGGAGCAGCCGCTCCGACCCTCAGCAGTGACAAGTCGGGAGCTGAAGCTATGTCAGTCGCGCGGCGCACTCCTGAGTTCACGGGCGGATGCAGCAGCCTGGCGGCGGCGACGAGACTGCTGGTCTTCGTCCATTGCAAGGCGAAACGGGGCGCGCCGACCGCGCGCACTCGTCTAGTTCTGTCGGAGAATCGGTCGGAGGTCCTCCCGCGAGTTGATCCCGAGAGTCCGCATCACCCGTCCGCCATGGCAGGTGCATAGATCATGCTCACCACGCCTCCCCCGAACGGACGCGATTCGACCAGACGCAGCGCGATCTTGTCCTGCGTCTCCCCGAACAGGCGATCTCCCGTACCGAGCACCACCGGGTAGACCTGTAGGCGCAGCTCGTCCACCAGCCCCATCCCGATCAGTGCCCGCGAGAGGCGGAGGCTGCCATAGACGAGGATGTCGCCGTCGAGCTCCTCCCGCAGTCGGGGCACTTCCTCCGGCCAGTCGTCGCCCAGGACGGTCGCATTCCAGTCCGGGTCGGTGGGCGTCGAGGAGACGACGTACTTCGGCAACTCGTTCAGCCTGTCGGCGTACTCACCTTCCGCTGTGGGCCAGAAGGCCTGCATGGCCTCGTAGGTGACCCGGCCGAGCAGGAGGGCCTCGGCGTTCCGCGCCTCCTCGAGCTTGAATCGGTTACCCTCGGGACCGAGGTCGAAGTCCAGGGTCCAGCCCCTGTACTTGAACGGGACGTCCGTGGAGCCCGGCGACTGCATGACCCCGTCGAGCGACGTGAGCAGGGTCAGGGCGATCTTTCCCATGCGTTTCTCCTTCTCTAGTGGTCTGTGATCGGGCTTCGCTCCCGTCGTCCCCGAGCAGGTTGTCAGGTGTTTCGTTTGGCCCGGCGATGAATCCGCCCAGGGACATGTGCATGCTTGGGTCTCCCTGCCTCAGCGGCGAGACTCCTGGATCGCCTGCTCAAGGCGCGTGAAAGCGTCCGGCACGCCGGCCCGATGCTCGTCGCGAAGCTCGGCGGTCGGGAGGCCACTCTGGATCATCGTCATCAGCGTCTTGCCGTCACGCTCTTCGAAGATGAACTCGGTCTCGTACTCGACGCTCGAACCGTCGGGCCGGCTCTCGGTCGTGTCGACGAAGAGGCGACTGGGCCGGTCGATCACCCGGAAGACGTGGTCGTGGCGGTAGAGCTCGTCGCGCGAGGGCCCGAACGTCACGGTCCAGACCCCGCCCACGCGAAGATCGCACTCCGACTCGACGATCCAGCCCCGCTCGCTGTAGAAGGCCTCCTGGCCGTCCTCCCCAGTGAAGGCGTCGAACACCGCCTCGGGGGCGGCATCGATTACCCGCGCGAATCGCACGTCCTCGCTCATCGGCCGGCGTCCTTCCTTTCGACGTAGGTGCCGAACCGGTCCAGCCGGCGCTGCCAGGCGCGTCGGTAGTCGTCGATCCACTTCGTTGCACCTTCGAGCTGGGCGGGACCGAGCTGGCACTCGCGGGCGCGCCCGACCTTCGCCGTGACCACGAGATCGACCTCCTCGAGGATCCCCACGTGCTTCTTCACCCCATTGAGGGTCAGCCCGAACGGCTCGGCCAGCTCGCCGATCGTCGCCGGTCCGCGTCCGAGGCGCTCGAGGATGCCCCGGCGGGTCGGGTCCGAGAGGGCGAAGAACGTCCGATCGAGGGTCCGTGATAGTGCACCCATCGGCGCACTATAACACGCAGTCGAGATGCCTCAGGTTGGATGAGAAACCAGCCGGAAGGCCGTCTCAGTCAACCTGAGGCACCGCAGGTCACAGCATCGGGATGCCTCATGTCAGCTGAGAACGGACAACGGGTGTCCCGTCTCAGTGAAGTTGGCGTTGTCTCACTGAAGTTGACCGAGAATGGCCTTCTGTCTCACTGAATGTGCGCTCTAGGCCCTGCTGGCCTCCGGTCGATCCCCGCTGGGTCTTCCGGGCCTGCTCCCGGCTGGTGTATGACACAAGCCGCTGCACGGCGTGGTGGTAGCAGAACCCAGCAGGGAGGACCCGAATGCTTCGTCGGAGCTTGACCGTGCTCGCCGTCGCCGTCCTAGCGGCGATCGCGCTGGCGTCGCCGGCGCGGGCCGACCACACCACCGACCACACCATCGCCCAGATGACCGCCCACTACCAGGACCCCGGGCTGGAGGTTCAGAACCGGCCGTTCGCCCTGCTGTACCTGCGCACCACCGAGGGCATGCGCGACGCCAACAACGCTGGTGAGTTCTCCGACCCGACCTTCTGGGACACCGAGGTCATCCCGACCTTCGCCGACTACTACCTGGACGCCTATGCGGCCTGGCAGCGCGGCGACCTCCGAGAGGTCGACCCGGCATGGCGGATCGCCTTCCGCGCCAAGCCCGACCGGCTCAACTGCACCCAGCTGATCTACCTGGGCATCAACGCCCACATCAACAACGACCTGGCCTTCATGATCGAGGACATGGGTGCGCGCTATACCTACCCGGACCACAAGCACGTGGACGACGTGCTGGCGTTCCGCACCCGACCGGTCGTCTACCCGGAGATCCAGCGGGAGCTCTGCCCGGGGCTGTTCTCTGAGGTCGTCCCGCCCACCGCCGACCTGGACATCTTCGCCTGGCGGGAACTCGCCTGGGACAACGCCCAGCGGCTGCTGCACGCGCCCACCGCCAAAGCGCGGGACAAGATCGCCAAGGAGATCCGCCAGCACGCCAAGGACAAGGCCCGCGAGATCCTGCGCTGGTACCGCTGATAGCCGCTGAACCCGAAACGCCCCGTCCCGGCCCTGAATGGAGGACCACCCATGGCTGGTTCCCGGACCCTAACCTCCCGGATGCGCAGGGCTCGGGATCGTGCTCGTCATGGCGGCCATCGTCACCGCCCTCAGCGGCGCGCTCGCCACAGCCGGTGGCAAACCCACGCCGTTGGCCCCAAGCCCGCGCTCCGCGGCCACGGCCGACTAGCACGTGGCTGGGATCCTGCGGGCTGACCCTTGAGATGTCAGATCGAGCGCGGATCCTCATTGCCGGCGGCGTCCTCGGCAGCCCGGAGCTCGCCCCGGTGCAGGGCCAGCAGCGACCGGACGCCGAGGGTGTGGACGAGGCTGTAGTGCTCGCCGGTCTCGGTGGCCAGGGCCAGGGCCGCCGTCAGCTCGGCCAGGGCGTCGTCCCATTCGCCGGCGAAGAACCGCTCCACGGCCAGCCACTCCTGGAAGCTGGGCAGCGCCCAGCGCACGCCGTGCCGCTCGCAGCTGGCCCGGCCGGTCTCCAGGGCGGAGCGGGCCTCCTCCAGCCGGTCCAGCTCGATGAGGATGTGGCCCCGGGTGCCGACCAGCAGCGGGTAGCGGTAGCCCTCGCGGCGGGAGTCCAGCCCGGCCAGCCGCATCCCCTCGTCCACCAGCCGGAGCGCCTCGGCGAGCTCGGCGCGGATCTCCTTGACCAGGCCGAGCGCAGTCACGGCGACGCTGGCCGTCGGGTGGGAGCCGGCCGCCACCGCCTCGTCCCTGGCCAGCTCGGCGGTGGCGGCGGCGCCGTCGAGGTCGCCCAGGGACAGCCGGGCGATGCTGGCCCAGCCGCCGGCGACGGCTCGCTCGCCGCTGGTGACCTCGGGCGCGTCGCGCATCGTCCGCAGCTCGGCCAGCCCGTCGGCGACCCGTCCCTGGGCGACCACCGCCCGCCCGAGATACAGCCGGGCCAGCCCCTCGACCGACGGGTCGTGGTCGCGGTCCAGCAGGGTGCGGCAGGTCGCCTCGGCCTCGGCGATGGCGCCGGCCAGCATCAGCGCCCCGGCCCGCTCGACCAGCAGCGCGTCCCGGTCCGGGGCCAACGGGTCGGCCAGGCCGATGGCCCGCTCCAGCAGGTCGGCCGCGACCGCCGACGAGGACGATCGACGGGTGGCCCGAGGCCAACCGGCCGAACGCGTCGCCGAGCTCTCGAAGCTCCACCTCGCGCCCGCGAAGGCGCGGGGTCGGCGCCAGCGTGGCCATCGGTCGTCCATGCTAGCGGTGGGTCGCCAACATCGGCCGGCTCGCGGACCGGTTACCGTGGAGGGGAACTGCTCGCGGCACCGACCCGGGGAGGGCGGCGATGGCGTTCCAGCGGTACCTGGCCGAAGAGGTGGCGATCGACCACGCCGACGGGGTGCTCCCGCGGCGGGAGGCGCTGCGGCGGCTGGCCCTGCTCGGCCTGGGGGTGCCGGCGGCGTCGGCGCTGCTGGCCGCCTGCGGCGGCGACGGCGAGCCGGCCCCGGGCGGCGACTCGGGGGCGGCCGCCCCTCCCCCACCGGGGGTGGAGACCGAGGCGGTCACCTTCCCGGGCCCGGAGGGCCGCACCGTCCAGGGCGCCTTCGCCCCCGCCGACCAGCCGAACGGCGCGGTCCTGGTCATCCACGAGAACCGCGGCCTCAACGACCACATCCGCTCGGTCGCCGGCCGCCTGGCCGCCAGCGGCTACTCGGCCCTGGCCATCGACCTGCTGTCGGCCGAGGGCGGCACCGCCGCCCTGGGCGACGAGGCCGCGGCCATGGCCGCCCTCAGCGGCGCCCCGCCGGAGCGGTTCGTGGCCGACATGCGGGCCGGCCTGGACGAGCTGGAGCGCCGGGCCCCCGACCAGAAGCTGGCCGCCATCGGCTTCTGCTTCGGCGGCGGCATGGTCTGGACCCTGCTGGCCGCGGGCGAGCCGCGCCTGGCCGCGGCCGCGCCCTTCTACGGTCCCCTGCCCGAGGGCGCCGACTTCTCCGGCTCCCCCAACGCGGCCGTGCTCGGCATCTACGCCGAGCAGGACGCCCGCGTCAACGCCACCCGCGAGGCGGCCACGGCCGCCCTGGAGGCAGCCGGGCTGCCCCACGAGATCGTCACCTACCCGGGCGCCAACCACGCCTTCTTCAACGACACCGGCCCCCGCTACGACCAGAACGCGGCCACCCAGGCCTACGCCAAGGTCCTGGACTGGTTCGGCCGCTACCTCAGCTAGGAGGCGCGCATGACCAAGGTGGCCGCGGGCATCACCGTCTCGCTGGACGGCTACATCACCGGGCCCGACGACGGGCCGGGCCGTGGGCTGGGCGAGGGCGGCGAGCGGCTCCACTACTGGGTGTTCGGCGGGCCCTGGAGCTACGACGAGGAGCCGCGAGGCGAGCCCACCGGGGCCGACAAGGAGCTCCTGGACGAGGCCATGGGCCAGGTCGGAGCGGTCATCGCCGGCCGCAACACCTACGAGGCGGCGGAGCCTGGGGCGGCCAGAACCCGTTCGGGGTGCCGTTCTTCATCGTCACCCACCGGCCGGACGAGCCCGCGGCGGGGTTCACGTTCGTGGGCGGGCTGGACGAGGCCCTGGCCAAGGCCCGGGAGGCCGCCGGCGGCAAGGCCGTGCACGTCATGGGCGGGGCCGACCTCATCCGCCAGGCGCTGGCGAGCGGGCAGGTGGAGGAGCTGACGATCACCATCGCGCCGGTGGTGCTGGGCGGCGGCAAGCGGCTGTTCGAGGGCTTCGACGAGTCGCTGGAGCTGGAGCACCTGGCCCTGCGCCAGTCGCCGTTCGCCACCCACATCACCTACCGCGTGCTGCGCTGACCGCGGGCGGTCCTTCCGCCAGGCCGCCGAGCAAGGCTAGGATCAACGCAAGGCCGCGAACCGCCGCGACCAAGGAGCGCGATGTCCGAGGCGATCACGCGGAGCTCCCGCTGGAGCCTGTTCCGCCGCCCCGACACCGCCGGGGCGATCTACGGCACGATCGCGGCCATGGCGGTGATCGCCGGGACGGCGTCCAGCCCGGCGCACGGCAAGACGCTGTACCTGACGGTGGCCACCCTGTTCGTGTTCTGGGTGGCCCACGTGTACGCCCAGGCCCTCTCCCACCACCTGCGGGGGGCCACGCGGCTGGACTGGACGATCGTCCGCACCGCCATGGCCGAGGAGTGGCCGCTGATCGAGGGCCCGCTGCCGCTGCTGGTCGTGCTCGCCCTGGGACGCGTCGGCCTGCTCGAGGAGCGCACCAGCATCCGGGTGGCGCTCTGGCTCGGCGTGGCCAACCTGGTCCTCTGGGGCATCGCCTATGCCCGCCGCCGCCAGTGGCGCTGGCACACGGCGGTCACCGCCGGGGCCATCAACGGGCTGCTCGGGCTGCTGATCGTGCTCCTCGAGGTGGTCGTGCACTGAGCGGCCCCGCGCCGGCCACGGCCATGCTGGTCTTCTCCCAGCGGGCGGCGCGCCGCCGGGCCCGGGCGGCCGCGGTCGCCGAGGCCCTGGGGCTGCTGCACGGCCTGGAGCCCTCGGCCCCGGCCGGCGGGCCCCTGTCCGAGCGGGGCGGGGTGTTCTGGGTCGAGCTGCCCGAGCGGCACCTGGCCGCGGCCGCGGCCCGGCTCCCCCACCTCGGCTACAGCACCGCCGTCGACCTGCTGGTCGGCGCCGGCCCGGCCGGCGGCACGGCCGCCGTCCGCTGGCGGGGCCACCGATGGCGGCTGGAGCGGCTGCACACCGAGGACCCGGCCGGCCACCGCGAGCGGGCCCCGGACCGGCGCGGGTTCCTGGTCGAGGCGGGCGACGGGCGGGTCCGGGAGGTGCGCGGCTACCGCGGCGACGGCGCCCCCCTGGGCCGCCGCGGCCTGCCCGTGTGCGACGCCCGGCTGCTGGTCAACCTGGTCGCCCCGGCCGGGCCGGGATGGCTGCTGGACCCCTTCGCCGGGGTCGGCGGGGTCGCGCTGGAGGCGCGGGCGGCCGGCTGGGCGGTGGTCACCGCCGACCTCGACCCGGCCCTGCGCCACGGGCTGGACCGCCTCGGCGGCGCCCACCTGGTGGCCGACGCGGGCCGGCTGCCGCTACGCGACGGGTCGGTGGACGCGGTGGCCACCGAGCCCCCCTACGACCGCCAGGTGGGGCCGCTGGCCGGGCGGGCCCTGGCCGAGGCCCACCGGCTGCTGCGCCCGGGTGGGGCGACCGCCTGGCTGTGCGCCGCCTGGCAGGCGCCCGGGCTGCGGGCGACCGCGGCCGGGCTCGGGCTGGCGGTCGCGCTGGACACCCCGGTGGACCGCAAGGGCCTTCCGGTGGTGGCGCTGGCCTGGCGCAAGCCGTCTTAGGGTCGCAGGCCGCGGACGACGAAGCCGAGGTTCTGGCCGGCGAAGTTGAGGGCGAAGAACTCGGGCTCCAGGCCCAGGTCGCGGGCGCGCTCGACCAGCCACAGGAACCAGTTCTGGCCGGGGCCGGGGGCGGCCGGCTCGTCGACCACACAGCAGGGCAGGACCACGCAGCTGCTGCCGACGGCGGCGGCGGTGTCGAGCACGGCCAGGTTGCCGCCGTGGGCGTGCAGGGCGACCAGCAGGTCGTAGCGGCGCCCGAGCGCGGGTCCGAAGGCGACCCGGCGCCGGGGCACGGCCGCGTCGGGGCCGAGCCGCACCCGGCGGCCGCTGCGGAGGTCGCGGTAGGTGGCCGGCAGCGGCTGGTCGACCGGGTCGACCACCTCGGCCCGGAACCCGGCCTCGATCAGCAGCCAGCTGAGCAGCCCCTTGCCGCCGCCGACGTCGGCCACGGCGCAGGGCGGGAACCGGTCGGCGATCCAGGCGGCCAGCAGCTGGGACCGGAACCGCTTGAGCTTGGGCAGGTCGTCGCCCGACCGCCGCCGCCCCGGCCCCGGGCCGGGCAGGTGAAGGCCGAGCTCCTCCGGCGTCGGCGGCGGCGGGTAGCGGTGCGGCATCTCGGCTCCGGCAACGACCCGCCGGGGCCGGTTGTTCCGCGGTTGCCGCGGCTCAGGCCACGGCCCGGGCCCGGCCGCCGTGGGCGGAGGCCCGGGCCAGGTCGTCCATGGTGATCAGGCCGAGAAGCTGGCCGCCGGCGACCACCGCGGCCACGGTCCGGCCGCCGGCCAGGCGGCCGGACAGCCCGGCCACCGGCTGGTCGGGAGCGACCAGGACCAGGGCCGACGGCGGGATGGCGACGTCGCCGGCCCGGACCAGGTGGCGCCGCTCACGCGGGACGGCCACCAGCGCGGCCTCGGTGACCACCCCGGCCGGGCTGCCGTCGAAGGCGCGCACGGGCAGGACGGCCGCCTGCCAGGGCTCGACGTAGTTGCGCAGCACGGCGTCGACGGTGAACCAGGCCGGGGCGGCCGCCGGGGCCGGGGTCATCACCTGGTCGGCCCGGAGCCCGCCCAGGCCGGAGCGGAGCGCCGCGTGGTCGCGCTCCTGGCGGGCGGCGGCGACCAGGAACCAGCCGACCAGCGCCGTCCACAGGCTGCCGAACCCCCACCCGGTAAGGGCGCCGAGGAGGCCGTAGCCGATCAGGCCGGCCCCGACCCACTGGCCGGCGGTGGCGGCCACCACCGAGGCGCGGGCGCGGTTGCCGGAGCGCCGCCACAGCAGCCCCCGCAGCACCCGGCCGCCGTCCAGCGGCGCCGCCGGGAGCAGGTTGAACAGGGCCAGGGCGAGGTTGCCGACGGCCAGCCAGGCGGCCACGGCCACCGCCACCGCGGGGCTGCCGGCGACCGACAGGGCGACCGCGGCCAGCCCGAAGGCGACGGCCAGGGCCAGGCTGACGGCCGGGCCGACCAGCGCCACCCGCAGCTCGTCGCGGGGGCTGACAGGCTCGTCCTCGAGCAGGGCGACCCCACCGAGCAGCCACAGGGTGATGCCCCGGACCCGCAGCCCGGCCCGGCGGGCGACCAGGGCGTGGCCGACCTCGTGGGCCAGCAGCGACCCCAGGAACAGGCCGGCCCCGGCCAGGCCGGCCAGCCAGTAGGCGCCCGGGACCAGGCCGGGTGCCTGGGCGGGCAGCAGCCGCCCGGCCAGCGACCAGGCGATCAGCACGGCGATGAGCAGGGCGCTCCAGCTCGCCCCGACCGGGATCCCGGCGATGCGGCCGAAGCGGAGACTCGCGGTCACCAGCAACCTCTCCTCGAAGACATTTCCACAAGTAACAGAATACCCCTGGGGGGTAAACGGGACGTAAGCGGGCGGGTCGCCCGCCGGGCCGCCTCCGCTCGGCGGTTGACCGCTCCCCCGCCGCCCCGGGATGATTTGTTTGAACAGTCAGTTAATGTGGGAGGCAGACGATGGGCGCTGCGACCGTGGCCGCGAACCTGGGGCGGGTCGGCCTGCCCGCTCCCCTGGCCGAGCTGACCGCCCGAGCCTGGGACGCGGTCGTGGTCGGCGGCGGCCACAACGGCCTCACCACCGCCGCCTACCTGGCCCGGGCCGGCCGCTCGGTGCTGGTGCTGGAGCGGCGCGAGCGACTGGGCGGCGCCTGCACCCTCGAGCAGCCCTTCGACGACCCGGCTACCTGGTCAGCCCCTGCGCGTATGTGGTCGGCCTGCTCGACCAGACGGTCATCGACGAGCTGGCCCTGGAGCGCTACGGCTACAAGGTGTTCGTGGCTGACCCCAACCTGTGGGTGCCGTTCGCCGACGGCACCTCCCTGGCCCAGTTCGTCGACCCCGACCGCACCGTGGCCCACCTGCGGGCCAACCGCTTCTCCGAGCGCGACATCCAGGGGATGCTCGACTACGAGGCCATGTTCGACCGGCTGCGCCTGGCCCTGCGGACCGGGCCGGAGGGCGACACCTGGGAGGGCGAATCGCCCACCCGCGAGCAGCTGGAGAAGCGCCTCGGCCACGACGGCGAGCTGATCTCGGTGCTGTTCGAGGAGTCGATCGCCGACACCCTGGACCGCTACGTGGACGACCGGCGGATGAAGGACGCCCTCTACGGCCAGGGGGTCATCGGCGCCTGGGCCGGCCCCCGCGACCCGGGCACCGCCTCCATCAAGCTCATGCACTACCAGGGCGACCTGGGCGGCCAGGGCCCGCTGTGGGGCTATGTCGAGGGCGGCATGGGCCAGATCTCCTTCGCCATCGCCCAGGCCGCCCGCGACCTCGGGGCCCAGCTGGCCACCGGCGTCCCGGTGGCCGAGATCCTGCCCGGGGAGGGGGTGCGGCTGGAGGGCGGCGAGCTGATCCGGTCGGCCACGGTCATCTCCAACGCCGACCCCAAGCGCACCCTGGGCCTGGTCGAGCCGGCGGCCGTGCCCGGCGACTTCCGGGCCCGGGTGGACGGCTGGCAGATCCGCTCGCCGGTGGTCAAGCTCAACGCCGCCCTGGACCGGCTGCCCGCCTTCCCGGCGGCCGCCGGCAGCGGCGTCGAGGCCCACCGGGCCATGGTCGACGTGACCCGCGGCCTGGACGCCGCCCAGGCGGCGTTCGAGGACGCCGAGCGGGGCGTGCCCACCATCGGCTTCTGCGAGGTCTACTTCCAGACCGCCTACGACCCCTCGGTCGCCCCGCCGGGCCGGCACCTGGTCAGCGTGTTCGCCCAGTACGCGCCGTACCAGCTGGCCGAGGGCGACTGGGACGGCCGCCGGGCCGAGATCGGCCGGCTGATCCTGGACGCCATGGCCGAGCTCGCTCCCGACCTGCCCGACTGCGTGGTCGACTACGAGGTCCTGGGGCCGCCCGACATCGAGCGGCGGATCGGGCTCACCGGCGGCCACATCTTCCAGGGCGAGACCATGCCCGACCAGATGTGGGAGCACCGCCTGACCGCCCGCACCCCGGTGGCCGGCCTGTACCTGTGCGGGGCCGCCACCCACCCGGCCGGCTCGGTGATCGCCCTCAACGGCCGCAACGCCGCCATGGCCGTGCTCGCCGACACGACGACGGCGCGGGGTCGGCCTGCGGCCGACGATCGATAGACTCCGACCGGCGAATCTGCCGGTCGGCTAGCCCTTCTCGGCCCCGGCGGTCAGGCCCTCGACCAGCAGCCGCTCGGTGAGGAAGAAGAGCACGATGATCGGGACGGTGAGGATCACCGAGCCGGCCATCAGGGTGGTCTTGGCCACCTCGACCGAGCCGGCGAGCTGGGACAGGCCAAGGGACACCGTCCAGTTCTCGCGGTTCTCGAGCAGGAACAGCAGCGCGAACAGGAACTCGTTCCAGGCGATCATGAACACGAACAGGCTGGTGGCCATGATCGCCGGCATGGCCAGGGGCAGCGACACCTTGCGGATGATGGTCAGCCGGCTGGCCCCGTCCAGGGCGGCCGCCTCCTCCAGGCTCTCGGGCACCGTCTCGAAGTAGTTGCGCAGCATGTGGATGGTGACCGGCACGATCTGGGAGGCGTAGACCAGGACCAGGCCGAACAGCGAGCCGCGCAGCCCGATGCGGGTGAAGAACACGAACAGCGGGATGGCCAGCAGGATGGCCGGGAACAGGTAGACGGACAGGAACAGGAAGTTGACCTGGCGGCGGCCGAAGAACTGCAGCCGGGCGATCGCGTAGCTGCCCAGGATCGACACCAGCAGCGTGAGGACCACGCTGGCCAGGGCGATCAGGCCGCTGTTGCGCAGGAAGATCAGGAAGCCCTGGCCGCCGTCGTCGACGCTGCGCAGCACCTCGCCGAAGGCGCCCAGGGAGATGCCCCGGGGCGGCCACAGCGCCCCCGGGTCGAGGGCCAGGTCCTCGATCGCCCGGACGCTCAGCATGAGCATGTAGTAGAAGGGGAACAGGGTCGCGATCAGGAAGAAGGCGATCGTGATCCACTTCAGGACCCCGAGGATGCGGGTCTCGACGATCTCGCGGCTGAGCGGCGGGCGCGGGCGGGACGGCCGCCGGGCCGGCGCCCGGGGGGCCTCGGGCCGCCCGGCGACGCCGGTGTCGACGTCGGTCCGGCTCATACCGCCTTCGCCTCCTCGCGGTTGACGAAGAAGCGGAAGTACAGGAACAGCAGCACCACCAGCAGCAGGGCGAGCACCAGCGAGAGGGCGGCGGCGGCGCCGATGTCACCGCGGCCGGTCAGGTAGCGGTAGACCCGCACCGACACCACCTCGGTGCCGGCGCCGCCCTGGGTGAGCAGGAAGATGTCGTCGAACTCGTTGAAGGTCCAGATGAAGCGGAGGACCGCCAGCAGGGCGATGACCCCCTGCAGCTGGGGCAGGGTGATGCGCCAGAACCGCTGCAGGGGCGTGGCCCCGTCGACCCTGGCCGCCTCGTCGAGCTCGGTGGGCAGGGCCTGGAGGCGGGCCAGGATGAACAGGAACGAGAAGGGGAAGTAGCGCCAGGCCTGGTAGAGGATGACCACGATCAGGGCCAGCGGCACCCCCAGGTCGAAGCCGAAGATGCTGATGGTGCCCGTGCGCTGCTCCAGGAACGGGATGTGGTCCTGCCAGCCGAGCAGGTCGGCGCCGATGGCGTTCACGATGCCGAGCTCGGGGTTGAGCATGATCTGCCAAAGGAAGGTCACCGCCACCACCGGGGCGATGTACGGCAGCAGCATGGAGGCGCGGACGAAGGTGCGGCCCTTGAACGGCTTGCGCACGACCAGGGCGGCGACCAGTCCCAGGGCGATCGACAGGAAGGTCCCGACGATGCTGTAGATCAAGGTGATCTTGAGGGCCTCGAGGAACCCGGGCGCGGTCAGCACCGTCTCGAAGTTGTCCAGGGTGAACTGGAAGTCGAACAGCCGGGTGCGGAGGTTGCGCAGGCGCAGCTCCTGGAAGGCGATGACGATCGTCCACAGGATCGGCAGGACGACCATGACCAGCACCACGATCAGGGTCGGCGAGAGCAGGGTGATCCCGGCCCGGGCCTCCTGCTGGGCCAGGGTCCCCCGCGGCCGACGGCCCCCGAACCGCCTGCCCCCGCCGTCCCGGCCGCTGGCGCCCGCCCCTACGCCCCCGGCGCCCTCGCCGGGGTCTTCCTCGGCTCCGACGACCGGTCCCTCGCGCATGGGTCTCCCCTTCCGGCCCCGGCCGCTACTCGATGGACTGGGCGATCTCCTCCACGTCGGCCTGGGCCTGCTGGGCGGCCGCGTCAGGGGTCAGCTGCCCGTCGAGCATGTCGGCCAGCGCCTTGGGGATCGGCTGCTCGGCCGCCAGGGCGCCCACGATCTTGCCCTGGCCCTGCTGGAAGCCCCAGCGGCTCATGGTGTCGGTGCTCTTGGTCAGGGCCTCCAGGACCTCGGGCGAGTACAGCTCCGACAGCGGCGCCTTGGAGTCGACCCCGACCTCCATCTTGCTCCAGGCCTCGGTGTACTCCTGGGGGTTGTCCTTGGTGCCGGAGCGGGTCGGGAACCGGCCCTCGGGGGTGATGGCCAGCCAGTCGGTGTACCCGTCGCTCATCATGAACTCGACGAACCGCTTGGCCGCGTCGATGTTGCCGTCCTTGATGATGGCGTAGCTGGAGATCTCGCCGAACTGGGTCGGCTGGCCGCCGCCGGTGCCGGAGATGGAGGTGACCACGCCGCTGTTGTCGGACAGGAACTGCTTGTCCGAGCGGCACTCCGAGCAGGTCGGCAGGGCGTCGTTGCGCAGCCCGGCCAGCTCGTCGAGCAGGAACGACGACCACACGATCATGGCCGCCTTGCCGGCGAAGTAGGCGGCCCGGGTGGTGTCGACGTCCTGGCCGCCCTTGGTCGAGCCCTGGGTGATCAGGTCGTTGTAGAACTTGAAGGTGCCGACGCACTGGGGCGTGGCCAGGGTGATCCCGCCCTGGTCGTCGGTGAGCTGACAGCCGTTGGCGAGGGCGAAGTACTCGAAGGTCTGCTCGGTGAAGGACTCGCCGGCCTTGGTGGCGGCCACGATCCCGGCCTGGCCCGACTGGTTCAGCTTGGTCGCCGCGGCCAGGATCTTGTCGTAGGTGTCCGGGGTCTCCAGGCCGGCCTTCTCGAACAGGTCCTTGCGGTAGACCAGCAGCTGGGTCCAGGTGTCGCTGGGGACCCCCATGGGCTTGCCGTCCACGGTGACCAGGCTGAGGGCCCGCTCCGAGAAGGTGTCGCGGCCCAGGCTCTCGACCACGTCGTTGGCGGCGTCGGCGTCGGCCAGGTCGTCGGTGGCCAGGTTCTGGACGAACCCGAGCGACAGCGGGCCCATCACGTCCGGCAGGGTGCCGCCGGCGCTGGCCGACTGGATCTGGCTGGCCAGCTGGTCCTCGCCGATCGCGACCGTGTTCACCTGGATGCCGCTCTGCTCCGTGAAGCGGCCGACGATCGTCTTGATGGCGGCGACCCGCTGGGCGACGTCCTCGGCGACCCAGAAGGTGATCGACTGGTCGCCGCCGTCGCCGCCCTCGTCGCCGCCGCCGCCGCAGCCCGCGGCGGCCAGCAGGACGCAGAGGATCAGCACGGAAAGCAGGCGTCGGGATTTCATCTGCGCTCCTCCCAGCCTCGATCACCAGGAACTGGTTCCCACCACGACAACGGAGCACGAGCCGGGTAGAACGCTCGTTCGGCGAACGGTAACAGGCGCCCTCGACCGAGCACAAGGCATCGATCCACAGGCCACCGGCCATGCCGGGAGCCGCGCAGGGGAGTAGTTTGCTTGCGCAACCAAGCCGCCGACCTTCGAGGAGGAGCAGGATGGCGACCAAGCTGTGGCATGTCCCGGTGCGGCTGGCGACCGGCGCCATCATCCTGGACCAGGGGCTGTTGAAGCTGGGGGCCGACGAGGACACCGTCAAGTGGCTGCACGGCCAGGCCTCCAACGCCTTCCCCCAGTTCGCCGACATGGACCCCAAGGACTTCGTGCAGCTCCTCTCGACCAGCGAGATCGCCCTCGGCATCGCGCTGCTGGGCATCGGCTTCGTCCCCTCCAGCGTGGCCGGGCTGGGGCTGGGCATCTTCGGCGGCTCCCTGACCCGCCTGTACCTGAAGTCGCCGGGGACGCGCCGCGAGGGCTCGATCGCCCCCAGCCAGCAGGGCGTCGGGCTGGCCAAGGACTCCTGGATGCTGGCCATCGGCACCGCCCTGGTCCTGGACGCGCTGTTCGGGTCGGGCAGGCGCCGCAAGCACAAGAAGAAGTAGTGGCCTGGGCGCCGCCGCGGCGGAGCGGGGGGCCGCTGGCCGGCGGGGCGGACGTGCTGCGGGGCATCGGGCTGTTCCTGGGCACGCCCGGGGTGCGGCTGCTCGGCATCCTGCCCGTGCTGCTGGCCGCCCTGGTGGTGCTGTCCCTGCTCGGCCTGCTGGTCGTCTACGTGGACGAGCTGGCCGAGGCCCTCACCCCCTTCGCCGACCGCTGGGACGAGAGCAGCCGCACCCTGGTCCGGGTCGGGGCCGGGCTGGCCGTGCTGCTGGGCTCGTCGGTCGTGCTGGTGGTGTCGTTCACGGTCATCGCCCAGATCATCGGCCAGCCGTTCTACGAGCGGATCTCGGACCGGATCGAGCACCAGCTGGGGGCGCCCCCGGCCGGCGCCGGCGCCCCCTGGTGGCGGACCTTCCCCCGGGCCTCGCTGGAGTCGGCCCTGCTGCTGGCCATGACCCTGGCCTGCACGGCGCCGCTGTTCGTCCTGGGGCTGTTCCCGGTGCTCGGCCAGACCGTGGTGCCGGTCCTCCAGGCCCTGGTGGCCGGGTTCTTCCTGGCCGTGGAGCTGCTGGCCATCCCCCTGGAGCGGCGCGGCCTGCACCTGGCCGGTCGGCTGCGGTTCGTGTGGCGGCACCGCGCCCAGACCCTCGGCTTCGGGGTCACCGCCTTCCTGCTGTTCCTGGTCCCGCTGATGAACGTGCTGGTCATGCCGGGCGCGGTGGTCGGGGCGACCCTGCTGGCGCGGCGCCTCAGCGGCGAGGTGGCCGGGCCGCCCGCACCACAGTGAGCCGGGACGCCCGGAAGATGCGGCGGCGGCCGCTGACGACGTTGGTCAGGTCGTAGGCGGGGTCGTCGGGCCCGGAGTTGGCCACCTCGCCCGTCACCCGCCAGACGCCCCGCTCCCCCTGCCCCGGCTTGCGGACCTTGACCTCGCTTCCCTTCTGGATGTCCTGCATTCCAGGGATCTGGACCTCCATTCCAATCCAGCCTCCTTCCCGTTGCAGATCGAACACATGTTCGAGTGTACCCCCAGGGTGGGTCAGCGGGCGACAGCCGCCGTCCGCCGGCCGCGCGCTCATCCGAAGTCGAGATCGACGCCGCCGCGGCCTCCGCTGCCATGGCTGTGCGGGGCCACGCCCTGGCCCTCGCTGGCCTGGACGACCACGAACCCGGACCCGGCGAAGGCCAGCTGCACGGCCTCGCCACTGCCCCGGCCGATCAGGGCGCCGGCCTTCATCGTCCGGTTGATGCTGGTCTGGAGGTTGGCGCTCCAGGCGATCGCGGCCTGGGCGTCAACGAAGGTCGGGGCATCGGTCTGGAGGACCACCGGGGTGCCGTGGGCGGTGATGGCCAGCCAGCCGGTGCCCTGGAGAAGGGTGTTGAACAGGCCGCCGGCGAACATCGAGGCGCCCTCGATGCGACGGATGTCCCAGGACAGCGTCGGCTCGAAGGCCAGGATGTTCTGCCCGCTGATGCTGAGGGCGTCGCCCTCGAGCCGGATCAGGTGGACCTCGGCGGCGTAGTTGGCGAAGAAGACGTCGCCCTTGCCGCGACAGCGCATCAGCGGCACGCCCTCGCCGGTCACCGCCTTCTTGAGCATGCGGCCCAGGCCGCCCGATCCCTGGTACTCGAAGTCGACCTGGCCTTGGAAGGCGACCATCGAGCCCTGGCGGGCCATCACCTCGCCATCGAGGGCGACCCGGAGCATGCGCGAGTTCTGCAGGGCGAACGCGTCGCCCGAGGCGGCCTCCAGGTTCCTGCCGAACAGCTCGCTTCGCACCGGAGGATCTCCTTGCGTTCGGGATGGACCCGGCACTCGTACCCGAAGCGGGCGGCGATGTCCAGCACCCTCGCGAGCTTGCCCGCTGCCGTTGCGCGGCCACCGGCGGGCACCTAGATTCGGGCCATGAGCGGTGAGCCAGCGACCGAGCCGACCTTCGACCTCGATCTCTACCTGAGCCTTCCCCGGGTGGCCGGCCTGGCCCTGTCACCCGACGGCGGCCGGCTGGTGACCTCGGTGGCCCTGCCGGGGCCGGACGGCAAGAAGTTCGCCAGCACCCTCTGGGAGCTGGACCCGGCCGGCCGGGCGGCCCCGCGGCGGCTCACCCGCTCGGCCCCCGGCGAGGCCAACGCCGCCTTCCTGCCCGACGGGTCGCTGCTGTTCACCTCGGCCCGCGACG
>Ga0190274_10000446_pt1 | contig 25153 bp, 20 predicted proteins | sample Popmic531T_FD_133002 | JGI IMG/M metagenome (GOLD analysis project Ga0190274, IMG submission 133002) | Populus adjacent soil microbial communities from riparian zone of Yellowstone River, Montana, USA - 531 T | ecosystem: Environmental > Terrestrial > Soil > Riparian zone | place: USA: Montana... | reverse complement strand
TGCGGGCGGTTGCCACATCGGTGGCGATCAGTTTGCCTTTGGTGCAGACCCCAAGGCCCGTGGTGTCGAGCGCGCCATGCTTGTCGAATTCGAGGACGAACGTATCCAGGATCGGCGGCAGCTCACCGGAAAGCGTCGAGATTTTGCCACCGCCCTCGGTGGTGATGGGCGCGTTTTTGAACTTGGGGAGCGCCTTCGGCGAGAAGCTGCCTTCAGCGTCGAGGACGAGGTTTCCCAGAACCACGTGAGCATGGAAAGCATTCGCCGTCGTCGCGGCGACGAGCAGGCCCAGCACGATTCCAGCAACGATCTTCTTCTTCATCGACTTCTCCCCCTCCCGTTTCCCAGACTACGAAGATACCTGGGGCGTTCCAAAAACGTGTTAAGCGGCGGCGATCCTCCGGCAACGCTACGCGACGGGCCTGCGCCCTGAGACGAATTGCGCCAGCCCAGCCACCCGCTGCTGGATGTCGACCAAGCCGCTCTCGACGAGTGCCTCGGTCAGCTCATCGCGCCCGAAAACCCGCACCCCGCTGAGGCCGCGCACAATCGTGTTGGCCACGGACGCCGGCAGGGGACCGCGGTTGCAACTCGACAGCAACGCCACCCGCCCACCCGGCGCGAGGACGCGAGCGATCTCCGCAAGCGCGAGCATCGGCTCCTCGATCAGGTACAGGGCGGCGAAGCAGCAGACGGCGTCGAAGCTGCCATCGCGAAAGGGCAGGTCGCAGGCGTCGCCACGGACGTAGGCCACGTTGTCGCTCTCGGTATCCCGAACGGCGACGTCGAGCATCGTCTCCGAGGCATCGACGCCCACGACCAGGCCCTCCGCTGCCTCGCGAGCGAAGTCACGTGTGAAGTTCCCCGGGCCACAGGCCACATCGAGCACCCGGTCGCCTGGTGAGATCGCCAGCATCTCCAAGGCAATCCGGTGCTCCCCATCGGTCCCCGGCCCTCCCAGACCCATCAGCACGCGTGCGCCCAGCGGGCGCCAGAGACGCTCGTAGATCAGCGGTAGCGCCCGGCTCACCATCAACCGCTGCGCCGCCCGCTCCCCCGCGGCACCCTCCGCGCCAAGCAGATCGAGATAGCCACGCTCGAGATCCACGTCCACGGGCCGGCGATCCGGCTCGAAAAGCTCGAGGGCGTGCTCGATCGACGACGGCAAGTGGGCGGTACTGGGCTCGAACCAGTGACCTCCTGCTTGTAAGGGAGGCGCTCCCCGTATTGAGCTACCGCCTTGGCGCTCGGATTCTGATTTGTAGCAGGGGATTCGGTGGGTAGGTCAGGGGGCTTAGGTGCCTATCGCAGCAGTCCGCCTGGGAAGTATCGCCGAGTGGCGGGCAGCAAGAGCAGCAAAAGCCCGATCAAAGCAAAGGCGACACCCTGCCACTTCAGGGGACCCCAAGTGAGGTAACGAATAAGACCCAGGACATAGATTCCAACGGTGATGATCGCTTAGCCCGCCCAGAACCGCGAACGGGTTCGGCGGACGGATACGTCCAATCGGTCTCACCTTCCCTCTTCACCCGGGAAGACGATTCGTCGTCGATCAGCATGAGCCGTCTTGACGTCGAACCCGGATATCTGATCCTCGTGGTGTCGCATCGGCTTGGCCTTCGGATCATCAAAGACGGTAATCCACCGCCCTCTCACCTCGACTGTCCCAATCCCCAACGCCAACACGACAAAAGAAATGCTCCCAGGCCGAGGCCAAAGATGGCGTCGTGAACTTCTCCTTGTATCAAAGACCAGCCAGCCAGGGCCACACACATGATGCCGACCAACAGCGACAATTTCGCGAACGTAATCATAAATCGTAACTATCTGACCGCCCAACCCTGAACTCAGCACTATATCTGCATTAGCATATTCCAAGCTTCGAAGCGCCGTAAAAGAGTCCGGCAGCGATGCGAGTTCGTGCGCCGAAGTTTTTCGTCGCACGACTTACCAAATACGTCCTAACAGAGCCTTCCCACCTTACTCAGCGCCTTCTCGGCCTCATCTTCCCGCGAAAGGGTGATGGGTATCGGTCCGACACGGTGTTGGACAAAGCCTTCTTGGCGGGCAGGTGACCAGCATTCAGATGTTCGGCAACGCCAAGCCACTCCATCCGGCCTGGCTTTGCTATGCGGGAGTTCGTTGACGTACTGCGCTGGCCCCTGGCCCTATCACCGGCTGAAGCGTGCCGTGAGCTGCCAAAAGGACACTCGGCCAGATCCGTACTTCTCGGCACCCTCGGCTTTCGAATAGGCCCTTGCCACAGCCTCAGGAACTTGGATCCACCACGTAGATCATCTCACCTCTCAGCACTCAATCCGCCCCGCCTCGCGACTTGGACCGGGCTGCCACGCCACACCGAAAAACGCGACGTCAAGCGACGGGCGCAAGACGAAGCCCAAGCAGCTTCCATCTGCATTCATCTGCATCAACGCGCTGCCATATCCCAGTTCTTCAGGTTCCGCCCATTCCGGCAAGTAACGCACGAAAGCCAAGCGCTCTCCCGACGGATCCCAACTCGCCGAGTGATCGTACCCCGGGCTCCTGGTCACCCGTCGCAAACCGCCGCCGCCCGACCTGACAGTAAAAAGATCGCTCCTCAATTCCGACTTTCCACCGCGTCGGTGAACGTTTCGCCATCGCACAAACGCGACTTTGCTGCCATCCGGCGAATACACGGGATCGGCTCCCCGGCGCAAGAGCACAGATGTTTTCCCGCTCGTCAGGTTGATCCTCACCACGCTCCACGATCCGCGCCGAGATGAGCGGCTCGCCAGCAGATCCTCCCCGTCCGGAGAAAACGACCCGGCATACATCCAAACGCCGTTGCGGTCCGGCGTTATGCGCCGTACAGAACCACCGGACACATCAACTGCCCAAACACTCGCGCCGCTTCTCACAATTTCCTTCTTCCCGTGGCCGTTTACCCGAGATCGGAACCAATAGCGCGTAAAGAAGACCGTCCGGCCGTCGGGGGCAAACTTGGGTTCTTCCGCACCACGGGTCCCCTTTATCGGTCTCACCTCAGACCCATCGGACGAACTGACGTACAGCCGCACGGCCCGTGGGCCTTGATCCAAGCTCCCCGAAAGCGCCACAAACACGACCATCGATCCATCCGGTGACCAAGAAGGCAGCGTGAATTCTTCGGGGAGCGGCCTCGTCTTCGGGCCGCCCCCCGCCAGCCGCAACGGTTGGGCACCGGTCTCGTCCACTGTCGTTAGGTCGAACCGAAACGGGAAAAGCGTGTTCTCCACCACTGCTAGTCGCGGGCCGTCCGGCTCTACCAATGCAAACGCAGAACTCGAAACGAGCGCGGCCAAAGTGAGCGCAACGGACGCCGAAATCAAGAATCGAGCTACGCGGCCAGCCACCTTGGGATCATACCTTCATAATCGACCCTAATGTGGCGGCGATGCTTGCAGTGGATTCAAGGCGACTCTTCCCGACGTAACTACTCTCGAACTCCACCTGAGCATGACGTACCTCAGCCCGTGCCTTCCCCTTTGGGTAGCTCGGCATCAACGCAGCCTAAACGCCGAGCCCGGAGCCACACGCCGACCCTGCTCACTCGCCCCGGTCGTTAGCGTTTCGCGTCTTCTGCTCGGCTTCCGCTCGATATCGCATCGAGGCCAGGGCCAGGACGACCACGCCTCCGACAGGCAGCACCCAGTGTCCCACTACTTCGGTGACGAGCAAGATCCCACCGATGATTACGAAAGCCAGCGCAAAGAGCCAAATTGCCACTTCGAGGCGCCTCCACCCTCGGCTCTTCAGATAACCGGCCTTCATTAGTGGATCCTCAAGAGAACTACGAACATTGAACCTAGCACGCGCCTGTCAAATCGCCAGCGGCAAATCCAATGGACACGATACCGAAGACCCACGCGCCGACGGTACCCGTCACGGGCGCCGTCACCATACCCAGAACAGTTGAACCCGCCGACATGTACTTGCGCGCGATACCGCACACCCGCCGCCACGCGAGGAGGAATGCGGGATGATGCGACAAGCTTCATCCCCTTCAATTTCTACGCTGTTAGATTCGCCTGACGTTCTGCTCTGACCCTGCCTCGCTCTGGGCTCCACGCGCAACTTCCTCCGACGCTAGCTTTCTCAACTCCACAGCATCTAACCGCATGGCGCCGGGCGCCAACACATAGATGATTAGCGTAGCCGTAGAGTGGTACAGGCTGTGTCGTGGTCCGAGCACTCATGATAGGAGCATACCCTTCGGGGTTCGGGGAAGCCATCTTGATGACGAGTACCTGAGGATGCCCAGTCGGGCGGTAAGTCAGAGTAGATCAACTCGGGGAGAAAGGAGCCGATTCGGCCGCCGACCGGATTGCCAACCGTCGAATCCGAAGGTCTCGGTCCGTCTTGCCGCAAAACCATTACGCTGGCCAAGCTGAGCTAACCTCAGTCCGCTACGTCGCTCGCTTTCCGGAGCTCTTCTTCACAAGTCGTTCGCGCAATTGCTCCTGCGGGTTCAGGCATGCCACTCGTAAGTCTTTGCGCTACAGACGCTACGATGGGCTCGACATGTAGCTCTTGAGCTATTTCGCCGAGTTGAAGGCCTTTGCACATACCCTGCGCCCAGCGGCGGACGGCCACGGCGTCTGTGACATCGACGAACTCGGCCGACCAACGTTCCCGTGTCATTTTTTGTACACCTCCCTTTGCAGGGCTCACAGGCAGGCCAACGCTGCCCAGATTGTTATCCACCACCAACAGCACACCGCATATAGCTATAGCGACTAGCAACGATTGAAGGGGGCGCCGTCGGCTCATTCTTAGTAGACGATACACTCTCGACTGAGTTCCACCGGATACCGATATGTTTCTTCAACGTGCTTGCGGGTATCACTGCCTGCTGGTCGCCACGATACGCGCACGGTTACTTCAATAGACCCGTATGCCGTCGTATTACACGGCAGGGTCGCTGAGACATTGCCATGAGCACTATGTTCGCAGGTATATTTTGGACACGTCGTTGTAGAGCTAGGTTGAGGGGAAAGGTGCTTCACAACGAGTGGCGGTGGCTGGCGGAGGACCCCTCCCCTAACTTGTACCGACAATCGGCGGTCCCTTGTGCTTCGCGAGCATGAGGCGCTACCGGACACGGTAAATTCAACTCGTCGATGTGCTTGGCCTCGGGTTAGAGAGCGAATTTTTGCGTGCCCTCGATGCACCGTGCAGGCCGCGGCCCCCGAAAGGTCGAGACCGTTAATCGGATCTGCATTTGCGTAGTCGTAGGCATTCGCCGAGCCCCCAGACACTGGGTCCCGCGAGATAAAGCGTCCTACGGCCGGGACGTAGCTCCGTACCCCCATCTGAATCACACCCGAGGGTAGCTGCGTACGGCGGCCCTTCCCGCCAAGCCAGCCGTATTCGGCGTCGCCGCCTTCCAGAAAGCCGGATTGGAGAGGATCGCCAAACTCATCGAAGCGCTGCGTCGAAAGCAGTTTCGTAGCTTCGGGATCGTCTTCGACAGTGGAGACGACATCGCCGTGCATGTCTACAAGCTGCAGAGTCACTTCGCCGCTGCTCGTCTCGATCGCTCCGAGGCTGCCGCCCAAGGCCGCGATGTTGCGCGTCCAGGTCGGTGCTCCTTCGCCGATGTCTTCGGTCCAAGCCGGGGAATCCGAGCCACCAGCGTAGTGATAGATCTCTGTGCCCGCTTCAGAGCCGCCGCTGGTGATCCGTTCGCGCTGGCGCAGCGAAGAGTCGAGGTTGTAGGTGTTGGTGATGGCGCCCTGGGTTTGGCTGCGGGTGCGGTCGTTGACGTAGTAGGAAGTGGTGAGATCGCCTTGGTTTGGTATCGGTCCCGAGGCCGTGAAGCCGAGTTTTTCTTCCGATAGGAGCTGCCAGGTCGAGCTGGCTGAGACTTCGACGGGATTCGTTCCAAAGCTGGTCTTGCCCGTGGTTTCCACTGGCAGTTTGATGGCTTCTTCATTGGAGAACTTGTGGCGAAGGGAGGACAATGACATTGTCGTTTCGCCGAACAGGCAGGAACCCGCATTCAGGAATATGGACATTCCGCTTGCGGTTCCTTTGTAGGTCGAGATGGACGCTGTAACGGTCCCGCAGGAGAGTTTTTCGCCTTTTTTTCCTCCGTTGACCGCGTAGAAGGCGCAATTTTTCAGTTCGAAGGACTCTTCGATGCCTTCGGCGCCAGAGAGTTTGCCGTAGGAGCTCATTTCGCACTCGAGTTTGGCCGAAAAGCTCGGGAAGTTCAGGACCAGATTTCCCCCGGAAAGAAAGGACACCGACGCGAGTTTGCGTTCGGCCAGCGTTTTGCCGCCGACGTGCCAGCTCTCCTCCGGGCCGGCGTATCTGGCCGGCAGCGTGGTGATGCGGCCGAGGTTGTTGTATTCGACGCCGTCGCCGATCAGGCGGTCGGCGGAGTCATAGGCATACGTTTGTTTGGCCACTTCGGATTCCGTGCTGCAACCGCCGCTTTTTCCCGGCCCATAGGTCGACTTGGAGGTGCGGTTGGAGTCTGCGTCAAAGGCGTAGCTTCGCGTCGTGCAGCCTGCGCCGACCGGGGTTTCCCTGGCCTGAGTGAGCCTTCCCGCCTTGTCGTAGGTATAGCTGTCGGTGCCCAGGGTGCCTTCTTCGTTTAGGACCTGGCCGTGGATCGAGTCTTCGCGATTGAAGGAGAGCCAGGTGCAGGCAGAGGAGCAAAATGTTTGCTTGACGTATTGCAGGGAGAGCGCGGCGCCTTCGGGTCCATAGGTGATCTTCTGCGCCAGGCCATTGGGCAGCAGCTGTTCGGTCATCTGGCCGTTGGCGTTGTAGGTGGCTTTGAAGGTGCCGGCGGCGGAGTCGGCCATTTCGGTGGCGAGGCCCGAGTCTTCGTCGTAGCTGAATTGTTGGGCGCCCTTGCCATCCGAAACGACTACCGGTCTCCCCAGGACGTCGTAGGCGACACCCGATTTATTGCCGTCGGCGTCCAGGTATTCGATCGGGCGGCCCAGTTTGTCGTAGGTCGTCTTCGTTTCCTGGATATCGGTGCATTTGCCTTCGCAGAGGAAGTATTGGCTTTCGGGCAGCCCGGTGTCTTTGTTGTAGGCGGTTTGGATCGTCGGGACTTCCGTGCCATTGCCTGTCTGGCGGTTTGTGACCGGGCGACCAGCGGCGTCGTAGCTCACCGTCGTGCTCCGCACGATGCCGGTGTTGATTTCCTCATAGCTTTCTTCGAGCTGATCGAGCGTCGAGTATTTGGTGAACCAGGTCCAAGGGATCCTCGGATTCCATTCGGCGGGACTAGGTTCTGCCACAGGTTGGGTAAAGCAGGGCAAGCCGGCCCACTGCGGTTTGAAGCCGCATTTGCTTTTTTCGGAGTTCGTGCCCGCAGTCCAGTAGACGGTCTTGGTGGTGCCCGCCTTTTTGCCTTCGGTGTCGGAGGGTTGGCGTTCTTCGATCACCTGGCCGGCGGAGTTGTAGGCCGTTTTGCTGGTCAGGTTGAGGGTTTCCGCAGCGGCGATCTGTTCGGTCGGCTTGCGCAGTTTCCAGTCGTAGCCGGTCTGGGTCACGCGCGGATCGAAATCGCCTGTTTTGCCGGAGACGACAGCGGTGACGGTTTCGGTGGTCGGCAGACGCGGCGCGGTTTCGCCTTCTTTGAGCGCAGGCGCTCCTTCGTCGTATTTGATCGTCGTGTGCTGGCGCGCCTGGACTTTTTCTCCCGATTCAAGCTGCACTTCGTGCAGCGGGCCCCACGACTGCAGCATCTCGGTGCCGTCGGCTGAGTATTCGGAGTGGGTGTCGAGCTGCTGTGAGCGTTCGAGCGGGTTTGCGGCCCCCAGCGCCAGCAGGCGGCTCTGCGCGCTAAGTTCGCGCACCACGTTGCCGTGCAGGTCCGTTTCAGAGGTCGTGATCGAATCGCCTTCGACGCCGGGCGGGGCGGGCGAGGCGGTGTTGACCTCATGCCCATCGGGATCCAGGTAGTGGACCGCGGCCTGGTCGTAGTCGCTCGGTTTTTCGGCTGGAACCTCAGTCGGCGGGAAGACTGCGGTGGCGTCCACCGGGTAGTCGCTCTGGCCCCATTTGGAGACCGCCGAGACGCCGAGGTCATAGGGAGCCCCTTCGCCTGAGATCGGCACGTCGTAGGCCAGCGTCGTCGTGGCGGTCGAGGGGCCGCTTTTCAGCAAGCTGGCGCGGCTGGCGCTCTTCAGCTTTGCTTCATAGGGGCCGCCGGAGCCTGCCGGATAGTAGGCGAACTGCCAGGGTTCCTGCCCAGCAGGGGTGAGGCTGGTCATCCTCGCGTCTTTTGTCGATTCGTAGGCGTAGTGCTCCTTGAGGACTTCCGGCGCTACGCGCGGGTCCCACTCTTCGGAGAGGTTGCCCGAGGCCGAGAAATAGCCGTAGCGGGCGACGACCTGGCCCGTGCCCGAGCCGCTTGAGTCGTAGTAGGTGATCTTTTCCAGGCGCTGCTCGGTGGGACCGCCTTCGATGGTGAAGCCGATGTAGTTGAAGTAGATCGAGCGGCAGCCTTTCGTTTTCGGCGCGTAGTTTTTTCTTCTTCTTCTTCTTTGAGCGGATTGCAGGTCACCCCGGCGGGCGCGGGGCCGATCGCCGAGAGTAGCCGCTTCTTTTTTTCGTCGATGCCGTAGGTGAGGCGGGCTTGGCTTGAGGTGCCGGCGTAGGAGACCTTGCTCGGCGCGTATTCGTTGCTCGTGCCGTTTTGGGTGAATTCGGTTTTGGTGCCGTTGGCATCAGCGAGGATGAAGCTGGCGCCCGACCCGCTCAGGACGAATTCTTTGGCTTCCTCGGGTGGGGTGTAGGTGTAGGGGGCTGAGCTTCCGGTCCTTTCGAAGGGGATGCCCGCGCCTTCGCTGTCGAGCACTTCGACCCAGTTCTGTTCGGGGATTTCGGCTTCTTCTTCCCATACTTCGCAGAAGTGCGCTTCATCGCATGGCAAATTGCCGGCGCCGCAGGTGACTTTTCCGCCTTCTTCGTTCCAGCATTCTTTTTCGAAGACGGGGGGAACTTTGTCTTCGTGGCGGACCAGCACTTTCTGCCAGGCTTCTTCTTCGTATTCGGCTTCCACCGGCGCCGAGGGCTGCCACATCTGGCCCAGGGTTTTGCTGTTGGTTTTTTCGTTGGCGCCGTAGGCGGAGTTGTAGGTGCGGGTGAATTCGAGGTTTGCATCAGAGCCCGGCACCGGGATCGAGACATCGGTGCGGGTGATCGTGAAGGCGCCGGTGAGAAGGTCCACGCTCCCCGGGCCGACCTGCTCTACCGCATCGGAGGAGCCGCCCGCGAAGCGGCTGTAGGTAGCGGTGACGGGCTCACTGGCGCCGGCCGTGCTTGGGCCGCCGTTGAGGGGGGAGCCGTTGAAGACGGCGCGCAGCTGCAGCCCTTCCATTACCGAGGGCCAGCCTTCGGCTTCGGCGTAGGCTTTGACGTCGAAGGCGATCGGCGAGGACTTGGTGGCGCTTTTTTCGACTTCCAGCGCCCAGCCCGGATGGTCGCCTTTTGAGTCCAGCAGGTACTGCGAGGGGATCGATTTGAACTCTTCCCAGCTCGGCGCCTTCAGCTGGTAGGCGACCGAGCTTATCCCCGCGCTTTCGGCCCAATTTCCCCATTCGGAGGTGAGCGTGAGCTGGGAGCCGCTCTTGGCGCCTTCGTCAGGCGTCACGAGCTTGCTGCTCGAGGGCGCAGCTGGATAGACGGAGGGGTCAAACGTCCATTTCGCCGGCGTCGGGTCTGCCTGCCCTACGGAGTTGACCGCGGCGACGACGAAGGTATGCGTGCCATCTTTGAGATGTTCCGGGAGGGTGTAGGGGGAGCTGCAGGGTTTGGTCGGAGTTTCGCCTTCGTCGAAGCCGCACTTGAAGGTTGAGCCTGCCTGGCTGGACTCAGCTTTTATCGGGGGCTCTTCATGGCTCGTATAGCTCGGCGTGGCCGAGGTGATCGTCGTTTGCGGCGGGTTGGTCGTTTTCAATGTCTGATCGGAGCCGTAGACGGTGCCGGCCGCGTTGGTGGCGACGACGCGGTAGTGGTAGGTGATGCCTTCTTCAAGGCCCGTGATCGCTTTGCTGACCGCAACGGCCGTGCTTCCCGATCCGGCTGAGGCGGGACTCGTCGGCACTTTCGTCCCATAGGAGGTCGTTTTGCCGTATTCGAACTGGTAGGTGGTGGCGTTGGCGTTGGGGTTTACGGAGCCTTTGAGAGTCGCTTCTTTTTCTTTGACTCCGCTCGCCGCTTCGGTCGTAGCGGTCGGCAGTTTCGGCGTTGTGAAGGTTTTGTCCAGGCCCGGGGTCGTGCCGTAGGCGTTGGTCGCCGAGACGCGGTAGTGGTAGATCGTGTTGCCTTTGAGGCCGCTGATGGCTTTGCTGAGCGCCACGTTGGTCGTGCCCGAGCCGGCGCTTTCTGCCGTGGCCGGCACTTTGGTTCCGTAGGAGGTCGTCGTGCCGTATTCGAACTGATATGTGGTCGCCGAGCCGTTCGGGTTGACCTGGCCTTTGAGCGTGGCGGTGGTTTCGCCGACCGAGGTGGCGGCTTCCGTGGTAGCGCTGGGTTTCAGCCCGTAGATGACCGAGAGGTAGGGCCGCTTGCTCGCGTCGGGCTCGGCGCTGCTGCGGAAGGTCACCCAGCTGTCCGTGCAGGCGGGAGGCTGGCAGGCTTCCTCGCTTCGCAGCTTTATCAGCAGGCCCTGGTTGCTCATCGTCCCCGAGACCCAGCCCTGCACGATCGGCGCCAGGCCTTTGCTGAAGTTCCACCAGCCTTCCAGTTCTTTTCGTTCGCTGGCGAGTATTTCGGCGCCTTCGCCGTTGAAGGTGCCCCCCGCGCTCGTCCAGGAGGTGGTGCCGGTGGCTTTTGTCCAGTTGACGTTTGAGTCCCAGCTCTGCGTGACCCGGCGAAGCTCGATCCCGCTGATGTTGAGCGGTTCCCAGGGAGCGAAGAGGCCGACCGTGGCTTCGCTGATGATCGCTCCCGCTGGGATCGATGAGGTGTCGAACTTGAGCACGGAGCGTTCCCGTTCTTGGACCTGTCCGCCGGTGGCGGGCTGATAGTGCCCCCGCAGGCGCGTTTCGCCTTTTGAGCCGCAGGCGTTGTTGGTGGTGGTGGCGTTGTAGAGGAGGTAGCTGCAATCTAGGCTCGGGCTGGGCACGGTGAGGGTCGGGTCCAGGCGGATCGGCATAACCCGCTCGGGGTTCTCGATCCAGTCGCGATCGGCTTTGATCTTGAGCAGCCATTCGTTTGCACCTTGCTCTGTGAGCTCGTAGTCGACGTCTGAGGAGACCGCAGGAAGGCCTGGTTGGGAATCGCGCATGACGGGGGCGGGCAGCACGAAGGCGGAATGCTCTTGCTCGTCGCGGAAGACGATCGAGCCGTCCTCGCTGCGCTGGGGCGCCAATCCGGCCGAGGAGTGCAAGAGGTAGGTGAACTCGCTCGGCTGGGAGGGATCGTCGAGGACGATGTCCTCCTTGAGACCGTTGGAGAGGCTCGCCAGCTCGAAGGCGACACCCTCTTGAGCCGCTTCATAGCTGGCCGAGTTGGCCTCGACTTCGGCTGCCTCGGTTGCGGTGCCGAGCAGCTCGCTCGAGACCCAGGCCTCCTGCGTTGAGACCCTTACCGCTCCTTCGTCAAGCTGCTGGGGGAGGTCGAGGTCGAAGCTGTTTTGGCCATTTGCGAACGCCGAGCTGGTCCCCTCTTGGAGATCTTCGTCGATTGGCTTCCACTCGCCTTCCTCATCCCGATAGTTGATCGGGTTGGCGAAGATCCGCGTTTCGAGTCCCCCTTCAGGGAGACGGAAGGTCTGGGAGGTCGCGGTGCGCTCGGCCACCACTTCGCCCGCAGGGACGGCGGAGGGGGCATCCGTTGCACTCGCCCCATCCTGCTCGGCAAGCGCGATGCTTGAGCCCAGCGAGAACAACAGCACTGCAACTGCCATGACGAGCCTGATCCCCTTCAACTGAACGCCTCCCCTTTGTTTGTCTTGATCCCTGCCAAGCCCCTGCGGGCTCAGTGCGCCTGGTATCCCCGAGCGCTAACGGCACCGCTCCCTGATAGATGGTTCGCCGACTTATGCCCCTCTCACTAGGCAAAAGTGAAGTTCAGGGCCGTAAGCGATCTCCACGACCTTCGCCTTCACGAGGGTGGAGAGGTGGTACTCGAAAATCTCTAGAGCCTTGTGCTCTGCCCAGATCATCTGAAGTTCGATAGATGTGATCGGGCGATCGAGTTCCTGCATCACGGCGACTATTGCCAGCTTGGTCTGATTGACGCTGACGGGAGCGGACGCAGCCCGGTCCAGGGTGCGCCCGCTCCCGCCTGTCGCCTTCACCGTTCGTCTTTCGACCAAACGAAGTGGTGCAGACACACGCCGCCGCCGACTGGGTAAAGCGGCGGCGGCGCTGCGCTGCTGGGTAGAAGTTTGCTTTTTTGGCATAAGAAGTAGAGCGCCCCGGACGGCAGCTTGTGTGTGGCCAAACCGTCCGGGGCACCAAAACCCGGCAACTCATCTGAGCTGACGACAGTTCAGGTGATCACCCGATCTTGAGTGATGCACAATTTCAGATCGATACGGGCCCCGCAACCCGAATTTCCCTACTACTACTTTTTGTCCGCCCTGTAGTAGCCACGTTCCGGCTTGCCCGCACGTCCTCGAATAAAGCTATGAAGGCCGACCACGGTGAAGGTACCGACCTCGCCGGACTTGGCCATTCGATTCATAGAGCGTCCCTCTATGGCCATGACCTCTTTCTTTGTGGCCACCAGGAGATCATGGATTTCGGCCTTGCCCCGAGCATCGACCCTATGCGCGTCCCAGATCAGACACAGATCCTCGTCGTCGTCCATTCTGTGGTTGCGGTGCGACGACAAGCTCTCGGCCAGGAACCCCTGGACAATCGCTCCGCTGGCGTCATGGCAATCATCACTTGACATGGCCCGCCAAACCTCGTCTGTGATTTCGGGCAGGGTCACCGCGCGGTAGATCGGCCGACTGCGGCTGCCGATAACTCTGTAGTCGACGAATTCGATGCAACCGGCGTCGTACAAATCGCGGATGTGGCCTGTTACGTACCTCACGTCCTCGTCGAGAATCTCCGCAACCTCGCCAGCACTGAACTCACCCTGATGCAGGACCGTGAGCACTTCAAGTCTGGCCCAATGGTTCACAGCGTAGGCCGCGGCCTCAGCCGGGCGCTTCGAGCGCTCCTCTAGCGGCTTCCTCCCAACTTGCGGTTGTTGCTCCGTCAACGCTGAGCCTCCAGTCAGATCAAATCCTGCAATCAGGGCTGTCCGAGCATATTGCTTGAACCCCCGTTTGCCTATGTAGCGAATTTCCTAGTACTAGGAAATTTCTTACCCTCTCCCTCCCGCCCCGGCAGAAAGCCGGAGCTGACGAGCGGGGAGGGAGGTGATTGGGATGAAGATCAAGCCTGTTGATCAGGTTGTGCCTCTGCTGCAGATCCTCAAGCAGCACTAGGCACCAACTAGAGGGCCGGTCTCCGGCCGCTTGTAAGGGAAGGGGGCCGGCCTACTTGTCAGCGCAGCAAGTCGCTTGCAGTAAGGCCGACGGCCTTGGCAAGTCGCTCGACCGTGGAGACCTGCGGATCGCGTTTGCCATTCTCGATCCTCGACACCTCGGTTGCGTGGACGCCACTGCGTTCGCCGATCTCCTCCTGCGTCAGTTCGAGGCGCTCGCGGGCATGCCGCAGGTTCCTGCCGAGGTTGCCACACACGCCGGGCATCGTCTGCCCTGGCGAGCCAGTTCTCCATAGGGAATCTCACAAGTCGCGAAAGACTACCCAATTGGAAGCTGAATGCTCTGAAGTCTCGGACTCGAAATGACGAGACTTACCCGGGCGGCCGGCTCAGTCGCCTGCGCGTGGAAGGGAATGCCCAGAAGCCGCCAAGGGGATTCAGGACTATGGGCGGTACTGGGCTCGAACCAGTGACCTCCTGCTTGTAAGGCAGGCGCTCTCCCAACTGAGCTAACCGCCCAGGCCTCTCGCTGATTATGGAACACGCGGGGCGCAAGGGTGGCGCGGTGGCTCAGGTGGGAGGATGCGCGCGTGAGATTCGAGGTCTTCTGGCGGGTGGCTTTGGTGCAGTTCGTGGCGGTGGCGGTGCTGTCGCTGCTGCTGGCGCTTGTCTTCTCGCACGGGTTCTTCGCCACCTGGGGCTGGCTCACGGGTCCGGTGGCCTGGCTGCTCTGCGCCTGGCTGACGGCTCGGGTGGTCGGGCTCGAGGTGCCGCCGACACTGGTGCGAGCGGTCATCGCCGGCCTCGTCAGCCTGCTCGCGGTCGTGATCGGCCTGCACTGGCTCGGGGCGCTCGTCGCCGTCGGCCTCTTCGCCTACTTCTGCGCCCTCGACGCCCGCACGGGTAGCCTGCGCCCCGGATGAACGGCAACTTGGATCGAGCGACAGCGTGAGCTGGAACGCCACCGACATCCCTGACCAGACCGGCAGGACCGCAGTCGTCACCGGCGCCAACGGCGGCTTGGGGCTGGCAACGGCGCGAGCCCTGGCCGCGGCGGGCGCCACAGTCGTGATCGCGGCGCGAAACCAGGAGCGGGCGACGGAGGCAATGGGTCGGATCCGAGACGGCCTTCCCAGCGCCTCGCTGGAGTTGGTCGAGCTGGACCTCGGCTCGCTGGCATCGGTGCAGAAGGCCGCCGAGGAGATCCTCGCCGCTCACCAAGCGATCGACCTGCTGGTCAACAACGCCGGTGTGATGGGCATCCCGGAGCGCCGCACCGCCGACGGCTTCGAGATGCAGTTCGGCGTCGATCACCTCGGCCACTACGCGCTCACCGCTCGCCTTATGCCGGCTCTGCTGAAAGCCCCCGCGGCCCGGGTCGTCACGGTCACCAGCACCGCCCATCTCCTCGGCAGGGCCGTCAACCCCGACAACCCGAACCTGGACGGCCGCTACGGGCCCTGGCTCGCCTACAACCAAGCCAAGCTCGCCAACTTCCACTTCGGCCTCGGGCTGGACCGGCTGCTGCGCAAAGCCGGGGCGACCGCTGCCAGCCTGGTCGCCCACCCCGGCCTCTCCAACACCGAGCTACAGGCGGTCAGCGTCGAGGAGACCGGCGGCGGCCTCTCGCAGCGCTTCTTCCTGAAGCTCGCCCGGAACATCGGCATGTCGCCGGGCGAGGGCGCGCTCTCACAGCTGAGAGCGGCGACCGATCCGGCCGCCAAGGGCGGCGAGTTCTACGGCCCGCTCTTCGTCAACAGCGGCCCGCCGGTGCGCAAGCCGATCCTGCGCCGCCTCGGAATGAGCAGGGCGATCGCGCGTCTCTGGGAGGTATCGGAGCGCGAAACTGGCCTGAGGATCGCGCCATGAACCTCGGGCTCGAAGGTCGCGTGGCGCTGGTGATGGGTGCCAGCCGCGGACTCGGCCGGGCGAGTGCCGCGGCGCTGGCGAGGGAGGGTGCGCAGGTGGCGATCGCCAGCCGCTCGCAGGAGAAACTCGAGGAAGCGGCGGCGGAGATTGGCGACGCGGCAATGCCATTCGTCGCCGACGCGACGGACCTCGACCGTCTCGCCACCCTTCCCGGCGAGGTCGCCGAGGCACTCGGGCCGATTGAGGTCCTCGTCGCCAACGCCGGCGGGCCGCCATTTGGCGGGGCGCTCGACCACGAGCTCGACGACTGGGAGACGGCCTACCGCTCGCTGGTCCTGGCGCCGCGGGTGCTCGCGGGCGCCGTCGTGCCGGGCATGCGCGAGCGTGGCTGGGGGCGGATCGTCAACGTCGGCTCCACCTCGACCCGCGAGCCGATTCCCGGCCTCAACCTCTCCAACTCGCACCGGATGGCCGCGGTCGGCTTCCTCAAGACGCTCGCGCGCGAGGTCGCAGCGGACGGGATCACGGTCAACACCGTCGCCACCGGCTCCTTCGCCACCGAACGACTGGCCGACGACACGGGCTCGCTCCAAGGCGCCGAAGAGGCAGCCCGCACCAACGTCCCCGCCGGTCGCCTCGGCAACCCCGACGAGTACGGCGACCTCGTCGCCTTCCTCTGCTCCGAGCGCGCCGCCTACATCACCGGCACCGTCATCCCGATCGACGGAGGCCTGCTCCACTCGGCGTTCTGAACGCGAAATCGTCTCAACCCGCGAAATAGGCGGGTTCACACGGTTTCGTTACTCGTCGGCGGCAGGGCGCATCGAGGGGAAGAGAATCACGTCGCGCAGGTTCTCGGCGCCGGCGAGGATCATCGTCAGGCGATCGATGCCAATGCCGGAGCCACCCGCAGGCAACGACCCGTATTCGAGCGCCCGCACGAACTCGTCGTCGCTTGGATAGGGCGCCTCCTCGCTCTCGGGGTGACGGCGGCGGCGCTGGCGCACGAAGTTCTCGCGCTGCATATCCGCGTCGTTGGTATCGGTGCCGCCGCCGATGATCTCCATCCCATCGACGACCCCGTCGAAGGCCTCGCCGAGCAGATCCGGATGCTCGGGCACCGGCTTCACCGTCGGCCATAGTTCGCGCGGCAGGTCGACAAGGAAGGTGGGCTGGACCAGCTTCGGCTCGATCAGCTTGCCCTGGATCCCGTCGACGATCCAGGCCCAGTCCGCGTCTGGGTGGACGTCCTCCTCTAACAACTCGACCAGCTCCTCGCGGCTCGCACTGAGGATGTCGACGCCGGTCTCCTCGCGTATCGCGTCACGCAGGGCGATCCGCTTCCAGGGAGCTTTGAAGTCGATCTTGTGACCGTCGCGCTCGACCACCGTCGTTCCGAGCACCTGCTCGACCACGGTCGAGATCATCTGCTCGGCGAAGTCCATCACGCCCTCGTAGCCGGCGCAGCTGAGGAACCACTCGAGCATCGTGAACTCGGGATTGTGTTTGGGTGAGATGCCCTCGTTGCGGAAGAATCTGCTCAGCTCGTAGACGTTCTCGAAGCCGCCGACGATCGCCCGCTTCAGGTAGAGCTCGGTCGCGGTGCGCAGGAACAGTTCGCGGTTGAGCGCATGGTGGTGGGTGCTGAACGGCCGAGCCGCCGCGCCGCCGGCGAGGGTCTGCAGGATCGGCGTTTCGACCTCGACGAAGTCGCGCTCGTTCAGGTAGTTGCGGATCGCCGCGACCAGCTTCGCCCGCATCGCGAAGATCTTGCGCGACTCCTCGTTGGCCATCAGGTCGAGCTCGCGCTGGCGGTAGCGGACCTCGACGTCGGAGATGCCGTGGAAGAGGTCGGGCGGGTCGCGCAGCGCCTTGCCCAGCATCGTGCACTCGCGCACCGCCAGCGCCAGCTGCCCGCGCTTGGTCACGTAGAGGTCACCCTCGATCCCGACCGCGTCGCCGATGTCGAGCGCGTCGATCCGGCCGAACGCCTCCTCGCCGAGAGCGTCGACCCGGGCGTAGGCCTGGATCGAGCCGCTCAGGTCGCGGATGTCGAGGAAGATCGTCTTGCCGTGGCCGCGCCGGCCGACCACACGGCCGGCGATCCGGTAGGAGAGCCCCGCCTGCTCACCCTCCTCGAGCTGCCCGGGATCGTGGGCGTCGTGGATCGCCGAGATCTTGTCGCGGTCGGGGAACCCGGCGCGGGGGTAGGGCTCGATGCCTTCGGCGCGCAGCCGCTCGAGCTTCTCCCGCCGAACGCTCTCGGTTGAGCCCTCCGAGGGCTCAACCCGCGCAGGGTCGGCGCTCATGGAGCCAGGCCGACCGTCACCCGCTCGTCGCCGCGGTAGTCGTTCCGCGTCTCTGCCTCGCGCAGAAGCTCCCGCATCGCGGGGCCGTGATGGGTGTCGTGCTCGAGCGCCATCCGCCAGCCGCTCGGCGTTTCGTCGATCAGGCCGCGGATCACGCCGAGGCCGTCGTCGCCGCTGTCGCCCAGCACGGCGATCTCCGGCTCGCGGCGGATCTCCGGCGAGCGCTCGTCGATCGAGGTATCGGTGATGTACGGAAGGTTGGCGATCAGCAGATCGACCTGGTCGACGTGGTCGGGAATTCCCATCGCCACGGTCACCTCGAGCGGGATGCCGAGCCGAGCGGCGTTCTCACGCGCTTTCTCCGCGGCCTCCTCGGAGAGGTCCGACGCGGTCAGCCGCAGGTCGGGACGCTCGCTGAGCAGGGCCAGCGCGATCGCGCCGGACCCCGTGCCGACCTCGTGGACGCGGGCGCCCTTTGGCAGCTCGACGCCGACGGCAACCAGCAGCTCGGTCTCGCGACGGGGGATCAGCACCCGCTCGTCGACGGCGATCTCGATCTCACGGAAGCGGGTGGTGCCGAGGATGTACTCCAGCGGCTCGCGTTCGCTGCGACGCGAGACGAGCCGTTCAATCTCCTCCCGCACCTCGGCTGTCACCTCGGTGGTGCCGTCGAGCTCTAAATCCTCGATTCGCATCGCCAGCGCTTTCGCGACCAGCGCCTTCGCATCGGCTTCGGGCGCTTCGCAGCCCGCGGCCGCGATCGACTCGGTTGCCTGCTTGACGATGTCGCCGGCACTTGCCACCAGCGGCCCTCCTTCCGACCTGGCTTCCACGGTTACAACCCCGCTACGGGTCTGATCGGATCGGTGGAAGTCACCCGCGACAGGCTACCGTGTCGGCGCCGCACGACCACGATCCACACCGTCCCGGCAAGCGCCATCCCCAGGCTCTCCAACTGGGCGGCGGTCAGTCCCAGGGCGACGTCGCTGTTGCGACGGAGGAACTCGACGAGGAAGCGCTCGGCGCCGGCGTAGACCAGATAAATCGCAAAGAGCACGCCGGCGCGGACACGGTCGCGAAGCTGCCAGAGGATCCAGGCGCCGAGGCCCATCGCCAGGGTCTCGTAGACGGGAGTCGGGTGGACGGTGCGATCGGTGGGGACGGTGCCGTCGGGATAGGACATCGCCCAGGGACCGTCCCAGGGCTTGCCGTAGTCGCCGTCGCCCGAAAGCTGGCAGCCGCAGCGACCGACCGCGTAGCCCAGCGCCAGTGCCGGCGCCGCCAGATCAAGCAGGGTGAGGCCGAGGAAGTCGCGGTACCAGGCCCAGAGCCCGACGGCGAGGGCGCCACCGATCGCGCCGCCGTACCAGACCAGGCCGGAGCCCGAGAAGAGGTTGCCGATCAGGTCGCTCTTGACGCTGCTCCAGTGCTGGATCACGAAATAGACCCGCGAGCCGACGATGCCGCCGAGCAGCGCCGCGAAGCCCATCTCGTAGGCCCAGTCGACCGGCTTGCCGATCTCCCCCAGGCGCTTCCAGATCAGCGCACCCGCGGCGAGGAAGGCGAGGGCAAACATGAGGCCGAAGGTCTGCAGGGTGAGCGGGCCGATGTGGAGCTCGGGGTACACCTCGCTCAGCCGGCGATCAGCATCTCGAGCAGCGCCTTCTGCGTGTGCAGGCGGTTCTCGGCCTGGTCCCAGACGGCGGAGCGCTCGCCGTAGAGCACCTCGACGGTGATCTCCTCTCCCGGGTGGGCGGGGAGGCAGTGCAGGACGATGGCGCTGTCCTTGGCAGCCGCGAGCAGATCGGCGTCGACCCGGAAGGGGGCCAGATCGGCGCGACGGCGATCCGCCGTCTCCTCGTCGCCCATGCTGACCCAGACGTCGGTGTAGACCGCGTCGGCGGCCGCGGCCGCGTCGCGCGGGTCGCCGGTCAGCTTCGCTTCATGACCCTGCTCCAGCTGGTAGCCGGGCGGCGCCGCGACGACCACCTCGACCCCGGCCAGCTCGCCGGCAATCGCCAGCGAACGGGCGACGTTGTTGCCGTCGCCGACGTAGGCGAGGCGGAGGCCGGCGAGATCGCCACAGCGCTCGCGCAGGGTGAGCAGGTCGGCAAGGGCCTGGCAGGGATGGTGGAGCGGGGTGAGCGCGTTGACGACGGGCACCTCGGCCGCGGCGGCGAGCTCGGCCACCGCCTGGTGGGAGCCGGAGCGGATCACGATCGCGTCGACGTAGCGCGAGAGCACCCGCGCCGTGTCGCCAACCGACTCGCCACGCGAGAGCTGCAGTTCGTCGCCGCGCAGGACCAGCGGCGTCGCGCCGAGCTCGGCGACGCCGACCTCGAAGGAGATCCGGGTCCGGGTCGAGGGCTTCTCGAAGACGAGGGCGATGCTGCGGCCCACGAGAGCCTCCCGGCCAAGGCCCTCACGCCGACCGGCTTTCAGCGCGGCGGCGCGGTCGAGCAGCTTGCCGAGCTCGAAGGCGCCGAGCTCTTCTCCGGTGAGGAAGTCTCGCTTCTTCAAGCAGCGGATACTACGGCGGTGGAATTCACCGCCGTAGGCTGGAATCTCTTCCACGGGCGCGACTTCCCGCCCGACCCGGCCCTCTTCACCTGGCGTTCGCGCCTGCTGCGGATCACCGAGCGCAACGAGACCCACGTCCAGGTCAACCGCGAGCTGGTCGATGAGTTCGCCGGGATTCTGGCCGCAGCCGAGTGGGATGTCGCGCTGTTGCAGGAGTGCCCGCCGCGGTTCGCCGCACCCCTTGCCGAGGCCTGTGACGCCGAAGCGCACCGCGTCCTCACCTCGCGCAACTCGCTCGGCGCCCTGCGCACATTCGCCGCCCGCCACAACCCAGACCTGATCGCCTCCGGCGAGGGAGGCTCGAACCTGACCCTGGTGCGTTCTCCGTTCCGGTGCGCTTTATCCCCCTATAAAGAGGGAAAGGCGCACCGGAACGGCGGGATCGTGGAGCGGCGGGAGTTGGAGATCCACGAGGGGCGGCCGGAGCGGCGGGCGATGGCATTCACCCGAATCGACGTCGGGGCGGACGCTCAGCTCTGCGTCGCCAACCTGCACGCGACCAACGACCTGCCGACGCTCGCCACTGCGGATGTCCTGCGCGCCGCACAGATGGCGACTGAGTGGGCAGGCGACGCGCCCCTGCTCTTCGGCGGCGACCTCAATCTTCGCCCCGGAGAGAACCCGAGCGTGTTCGAGGAGTTGCGCGAGGGCTTCGGCTTGGCTGGAGCCACAGGCTCCAATGCGATCGACCATCTGCTGTCGCGCGGCCTGGAGGCCGTCGAGCCGCCGGCGGCCTGGCCGGCGGAGCGCCGCGAGTTGCCGGACGGCGATCGCGCCCTGCGCCTTTCCGATCACGCCCCGATCGCGGCGAGCTTCGCGACCCCGGCGACCGGGTAGGCCTCCCGGATGAGATAGTCAGTCCACACTGCGCGACGATTCAGGAGGGCACATGGCCGCAAAAAAAGAGACCACGAGCAAAAAAGCGAAAAAAGCGAAACCGGCAGCGAGCACGAAAAGGGCCAAAGCCCGCAAAACTGCAGCGAAACCAGCTTCGAAAAAAGCCAAAGCGACGAAAAAACCCGCGGGTAAATCGGCGACCCGAGGTGGCGCGACCGCTGGCCTCGACAAGAGCGTCGAGCAATTCCGCGAGAGCCTCGAGCGCAACGTCACCCTCAGCCGCGACCGGCTTCACGAGGTCGTCGACGACGCGGTCAAACGGGGCCGGATGACCCGCGGCGACGCCGAGAAGATGGTCACCGACCTGGTCAAAAAGGGCCGCAGGCAGACCGACTCGCTGCTCAAGGAGCTGGAACGGCTGGTCCAGCAGGCGCGTCGCGAGGTCGGCGGGCGGGCCGAGCCGGTGCGCAAACAGGCGACGCAGGCAGCTCGCCGCGCTCGCAAGAAACTCGGTTAGCCGTGGAGCAGGCCACCGGTGAGAAACCGGCGGCCCGCCGGCACCGGGGCGAGCAGCTCGAGGTAGAGATCGACTCGCTCGCCTTCGGTGGGCGGGGCGTCGCACGCTGCGATGGGCTCGTCGTCTTCGTCGCCGGCGCCCTGCCCGGCGACCGGGTGCGGGCCGAGATCACCAAAGCGAAGAAGCGCTTTGCCGAGGCGCGCACGGTCGAGCTGCTGCGGCCCGGCGCTGAGCGCATCGCCGACAGCTGCGTCCACGAGGGCGAGCCCTGTCCCGGCGCGCCCTGGCAGGGACTCGCCTACGAGCGCCAGCTGACCCACAAGCGCGAGCAGGTTGACGAGGCGCTGCGGCGGATCGGCGGCCTCGACGGCTTCGAGCTTGAGGAGATCGAGCCGGCGCTGGAGCAGTGGCGCTACCGCAACAAGCTCGAGTACTCCTTCGGCGAGCGCGACGGCGAGCCGACCCTCGGCTTCCACGCCCGCGGCCGTTGGGACCTGATCGTCGACGTCGACGACTGCAAGCTCGCCTCGGAGCGCGGCAACGCGACGCGCAACGCGATCCGCAACTGGGCGCGGATGGAGTCCGTCCCCGCCTACGACGCGCGCGAGAGGGAAGGAGCCCTGCGCAACCTGGTCGTGCGCGAGGGCTGGCGCACGGGGCAGATCCAGACCCGGCTCGTCACCTCCGCCGTCCGCTTCCCAAAACCGCCCGTCGACCTGCACACCGCGATCGAGGGCGACAGCGGCGGCACCGACGGCCCGACCGGCGTGCTCGGCGAGGAGCGGCTGCGCGAGGAGCTGAGCGGCCTGCGCCTGGAGATGTCGCACGGCGCCTTCTTCCAGACCAACACCGAGATGGCAGAGCGCCTCTACGCGATCGCCGCCGATTACGCCTGCCTGAGCGGCAGCGAGCGGATCTTCGACCTCTACTGCGGGATCGGCACGATCGGGCTGACGATGGCGAAGCGCGCGGGCGAGGTCTGGGGCCTCGAGATCGTCCCCGAGGCGATCGCCGACGCCGAGCGCAACGCCGAGCAGAACAAGATCGAGAACGCCCACTTCATGCCCGGCAGCGCCCGCACCGGCGTGCGCCCGCTGATCGAGAAGGCCGGCAAACCCGACGTCGTCGTCATCGACCCACCCCGCGCCGGCCTCTCCCAGAAGATCGTCAGGCGAGTGATCGAGTGCGAGGCCAAGAAGATCGTCTACGTCTCCTGCAACCCGACCACGCTAGCCCCCAACGCCGCCCAACTGGTCGAGGCCGGCTACACCCTGCGCCGCGTCAAGCCGGTCGACATGTTCCCCCAGACCCCGCACATCGAGTGCGTGGCATTACTGGAGCGGTAGCCGGCGGTTAAAGAGTCGCCGCGATCAGCGTGCACATGCCAGCAAAGCCGGTCAGAATCGCGCCGGTCAAGGCCACGGCTCCCCATATGATCGAACGCTGAATTCCAACGATCGACTCTCGGATCGCGTTCATTTCGCCCCGCACTCCGCCGATCTCATCGCGTACTCCGCCGATTTCGCTCCGCACTCTCCCGATCTCGGCTCGTATCTCTTTCCGCATCCCATTCATCTCATCGCGCAACGCAGTGAATTCCGTCCTCATCTCCAAACGCAGGGCCTTCACTTCGGCTTCAACTCGGCCGAAGCGTTGGGCGACCTGTTCGAAGCCGCGATCGACCCTGCTGCTGAGGTCGTTGAGCCGCCCGTCTGTCCATTCCTGAACCATCGCCTCCATGATGATGGCACGCTAGTCCGAAATGTGTTGTCTGTGGTTGAGTTGCGATTTGGAATTCGTCACGACTTCCATGCAAAAGCCAAGCAATAGGCTTCCTGGCCATGAATGAAGGGCAGAGCAGAGGCTTCGGAGTGGCCGCCGGGCTCGATCCAGAGGTGGCCCGACCACTGGCTGAGCGCTGCGCGGAACTCGGCTACGGCTCGATGTGGTCGAACGACCACCCCGGGGCCAAGGGACTGGAGACGCTGGCCGAGTTCGGCGCGGCGGCGCCAGGCGTGGAGCTCGGCGTCGCCGTGATCGCGCTCGACCGCACCCCACCCGAGACGATCGCCGCCGACATCGAGCGCCTCGGCCTCGATCCGGCCCGGCTCTGGCTCGGCGTCGGCGCCGGCTTCTCGAAGAAGCCCCTGACCCGGATGCGCGAGTCCCTCCCCGACCTCCGCGAGAAGCTCCCCGGCGTCCGCCTCGTCCTCGCCGCCATGGGCCCCAAGATGTGCGCCCTAGCCGGCGCCGAGTTCGACGGCGTCTTCTTCAACTGGATGACCCCCGAATTCGCCGCCAGCGCCCGCCAAAAGGTCGAGGCCGGAGCCAAAGAGGCAAACCGTGAAGCCCCCCCGGTCTTCGGCTACGTCCGCACCGCCGTAGGCCCCGACGCCGCCGACCGCCTGGCCAAGGAGGAGTCCTTCTACCGCGACCTCCACCCCGGCTACCGCAACCACTTCGACCGTCTGGGCGAGCCCGAAGGCACGGTTGGCGTGGCGGCCGGCGATGCCAACGAGGCCCGAGGACAACTAGCCGCCTATGAGGCGCTCGACACAATCGTCGTCCGCGCCCTAGCAAGCGCCAAGGTCGAGCCGATGACCGGCGTCGCCGAAGCTGCCGGTTTATAAACATGCTCCGCTGGCCTCGACTGGCGTTGGCTGCCCTCTTCACAACGCTGGCCTTCATCCTGCCGGCACGGCCTGCTTCCGCGGCCATCTACGAAACACCGCCGCCGTTTTGCGACGACACAGTCATTCACGACTATCTTGCTCCTCTTGAACGCCTGCCCAAGCTTCATGCGCCGACCTCGTCCGGTGGTCTCCGGTTCGGGCCAGAGAACGTCCGTATTTCGTTCTCTCCCCAGTTGATCGTCGACGAAGGGTGGGCTGGCTACACGCTCAGCCGCCGCCGTCCGGGATCATCAGTGCACCTCGACTGGGATATAGAAAGCGTTCTCGCCCGTGTCGACTGGCGGGGCCGCACAACCGCAATCGAACAGCGGGCGCGCAGGCACGTCGGCGGCCTTTGGAAATCCCATGGCGGGGGGAGGACCGAATTTAGCGTTGACGGGAAGCCGGGCGTGTACCGCATCACGGTCACCTTCAGCAACCAGAGCGGGCGACAGCTTGGCGATGTCGGCCTCTACTTTCGAGTCGTCAACCCGACAAAGAGGACGAGACTCGGCCTCAACGCGGATTCATACCGGCCGGAACAAACCGTGTTCGGACGAATCGAAAACTTCGGCACGGCGATGATCTTCTTCGGGGCGGAGTACGCGATAGAGCGGCTCGAGGGCACCGAATGGACCAGGGCGCCTGAGAGCCCCAAAGCTTTCATCTTGCCCCTTTATGGCACGGGTGCCGGCCGCACGAGCGGGTGTTCTCCTTTCCGAATTCCGAGCACTATGCCCGCTGGGCGCTATCGAATGTCAAAGGGATTCGGCTACGGCGTGCACTCGGACCTACACTTGGTCAGCGCCGAATTTGCCATCGCTCCCTGAAGGGTTCAGGAATACGCCGGACTGAACGGTCGGTGGGAAGCATGCCCGCCGGGGGCGTGACCTGAATCAGCCGCCCCCTGGACCCTTAGAGGAGGGACC
>Ga0190274_10000445_pt1 | contig 25156 bp, 42 predicted proteins | sample Popmic531T_FD_133002 | JGI IMG/M metagenome (GOLD analysis project Ga0190274, IMG submission 133002) | Populus adjacent soil microbial communities from riparian zone of Yellowstone River, Montana, USA - 531 T | ecosystem: Environmental > Terrestrial > Soil > Riparian zone | place: USA: Montana... | reverse complement strand
TCCATTGCCCGAGCAAGAATGCCACGGTCATCATTCCTAGGGGACCAAAGAACATAGGACTTCCTGATTACGATAGGGACCGCTTTGAGTGATGGGCCGAGGTTCTCTTGCGCGACCGAGTGCCAGAATTGTCCGGCCTTGGCTTGGTCCGGGAAGTCAGTCAACTCAGGCGAAATAGCCTGAATCAGCTTGATCCTCGGGATAATACGATCGGTGGAGTCGATGTTACCGATCTTTGCCTTCGCGTAACCGGCGAGATGTTCGGGTACGCCGCTATTGCTTTTTACCATATCGTTCATGTTGTTTCCTAACGTATTCGTCAAAGGATTTGAGGGTGGATGGTTCGAGGAACACGATGTGATCCCCGTCTGTTCGCGGCGCTCGTAGACGGAACATGTAGCCGTCGAACGCGACATACAAGCCGTCACCGAGGTACTCTTCCTCTTGCTCTTTGGGCATTACTTCACCTTGGTGATCGAGGTGTAGGTCATAATGTTGGTCGTGAACGTGGGGGCGGGAAGTTCCTTGCCCTCAGCGTTCAGTTCCTTGGCGAGTGCGCCGAGGGTCTGGGCGTTCACCGTCTCGGTGATAACGCCGCCGTGGCCGTTGTTGCGCAGCCAATCGAATCCGTCGACCTTTTCGGGGATCGACGCAGACCAGCGCGTTCCGAGGGAGACCCGGCCTACGCCTTCGACAGTGATGGTCTTGATTTTGTGTGCGCGGAGGACTTCCGGCACCTGCTCCCGGGAGAGACGTTCCTCGATTTGGCCGAGGGCCTCGCGGGCTTCCTTGATCAGAGCGTTGATCTGGCGGAGTTGATCGTAGTGCCTGATCACTTCGATGTGGTCGTCGGTGGCGACCGCTTCGGCCGTTTGGGTTCTTACTTTGCCAGTCAACCAAGTTAGGTTTTCACAAACCAGCTGTAAGTCTTTTACTGTATTCGGGTTCATGTGCTTTGCTCGCTGTTCCGGGGCGTGATTGCTCCCGTAGCGATAGTGTACCACGCCCGGGGGCGGCTGTCAAGTATGCTTTAGATACGTGAAGACCCCCGCACGCCGCTAAGCGCCGGGGGTCCACCACAAAGTAACCGGGTGGGCTTGGGGGCTGACCCCGGTTACTCGGCAGCCTCTTGGGCCGTGGAAGCTTCCTGTGCAGCCTTCGCCGCCCCGGTGAGGGCCGGTTTGGGGAGGTTCACCGGTACTTCACTGCCGTCGAGAGCGATCGCCTTGCCGTTCTTGCGAACGAACGTGGCGAGCATGTTGCGGAGGGTCATGCGAGCGCGGCCTTCTGCGCCGTGTCGCTTTTCGGCGACCTGATTGGCGTAATGATCGACCTTATCCTGGGCGATCCCGTTCTTCGCCATCAGTTCAAAGAACTTGGAGAAGTGGAAGTTGCCCTCGCTGACGCACTGCGCCTTGATGAACTGCGCCAGTTCGTCTTCGCCGCCGTTCTTGTAACGACCAGCGTACTTCGACGGAACGATCGACTTGGTGGTCTTGACTTCGGTCTCTTCGGTCATGTTAGACTTCCTCTTGGGGTTTGATCTCTCCGGGACTTAGCAGTCCTTACCCCGGAGCCGTCCCCACAACCTGTCGGGTGGGGCTTTTGAAGGTTCATATGGACCGAAGTCCAAGTGCTGCCCTATCATCTGCATCCTACCACACCCGCGACCGGCTGTCAAGTACCCCTTGAATATCTATATGCCGAAGCGATTTGTTCTGCCGCGCCACGGCTTACCTTCTCCCATCTGACACTTATTTTCGCCGTAATCTTGCTCGGATAACGTGTGATTACACTCAAACTTCATCCCGATGTGATCGCCGAACAGATCGACTAGAGTTCCAACCCGATACTTGAACCTGAGAAGCTTTCGGCCCTTAAACAAGGTCCACTCCACAAGGTCAGCCGACTTGAATTCGTTAAATATATCGTCACGGTTCCGCAGTCTAAGGCCGGTCATGTCGCAGGTATCGATAATGCGTTTATACAGTTCCTCGATCGGGAACGGCTCCTCTATCCCGATATCCTCGAAGATTCTGTCATTTTCAAGGATGTACTTCGCTATCCGCTTGGGATTGGACATGTTAGATTCTACGATGTGGCTATCGTTTGCACTAGACGTAGAATTGTCCTCGATTTCCTCACGGGAAACCTCGGTGTTCATGAGCAAGTACATGTAATGCTCTTTTACATCGAGCCGGTCCATGAAGGCGAAGTATTCCTCGTAGAATGGCTTTAGAGTCTGGACCCACGACTTAAACCCGTTAGCGGTTTTGCCCACGAAGTCTTGGTCGTACGTCTTAATGAAATAGATAGCTCGGTCGTTGCTCATCCCCATGTTCATGTCAAAGCGGTTGGACGCGAAGATCATGCGAGCGTAAATGGGGTGGGTGCGCGATGATTCGTACTTCACCGCACCTGGAAGACTGGTTGCGCGAATTATCTTCTTAACTTCGTCCTGTGCTCTTTCGGTGTAGATTTTCGCCTCGTCCATGAACACAAACATCTTGTTCAGGAATGGCTCGACCGAAAAATCACCCTCGAGTACTTTCGGTGACGCTTGTCCGTACAGGTTCCCGAACAACTTGCCAAGGAAGTAGTCACTGAAGAATGACTTTCCTACTCCCTGTCCACCGACGAATATGGGCGCGATCTGTTGCTTCTGCCCCGGTTCCTTTACGGTGTGGGCAACCCACTTCCACAGCCAGCCTACTTGCACCTTGTTGTCTTGGCACAGATAACCAGCCATCTTGTTCCACTTGTCCATGCACTCTTTTAGAAGTTCTGGATTCGGATTAACGGCGGGACTTATTGGCCAACCACGCCATGTGTTATAAATTGTTATGGAGCCATCGCCCGGTGCGCTTTCCTGATCCTCATTAAGAATAGTGCCCGATCTTGCCTGCCGGTACACAATTCCTTGCGGAAGATCAGGGTTGCATAGACTTATACTCACATTTCGGCGTAGCTTGGACTGCTCAAACACCTTCCAGATGGGCTTTTGCTTGCCGCCTAGTTCGATAAATACGTTGCGATAACGGCGATCAAGCGCGGAACCGTCGAATACAAATTTATCAGCACCAGCTCTGAAAAAATCACGATCAATAAAAGCGTCAGATGTTTCATCGTATAGGAAGGTGTCACCCAATACAGTAAGCGGCGAGACGTCCACCCCCGGCATAAGGACGGTTTGGAGGGCAATCTTGGACTCGATTCCCACTGTGGCTTCCAGCACCACCCATCCGGGGATTTTTGCATCAGGGTTCGCCTCCAACTTTTTCATCGCGTCACGGAAGGTACGCTTCCGCATGAAAGCTTCGATATCACCCATGTCAGCACAGATGAAGTCGATCAGGGATTCTGCCATTTCAGGGGTAGACAGGGGGCAGAACGTGCTTTGGGACGTATGTTCGCCGTCGTTAACTGCCTTGCTGTCGCGAACCACGCGGGCCAGGAACCCAGCGATCTTATTAGCCAGTGCTTGTCTTCCGCCTTCCTGCCAGTGGGGTTGGATTACGTACAGGAACGTGCCGAATGCGATGGCGGTGATTAACCGTGAGAACTCGACCTTGCGGGAAGTAGTGGACGCTATTTCGCTTATGTGGGTGGCAACTTTACCATCGGGGCCGTACCAAACCGAAAGGTCATACTCCCCGGACTTCAACTTGTGGACATAGATAGAACCGGGCATGACAGTTTGCCGCGATTCCTTGATTGTGTTGGCTTGAGCGTTATCGGGGAGCGGGGCCATCGAACGGAGTTCACACTTAAAGAACTTCCCGTCGACGCGGAACCCCTTAGGTTCGAATTTCTTTAAGTCGTCATAGTTCGCTTGGTCTGCGTCGTAAAGCTGAACTAGAACGTGGGATGGAACGCCCTTAGATTGCCTACCGAAAGAGAACCGACTGTCGATCCCGAGGAACTTGATCGCCTTAACGATGCATTCGTTGTAGCGCGGGTCTTCGGAGTCCATGTCCATGTCCAACCAGCCGAACTGCAGGTTGAACCCGAGGTTTAAGTCCCGCATTCGCGGGTTGTCTATCCACTCCTGAAGATTAGTGTCTCTGAATTTACGACGGAACCAATCCGATTCGTACGGATTCTTCCCCGACATCTGCAGAAATACCGCCCCGACCTGAATAAAACCGCTATTTACGTCTGAGGTGATTTTTCGCTGGTGATTGACGAGTTTTTCATCGGCCTCGCTTAGTGCGAAGCCACCCTTGATGATCTCTGGCATCTATTCCCCGTCCTTAGGTTCCCACCCTTCTCAAAGATTGTCGCAGCGAGGAGGCTGGCCTGCCTTGATTCCTCGCTGCGACTTCTCCTTGCACACGGGGGTGGTGCAAGGAAGAGTATACCACAGGCCGGGGTGCCTGTCAAGTTGTTTTTCTGGTCTTCAATACGTTCCGGTTCTTACACATGCCTGGCATTCGAGGCTTGGACCCCCAGCGAAGAGCTAGCTTGCTGGGATATTCACGCCTCACACCATACAACGCAGCTATGTATTCCAGCTTGTGCCCCTCTTCGTACATCTTGACGATCTCGCGGCGCTGGCCGTAACTTAATTTGTGACTATCTGAACCCATGTAGTTCCTCACTGAACGTACGGTACGTGAATGGGGGTAGGCCGCTACCGCTATAGGTGGTGCGGTTCACCGCCCCGCTGCCTTACGTACGGTACGCCGCCTCAGACGTACCGTACGCCGTCTTCGAGGTCAGTGGCCCGGGGGCCGCCGTATGGTTCTTTGATAAGTGTCCAAGTCGTGGATTAGCTCGTCGCGCAAATCCAAGACAAGCTCACCGATCCATACTTCCATGGGTACTCTACGACCCTCCTCGTCGATTTCGCCCATCCGCTTGGACGTTTCCATTATCATGGACGAAATGATGGCGAGCAGCGACTTGCGAACGTCTTGGGGGTCGGCTTTCGCCCGGTGAGCCGCGTGGAGCCAATGTACGAATGACCGAAAGGGGCCGTTCATCGCCTCACAAGCCACCTCGGGTGCCTCTTGCTCTATGAATATGGCGAGCAAGTCGTCGACCGTAAGATCGACCTTCGCGTCTTTGTGTTGCCAATTGTCGTTCATGCTTGCTCCTTGCTCATGTCGGGCGGGAATACGATGCCCTTGCCTTGCAGCCACTCGAATACGATGTTATCACCCCCGTCGGTGATAATCACGCGTTGGGTCAGCCCCATTCGGCTGGCCACGTTGTTGGTGTAGTGTTCTGCTGCGGTTACAGCTTCCTCCGCCGATACGAACGCGCGCACCTTTTCGTACTGCTCGTTTGGGAAGAACTGGTAGACCGAAAATTCACCCTGTGACATCTTGTTGCTCCGTTTTTGGCTTGTATTTGTTCTGCGTAGTGTAAACCCAGTCCTCGTCTAGTTGGTAGAAATCACCTCCCATCTCTTCCGGCATGTATAACCTGCCGTGGTTTGCTGCGACTCGCTTCGCCAGCAGGTTACGTCCCGTCATTCGGAGTCGTCCTTGCCATCCTTTAGTGGTACGATTGTACTTCGTAAGATCAACTCCGTTGGCGGCACAAATTTTTTCAAATAGCTCGAGGTTTGTACCGGCCTTATTGCTGCATAGGGAATTGAGGAGGGTGGCAAGAGCATCTCCGCAATGGGTGGGGTGTCCGCTTTCCGAATATAGCGCTCTATACCGGTTCGTAACAACCGATCCCACTTTGGGTTGTGTCTTGGTGTGTTCTTCGTGGTCGTCCGCTGCCGCATCCCATTCCTCATTCCATCGATTGAAGTCGGGGTCTTCTTCCATGTAAGGGCAGTCGCCAGCCATTACACCCTCCTTGTATGCTATTCCTCCGTCAACAGGAATGCCGTTGATTCGGTTAGTCATTCCTAGTTCTCCTGTTTTTATTGTTGCCCTCGCCGTGTCTTAGTATAGCACGGCCCGGGGTCCCTGTCAAGATTGGCCTCCAGTACAGTGCTACAATGGGTCTGAAATATCTTTAAGGGCGAAATTTAAGCATGCCTGGCTATTCTTCATGGAATCGTCGTCGCCGCGAATCCAAGCCTCAGGGAAGTCGCCGTCCATGTCCTTGTAGTACCAACCCTTGACTTCCACCTCGTCCGGTTCGCACCAGCGAATTTCGAGGCGATGCTTGAATGTGCAGTTAATTCCCTGCACAAGATGTACGCCCTCTTTCTTATTGGCGTATTTGTTGCTTAGTTCCTCGACCGGGGTCTCAAAGTTCTTGATGTGGGCTAGAACTACATCGGTTACGTACACCCGAATTAGCCCATCGGTGCCCATTATCTTTTCTTGTCCCTTCACTCCCTTGTATTTGGGGGACTGTGGGTTATACATGTGAGTGACCGTCTTTCGGTCTACTCCGTACGCTTTCGCTAACAAATCAGCGTTATAACCCATGCGGTATAACGCCAGGATTTCGCAGTGCTTGGTTAAGCTCAGCTTGGGGCTGAACTTATTTGCGGTGTGCTTGTTCAAAGCACCGCCCAAAGCGCCGAGGGCCACCCTTTCCTCTGGGGACTTTATGTTGTCGGGCAGGAAGTGAGCGAAAACCTGCGCGACCGTCGTGTCTCCGTTCATACCTTCACGGTCTAACATTTCTGTAAGAACGGGTCTGTATGCTGGGAACACCAATTCCATGATATCGACTACCTTTGTCATGTTACTTCTCCGGGTGTAGCATTTCGTTGAGCGCCTTCGCAATGCGATCGGCGTATAATTCGTTGGTGCTGTCCCTGTCAAGGATCATCACACAAATCGGGCGGTGTAAGTAATAATCCACTACGGTGTAAGTGGCTTTGCCCTTGTCATCCTCATTTCGTGATACGTAAAACGGTCTTATCATCAGCAATCATTCACTTTGTGAGTGTGTTCGATCATGTCGCTTACGTAGTAATCTTCCCACACCGGACGCTTACCAAATCCGGTGATTAGTTCGTGCCCACAACCGAGGCAGTGCCATAAATCGGCTTGCCATATTTTGTAGGGTGCCCACTTTTCGGGTTCGCCTGTCCCCGGTTCCGCCCCGTTTACGATGGGCTTGCCTTCCAGGGGATAAACCCCGTTTTCCTTGACGCGGTAGAACCGCTGGCACTTGACGCAGACTGGCTTAGGCATTTTAATTACCCCCTAGTTTATGTGCTAACCACGCTTCATAAATTTTCTTTAGATTTTTGTCTATGGCGATCTCCCGATTCTCAGCCGGGGTTGGCTTATGAACGTTGTCGGGCATGTCCTTATCGACCACCATAAACGCACCGCAACGGAAACACAGCAGCAGGTCGCCGTTATTCGGCACAGCGTCTTCGTCTGTGTGATTTGCCGGTGCGGCGGAATCGTTCTCCTTACCGCAGTGCCAACAACGCGCACGGAATTTGGTTCTTTTATATTCCATAACTAGTTCCTCAGGCTCATAAGTTACTATCAAACCAACACCGGGGAATCTCATCGTAATTCCTCCCTAATCGAAATGGGGACCCCGGAGGAGGTAAGCGCGACTGGGTTCCTCCCCCGGGGCGGCAACGACGCACGGAGCAGAACGCCGTCGCCTAGCTCTTCTTAACGAATGCCTGTCTGTAGCCCATAGCGCTAACCACTGCCATAATGGTGCAATACTGGGGGCGCTTAGTTTTGCCCTCAAACCAGTTATGGAGTGTGGTTGGCGACACCCCCGATTTCTCGTGTATGTCTTTAGGTGACCAACCTTCCCGCTTAATAAGCGTGCGGACCTTATCGATCACCGGGTCCTTATCGACGAAGTTGTACGAATTGTATAAACGTAACGGTCCTTTAGCCATGTGTTATCCCTGCTTTTGAAATCCGGTACTTACCCGGGGTGTAACGACGGAGTAATCCGTCGCGATGCATGTTGTGTACGGCGTTATACACCGCACTTTCGTTGTAGCCGAAATTGGAGGCTATCGCTATCATTTCCTTGGTGGTAAAGGTCTTGTCAGGGTGCTTCTTCATGTACGGTAGAAGCACGTGCCTTACTCCTTTCTTCGGTGGTGCGAGCGTCAGTTGGCGCTCTGGTTCCTCGATGCGTTGCGGCTTATCGTCGCCGTAGACCGAAAACTTGACACCCTGATTCGAGTGCGCAAGTATCTTGGTGAATAGTTCGATGTCCAGATCGAACTGCACCGTTATCATCTTAACTGCCATGTTCACAGACCCTCCACGGCGTCGATTCTCTTGGCGATCGCCCTCCAGCGTTCCGCGAGATCGGGGTCTGAATAGTTCTCTTCGATGTGGTCTGCCTTCTCGCTGCAGATTCTTACCAGCGCATCGAGCACCTTGTCGATAGTGTTCCTATCGATCATCAGTTCCAACTCGATCACGTCTCTTTCGGCTTGGCTCATCGCTTGTCCTTCCAGTTGGTGTCGCCGCGCTTTTGAGCATCTATGAAGCTATAGGCTTGCTCTTCACTTTTCCGCACGGCAATCAATTTTCCATTCAGACTGATCTCATACCATCTGTCTGAGTTTTGATTGATTGTGTAGCCACGATATGTAATGCTCATGTCTCATACCCTCAGGGTTCGTATCACTTCACGTCCTTCCAATTTGTTAGCTTCTCCTCCGCATCTTCTCCCGGATCGTTGTCACAGAAGAAGCATATAATGTCGGTGGCGTCGAGAGGGACTCGCCCCTTCAATACCCGCCCGCACTTGCTGCAGATGGGGATCTTAGAGTTCGCCTTCGTCAGCCGCGTCATAAGCATCCTTATGGGGCACTATTTCGGGTACCCCGTTCTTCTTGCGCTGCGGGTTTATGCGATCCACGCACGTCTTGCAGATCGGCTCCTTCACCCCGTTGACGCGGATTGAAGGCACGCGCAGCGGGTTGAACATGAACACTCCTTTGCACCCAAAGCAGGTTCCTGCTGCCATTACGTATCCCATTACTTTGCTCCGTAATTCCCACATGCTGTGGTACGCCTCACTCTAACATGGCGCGGGGCGGCTGTCAAGTATTTTTTCACATGTTCATGGGGAGGTGCTTCTGCACGGAACATACGAAGTAGTACTTGACAGCCCCACTGTCCCGTGTTAAAATTAAGTCAGGTCGCGATGGTGCGACCGTTCTGGAGCAGTGAACATGGCACGTAATAGCAAGCGCAAAGAGACGAAGGCGGAAGCACAGGCACGAACTGCCGAGAAGTTCCGCGCGGGCGTCCTTCCCGCCGAGGCGAATCAGGGCGGGAACGTCGATCAGGAAGTGATCGTGTTGGAACCTACGCAGGAAGGCCTGGACCTTATGGCACGCGCCATCGAGGAGGGCAAGGTCGCCCGGTTCCGTGAGGACGCCGAAAAGCCGCCCACCGAGGCGGAACTGGACGAGGCGGACGAGGAACAGCCCGAGGAAATCCAGCCCGAGGACGCGGAGGAACAGCCCCCCGAGGAGGAGGAGAAGGGCGGCGTGGTGAAGGTCAAGTTCAAGAAGCGCTACGCGGAGAACGCGGCGGCGCAAGGGCTGACCAACAAGGCGGCCAAGCGGTCGAACTGGGACTGGCTGGCACAAGAGATCGCCAAGTTCTGCCTCGATGACAAGGGGAAGATCGACATTCGCGCCTTTGTCGCGCTGCTCAACGTGAACGGAATCGACCATTCGAAGTGGATCAGCCGAACCCGCGGATGGGAGGGCCGGTTCCGGATGACGGGGCGAGTTGCGCTGCAGAAGAAGGTCGCAACGACCGGGTTCCTGATGAAGCCGCACGAAAGTGGGGTGGAGGAGCCGTTCGAGGCACCGATGGAATGGCGGCAGCGTTACCTCCCCAAGGAGTGAAGTAGTACTTGACAGCGGCGATCGCCTGTGGTACAATGGGCCATGGGCGATCCCGCCCGCGTAAGGAGCACGACATGAAGATCGATTTCGTACTGGAAAAAGAGACAAAGGGTGCTGTTCGCTACATGGAAGTGGTGAGCAACGTAAGAGCCACGATCGGCTCGGGCGCGAAGATCGGCTCGTTCTACGTCAGGAAGGACGCGTTCGTTGGCGCACCGCCGCAGCGCCTTACGATCACGTTGCGCGATACGGAAAACGGGGAGCAGGATTGATGCTTTACTGGCACGACGGCAAAAAGGACTTCCCGCACGGGGCTGGCCCAAGCGAAGAGGGGTGGTATTACTATCCCGAGAAGAACATGAAGGTGGAACCTAACGGGCCTTACGCCACTGAAGAAGAGGCGTTGATGTCTTATCACTACCAGTTCGTCGGGATGGTCGAGCGGTTCCATCGCGAGGTGCCGTTCCCATCGGTTCAGGCATTCCGCGACATGTTGTATTACGCGGTTACGCACGACGAGGCGGGGTGCAGGCGCATTCTCGACGAGAACATACTGGAAGACTAACAGATACGACGACGCCCCCGCCAGCCGAAAGGCCAGCGGGGGCGTCGCTGTGCTTAGGGGGCGATAAGTGTCATAACGGTGACTTCCAGCACGACTTCATCTTCGTCGCCCTCCGCTCTTATCCACGCGAAAGAGCCCCCGTCCGCGTTGGCGTGGAGGCCGTATTCTTTAGCCTTGTCCACCACGAATTCGTTGGCCCACTTGCACGCCTGCTCGAAGCTGTCGAACGGGCCGTTCACGTAGGATTCGCCTTCGCGCTCGTCGCTCACGAATGCCACGTAGCTCATCTGATTCTCCACTTGCTCTGGTCCACAAGGGTGTGAACCATGATCGCCGAAGTGCACTGCGAGAAGTAGATGTTCTTCCACTTGGACTTCTCACGCTCTACGAAGTCCCGTGCGTCCTCCTCCTCGGCGAAGAAGGCGATCGGGTAGTAGGTCCCGTCGTTGCTGCTTGTGATGACTTGGAACATGTGTTCAGTGCTCCGTTGCGCTGGGGGCTACCATTTCCACCACCTCGAACCCCGCCGCTTGCAGGAGTTCGATCACTTCCTTCGGGTTGCTGCCCAACCGAATAGCTGCTCGGGCCGCCTCCATAAGGACGGGGAGCTTGCCCCATCCCACGCTGTTCCATGTGACCGAATCGTCTGGCTCGAACTCTACGATGATTACTGGCTTACCCATGTTCTGTGCTCCGTTGTCGATTTGGAATTGTACCACGTCGCGGTGGCGCTGTCAAGTATCTATTCGGGCTGCGTGGCGAGAATGACGATGATAACGCCGTCCTCGCGGTCCCACCGGCCAGTTCGCTTGAGCGACCACCGAATGTCGTCGCGCACTTCGTTCTGGGGGCGCTCGTTGCAGCAAATTCGCGCTACTTCGTCGAGGGAATCGACGTTGTAAAGCTCCTGCGCGCCCTTGTTGACGATAATGTAGGCCTTCACGGTGTCGGCGTCGGTTTCAGTTGTCATGTTTGCTCCATTTGTGTGCGGTCTTCAGTAGGAATGCGATCAGCGTGACGAATAGCCACACAGCGAAGTCGATGGTGGGGGCTGGTTTCACAGTGTCTTCCCCAGCCTGTTCAGGATCATTATAACGACGATCAGAATAGTGCCGCCACCGAAAGCCAGTCCCACCAGCCATAAGCCAATGGTACCAACAAGGTCCACGGTATCTTTCACCTCGTCGATCGCGCAGTTCATGCGCTTATAGAACTTCTCCTCCTCGCTCATGCTTAGTCCTCCGCCACGTGGAGCCAAAAGAAGTCGCGGACTTCGATCTTATCGTCCTCGCTTTCCCACACCACGACAACGTGGGGAAGTTCGTCCTGATTGAGAAGATGCCATTCGATCATCTTCGCGTCCTCGTAAACGTGGCGGATTTGCGCGCCCAGCTTCTCGATGGCTTCCTGCTGGGTCGGGGCCACCGAAATGAAGGAAAGGCCGTCGCGCGGCTCGTCGGCGGTTTGCGGCATCAAATAAGCGATGATCATTGAAAGAAGCTCCCTTGTTCGTGGTCGGATTCTTCGAGGTAGTCGATGTTCCCGTGCTCGTCGACGGCGTGGACTTCGTACCAGCGCGGCGGGAAGCCGATGCCGTCGGTGCGTTCCTGCTCGGTTTGCAGCTGGTAGCCGAACTCGGTATCGCCCGCAAGGAGCGGAGCGCCGCGCTTGGCTTCGCACCATGCGAAGGCTTGTTCGACGGTATCGAAGTGCTCGACCGAAAGGACGTCGGCCTCCGCGTCGTATTCGATGGCTTGGACTCGTTTGTGCGGCATGTTCTGCTCCGGGTTGGTCCGTGCGACGATTGTAGCACAGGACGGGGGTGCTGTCAAGTAGGATTTCGAGTGGAGGTGGCGAACGTTGCGCTTGTCAGTCCTTTCAGTACCTCCGTTCCTCCCGTCCCGGGGGGTCCGAAGTGGGGGGAGAAGGGAGCCACGCGTGGGGGAGGAGGGGCAGCTATTTTCGGTGCGGCGCGGGGGAGAGAGGCTGGGCCAGCCGCAGGAAAAACCTCGGACACCGGAATACGGGAGGCACCGCCATACGAAACGTCTCCACGCGCAACGCGCCATGTTCCGGGGCCGCTGTTTCGGCGTACGCGGCACGTACTTTCGGCCGTACTCTGCGAAACGTTTCGCAACGCGCGCTGCGCGTGGTTGGGCGCATTCGCGCGCCCAGTTCCAGTACCCGCGTGCGGTTTCACCAATTCCACGCCGCGAAGAACGTAACAGCGGTGGTGAGAAGTACGCAGATAACGAACTCGATTTCCACTGGTTCCATGATTTTCTCCTTGCGAAAAGTTTCGCGATGCTGGGAGGATGGGCGGGGCTTGCGCCCCGCCCGGTGGTTCCTCAGTGGGTGTGCTTGGCGACGAAGTCCTCGGGGGCGGGGAGTTCCTCGCCGTCCGCCGTGGCGAGGAAGCCCTGCTTGGCCACCACCTTCTGGAGCGCCAGCCGCCCGGTCATTCGGAGGCGGCCTTCCCAGCCCTTGGTGCGCTTCTCGCCGGTGCCCCAGTGGTCGTTCCGGACGCCGTTCGCGTCGAGCAGCGCGCGGAACCGGGACTCGACGAACTTGCCGTCGACGAGGACTTCGCCAGCCAACTGCTGGGCGAGCCAATCCCAGCAGGAGCGCTGGGCCGCCTTCGGCAGGCCCGCCTCGGAGGCGCGAGCCGCGTAGAGCTTCTTGTAGGTGGCGCGGACCACCGAGCCCTTCCGAGCGACGTCCTCGGCGACTTCGGCATCGACGCCCGGGAGGGCTTCGAGCACGTCGGCAAGGGTGGGGGTGTCGGGCGCGTCGACGAAGGCGGCGACGGGGGCGGCGAGGGCGCGAGACTTACGGGACATACGATGCTCCTAGGACTGCAGCGGAACCCGGGCCGGGGCCTCGGGGCGATAGGGGCTGCGTCGCCCCCCATTGCCCGAGCATTGTACCACGCCGCGTTGCGCGTGCCAATGTGACACGGTGTCGCATCTGGGATTCGAATTTTGGTTCCACTCGTTTCGCGCGCTTGAAACCCCCCAACCCCTCGCTCGTCACAGACGAGCGAGGGGCGGGACCCATTCCGGAGCGGAACGCTTTGCAACGCGCGTACCCCTGCACTAAAACTCTCCCACGCCCGTCGAACACCGTTCCACATGTTCCGCCTCAACTTGACACGCGCCTACGCACGTGTTATCATGGAGTTTCTTTCACACGGGAGAGTTGTATAATGACTAACCTACAGCCTCAGAATGATCCCCCTCAGACTGAACCACTTTCGGCTGCCAATCCTCCGCATCCGCTCCTCAAGAATTTCAGCCCCGAGGAGCAAAAGGATTTCGATCACGCCATCAATGAAGGCGAGACCCGAGCCTACGTGCGTTCCGTCGCCAATAAGACCGGCGGAATCCCCACTCAGTTCGAGGGGCTTTTCGATAACGTAATCGGCGCGGATCAGATGCCGGTCGGAGACGTCTGGTACGCTTCCCTCGACGACGCGGGCGCAATCACCGGAGTCTACGAGTTCATCCCGAACGTCGAGGACCAAGTGAAGTGGATTCGAGTGCGGAAGCAGTACGCCGCAGAGGGCAGTGGTTACCACGCGCTGGTTACAGAATCCGGCGCGGAGCTTATTCCCCCGCTGAACCCGGGCGTCGACAATCGGTGGATGCCCTCAAGCCCCGAAGCGTACGCAGAATCAGCTGCGAAGACCAGCGACCACAGGGAAGCAAGGCGGCGTCACACGGGAACCAGCAACCTTCCGCACGGCAACCCGCAGACCGACCGCCCCGATTATCTGCCGACAGATTCTCGGAATCGCGGACAGGTGCAAGGAGCTATCCTTGTAACCAAATCCGACGACGAACGCGCAGCTGTCGCCAAGGCGGAACGCGAGCAGGAGAACAAGGCCGGGAAGACCGCTTTCGATGAGCGGACCAAGGTGGAAGCGAAGCAGGCTGAGGAAGCCAAGGCGAAGGCCGACAAAGCCGAGGAAGACAAGAACAAGCCGAAGAAGTAAGGATATACTTTTCGGTGACGGAAATTCCCGACGATCTGGTCGCTCTGCCTACGATGCCGTATTCAGAGCGACCGTTCGAACTTCCTCTCGACATCGAGGAATGTCGGACGGCTATCTGGATGGCGGCAGGGAACATAACTGAAGCGGCGAAGCTACTTAAGATAACCTCCATACGGCTACGCGCATTCGTTAAGAAGTCCCCTTACCTATCCGCTGAAATGCAAGAAGCAGCTGATAGGTTAGTTGACATAGCGGAAAGCAACGTATACAATGCGCTTACGGACGAATTGGATCCTTCGCGACGGGACACCATGTCTCGATTCGTACTTACTAACATCGGGAAGCATCGCGGGTGGGGATCTGGAAGTTCTGGAGGTGTTACCGTCAAGAACTCCGCTGGTGGAACTATTGTCGTCCAGTGGGGCGACGGCCAAACTTTCGGCGAAGAAGAGAAAGAACCGCAAGAAGTACAGGGAAGGGTGATCGAACATGAACGAGACACAGGGTAAAGACATCGCGCAGCGAGACATTCCCCTACCAAAGCCACAGTTACGCCTGACGGAAGCGCAGCTTAAGCAGCAGCGCGACGAGGAGGCACACTTCATCGCACTGCATAACGCAGTCTCGGTGGCTGCCATGCTTTCGGATCAGATGAAGCGTCTGCCGTCATCTGGGACGAACGACGCCACGCGTAACTCCGTCGAGAAAGTGTTGACGTATCTCATGGAGCAACGCCGCGCCATCGGCGAAAAGTGCGAGAAGCACGTCGCGCAGAGCATCGCATGAGCATCGGGGCAGAGAGGGTACGGGAATCCTTCAACCCGTCGCAGGACAACAAAGTCGACAAGATCAAGCGATGGTCCGCCGATTGTATCGACTTCTGTGAGGAACACAAGCACATGGACCCGCGCTTAGCGGCGTTGGCCATGACGGCATTCGAAGAGGCCGCGATGTGGGCGGTTAAACTGGTTACCACGGCGAAGAAGTAATGGAAGTAGACCCCCTCACTGCTTTCGGCGTTATGCTTATATTCCTAGCGGTAATGTTTGCCATTATGAGGCCGATACAGTGATTATTAGATGGTCCCCCGCTAATCCGTATTGGTGGGGGTTCCATCGTTACGTTATTTGGTGCCATTTACAGGCGGGAAGAGACATTTAGATGAGCCTGGAAGAACAAGCACCCCGGATTACCATTCCCTACGTTCCACGGGTGCACTTTCGGCCGCTTCACGAAAGCTTGAAGCGATGGAAATTCGTCGTCGCCCACCGACGAGCCGGAAAGACAGTCGCGCTGTGCAACCACACTGTCCGAAAAGCTCTCGAGAACAAACGGACCTTCCCACCGCCGCGTTATGGGTATATAGGGCCATCCTTTGCGCAAGCCAAAGACCTTGTTTGGGGGTATTACAAGTATTACACTGGGGTTCTCCCATCAGTTCGTGTTGTGGAAGGCGACCTTCAAGTAGTTCTGCCGAACGGCGCTATGATTAACTTATACGGCGGTTCCGCTGCTTACGAACGAATGAGAGGGCTGTATTTCGATGGGATTGTCGCGGATGAATATCCTATGCTTAATCCTTCTATGCTTGGCAGCGTTGTGCGTCCTTGCCTTGCTGACTATGGCGGGTGGGGTATCATTTCTGGCACGTCTAACGGGGATGATCACTTCCACGAATTGAAGAAGCGGGCTGAGAAGTCCGACGATTGGGATATATTCAACATACCAGTGACGGAAACCGACGCTCTGGACCCCCTGGAAGTCCAAGAGATGCGGAAGGACATGACGAGCGACGAGTTCGCCCGTGAAATGATGTGTTCCTTCGACGCTCCGGTGGAGGGTTCCTACTACGGCGAAGTACTCAACGACATTCAGATGGCAACCCCGAGCCAGATTTGCGGAGTTCCGTACGACCCCAATTCCCTCGTTATGACGTGGTGGGACCTTGGTATCGACGACGAAATGGTGATCTGGTTCGTGCAGAAGTGCGGGAGAGAACTCCATGTTATCGACTACTATGCGAACACTGGCAAAGGGCTTGAACACTACGTGGGGCAAATTAAAGGCAAGCCTTACCAATATGGGGTTCACGTACTCCCCCACGACATCAAAGCACGAGAGCTTGGAACTGGGGTCTCCAGAAAAGAAGTTCTGGATGGTATGCTCCCCAACGTCTTCGTTTGTCCGGCACACACTGTTGAAGATGGGATTTCGGCCACGCGAGCAGTTCTCCGAATGTGCTGGTTCGACAAGGTTCGAACCGAACCTGGATACACTGCACTCAGAAATTACCACAAAGGGCCAACCGGAAAGCCAGTCCACAACTGGGCCTCGCACGCCTCCGACGCATTCCGGGTAGGCGCAGTATCCTTAAATATGCTCGCCTTCATGATTGGCGGCTCCAATGTGATCGGCATCGGGGAAGGCGCATTGCGGCGCAACCTGAAGCGGATGCACAATAGTCCGACGAGGAGACTTAGATGAACAAGCAATTTGCCCCGATCGAAGGCGAAGCGATGGAACGGCTCGACTTCCCCGGGACCGGATTGCTAGGTGTTCAGGTGCCCCCGGCTGGCGTAACGCAAGCAGCCTCGGGTGACGAAGACGATACCGTGTATGATTATACGGTGCGAGCGCTTATTGATGACGCAGTTGCGTTTGAACAGAGCGAGTTGGGGCCTGCCCGTGAGGAAAATCTTAAATACTTTTACGCAGAGTATCCAGAGCAGGAAGGCGAGGGAAAATCAAGTGCAGTTAGCACTGATTTTCGGGATACTGTTATGGCTATTCTTCCTAGCCTCATGCGCATTTTTACTAGTACCGAGAATGTTGTGAATTGCTCGCCGAACCACGAAGGCCAGGAAGATATGGCCAAGCAGTGTACGGCGTATCTCAACTACATCCTCTGGGAGGATAACCCGGGGTTCCTGATCGTCCACGACATTTGTAAAGACGCCTTGCGTTGCAAGACGGGCGTTGTGCGTTGGTGGACCGACAACGACGAGGAAGTGACCGAGCAGGAGTATCAAAACGTAACTCCGGAGGGTCTGCAATACCTCACCAGCGAGAATCCGAGCATGGAAGTGCTCGAGCAAGAACCCCACCCGGTTATTCCGGGGGTAATTGGAAAGCTCCGTATCCGCTTCTCGAAGTCGAAGCCGATCACACGTATCGTTTCGGTGCCGCTCGACGAGTTCCGTGTATCCCGCAAGGCCAAGGACGTTGCTTACGCGCCGCTGATCGGTCACGACCAAATCGTAAACGTGTCAGAACTAGTCAAGATGGGTTACGATCTGGACGAACTGACCGATTATATGAACCAACAACCGGATAATTACTCAACAGACCGCTTGTTCCGTAATTCCGGCCTCGATCAAGGAGACTTGAGCGATGCTTGGGACGTTAGGTACGGCTGTTATTTTATCCGCATTGACAAGGACGGAGACGGAATCGCTGAGCTTCGCGAGATTCACACTATCGGGGATGATCATCTTATTCTTAGTGATGAAGTGGTACAGCATGCCAACTTCGCTGTCTGGTGCCCTGACCCTGAACCTCATACTCTGGTGGGCGATACTCCTGCCGATCTTGTGAAAGATATCCAGGTAATCAAGACGAACATGTTGAGAGGTTCCCTTGACTCATTGGCACAATCGATCTGGCCTCGAACTGTCTTCAATCAGACCACGACCAATTCTGACGATGTGCTCAATGACGAAATTGGCGCTCCGATCAGAACCACTGGCGACCCCAACGCCGCAGTTATGTCCATTAACCATAATTTCGTCGGCCAGCCCGTCTTTGAAATGTTCGGAATTATGGAACAGCTGCGGCAATCGCGGACGGGTATCTCGGATGCGTCGAAGGGCGTCGATCCTAAAGCTCTGCAATCTACTAACGTAACTGGCATCGACGCAATCGTTCAGGGTGCCCAAGAACGCATCGAACTGTGTGCTCGCATTCTCGCCGAGACCGGCATGAAGCAGCTGTTCCAGGGGCTGCTGCGGGAAATTGTCAACAAGCCCAACGCGGAACGCACGATCAAGCTGGCGGGGAAGTGGACGACCGTCAATCCTTCCACCTACGATCCTACCATGCGCATTTCGGTTAACCCGACCCTCGGCAAGGGTTCCGATATGACGCGGCTTATGGTGCTGCAAGACGTCAAGCAGACCCAGACGACGATTATGACTCAGTTCGGCGTGGAGAATCCGCTCTGCGGCGTCCAAGAGTTCCGCAATACGCTCACAGATATTCTCGCCATCGCGAATGTCAAAAATGTCGGCAGATATTACAAAGAAGTTACACCCGAACAGCTTAAGGCAATTGCGGAAACGCCGAAGGAACCCGATGCAGCCACCCTTCTTGCGCAGAGCCAGATGGAAAAGAATCGCGTTACTATGGCTACGGCTATTTCGAAGTCGAATTTCGAGGACCGAAAACTCCGTGTAGACGACGACTTCCGACGCGATCAAATGATTGTGAAAGGACTGCTCGATGCCGCGAAGATTGAAGCGCAGTTCGGAGCGGACGTCCTCGAAGAGGAATTTATGTCTCAAAATACGCCGACGGCAGATACTCAACCGTCTGCTCCACTACAAATACCGGATGCAGCCCGACAAATGATGGGTGGAGTAAGTACAGATGCCGAACGACCAGCAGAAGCCCCGCCTCAGCAATTATGAGATAGAGCAGAGGGCGGGGGAAGCTAACAGTATATTACGGCATCCCGTCTTTATTTCGGCGCTAGAGGAAGTATATTCCCGGGCGGTCGGAACGCTACTAGGCGCGGATGTTGGTAGCTTGACAGCTACGCAGGCGCATGCTATGATGAAGGCCATCAACGACCTGCAGGCCCAGCTTAAACAATACGAAGTCGACCACGAACTTCGTAATAAATACCATAAAGGGGATAAGTGATGGCAGATTCGATGGAGAAGGCCGCCGTAGCATTTGACGTAGAAAGCGGTGCAGCGGCTCCGTCGAAAGGTGGCCACTCCAAGAAAGAAGACTTCTCCGCCCCTACTGAAACCCTGTTCGACAACCTCGATCAGGGCAACGAAGTCGACCAAGATAGCCCCGCAAAGGGCGGTGGCGACGAAGACCCAGAGGAGAAGATTTATGGCAAAAGTGGTAAAGCCGATCCAAGGGATACTGGCAAAAAAGATGGATCAGATAGCGACGGCGACGATGAGGAAGACGGCGACGGAGGAGAGGGTGAGTCCGACGACGAAGATGATGATTCCGTGGACGAAGAAGCCGAAGATGAAGAAGCCGCCGAAGGAGCCGACGCTGAAATTCTCGGGCGGAAGGTTGAAGTAACCGTCGACGGGGAACCCCAGGAAGTCACCATCAAGGAAGCTCTGGAGGGCTACGTTCGCACCCAGACCTTCCACCAGCGAATGAACCAGCTGGACGAAGCCAAGAAGATCGTCCGAAGAGCCGCTGCCGACGCCGTTCATAACTACGAATACTCCATGAACGTTGCGCAGCAGATGGAAGAACACATGAAGACATTGATTCCGCCGGAACCCGATTGGGACGCGGAATTCACCAAGGACCCCGTAAAGGCGCGCGAAATGCAGCGCTACTACGACAAGTCCAAGCAGTTCCAAGCGCAGCTGAAGCAACAGACCGCCGAAGCTCGCAAGAAGATGGAAGAATCCAGCCACGCTCAATTGCAAGCGTTCGCCGAGGAGGAAGGTCAGAAGTTCGAGGCGGCGAATCGCAAAAATTGGTCGGACCCGAAAAAGAAAGTCAAGGACCTCACTTCCATGAGGAAGACCGGTCTTTCGATGGGGTTCTCAGAAGAGGAGTTGTCGCAAGTATACGACAGCAGGATGCTTCAAGTTCTATTGAAGGCGTCCAAGTACGATCGAATGATGGCTGCCAAGCCGAAGCCAGTCATTCGCGCGCAAGCGAAGCCAGTTGCTCCGGGGACGGGAAGCGCAAAATCGCGCACGGTCCAGAGGCGTGACAACTCGGCAATGAAGAGGCTCAACCGCACTGGAAGCATCGACGATGCTGCCGTAGTGTTTGATCAGATTCTTGCAAGAGGATAATCATGCCCCAAGTTGGCGGAGTATTTACCACCTATCAGGCGAAAGCCAATAGGGAGGACCTTTCGAACTCAATTTACAACATCGACCCGTTCGACACGCCGGTTATGTCACTGGCTCGCCGACGGAACGTCAAGAACCGGACCTTCGACTGGCAGAGCGAGAACCTGCCTACCGTCGATCCGAACAACGCGCAGCTCGAAGGTTTCGAACTGGCTCGCGCTGCTTCCCAGCCGACAGTTCGTCTGACCAACGTGACTCAGATTTCGAGCCGCGATGCGACCGTCTCGGGTTCCCAGGAAGCTGCCGACGCAGCCGGTAAGGGTTCCGAAATGGGCCATCAGATGGCCTTGAAGTCCAAGGTACTCAAGTGCGACATGGAATCCATCATGTGCTCTCGACAAGCACGTGTCGACGGTTCCGATCCGGGAACCGCCCGCAAGACCGAATCGATCCCGCATTGGCTCGCCCGAGCCGTCGATAAGGCTGGCGGTATCAACGGTGCTATCGTCGGCGTTGCCGGCGCAATCGGACCGACCGCAGGTGTTCCGATCCTCGCAACCGATCCGTTCACCGCAACAGCGGCGACGGCGCTCACCGAAATCCAGATCGGTGATGCGATGGAGAAGGCTTATCGTAACGGTGGCAAGCCCTCGAAGTGGGTTCTGCCCCCGGGACCGAAGCGGACCGTATCGACCTTCGAAGGTCGTACCGGCTCGCAGATTCTCGTCGGCAAGACGGAAGTGGTCGCAACGGTCGACATTATCGCTACCGATTTCGGTCGCGTGATGGCGATTCCGTCGCTCTGGTTCCCAGCAGCCGCCGATATGAGCCTTCTGCTCGATCCCAACTACCTTGCGGTCGGGTTCTTCCGGAACTTCCGCTCCTACCAGATCGCCAAGATCGGCGATGCGGAAACCCGGATGATCCTCGCCGAGTGGGGCGTCGAAATGCGCAACCCGCTCGCGCACATTCTGATGAACGGCTCCGTCAAGGGCGCTGTCATCACCTAACTTCTCCTGAGACTGGCCTCCCCCTAACGGGGGAGGTGTATTTTTCGATGGAGGAAACCATGCCGAGCAAAACACCTAAGCAAGCGCGTACGATGGCCGCCGCTGCGCATAACCCCAAATTCGCCAAGAAGATGGGTATCCCCAAAAAGGTAGCCAAGGACTTCAATAAAGCCGACACCGGGACCGGCATTATCCAGCCTAAAAAAGGCCGGAAGCCGAGCTTCTCCTACCGGCCTTAGAAATGACTTGGTGGGACGATCTGCAGGGTATGTTTGGCCAGAAGGGTGTTGGTCAATTTACTAATCTTGACCAATCCCCCACCCAAGGGCTGAAGCGGGTCGTTATAACCAAGCCGGACGAACCGCTCCCGGATGTTGGCGAACCCGCCATTCCCCAGGGACCTCAGTTTTCGGCGGGTCATCCTGTGGCCAATGCCATAGCTGACAACCTTCCAGGTGCTATGGTAAGTGGCATTCTGGATACCGTTAAGACCCCCGGGAATTTGATGAAACCTAATCCGTACCCAGCGGGGTCGGAAGAGGCGGATTGGTACGATTCTCAAAGATCTCAGGCGGAAACTAATTGGGCACCGGGAATGGCGCTCAATACGATGGGAACTGGTGGCCTTATGGGGGTCGCCGTCAATCGTGGGGAACAAGCCCTCGGCTCTGGTATTCTGCGCCGCAAGAAGGATCCCCCGGTTCTCCCGCTTTTACACGGGACCGGAGCGCCAGTAGAATATACCGGCCTTAAACCGCCCCCGGCAACGCATGATTTAGGCATTCACGCCACTATCGCCGATGAAGTACCTCGTATGTACGCTTTCAAACACGGGGAAGATTTAGAAGGATACCCGTATGTTATTGGACCCGGGGAGAAGCCAAAAATAGACTTTATGAGCGGTAAGCGATTTGATGATCCAGATATCGCTGGGCCTCGCACTAAGCCTTATGTGGGTGATTTTAGAGCTGCTTTAAATTATCCCGTTGATGCCGGAAAGTTTAACGTCGCCGGTAACGTAATTCAGGGCCTCGAAGATGCGATGCGGAAGGGATTTGTAGCCCCTCGCGGTCTTCTGGAGGACATGTACAACATTTCTAAGCCCAAGGATTGGCAGAGTCAATTTATCCCGATGCTGGAGAGCCGAGGTTATGACTCCATGGTTTACCCCCACGCCGGTTCTGGAAGGACCGACACAGTTATGGGGTTCCGCGAGAATCAATTTATACCCAGATTTTCGGAGGAGGGCGCTGAATTAATTAGGAAGCGTGGTATTGCCCCGCTCTACGGGCACAAAACTCTTTGGACACCGGATGCCCCCACTTCGCTTAGTGAGCGCAGTTATGGTGGTATCCCCAAGAGTATCCTTAGCAAGCCGAAAGAATACGAGACGCTTACGAAGAACCCCCGAGTCAATACGGCGAAATGGTGGGAAGAGAGCGCGCCGGATACCAAGATTAAACAGATTGGTAAGGCTTACGAGGCTGAAAAGGCTAAGCAGGATGCTGCTCACGCCAAGTGGAAGGAAAATTGGAAGGTAGAAGAGAAGAAATTTAACGAGCAGATGAAGAAGCTGCAGCCGTATAAGGATGCGTTGGCGAAGGGCGAAATGACCAATGCAGAATATGCGGTAATGCACGATAAATTATTGTTTGAGGATTTGGGGCACGCCACACCAAAAACCTCAAGCGTCGGGGGCACATATTCGGGGTCGAGTGTCCATCCTTTCTCACAGAAAATTAAAGGGTTACAAGAGTTGGAGGATTTACAGGCCCTTAATGGAAGTGCCCTTTATAAGAAATTAAACGAGGGGAAAATATCCGAATATGAGTTCTACAAACTCCAGTTGGTGAAAGATGCTAACTGGGATTACCACAATATGACCCATGCTCAGAAGTGGAATGAAGCCCAGAGCATGAATAAGATGTATAAAGAGGGCACGCTCACTCCGGAGGAATGGTACGACGCACAAAATGCGATGGCAAATAAGCCACCGGGCAGCAAAAATTGGCCTCTTCCAGAAGGTAGCGTGTGGGAAAAATTCGAAAATGCCACCCTCAAAGAACTGGACGAGGCGAAAAAAGCTGGCCCAGATGTAATTCCACCGAAGGTATACGATTATTATTTTAAGCAACACAGCAAAGCGGCAGAAGCATTATACAAGCCAGTACAAGGTGGTGGGATACTAAGTAAGAAAAAGTAGGAATATACGGAACAGTATACGGCAACTTGACAGCGAAGTAAGGGCGTGCTACCATGGAACGTAAATTCGTATACAGAGACGATGGTGCCATAAAGCGTACCATGGTTTGGGAGGACGAGACACCCGAACTGTTCCACGTCTATACAGAACAGGACTTGACGCAGGCCATTGAAAATAACAAGATAATGGCCGAACTCCACCCTAGACGTTCCGTCAACAAATTGTTGGCACGAGGGGTGCCTGTCACCGTCTACGAGAAATCGGTACTCGAAGACTGGGGTGACGATGACTGGGCTAAATGGTTAGATGACCCAGACAATAAGGCATTCCGAGTATGGTCCGGACGGGTTGGTAGATAATGCCCACATTCCTCACCGATAAATGCAACGAAATCCGCAAGTGGCTCGCGCTTGGCGAGGACGTTTATCCGAATGAGGTGGTAACCGGTTGGATTCGCATGGCCGAGGAGCAGCTTTCGACTGTGCTCCGGGTCAAGCACATGGTTCAGATCGACACTTCCGATCTGACGACGGAGAGAGTCCCCCTTCCGTTGGACTGGCAGGAGATACGTTTAGTTAGACTTCCCTCAACTGGCGTCTGTCGTTACCAAACGACGGACGCTTTCTTCAATCCAGAATACCCCGATGATCCGGTTGCGGACCAGTCTTACAAGGTTGGTCGTTACACTATCATGGGTAATTTCATCTACATCGGCAATTACGATGCGATCCCACCGGGTGTTAAGGTGGAGCTTAGCTATTATCAGAACATTCCGCCGTTGACCAATGATCTCAACAACTGGCCGAATGCTTATCACCCAACAGTCTACACCCTTAAGATTTTGCACATTGCTTCTATGTACTCCATTGAGGACGAACGCGGTCCGATGTGGGACAAAGAAGTAGTAAGAACCGTCAATGACATGAACAACGCTCATAAAGTAGACATGGCGAGCGGGTCCGTGTTGATGCCGGTTAGGAGAAAGACGTTCGGATAATCCAACCCAGGAGAAATGCAGATGACGAAGTCGTTTATTGCTCTTATTACCCCGATGGGCGGTGGCGAACGCCCGGATCAAGGTTTGCCGGGTAAGCCGCCTGGAAGGCCGGATCAGGGTCTGCCGGGTTCGCAGCCGGGTATCGACAACAGCTTGCCGGGTGGCATCAATAGGCCGGAACACCCGATCTATTTCCCGCTTCCGCCGGGCGGTTCGCTGCCGCATCCCGACCAAGGTCTCCCGGGCGAACAGCCGGGTATCGACAACTCGTTGCCGGGTTCCCAGCCGAGGCCGGAACACCCGATCGTGCTTCCGCCGGATGGCGGCGGTGGTTGGCTTCCGATCTACATCTGGGGTCCGAACGATCCGCGACCGGGCACCGGTCTTCCGGGCGAACAGCCGGGTATCGACAACAGCCTGCCGGGTTCGCAACCGCGTCCGGACAATACGCTGCCGCCGATCGAAATCGCGGAAATTCCCGATCTGCCCGGGAATGCCCAAGTGGTCGCCGGTTGGACACCCGACACCGGCTGGGTTTCCGTGG
>Ga0190274_10000444_pt1 | contig 25209 bp, 14 predicted proteins | sample Popmic531T_FD_133002 | JGI IMG/M metagenome (GOLD analysis project Ga0190274, IMG submission 133002) | Populus adjacent soil microbial communities from riparian zone of Yellowstone River, Montana, USA - 531 T | ecosystem: Environmental > Terrestrial > Soil > Riparian zone | place: USA: Montana... | reverse complement strand
TTATTTCACCATTTCCTGTAACCGTCCAGGCTTTTGTACCTGTTGAAGTGCCTGTACAATTCGTTACGGCCACCGTATAGGTTATAGACTGATTGCAGTTTACGGTTGTAGGGCTTGGGGAAATAGTACAGTTTAAATTGGGGGAACATGCACAATTGCCGTTGCTTGAAGTCGTAACGGAACCGGAACATACGGATGATAAACCATTGACATCGGTTACTGTTACGGTATATGAAGTTGTCGTATTAATTGGCGGCGTAACGGTAATTGATGGGGTAATGGCACCGTTACTCCATAAAAAAGTAAAAGGACCTGTACCCACGCCAATGGCAGTAAAGGTAGCCGTGCTTCCATTGCAGATTGACTGAGCACTAGGGGTGACAGAACAGGATGGTCCTTCAATAATATCAGCGCCCTGAATTTGATTATCCTGGTTGCCGAGTGAAATAAATTCCGCACTAACACTGGAATTGTATGGGTTCCCGCAGCCAGCCGATCCATTTAATCCGTCCAGCTTGAAGTGATAAGGGCCGCCATTGATACTTCCTGAACCAATTCCAGGTCCCCAGTTCATTCCAGAGGTATTGGGACCGCCGATGGCCAGGTGACCGGCCATTTCCCATATTAAAATGGAGGAGGTAGTGGTTACGCTTAAAATATACTGGGTATAAGAGTCACCTGCATCACCAAGATTAGCTACGTCATGTGAAATCCCACAGAAGCTCGCCGCCGTGATGGCTGCGTTACCCCAAATTCGGATATATCGATTGCCATGTGTGGCTTCGTAAGCGTCAATTTTATCTTGTGTGATTCCATGAACACTGATATAAGGATCGTTAGGAACTTCGACATCGATATAAAAGCTGCCGTTATGCATGGAATTACAAGTGGCAGTTAAGGTATTCGGGGGCCCCAGATCATCACCGCATTTATTAATAAGAAAGGGCACGCTCAGAATAGCCGCATCATCGGTGGCTGCCTGGTCAAACCCGGTGGTGCTTGTGACGCCGGAGCCTGTCATGTTGGTGGAACGGCCGGTAAGGAAATCATAAGCATGAATACCGCCTTTGGTAAAAAGGTGTCTGAATTTTAAAGTATGGATATTGCCTGTGGTTGTTGGAATATCTGTGATCATTACCCTTTGCAGGTTTGACATTGCTTCATGCCAGACCGAATTGTTGCCCTGCACAATTGAATTGATCCAATGAACGTTTCCCAATCCCTGGATAGCACCATTGGTTTCGTTATTCGCACTTTGCCGAAAATCAACAACTACGTTATCGCTAAAAAGCAGATCAGCAACCAAAGTCGAAACTTGACCGGTTGCTGTTGCGTGTAGTGAATCCCCTGGACAAATACAAACGGTCCAGGTTGTGGTGAAGGCTCCGTTTGCATCCGCAGTTACGACCCATGGACAACAAAGGCCGTTGTAACATACGGGGTTTGTAATGTTATGTACAATGACATTGACATTTTCGTATGGCGCAAATCCGCTACCAAAAAACGTCGCAGTTGATCCTGGCGGATAATCGAGTTTATCGCTTGTCAGTGTTGCCTGCCCTAATGCTGTAAATGACAGCAACGTAAAAAGACAACAATAAAGTGCACTGGAAAATTTTTTGGTAAAATTTTTCATGATGATTAGTTTTAATACAATAAAATCGAAACTTAATGCGTTAGAGTGTGTATAAGTGAACCTGGATCCCTGAAATAGAGAGGGGAAAATATGCGTGTGTGTTGTGCCCAAATGTAACGGGCGCCCTTTAACTCAACAATTACCAATAGTGGTAGTTGCGGATTCCTTTTCTTTTATTAACGATAGGTACAGAGCAAGCAGGAAAGCCATGCTCATATTAAAAAAATGTTAAGAGATTGGGAGGGTGAAAAGTACTACCCGGATTAATCCATCCTGACCAGCCGGTGACTTAGCGCCACAGCTACAGCTCCCGAGGTGGATGAAACCTGTAATTTATGATAAATGTTCTTGATATGCATGCGAATTGTGTCGTAACAGACATCCAGTTCAGATGCTATCATCTTATACGATTTCCCTTTCACCAGGTGGGTGAGAACTTCTTTTTCACGCGGGCTTAAGATGTAGGTTTCTCCGTTTACACTCGTTGCATAGCTTTCTGCAAAAAGTTTCAGAACTTTTTTTGCCACAGCAGGATTTAGGCAGGATCCGCCGTTAAGCACTTCATGGATGCATTCAATGATTTTATCACCCGAGGTCGTCTTAAGGAGATACCCACCGGAACCACTGCAAATAGCCCGGATTATTTTTTCATCTTCATCGTGCTGGGTCAGCATGATAACTGGAAGATGTTCGAAATGAGATTTTAATAGTTTCAAAGCCTCCAAACCATTTGCTCCTGGCATATCTATGTCCATCAGTACCAGGTCGGGCTGCGATGCGATAATGTCATTTACAAGGTCATTAGCGTCTTCGAAAGCGTCGACCAGTTCGACATCATTTCTGCCTTCTAACATGATCCGGACGGATTCGCGGAAAAAAAAATGGTCATCAAAAAGAACTATGCGCTTTCTTTTCATGGGGGTGTGTTGTTTAAAAAAGCCTTGTCATTTCTGACAGGGCTAGGCGCCAAGTTAGATTAATTTTCTAATGATGCAAGGTGTCATTTGGTGAAACGCTTTAAACAGATGGTAAACAATTGTTAATCCATCTTGGGTAAGAGTAACTGGGATGGACTATATAGCTTGTTTTCAATCAATTATGAAATTTAATGATGGAGTGGTGGAGTGATGAAATAATGGCAGGTCTATGAGCACGGAATTTTTCCTGCGATTTGAAACCTGCCATCATTTTCTTTCCATCGGGGATAACAATTTTAATAAATAAGTTATTGGTTTTTACTGGTAATGGGAATATGAAATGCAATGCCAATATTCCTTCCCATATCCTGTACACCTATGTTTTTTACAAGCGACAGCTGATTGTAATAACCTGTATTCAATAAGTTACTACAGAACAGGTCAAAAGAAGTCCGCTGTTTTCCAAGCTTGAACGATCCTCCTACATGTACATCCAGCAGGGAGTATCCATCCGTAGACAGTTCATAGTCGGCTACATGGTTTTGCTTTGAGTAATTACTGACCAGGAATGAACAATAGGTTTTTTGAAAACCGAGGACCTTATCCTTCCGCAGTATAATCTCTGCGATCAGCTTGCCGGAGGGAATGTATGGAAGATTGCCTCCATCCACCAGGCGGCCGTTGGTAAGTGCATACGATGCGTTGATTCCAATCCAGGAAGCTTGGTGGGGATGAAAACTAAAGCCGGCTTCAAATCCTGAAAGTTCTGCGTCTCCTTGCAGGTAATCATACAAGGCCAGGGTGTCCGTCGATGCAGGGGTAATCCGGATTATGGAATCACCTGTATTGGAAAGGTAGATGTAACCGTCAACACGGTTAAGATAGCCGTTCATGGTCAGCGTTAGGTTTTCATTTTCCCAGGTAAGGCCCAGGTCGCCTTCCAGGTTTTGTTCAATGTCAAGGTTTTCATTACCGCGTTCAAAACGATAAGCGCCTTCATGCTTTCCAAAAGTGGCCAGCTGTGCATAGTTAGGAGCCGTAAATCCGGTGGCTCCGTTTAATTTAATAAGCAGGTGTTTGCCGGCCCGATACGATGCCCCCAATGAAAACGAAGCGGGTGTATATTCCTTTTCAAATTCTGCTTCAGGTTCAGCGAGCGTATCACCAGTAGAACGAAGAATGAAGTTGTCGCTTTCGGTACCTTCGTTTGGCTCGTAGCTTTCCACTTCCATATGGCGGCTGTCTATCCGGATACCGCCCAAGAGATTCAGATTGCCTTGATCATACCGGAACAATCCATAAGCAGCCAGGTCATTTACATCGGCATCGGGAACGAGTGCTTCGAGGCCGTTATTCCTGTTTTTCAAAAAAGTACCCTGTGATCCAATGGTAATTCCAGTCTTCTTTTCGGCATTGCTGGTCCATTTCACATCGTAAGTAGTTGCCTGCAGCAGCAATCCGATGGCAAGCTCTTTTTGTTTTTGTGGAAGAGGTTCATATTCTTTTCTGTCATTCACCTGGTAAGCCAGGTTGACGTTGACCAGGGAAGATCCGGTTACGAAAGTATTTTCCATCGATAGTACCTGTGAAGTCACATCCTGGTAGGGGGCTTCTACTTCCCGTTCACGCTGTTCATTTTCCTCGGTCGCAGCCGAATAAGCGGAGTCGGCGGACTCATCTTCGATGATGCCGATGAGTTGTTTGAAATAGCTGTAAGAAAGTTTACTCGTACCCCAGTTTCGGTTCAATCCTACATTGGCCTTTCCAATGCCGTTCAGGAACTTGCTGTTTGCAGCAAACTCTTCTTTTTCACCGGAAGCATTCGATTCCCCATCATGTTCACCTTGAAGGTAACTGGTTTGTGATGAACCGCCGAGTGAGAAGCCGTAGAAAAGCCCTTTCTTATTGGTGCTCTTCAGACTATAATCGCCTGTAAATCCCAGCGTGTTGGAGCCGAACCCAAGGTTCGCCTTTGATTCCGTGGTACCGGCAGGCGCCGGTTTTTCGTCCCGGAAAATCAGCGCTCCTCCAAGCGCATCAGCACCGTATATGAGTGCTGCAGGCCCACGTACTACTTCTATATTATCAATGCCCACATCGCTGAGTCCCAGGTCATGGTGATCGTCCCATTGTTGGTTTTCTATCCGGGTTCCCTGGCTATGCAACAGGATCTGGTTGAAGGACAGGCCGCGAATCACGGGTTTGCCGATACCGTTGCCGATTGTAATTTTATCGATCCCGGGCTGATAGCTTAAATTACCCATCACAGAAGGAGATGCATATTTTCTCAATTCCTCCTGTGAAATACTGTTGGCCGAAAAAGGAATATTATCCGGCAGGCGGGAATTGTTGGAGGTAACAAGCACCTCTTCCAATTCAGTGCTCGATGGTTCGAGCATAACATCAAGAGTAGAGACGGATTCGAGATTTATCGTCTTCACAAGAGTTTTAAAGCCGAGAATTGAAAAGCTAATATGCACAATGGTTTTGGGGAGATTGTCGAAACGGTAGGTCCCGTTTTCACCCGAAACGGATTGATATTGCAGGTCGGTAATGAAAACAGAAACGGCAACAATCGGTTGGCTATTGTTGTCGGTGATTTTCCCGCTAAGTACTTGCTGCGCCCGGGCGCACTGCGAAAGCCCAATCAACAGGATGAATACGATTAGAAAGTTTCTAGTAAGAGATATCATGTTTTGTTTTGATTAGATAAATGGACCCCTGAAGTAATACACACTTCACCCTGACGGTTGAAGTGCGTATACTTCAGGGTATGTAAAATGAAATTAAATTTCCGGAAGGCCTGTCAGGCCTGTGGCAGACTGTTCGGGGGAGGTGAAAAAATATCCTTGTCGGGGGCAAGGTAGTCGCCGGAAGTAAACGTTCCCGCCATCAAATCGGTACAAAGAGGAAAACGCATGGTCACATTCAGGTTTCTTGTGCTGCAGGTATATTTCAGGATTTTCAATGCCGGTAATTTTCCTGGAACGGAACTACCGGAAGAGCTACTTTTTGCAATCCTGTCTAGTCCTTCCATGCAACGGTCTTCCTTATCGTCACTCATGGCAAGGTAAACTATGCTTCCGTTCCGAACTTCCTTTTTTCGAATATCAAAAAGCTTTCCCTCATGAAGTATTTCATGATTATTTATTAATACAAAATCTGTTTTGCCTGTAGTAAACTCAATCAGTAATTCGCCTTCGTCCGCGTTGTAGTTTTCACAGCGTTCGAATTCCATTTCGCAACATTGCAACTCAACGAGGTATATCACGCTGAGACCTGCCGTATGAAATACTACGAGTAAGGTTAAAAAGTAGGCGATTACATTACGCATTCTGCTCAAAAATAGTAAAATCAACGATGGAATGATGGAAAAATGGAATGATGGAATGCATACTCTTATTCCAAATCATCAGAACCCAATATTCCAATACTCCAGCATTCCATCATTCCATTCTCCTATGGTAGTTGATCTGTCCCAGGTGGTAATTGAAATGCGTAACCAGGTGAAGCAGCATATAATAGTTCGTTACTGTTTTGCCGTGCATTTCCAGGGGAAAATTATTTCGAAGATCGTCGTCGGTTAGTTTCGACAAGGAATCATTTATCACAAGTATGGTTTCGTCAATGCTTTCCGAGAGTTTCTTGAGGGGAATATCTTTTGCCGAGAATTCCCGGTCACGGTCCCGGGTATATCCCGTTTTGCCTATTGCATGTCCGATAAAGTGGTTGAGATTACCTATTAAATGCAGGCATAAGTTACCTGCTGAATTCGTAATGCCTTCTTTGATCTTCCACAATAGCTTTTCATCTGAATAACTATTTATTTCTTTTTTTAATTGCAGAAGATCCCGTTCCAGGAGCAATGCAATCGTTTGAACAAACATGGTTGTTTTTCTTTAGGTGATGAGTTAACGACGGGATGACCAAATTTAGCATTGTTCATGCAAACTACGACATCCTGAAATATCAGATTATGGAATGGGTGTCAGGATTCCAGCTGATATTTTAAAAGTCCTCCCAAAAATCGGGAAGCAGATCCTGGCTTAAACAGGCCATTTAAGTGTAGTCCCGTTTACGGTGAAAAATCAACTTTATGCACTCTAAAGTGCGCAAAGATTTGAAATTCGATTAATTTAAAGGGTCGGCTAAGAAAATGACATTCAGCAAGTTCTTCAGAAAAGGAGCCATAATAGACTCAATCCTTACACTTTAGAAACAAAGGCCCTATTCATTAGTATATATCCTCTGAATACCACCCAAAAAAGGTATGTGCAGATGGACCCGCGAAAAAAATGGTTTGTTTATTTTCTTTTGATGCTCTTCGGTTGGCCGCAGATTTCCAGTGCAGCAGCTAAGCTTATTGCCTCTGAAAAGGAGTTGAAGGGGAAAGCCGAACAAAGTTTTAAGTCGGAAGATTATGCCGGTGCTACAGCATCCTATTCGCAGTTACTTAGTTTAAATCCTACCAGCTCAGAATACAATTATCATTACGGAATCTGTCTCCTGGTTTCCGGAAAAGAAAAACGCAAGGCGGCTGATTACCTGGAAGTAGCTTCCAAAAACCCTAAGGCCAATATCGATGTCTTTTTTTACCTGGGACGTGCCTACATGTATGCGGATAAATTTGAGGAGTCTCTGAAAGCATACGACACATTTAAAAAACTTGCCGGGTCTAAAGCAAGTCGTTACGAAGTAGACAAATTTGTTCAGGGCAGCCTGGCTGGTAAGGTGCTCCTGGGACAACGGAAAGACGTCGCCGTAGTAAATAGCCAGCAATTGATCCTGTATGGATTTTATTCTGTTTATGACTACAGCCAGATTCATGGGAAAATTCTTTCTACACCTACACAGTTTCTTACCTCTTCCGATAAGGACAAGATGAATGATCCGGCTATGTTTCTTTCGCCGGAAAGTGATCTTATCTATTTTGCCAGTTACGGAAAGAATGCCAAGACAGGCAAGGACATCTATCGTGTAAACAAAAAGTCGGATGGTAGTTGGGGTATTCCTGAAAACCTGGGAAGTGTGATCAATACGGGGCTGAATGAAGATTATCCATTTTGGGATGCCCGCACCAACACACTTTATTTTGCCAGCAAAGGCCACCAGAATATGGGTGGCTATGACCTTTTTAAATCCACCTATGATGCAGGTACCGGTCAATGGTCTTCACCTGAAAACATCGGATTGCCGGTCAATAGTCCCGACGATGATATTTTATACATACCGAACTCTACCGGTGAATATGCTACTTACGCTACCAACGTCAATACAGAGAAAGCAAGAGTTGAAGTACGTAAGATCAAGGTAACTCCGGAAGCACCGGGAGCTGCCATGGCAGTTATTAAAGGAACATATGTTTCCAAAGACCGGCCCTTTCGTAAAGATGCCCGTATCAGCATTCTTCGGGTATCCGATAACAGCCTGGTCACCAGTGTGAGTACGAACGATAAAAATGGTAATTACGAGGTGATGCTTGCAGGCGGACAGGAATATAAATTTATCCTGGAAGCGGGTGGATACGTGGCCCATGTCGAAAAATTCAAAGTTCCGCCTACCGTACCTACGGGAGTACTTAAGCAGGAAGTGAAGATGAACCGGGAGAACGAAACAGAAGAGATGACGCTGAGTAATTATTTCGCTCCTGAAAAATCCATGACGCAGCCTTCCGAAGTGCTCAGTACGGCTTACAGGCTCAGCGACTCGACGAGCAACCCTCTTCAACCCATGACGGTGGATGGCCGAACTATCTTCGTTGCAAAGGTGGATGAAGGACATAAGGAGAACGAAGCCATTTCAAACAATGAACCGGTTGCTTCTGTGGCAAACTCGAAATCCTCCACATCCCCACAAGAATTAAACAAGGACGCTCAGGTTACCAAGCAAGGCGATGGTGAAGTAATTAAAAACCAAGTAGCCGCTACCGAATTGCCGATTCCCGGATTAGGGGTATACCACGATGACTCGGCAGCTTTAGCGGTTTCCACTAATCAGGATGTGCAACATGCTGCTGCAAATAAGGGAACTGATAAAGACCTGGCCGCTTCCGGCAACCAGGCGCAGCCAACGGGACTACAGGGAACAAACAAGCATACTGCTGGAGTACAAGGACAGGATGTACAGACTTCCGGTGTACAAGATTCAAAAACGTTGACAGCAGCAGGCGTACAGGATAAAAGCGTTCAGCAGGGCGGAGTAAAAAATGTAGTGCCGGATTCTAAGGTACAGGAAGGCAGATTACAGGAATCCAAAGCACATGAAGCGAAGGTTCAGCAAACGGAAGCGCAGGCAATGGTTTACGATAGTGCTTCTAAATCGCAGTTGAAAGAAGCACGTGCGCTGATGATGGATGGTAAGAAAGAAAACATCGGCCTTGCCCAATCTATTTTCAGAGAGTCACTGAAGAATAAAAAGCTGGCAGACTCTACCCAGATGGTTGCAAACCAAATGAAGCAAACCGGTCCGGGCAAAACGGACAATGGCGTCGTTGCAGATGAAACCGCAAATAGTGCCACTCCGAATGAAGATTCCCAGGTCACATCTGAAAGTTCGATGTATACTACTATAGAAGATACGCCTGCCGGTATGGTGGTAACTAAGTCGGAAACCAGGATGGCTGCGAGCTCTACAAACAATATTTCCGGTGAAAATTCCGGTGCTGACATATCTTCCGATAACCATACCGTGACAGACGAACGGAATGAGAACACAGTTTCCGGCAACGGCGGCCAGCCTGCTGTTCAGGGAACTTCCCTTAATGGAACTCAGACTGTAGTTGTTGCGGCACAGAATTCAGGTGGTGCTAACGTAGCAACTACTTCTTCCAACAAATCAGGGACAGACATCTCTAAGGCAAATGATAATGTAACCCATGCCAATGCCAGCACGGCTGCTAATAATGTAACCGATGTAAGCCTGGATAAAGGTGGCAACCGGATTGCTTCTCCATCCGGCGAAATAAAAGAAACGGGTAATACGGCTATGCAGGTTCAGACGGCAGCCGGCACAACCGGCAACCTGAAGGATTCAAAATCTTCTTCCGGCGAAATTGCAAAAGCCAACGCGGCCATGCAGGTTCAGACGGAATCCGGTTCGACAAGCAATCTGAAGGATTCAAAATCTACGTCTGGAGAATTGACAAAAGGCAATACTTCGGCTCAGCAGGTACAGGCAGAGTCCGGAATGACAGCCAGTCAAAAGACAAACAGTGCTTCCGGAGAAATGACATCCAGTGGCGCTGAAGCTATACAAGTTACTACAGAACCCGGGATAAGCAGCAACCTGAAGAGTTCAAAAACTTCAGCCGAAGTAAGTTCAGTAACCCATGCAGATTCTAAAACGGCCATGCAGAATACTAGTATGCCAGTTGATCCGCGCGAAGAAGAAATAAACCAGGCACTCCAGCAATTGTCGCCGGCAACACGGGAATCGATGGTTAGTTACCGCAGCAATATGAACGAGTCCACACGGATGGATAACGAAGCTTCCGTCATGGTTAGGAAAGTTCAAACGATGAAGTCATCACCGGACAGGGATGAGCTGATGAAAAAGGCTAACGAAAAGTATCATCAGTCCATACTCAAATGGCATGCGGCACAACAGAATCTGAGAGAAGCTAAAATGGAGGATGCTTCGGTAGAGGAAAAACTTCCTCCGACAGCATTTGTCTTTGACGGCAAAAACGATTTACGCCAGGAAAACAGAGCAACTGTATCTACTACTAAGGAGGCAGCAGGAGGCAGCGGCAGTAGGCAGGATGAGATAGCAGCAGTAGGAAGTAGCAGTGGCAGTAGCAGTGGCAGTAGCAGTAGCAGTAGCAGTAGTAGCGACAGTAGGCAGGATGAGACTGCAGCAGTAGGCAGCAGCAGTAGGCAGGATGAGAAAGCAGCAGTAGGCTGCGGCAGTAGGCAGGATGAGAAAGCGGCAGGAAGCAGCAGCATGAAGCAGGATGAAAGAGTAGCAGTAGCAGTAGCCAGTAGCAGTAACCAAAATCCAGAGTCCAGAGTCCAGCAGCCAGAATCCAGAATCCAGAATCCAGCAGCCAGAGTCCAGAGTCCAGAATCCAGCAACCAGAATCCAGCAGCCAGAATCCAGCAATCAGAATCCGATTACAAGGAATACCAGGCTGTCAACTCGCAGATTACAGCGAAGCAGTCTGAGACGATCCGCATATTCGCTGATGCGCTCAGCATGGGTCAACAGGCAGAGATCAAATACCAGGAAGAAGCATCATTGCGCAACCGTGCTGCCAACGAAAACAATTCCGCCAGGAAAAAGGAGTTGAATGCCGAGGCAATACAAAAGAAGAAAGAGGCCGATTCACTTGACACCAGGGCGAAGCAAGCGATGCTTGTAGCTCGCAATCATCGTACAGAAGTGAAAACATTGACTGCCCAAAACGACGCGCTGAAGAAAAAACTGGATTCCCCGGAAACGCAGGATCAACAAACTACTTCTGACCTTGGCGGAATGCAAACAGCCATGGCAGGTAACGGCAAGCAACAGCAGCCGTTGGCGAATAACGCAGCAACGTCAGCTTCATCGAATGTTTCTAAATCGAATGAATCCTCTGCCGGCAGCAGCGTACAACAGCAGGTGGTAAGTCCTGCAGCTGGAAATAGAAACGAGAAAAAATCAGCGACGGTACAGCCTGAAGCCCTGACGGCGAAAAACACGACGGCAAATGAAACGAAGTCATTGAAGAAAAAAGAGGATAAAACAATTGCCGGCTTAGGAACTGTTTCCCCGGAAACAAAACCGCAGGCCATGAATGAGACGGCTGCATGGTCATCAGAAGTACACTCAACTATTTTTTCCAGGCAGGAATCTACTACAAAGAGCCGGACAACCGTACCGATGAATCCAATGTTACCGCAGGGATTGGTATTTAAAGTACAGGTAGGTGCCTTCCGCACACCCATACCAGCCGCTTTATTCAAAGGTATTTCACCGGTAAGCGGCGAAACCAGCAGGGTAGGATGGATACGTTATTGCGTAGGCCTTTTCGGAGCTTTTGAAAGTGCCCGTGCAGTAAAATCGGAAATGCGTTCATCCGGATTCCGCGATGCTTTTGTCGTAGCCTATTTCAATGGGAAACGAATTTCGTTACAGGAAGCCAGCGCCATGATTAACGGAGCAAATGAAAAAAATAAATCGGCCTATGCTGCAGTTCAGCACAGCGAAATGAATCAGTTAAGCGCCATGCACATCAAGGCAGCAGCACCGGATAACGATGCCGACCGCACCGCTTTCTATGAGCCACAAACAGTTTCCGTTTCGAAGGCCGGACAGGAAATTGAATATGCTGTACAGGTAGGGGTGTATCGTACTTCCAAAGCACCGAAAACCATTGCATCGTTGAAATCCATCGGAGTAGAAAAAATGGCGGAAAGAAAATACCGCTTTATCACCGGCCGGTATGGCACGATGCAGGAAGCTTCTGCTGCACGTATGACAGCTGTCCAGGCAGGGGTGAAGGATGCATTTCTTATCGTATATAAAAACGGAAGACGTTTAAACGGTGACGAAGCAAAAAAATACAAATCAGCCATTCCGAATCAGACAGCAACGGTCTCTTCAAAAGCAACCATCGCTTCATCAACAAAGGTAAAAAGTCAGCCGAAGACCAGCCAGGCTTCAAAGCCAAAAGCAGATACATCACAGGATATTTACAAAGTCCAGCTTGGATCTTTCCGCGAGACCGTACCCGTTGACATGGTTAACGCATTCGTCAATCTCAGCAGCCAGGGTATCAGCCGTGAGAACGAAAACGGAATGCAGGTTTTTTATGTTGGCAGTTTCAAAGTATACAGCGAAGCCCTCAAGCTTAAAAATGAAGTGATAGGCAAGGGAATAAAGGGAGCATTGGTTGTTTTATTTTCCGAGGGAAAAAAGGTCCAGGCATCTGTTGCTAACCAAGACTTCCGTTAAGGTACTAATTACGAATCATTACTAATATACGAATCAAAACGTATTAGCTTTTTAGTCGGTTTTGTCTTGCCGACATCAGATGGAGAGATTATCTCGAATCTTCTGTTCATTCGTAAATTCGTTTTTTATTCGTTATTCGTTGATATTTCATTTGAAAGGATTTTAGTAACTTTACAGGAGTAAAACGAAAATCCTTTATTCAATGATAGAAAAAGATAATCCCGGATATGGCCTCGATCTGGAAGCCGATGTTGTTGAAAAAGAAGAACGACTCAGGGATCTGATCTTGTATAACGACGAGGTGAATACGTTCGATTTTGTTATTAAATGCCTTGTGGAGGTGTGCGAACAGGATCCTTTGCAGGCCGAACAATGCACCGTGATTGTGCATTACAATGGAAAATGCGTCGTTAAATCAGGTGAGTACAGCAGGCTCGACCCCATGCGCCACGCCCTTATAGACAGGGGACTTTCGGCAGTGATTCAGTAAGACAGCGATTTTTTCTGAAATAGTGAACATCTTTGTGTCTTTTGCCGATTGTGGTATAAACTTTGCCTTTATTTAAGTAAAAAAAGCTATGAAATCGCGTATAATCATACTGGCCTCGTTATTCCTAATGACGATCGCCTGCACTAAAGTACCCATATCGAATCGCAAGCAGCTAAACCTGGTGCCCGAAAGTGAATTGCTTTCAATGAGCCTGACAGAATACTCTGCTTTTCTCAAAAAAAATCCTCCCGTTCCATTAACGGATCCTAATGCACAGATGGTTAAGAATGTAGGTGCCCGGATGAAAACTGCCGTCGAAACCTATTTAAGGCAAAACGGTTTCGCCAGCAGGGTTAAAGATTTCAAATGGGAATTTAACCTGGTCAACAACAAGGAAGTGAATGCCTGGTGTATGCCGGGTGGAAAAGTAGTGGTCTATTCCGGATTGTTGGCAGTAACCCAGGATGAAGCCAGCCTGGCCTGTGTTATGGGACATGAAATTGCTCATGCCGTAGCGCGACATGGAAACGAAAGGATGAGCCAGGGATTGATGGCTGAATTGGGTGGTGTGGCATTGGATGTAGCGCTGGCAAATAAGAGCAGTGAAACACGCCAGCTTTTTATGACTGCCTATGGGGCAGGTGCAACAGTAGGGTTGATTTTGCCCTATTCCCGCTTGCATGAAACCGAGGCAGATAAGTTGGGACTAGTATTTATGGCTATGGCCGGTTACGATCCTAAAACCTCCATTGGTTTTTGGGAGCGTATGGCCAAGGCAGGCGGAGCCAAGCCTCCTGAAATTTTAAGCACACACCCCAGCGACCAGACACGGATCAACAACCTGAGAGCTTATATGCCGACGGCTCTGAAGTATTATAAGCCAGCCTGAGTGTCCAAAAAACAGTTTTTTTCGACTTTGTACTTTCCTGATTTAAGCTATCTTTGCCCGCCTGAAAAACAGGGCGGAGAAGTGTTCTTTGCATTAAATTGAAAATAGATCATTGATCATTGTAAATTAAATATTGGTCCCTTAGCATAACTGAATAGTGCATCTGACTACGGATCAGAAGGTTGGGGGTTTGAATCCCTCAGGGACCACCATCATGTAAAAAGCCTTGAATTTGAAATAAATTCAGGGCTTTTTTATGCCTTCAAGTACACCTAATTTGGTTTAAGTGTAAAAAATTGATCTAAACTTTTAGCATTTTGGCATTAATAGCCACGATGATTGTACTCAAGCTCATCAGCACGGCTCCTGCCGCCGGACTTAATAGGATACCCCAGTTATAAAGAACCCCTGCAGCCAAGGGTAATGCTACGACATTGTAGCCTGTTGCCCAGATTAAGTTCTGTATCATCTTTCTGTAAGTCGCTTTACCAAAAAGGATCAGGCCTGCTATATCTTTCGGATTGCTGTTGACCAGAATAATCCCTGCGGTTTCAGCTGCAATATCGCTGCCGCTTCCTACTGCAATACCGACATCTGCCTGGGCCAGGGCGGGAGCATCGTTTACGCCGTCACCAGTCATGGCCACAAATTCGCCTTTACCCTGCAGTTCTTTTATTTTTTCTAACTTCTGATGTGGCAATACTTCGGCAAAAAAACCATCCATCTTTAATTCATCGCTTACCTTCTTTGCAACTTTTGCATTATCGCCGGTGAGTAAAATCGATTGGATCCCATTCGCATGCAGTATTTTTATTGCTTCATAAGAACTCTCTCTTATTTGGTCAGCGAAAGTGAGGAAGCCAATCAACTTTTCATTTTCCAATACAAATATTTTTGTTTCCGCGGCGTCATCTTCGGTATGGGATATTCCATACTTCTTTAAAAGACCTTCGCCGCCACATTGAATTATTCTGCCTTCCACTTTCCCTTTCACGCCAATACCCGGCTCGTATTCAAAGTTTTCGCAAACAGGAATTTTAATACCTTCCTCTTTCGCCTTCCTTACTATTCCTCTGCTGATATAATGTTCTGAGTTTTGTTCGACACCAGACGCAAGCCGTACGATTTCATTTTCATTATAACGTGAATCCTGCGCAACAACATTTGTAACTTCATGTGATCCTTTGGTCAGCGTTCCGGTTTTGTCAAAAATAATGGTGGTGATTTTTCTTGCATTCTCAAATGCTGTGCGGTTTTTGATGAGCAATCCATTTTTTGCAGAGAGTGAAGTGGAGATGGCCACCACCAAAGGCACAGCCAGTCCTAACGCGTGTGGACAACAGATCACAATGACTGTCACCATCCGTTCCAGGGCAAATACAAAGGGTTCAGTAGCTATGATCCACCAAAAAAAGAAGGTTGCAAAGCCCGCAACAAGCGCAACGATGGTTAAAATCTGCGCTGCTTTGTCAGCAAGAAGCTGAGTTTTAGATTTTGCTTTCTGGGCATCATTTACCAGTTTGATAACCCTTGACAAATAAGATTCTTTGGCTGAATGACTGACTGCTACTTTTATAGATCCGTTGCCATTGATGGAACCTGCGATGACTTTATCCCCTTTTTGCTTTTGCACGGGAACGGATTCGCCTGTCAACATGGATTCATTTAAATAACTTTTACCGTCAGAGATAATTCCATCGGCAGCAACTTTTTCACCAGGTTTTATCAGAATCATATCGCCTGGCTTGAGGGAGTCGGTTTTTACATCATGAATCATTTCGCCCCCGGCTGAATCAGCATGGGAGGGCATGATCATATGCGCATTGAAAGGCATAAGTTGGACGAGCAATTCCAACTCCCTGGATGCACCTGCCACGGATTTCATTTCCAGCCAATGTCCCAGCAGCATGATTAATATCAAGGTACAGAGCTCCCAAAAGAAATCCATGCCCTGCAGGCCGAAAACGGTTGCAACACTGTATGCATACGCTGCCGTGATGGCAACGGCAATCAATGTCATCATGCCAGGTGTCTTGTGCTTCAATTCGTCTATGATACCTTTCAGAAACGGGAGTCCTCCATAAAAGAAAACCACGGATGAAAGACCAAACAGTAAATAGGACAAGCCGGTGAATGAAAGTTCAAAATGAAACCAATGCTGAATCATTGGAGAAAGAATCATCACCGGAATTGTGAGGGCGAGAGTAACATAAAAGCGATTTCGAAAATCGGCGATCATGCCGGCATGGTTGGAATAGTCATGACGAGAATGATCAGTTGGCAAATGCCTATTGTTATGCTGATGCGTATGGGTTGAATGTTGCTGTTCCATAAGATTAATTAATTCAATAAGTAAGAGTTACTCCAACGCCCAATGCCATATCGCTGTCATAATGTGTAGATAACGAAGTGTATTTGGTAAGTATGTACTGAAAACCCGTCATATATTCCTTGTCCGTATTTAGCATTAAATTCCAGCGAAGACGACTTGTCAATGGAATGCCTTCCCTTAGCAGCTGCAGAAGGATCTTGCCTTCAGAATCAATACGAACATCGGCTTTAAAAAGCATTGGCAATGTATATTCCACTCCGGCAACAAATACTTTGCGATTATTTTTGTTGCTGACCTGCCCAAGCATAGTATGTCCTTCGTCACCAAATATGTTCTTGGGACTGCCTTCCTGGCCAGAAACACCATGCGCATTGCCTTCTGTTTTATAGTGATAATCAAACCCGATATACACATGCCACCATTGCATTTTGCCTAAGTAACGACCGAGCATCGTTTCACTTTCATAACCGTGATCCGAGTGATATCCCAGATGCCACATGGTTTCCAGTTTCCAGCGTGTATTGGCAATCATAGCCTCGCCATCGCTTCCGTTGGTCTCAATACCAATTTTTGCCATAGGATGAAATTCTCTGTCGTCTCGAAATAATTTTCTCAATGCCTTTTGAGGATCGGGCAATTCCGGGTTAGGCGGTGAATTTTCGTAGCTGAATATTCTTCCCATACCACTCATCATGTGATAAAGAAGATGGCAATGGAAAAACCAGTCGCCGCTTTCTGTTGCAGCAAATTCTATGGTATCTGTCTCCATGGGCATGATATCAAGAACATTCTTAAGTGGCGCGTGCTGGCCTTGCCCGTTCAATACCCGAAAGAAATGCCCATGCAGATGCATCGGATGTCGCATCATAGTATTGTTCGTCAGGATAATGCGGATATTTTCACCCTGATGAATTAGAATCTTATCCACTTCTGAAACGGTTTTGTTATCAATGCTCCAAACAAAACGGTTCATATTTCCTGTCAATTCAAAATGAAACACTCTTAAAGCCCCATCTGGGAGTGTAGTTTTTTTTGGTGAGCGAAGCATACCATAATTAAGCGTCACTATTTCTGAAGCTGAACTGTGATGATGCATATCTTGCATACCATCCATTTTCTTATCCTTCATTTCGCCTTCCTTTTTGGCTTCTTCTTCTCCTGTTATCTCAGGATACATCACCGTATTCATATCCATCGTCTGATTCCTCATATGCATTCCCATATCGTCAAGGTCACCATTCATTTTCATCATGCTGTTCATCATCTTCATCCCTTCGAAATATTTCAGCCTGGGCAAAGGTTTAGCAGGCATTTTCATTCCACTGCCAAGCCATAGCGAAGTGGCCAACGTCCGGTCTTCGGCAGTAGCTAAAAATTCATAGCTCATGTTTTCAGGAATGGTCACTATCACATCATACGTTTCTGCGACTCCGATTATGAGCCTGTCCACTTCAACAGGCTCCACATCTTCTCCATCATTAGCAACAACCGTTATTTTGCCTCCCGAATAAGTGAGCCAAAAATATGTCGCAGCGCCGCCGTTAGCAATTCGCAATTTAACTTTGTCACCTGCTTTGAATTTGGGATGCTCGTCTGCAAGTTTTCCATTGGTTAAGAACACATCATACGCCACATCACTCACATCCATAGCAAGCATCCGTTTCCATTCGTTGGTTAATTTTGTTTTGAAATGCCCTTTACCTATGGCTTCAATGTAATTTTGCGTGCTTCCTTTTTTAATTCCATACCAGTCGGTTGCGTTGTGCAAAGATCGATGTACTTCATAGGGGCGCTCATTCGTCCAGTCGCTCAAAAGCACAGGGATCGATTCTACTTTTGGCTCATTTCGTTTAAGAAAAATCAATACTCCGTACATTCCAACTTGTTCTTCCAATTTAAAGTGAGAGTGATACCAGTACGTTCCGTTTTGAATGACCGGAAACTTGTAGAGAAAAGTCGCTCCCGGATCTATCGGCATCTGAGTCAGATAAGGTACGCCATCAAATTGATTGGGTAATATCACGCCATGCCAGTGAACTGTAGCCGGCGTCTTTTTCAGATTGTGTACATGCACTTCCGCTGTATCACCTTCGGTAAAAGTTAGCGTAGGCATGGGAATTTTGCCATTTGCAGCAATTGCATGCTTTGACTTGCCTGCATAACTCACAATAGTATCCGTAAGGTATAAATGATAAACAACCGTTTTTCCCGGCTTCTGATTCTCATGTTCTATCTCCTGGTTAATCGTTTTCGGAATATCGAATTTCAAAGAATCTGGTTGAACAGCCCGCTCTTTTATTTCCATCCTGTGATCCGTATGGCCTGAAGTATCATTGGGCATGGATGCATCGATTTTATTCTGAATAGGATGCTTCGTTTTATCCATCTCGTTATCCATGTACCCTGAAGTATCTTGGGGAACTACCGTGTCGGTTTTTTTCTGAACAGGTTTTGGCTTCCTGGTGTTTACTTTGATTTTTTTCTGCACAAGATTCATCCCGCATTTTGGACACCTGCCAGACTTGGCAGAATGAATTTCAGGATGCATCGGGCAGGTGTAAAAAATAGAGTCCGAATGAGTCTGTGAAGACATACTACTACCTTCTGCAAATTGCTGAGCATATAATGAGAAGGAAACACTGAAAATAAAAACAATAAAGTAAATCTTATACATAGGAAAAGATCAATAAAACAAGTAATACACGCAGTGATGATTGTTGTCAAGCAAAGGCTTTATTAGTAACAAGCTCAGCATTATCATGCAAACCGACTTCTCCGGAGCTTCAAAAGCATAAAGATACGGTGTTGGGAAGCATCCGCCGACAGGTTTTGAAAACAAGAGAGTTGAAAAAGGGGTATGCCTTTAAGTTTAGCGGAAGCCAAGATGGCAATATGGATAAATTATTTCCACTCCATATTTTGTTTGCACCGACTGGAACTTTTCAAGAACTTTCAATGGCTAATGGTTGGCATGAAGAATATATGGATATTGCATCAAGAATGGATGAACTTTATGATAGAATCAAGCCAGTAGAAATTAAGAAGAAGAGAAGTATCTGGGACTTCTTTAGTAGATAAGTGCAATTATTCTATACCTGTTGTAAGCACCCCCGAATCTGAGACAGTTTGAAGTAGACAATAATGTCTAACTTTAAATCTGTCGAAAATTAAGTTAAACGAAAAATTTAAAAATGATTAGAAACATTTTCAATCCCGGCAATTATTCTCAAAAAATAAATTTTATTTTACTTCTTCTCCGGCTTGCGGCAGGTGTTTTCATGTTGACACATGGCATCGGTAAATTTTCAAAATTAGTTGGAGATGAACCGATAAAATTTGCGGATCCGATGGGAGTAGGCCTTACCACATCCTTAGCTCTCACCGTTTTTGCAGAGGTATTTTGTTCAGCGTTCCTGATTTTGGGAATGGCCACAAGGCTGGCAGCCGTTCCATTGTTCATTACCATGTTTGTGGTGGTTTTTATAGTGAAAGCCAATAAAGAATTTGGTGACATGGAATTGCCCTTGCTTTATCTGGTTATTTATCTTGTTATTGTCATTGCTGGAGCAGGAAAATACTCACTGGATCATTGGATTTATAAAAAAATAACACATAGCTAATTATTTCCCTGTGGTGTCTGGTTTCCGAGCCCACATCAAATATTGGGCGATAAGACAAAATATATTTACAAACTTTGATTAAATATTAGTTATGCCCGAAATTGTAATTGAAGCCCGTACCGCCGCCATCAGCCCGGCTGTAAAAGTAAAACGCATTCTCCCGTTCCGACTTCGCAGAATGGTTGGGCCTTTTATTTTTATGGATCATGCGGGCCCAATAACTGATGTGCCCTCAAATCCATCCATGCTGGATGTGTTGCCGCATCCTCATATAGGGCTGTCCACTGTTAGCTATCTTTTTGGAGGCCAGGTTACACATCGCGATAGCCTGGGTGTGGAACAGATTATTCTCCCGGGCGAAGTAAACTGGATGACAGCAGGCAGAGGCATAGCGCATTCGGAAAGATTTGAAAATCCTACTGCCTTGGCAGGAGGATTGGAGATGATACAAACCTGGGTAGCACTTCCTGAAAAAAATGAAGAGGATGCACCATCTTTTAATAACTACAAGCCCGATGCACTTCCCATCTTCACTGACAAGGGTATATGGATGCGTTTGATAGCCGGTAATGCATACGGCCTTCAAAACGATGTGCAAACAAAATCGCCCTTATTTTATTTGCATGTCGTACTGCAGCCAGGTACCACATTCGGGCTTCCCAAAGAACACGCTGAGCGTGGCTTCTATATTGTAAAGGGAAGCATTGAATTATCAGGGATCGTTTATGAGCAGGGTAAGATGCTGGTCTTTCATAAAGAGGACGACCCGAAGATTTTCGCAAAAGAGCTTACAACGCTGATGATGTTAGGGGGAGAACCATTAGGCGAACGTCACATCTGGTGGAATTTTGTTTCCTCACGCAAAGAGCGTATTGAACAGGCAAAAGAAGACTGGAAGCAAGGCCGAATTATCCTACCGCCTAATGACAATAAGGAATTTGTTCCACTGCCTGATGATAAATCAAAACCAGGTAGCATACCCCGGCCGGAACCACTTTCATAATTGGAATAGGCTTTTCATTGAAATACACCTATTTTAATTTTAAGTTCACCTATTATGCATTAATATATTGATAATCAATATAAATACTAACTTCCTCAGGGACCACGATACCTCGAATTTGTAAAGAATTCGGGGTTTTTTTATGAATATTTAGTACCTGTTTGCATACATTTAGAACCTTTTCTATAAGTCAAGAAATTTCAATTGAATTATGCTAACCCAAAATAGTAAGGACAACAAAATTTTAATTGGTGATTGGAAGAAAAAATTTTAAAACCGATGATAATAAATAGAAAAGTTTCCATCACATTATTAATATGCTTTATTGGTTATTTGATATCGGATACTTTTTTCAATGATGTTATTTTACATTTAATAGGTGGCCTTTTTGGTACAGTATCTAATCAGATCGGGCTTGGTAATGGATTCTATTTTATATGGTTTGTTGTATTACTTGGTTTTGTTGTTTTGTTTTATAAAATTCAAGTCAAACTACTCAAAGTTGCATTGATTATTTCATTATGGTTATTGCTTTATTTAATAGATGCCTTGCTTTATGAAATTATGCCAGACATTACTAGTAAACTATTGCGGTATTCACATATAGGGTTATCCGTATTATTAAAAAGCTTAGCACTTGGATGGATTCATTATTATGGAAATAAGGAATAAGGCACTTAGTTATTCGAATATTTAGTACCACTCTTTTAAAATTTAGTACCTAAAGCCTGAAAGGAATGATTTAAAGGGCATTTATTAAAACCTCAGGGACCACTTAAGTTAAAATTAGCCTCAAATCAAAATGATTTGGGGCTTTTTTTATTGGGTTAAATACACCTATTTTGCTTTGAAGAATGGTTAGTTTTTATAATTTTAGAACATACTCACCTCCTGCCAGGTCTCCGCGCATCTGTCCGATGAGGGTAGGTATGATAAAGGTATGCTATCGACTATCCGAATAGATAAATGGCTTTGGACCATGCGTTTCTTCAAAACGCGTTCGAAGGCAAGTGAAGCTTGCCAGCTTAACAGGGTTTTTATTGATGAGCAAAGCACAAAGCCTTCGCGCCTGATAAAACCCGGAGTTCAAATTCAGTTAAAGCATTCAGGTTTTACAAGAACGATAGAAGTGCTTCAGCTTTCAGAACAACGGTTATCTGCAAAGCTCCTCCCGGAATATTATAAAGACCTGACACCACAGAATGAGATTGATGCTTTTAAAGCGCGTATTTCACGCGCATCTGCTTACCGGGAACCGGGAACCGGGAGACCTACTAAAAAGGACAGGAGGGATATTGATAATTTTATCTCTGCCGATGATGATTTGTTTGAGGAATAGGGGGGTATTTTAACCTATTGGCTAGTTACTAATGCAGTTACTAATTTCGCCTGGTCATGATAAAGAACTTACTGGCTATCATTCCTTCACCACTTTTTTCGTAACAGCAACATTTTTTGTTGTGATAAAACACTTGCATCCAGGGTTGAAATATCTGCAATCCCGGATTGCGAATTATCCTGCACCAAATTTAAAGTGTGACCCTGACCGATCAAATTGAAAATTTCTGCTTTCTCAATTTGAAGGGATCCGCAATAAATTCTCAATTGACCGGAAGCCGGGTTGGGGAATATCATGACGTCCCATACGACCATTGATTACATCGATACTCGCATGGATCGGGTATGCACACGGATATAACTAACGCCAATCAAATCCAGGGGAGAGTATAATACCTAATGCTCATGTTCTCCGCCAGTGTTGGTTATCATGGCGTTCAAATAGTATGAACCATTGGTTACCACTTTGGTGTGCTCAGGAAGATCCTGGAGCGGGATGATTTCTGTATAGCCGTCACTGGTGATTCCTTTTTTAACAGCAATGCGCCGGAAGGAAACTAAATCTCCTAATTCCTGCTGTGCTTCTTTCGCTTCTTTATCGGAGTGCTGATGCGGATGTTCCTCATGTCCGTGGACCTGAATAAAAATGAACTCACTGCCGCCAAAACTGGTGATCGCAGAGGAAGGCACCACAGTTACTAAATTACTCTGAGCGCTTATCATAGCGGTTACATTCATGCCTTCGATGAGGCCTTTTTTGTCGCCGGTGATCGTTGCATGAACTGGAATGGATTTGCTTTGGCCTTCGAAGGCGCTGCCAATGCCGAATATTTTCGCATGGTAATGTTTGGAAGGCAAATTGGTCAACCATAGTTCTACGAGCTGACCTACTTTTACTTTTAATAAATCCTGTTCGAACACTGAGATATCGAGATGCAGCTGAGAATTGTCAACCACATCCATAAGCTCCCTGCTCGGATCCACGGTAGTTCCGATATTGATATCAATGTGTGATATGGTTCCGCTGATTGGGGTTTTAATCTGCAGGGCAGAAGAAATTGTTTCAGGTGTAAGGGAGGCCGTGCTGATATGTAATATTGTTAATTGCTGTTTGAGAGAACTCACTTTTGCTTTGAGCGAATTGTAATTTGCTGTGGCCTGCTGAAATGTTTTTTGTGCGGAAACGTTTTTTTCACTCAATTCTTTTTGCCTTTCATAATCGGCCTGGGCAAAGGTCAGTTGTGCATTTGCATCGAGAAAATCCTCCTGCATTTTTACGAAAGAAGGGTTAATAAGTGTGGCAACGGTTTGTCCCTTCTGTATATAATCACCTTCCATTACCAGGATGCTTTGTACTGTGCCCCCGATAGCAGATGTAATGGATGCTTTGTTTTGAGGAGGTACTTTTAAGTAGCCGGTTGTCTTGAGGCTGGCTGTCATACTGCGCTGCTCGGTTTCACTTAACCGGATATCAAGTTGCTTAAATTGCGTTGAATTGATTTCAACGTCATTTCCGCTTTCCTCATGAGGGTGTTCTTCTGTAGAAACCGCGTCTTTTTTTGGTTCACTGTTGCACGATGACAAAACAAGCACGCCTGTTGAGACCCCAATGGCTATGAAGAGGATCCATTTTCTCGTGAACTTTATTGGTTTTTTCATTTTAATATTTCGTTGTGTTTACTGAATGATAAAATAGTTTAGATGAATGACTGACTGATTGTAGTCATTGAGCGATTTGAAATAGTTGCTCCTTATATCAAGACTCTGCGACAGGAGGGTAGTATACTCGACATATCCGATTTCCCCGCTCTTATATGCTGTTGTAGCGGCCGAAAGGATTTCATCAGCCTGCTCCAGGCCGCTCTGTTCATAATACGTGAGTGCCGACAGGTTCTTCTGAAAATTCTGAACAGCCTTATTGTATGCAACATTGAATACCAGGGTATCGCTTTCATAATTCTTCCGGGCAATTTGCTGATGCAATTTTGCCGACTGGATGCGCCCCTGTTGAGCCCAAAAGAATAGCGGAATACCCAGGCCAAAGGAATAGCCATAATATCCTGGGTCCTTGCCGTACCATTCCTGATTATAATAGCGCATATTGAAATCCGGGTAAAGCCGGTTAACCTCTACCTTCTTTTCATAGTCTGCCAGCGAGATCTTTGCTTTTGAAGATTGTATAAACGGGTGATGAGTTGCCGGCGGAGACTCAACCGGAACGGCGGATTGCATTTTCTGCATGGGGCCCTTTTCGGGTACGATGTTCTGCGGTATATTCAGCCATCTAAGCAATTCCTGTTGAGCCACAAGGAACTCTGAATGGGCTGACTGCAATGCAAGTTGAATCTCCTTGTGTTTAGCTTTGGCCGAAAGCATCTCCAGCTTGTTGGTTTCCCCCGCTTGAAATCGTAGCGCGGCTGCCTCTTCAAATTCTGCAAAAAGACTGTCCTGCTTTTGCAGCAATTCCTGCCTGCTGACCGTATACCAAAGGTTGAAGTAAGCGCTCTGCACATTTTGAACCAGTTCCTTCCGTGTGTTTGCCAGGTTTACTTCTGCTAGCAGCGTATTTTGTTTATTGTATTTGCTTTGTGCAAAATAGGTGGTCGGGAATTCAATTGTTTGTGAGAAGCCGATTTTAAGAATGCCTTCATCCGCACCATCACTCTTTTTCAAATCCTCATTCTCATAAAAGATACCTGTTTTGCCAAAATCAAATGATGTTTTCTGCAATTTCTCTCTTGACTGCAGGGTGAGTTGCGAAACAATGAGTTCCGGATTATTACGAAAGGCAATGGCCAGGCAGGAATCAAGGGTTTGGCTAATGGCTGCATTTGTTGCCGGTGCAGGCCCCGTCGTTTGAGCAAATGCTGCAGGAGACAATAAGAGCATCAAAGGAAGAATTTGAGCCGTGTTGCCTTTTATTCGTCTTTTCCTGGAAAACAAGATGTAAAGCGCCGGGAGTACCACCAGTGTCAGCGCAGTGGCAGAGATGAGTCCGCCAATCACGACGGTGGCAAGCGGTCGCTGCACTTCCGCACCGGCCGTATTGGA
>Ga0190274_10000443_pt1 | contig 25325 bp, 20 predicted proteins | sample Popmic531T_FD_133002 | JGI IMG/M metagenome (GOLD analysis project Ga0190274, IMG submission 133002) | Populus adjacent soil microbial communities from riparian zone of Yellowstone River, Montana, USA - 531 T | ecosystem: Environmental > Terrestrial > Soil > Riparian zone | place: USA: Montana... | reverse complement strand
ATTCGATACGTTATGCGGATGCTGTTTTCTCAGGAATAGTTTTAAATGCGAATACACAATCAGATTTTCTGAATATGGAAAATAAGATTGCACTTATTGAAATTGGCGATACCTTAAAACTTGCCAACATGAAACTTTCAGGCAGAACAAATAAAAATGAGTCCTCCTATTCATTAGCATTAGCAGCGACTGATACGCTCAAAACAAATGTACTGATCAATGGAGAATCAAAGTACCTTCCCAGCGGACAAATAATGGCTCACTTTTTACCTTCGAGAATTGTCCTGGAATATGAAGATTGGGTGATTGATCCCGACAACAGCATCCTGGTGGATTCCACATTTACATTGATAAACAAATTACATATTACTTCAGGTAAATCAAAAATCAATATTGATGGCAAGGCCTCAGGAAATCTTGAAGATCGCCTGAATCTGGTACTTGAAAATTTTGATGCTTCTGTTTTAAATCCATTGCTTGCCGTGTGGGATGTAAGTATAAGCGGACTTGCATCCGGTGAAAGTACCTTTGCGGGAATTCTTGCAAAACCCGGGATTAATTCAGATTTGGTGATCAAGGATCTTGCATTTTATGGAGACACCCTGGGTGATGCAAATATTGATTTCAATTTTATCACTTCCGAGCAAATAATAAAAATCGATGCACTCGTAGATCGCGGCGGAATTAAAAACATAGAAGTAAAAGGAGAGTATTATATTAAACCGGTGAGTGATTCTCTGGATTTCGATATAAAGCTTCAAAAGACCCATCTTGCCGCATTCTCCGGATATGCAAAAGGACTTGTTTCCGACATACAGGGAAATGCCACTGGTGATTTGAAGTTAAGAGGACCGGTCAAAGCGCTCAACCTCCTTGGAAAAGTCAGATTACAGCAGGCAAGTTTCCGTGTTGATTATCTGAATACAAGATACAGCCTTGCTGAAGAAGTGGAATTCAACGAAAAATATTTCCGTTTTAAAAAATTCAGGGTTAATGATGAGAATGGTCACCAGGCAGAATTGGACGGCTATATCTATCACAACCACCTCAAAAATTTCATTCTTGATTTAAATATTGATGCAAAAAACTTCCAGATGCTGAATACTTCGTTTTCGCAAAACGAATTGTATTATGGTAAAGCAAATGGAACCGGTAAAATAAAAATCATGGGGCCCCTGGATCTCATTTATATGAAAATTGCCATTAAAACAGAACGCGATACAAGAATTTTCATTCCGCTTTCCAATCCTGAAGAAGTTTCTCGGGTGAGTTATATCAATTTTGTTTCTCATGAAAATGAACTTACGGCTTCAATTCAAAAACAAGTGGATTTGACAGGTATAGAAATGGATTTCGAACTTGATGTGACACCCGATGCGGAGATCCAGTTGATTTTTGATTCAAAAATCGGTGACATCATTAAGGGCCGTGGTACCGGAAATATTAACATGTCGATTAACACATCCGGTGATTTCAAAATGTTTGGAAACTATATGGTGGTATCCGGAGATTACCTTTTCACACTGCAGAATTTACTGAACAAAAAATTTATTATCACTCCCGGTGGCACTATACGCTGGAGCGGATCACCATATGATGCCGACATTGACCTGGAAGCAGTTTACAAACTGAAAGCAAGTCTCTATGACCTTACACTTGACACCACATACACTGAAAGAATTCCTGTGGAAGTGCACCTGAGTCTCAAAGACGAACTCTTTAACCCTACTATTAAGTTTGAAATTGAAGTGCCTGATATTGATCCTACATCTGAGACACTCATAAACAGGTATATTTCCACAGAACAGGAAAAAAGTAAACAGACAATGAGTTTGCTTGTACTGAACAGGTTTTCGAGAGCAGAAGGAATCGATGGACAAGGTTCGGCTTCTTCATCAGGTGTCTCCGCGAATGCAGCAGAATTGTTATCACAGCAATTGAGTGTGTGGGCATCACAAATCAGCGATGTAGTTGATGTGGGAGTGAATTACCGTGCTGCAGATGCATTCAGTGAGGAAGAGCTTGAAGTGGCGCTTTCAACTCGTTTGTTCAACGACAGGGTAAACCTGGATGGGAACTTTGGAAAATCAGGTAGCAACCAAAGCACTTCAAATCTTGTAGGTGATTTTAACGTAGAAGTAAAAGTGAGCAAGGACGGCAGATTCCGCTTCAAAGCTTTCAACAAAACGATCAATAATAGTGTTTTGAACAACTACAACTCACCATATACACAAGGTATCGGTATTTTTTACCGTGAAGAATTCGATACAATTGGTGAGCTTTTCCGCAGGTACGTGAATAAGATGAGCAAAAAAAAGGAACCAGTCGCCACTGATGCCAAGCTTTAAGTATTACGATTGTCAATAACCAACCTTTTTTTCTTTTTTTAATTCTATTTATTATTGATAGAAAAACTTATTTTTGGAGAGCTAACCTCTGATTTATGCAGAAAAAGGGAATCTCTCCTACGTTTAAATATACCGTTAAAATATTGTTTTTCATAATATTATGCAACTTCAGCGCATTTAGTCAGCAAATTCTTCAGGGAGTAATCAAGGACTACGAATCAGGTGAAACACTGATAGGGGCAAATGTAGTATTGAAGGGAACTACCATAGGTACTCAAACCGATATAGATGGTAAGTTCAGACTCGAAACCAAAGAATCATTTCCTGTGGTTGTGGTTATTTCTTACATCGGGTATGTGAATCAGGAAATCACCTTTACCAGCGCCTCCCCTATTACAATCAGACTCAAAAGTGATAAAGTGATGTTGTCGGATGTGGAAGTAGTAGGCAGTCGCATCACTGAAAAGCAGAAAGAAGCTCCGCTCACAATTGAGTCGATGGATATAATTGCTATCAAAGAAACGCCTGCTGCAAACTTTTATGAAGGGTTAGGACAACTGAAAGGCGTCGATCTCACGTCGGCAAGTATAGGTTTCAAAGTAATCAACACCCGTGGGTTCAACAGCAGTTCTCCTGTGCGTTCGCTTCAAATAATTGATGGAGTTGATAACGCCAGTCCGGGATTAAATTTTTCCCTTGGAAATTTCCTCGGCGCCTCTGATCTGGATGTTGCGAAAGTAGATCTTATTGTGGGTGCCAGTTCTGCTTTTTACGGACCAAATGCCTTCAACGGAGTAATCAGCATGACAACACGAAGTCCTTTTTACAATCCCGGTCTCGAATTTACCTTCAAGATTGGCAACAGGGGAATGATTGAAAATGCTATCCGCTTTGCAGACGTGATTCATAATAAAAAAGGAGAAGAAAAGTTTGGATATAAAATCAACATCTTCTATTTAAAGGTCAATGATTGGGAAGCTGATAATCTTGCTGCCACTCCTCAATCGAGAAGTGATGTAGATAATCCGGGAGGATATGATGCAGTGAATGTGTATGGAGATGAATACCAGAACGGATATGATCACAGTAACCAATCGGGATCATTGCCCGGCCTGGGAGTAATTGCCCGAAGAGGTTACAATGAAAAAGACCTGGTGGATTACAAAACGGAAAACCTGAAACTTGGCGGAGCGCTTCACTACAAAATCAAACCTGAAACAGAATTAATTCTCGCATCCAACTTTGGTACCGGAAGCACCATTTACCAGGGAGATAACCGCTATTCTCTGAAGGATATAAAGTTTTATCAAAACAGAATCGAGCTTCGCAAAGAAAACAAATGGTTCGTCAGAGCTTATTCAACCAACGAAGATGCAGGTGAATCTTACGATGCATTTTTCACTGCTTTGCTGTTGCAGAACTCTGCAAAAATCGACAATGAATGGTATCTTGATTATGTGAATTACTGGAATTCCAATTGTGTGGCACCAATCAGAAATTTACCCGGGTTTCCCCAACCAACCGATTATGCTACCTATGAAGAATATCTTGCTGCAATTAACCCTTTCTTATCCCAAAACTATCCCGACACTCTCCAGTATTTCCATAATCTCACACAGGGATATGCTGAAGGAATAGGAAACCCGCTGAATCAGAATCATGCATTTTACGAGCCAGGCTCCGCTGAATTTGATACAGCTTTTGCAAATATTATTTCAAAAACTTCGTATGAACAAGGCGGTTCCAGGTTTTACGATAAATCAGCTTTATACCATGTGCATGGAGAATATAAATTTACTCCGAAGTTTGCCGATATAGTGATTGGTGCCAATTACAGATGGTATGTGCCCGATTCAAAAGGAACTATATTCAGTGACACCAACGGAGTTAAAATCAGGAATAACGAAGGAGGCGCATATGCAGGAATCGAAAAGAAAGTGATTGGCGAAAAACTTAAACTCAGTGCAACTGCCCGTGTAGACAAAAACCAAAACTTCGATTACCTTTTCTCTCCTGCAGTTTCAGCAGTGTATCTACCCGATAAAAAACAGGTGATCCGAGCTTCTTTTTCTTCTGCAATCAGAAATCCAACATTATCTGATCAGTACTTATACTATCCTGTTGGAAGAGCAATCCTGATAGGAAACAAAGACGGTTATGAAGGATTAGTTACTGTTCCTTCACTGATAGATTTTTTTGATGCCAACAAAAACTTCGATACGCTGGAATTTTTTAATGTGAAAGCGGTTAAACCGGAAGAAGTTAAGACTGTGGAAGTAGGATACCGTACAACCATCACCAACAAAATTTACCTGGATGTAAGTGCATACTACAGCTGGTACACCAATTTCATTGGATACAAAATTGGTGCGGATGTCGATACTTTCCAGGTACCCACTCCGTTTCCACCTTTCAGCTATTCCGACTTAAGATTCAACAATGTGGTGCGTATTGCCACCAACTCCGAAGACCAGGTAACTACGAGAGGTGTCTCGGTGGGGCTCAATTATTATGTTGGAAAACACATGGCCTTCACAAGTAATTACTCTTACAATATACTTGATAAGAAAGGATCTGACGATCCGTTGATTCCCGCTTACAACACTCCGGAACACAAATTCAACATTGGTTTTAATGGAAGGGATCTGAGGAATTTCAGTTTCAACGTCAACTTTAAATGGGTCGACAGCTTCCTGTATGAAGGATCTCCGCAGTTTACCGGCGAAATTCCATCTTACGGTGTGGTAGATGCCCAGGTTAATTACAAATTCCTTGACGACAAGCTTACTTTCAAATTGGGATGCTCCAATTTACTTAATAATGAGCATTATGAGCTTTATGGAGGCCCGCTGATTGGGCGTCTGTACTATTTTAGTATTAATATTTCTGCTCCTTCCAAAAATTTAAATTAAAAATCATTATTTTTATAGAACTAAATCCAACTATTATGAAAAGAACATTACTCAAATTATCAGCCGGAATCGCCGTTTTACTGCTTCCGGGCGTATCCATGGCTCAACGTTACCTTACTGAAGTATTTTCAAATGTAACGATAACCACAAATGTTCAATATGGTGAGAACATCTCTATTTTCCCTCCTCCTACTCCTACCAACATTCCATTGATGCTGGATCTATATGAACCAACAGGTGATCTGGTAACACAAAGACCACTTGTTATTTACTTACATACCGGAAGTTATCTTCCCAGATACATCAACGGAACGCCTACTGGAAGTCGTAATGACAGTGCCACTGTAGAAATCTGTACCCGATTGGCTAAGAGAGGTTACGTAGTAGCAAACATGGATTACCGTGTTGGCTGGAATCCTGCTGGTTCAAATGTGGATATCCGCAGAGGAACTCTTTTGAATGCAGTATATCGTTCCATTCAGGATGCAAAAGCATGCGTACGGTTTTTCAGAAAAGATGCTGCTACCACGAACATATTCAAAATCGATACTGCTGCAATCATTTTGGGTGGACAAGGTACCGGTGGTTATATAGCATTGAATTACGCATCACTCAATGACACTACCGAAATGCAGCTTCCTAAATTTATCAGTGGCACTACTGATCCTACTTATGGTTTCGTTGCAGGAAAGTCTTATATCAACTGGGATTACCTCGGAGATCTCGATGGCTATGGAGGAATTCCACAGTTGAACAATCCAAATAACTCACCTGGATACCCCAACAACATTCATTTTGTTTTCAATCTTGGTGGTGCACTTGGTGATAGTACCTGGCTTGAGCCCGGTGATGCTCCAACAGTGGCTATGCATGTGATCGGAGATCCATTTGCTCCTTACAGTTCAGGAATTGTATACGTTCCAGGAAATCCTCCACAATCAGTTGTTGATGTAATTGGTTCCAGAAAAATCATTGAGTTTGCCAATCAATATGGAAACAACAATTGTTTTATCAATGAAGGTTTCCAGGATGTTTTTACACTTGCAGCAAATGTGAACAACGAAGGCTACGATGGACTTTATGGGTTTGCCACAATTCCACCTGTTCAGGCAGGTCCATGGGAATGGTTTGATTCATTAACAGTGGTGAATGGTGCTGCAGCTGTAGGTCAGAACGGAACAACAATTTATCAGAATGCACTTTATACAAATCCGGATATGTCAAAAGCAAAAGCAATGGCATATATCGATACCATTATGGGATATGTAAATCCAAGAATTGTATACTGCCTGGACCTTACTACCGGAATCAGTTCTATTGAAAACGCAAACAATCTGATAACGGTTACACCAAATCCTGTTTCTGATGTGATCAATATCGATCTTTCAGCAATAAAAAATGAGCTGAGAGGAATTGAGATCTATGATATTTCCGGAAGAAAAGTACTGGATGTTGCAGTTACAGAATCCCGCAAATACATTGTGAATCGAGGCAAACTGAGTTCTGGCACATATATGGTCAGAGTCAGGCTCGAAAATGGAGAATCGAATAAGAAGATCATTCTTCAGTAGTAACGAAACAAAATTTTAAAAAAGCGTCATTGCATATGCAGTGACGCTTTTTTTTGCACTTTTTACTAATAATTCCGTCAAACCTGAAGTATTTTGCATTTTTTGCTCCCACTTGCTTTCATCGCTTCGTAGCAGGCAATAATTAATAATTGTTGTTGCATTTGCTGATTTTTTAATTAGGTGACAAATTTCAACATGTATAGTTTTGGAACAGAATCATTCAAAAAAACTTCAAAATGAAAAATCTGTTAACCACCTGTTTGTTGTTTGTCATGATAACAAATTTAAATGCGCAACAAAAAATAGCATTTGGTCCAAGTGCCGGTATGGGCGTTTCAATTCTGAATTATAAACGTGGACCATATACCGGATTGGGTTACAAGATTGGTGTATCCTCAAAAATAAAATTGAATCGCACTTTTTTTCTTTGTCCGGAAGTCTATTTATCCCGCAAAGGGTTTGCAAAATTTAACTTCAATTTTACTGAGCTTCACCCTGTACCGAATAATGATTATTCATTGGCTCTGCATTATGTAGATTTTTGTTTGCCGGTAAAAATTAAAGTCGTAAACACATTTTACATCCAGACCGGAGTACAAGCCGGGTATCTGATTAATGCTACTTATCCCGGATATTCAGATATCAACGATTACCTGCAAGATTGGGATTTTGGTTTTATCGGCGGATTTAACTGGGATATGGAAAACGGATTGGGATTTTCGATATTGGTAAATGCCGGTTTCTTTGATGTGAATACAGGAAAAATAGATGAGATTCAGGCCGAACCTTATTATTATAATGATTACTCCAATGTGGAATTCGGTAAAAATGTTTTATTGACCGGAGGAATTCATTATTTATTTGGTAAGACAAAAGGAAGAATAATTTTCTGAACTTGTGAATTAAATCAAATCGTAGTCCCTGCTGAGTTTCCTGCAATGAACCCGGTAGTCCATGCAGCTTGAAAATTAAATCCTCCAGTAACACCATCGATATCCAAAACTTCACCTGCGAAAAATAAACCTTGAACTTTTTTACTTTCCATGGTTTTCATATTGACTTCTTTCAGACTCACCCCACCGCAGGTAACAAACTCTTCTTTGAAAGTGGTTTTGCCACGCACCTGTAATTCAAGACAAGTTAAAAGTTGTACAAGTTTGTTAATGGATTTCTTCCCAGTTTCATTCCACTTTTGATTTTCACTTATTCCTGCCAGGTTACATAATCGTTCCCACAACCTGGAAGGTAATTTTTTGAAACCTTGTCCAAAAGCTTTTTTCATGGGATGTAATTGAATAAGTTCTTTCAGCTGCTCACGAATTTCTTCTTCTTTAAATTCAGGAAAAAAATTAATCATTGCCACAAACTCGTAATGCTTTTCTTCCAGTAAGCGGGCTGCCATGGCACTTAATTTCAAAACAGCAGGACCGCTTACTCCCCAATGAGTAAATAATAACGGCCCTTTTTGGAGAAAAGAACTTCCGGCAATTCTCAATTGTGCATCAGCAACAGAAAGACCCATTAGATCCTGAAATGGATTTACAGGAATATTGAAAGTAAACAACGAAGGCACTGGAGGAATTATGGAGTGCCCTAATTGTTCAAGCCATTCATAACTTTTCAAATTTGGATTTCCTCCGGTTGCAATTATCAGCTTATCAGCATTTATAAAGCCTCCTTCATTCAGAATAATTTTGAAGCCTGGATTTTCAATTTCGATCTTTGCTACAGGTACCTGGAATTTGATATCAACTCCCGATTTAATTGCTTCTTTGGTAAGGCAATCAATAATTGTTTGAGAAGAATCAGTTACAGGAAACATCCTGCCATCAGGTTCTGTTTTTAGAGCCACTCCCCTTTCTTCAAACCAGGTGATTGTCTGCACCGGGCCAAACCGGTTGAACGGGCCTAACAACTCCTTGCTTCCCCGGGGATAATTATGAATCAACAGTCCGGGATCGGTAAAGGAAGTGGTTACATTACAACGTCCTCCACCCGAAACCTTCACTTTTGCCAATACTTTGTTACTCTTCTCTAATAAAACAACCTGATTGCCCGTTTGAGCAGCATGAATTGCGGCAAAAAAGCCCGCTGCACCACCACCTATTACAACTATTTTCAACGATTCAGGGTTTTGTCTATGTGTCTACAAATTTAGAACAACCTGATTGATAAATAATTAATTTACCTAACTTAGTCCGAATTAAAACTCCTTTATGTCGAAACATCGCTACACCAAAATCACTTCACTGTTTTTCATTTGCTTTATCTGCCTCACAATGGTTTCCTGCAACAAGGACGATGATGGTTCTGATATTACTACTCCTGCTCCGATAACTGTTACGACTATCGGTGGACGGATTATGATGACCAGCCATCAACCTGCTGCATTTGTAAAAGTTAACTGCAACAATATTGCTACTACTACTGATTCAAGAGGCTTTTACCTTTTTAAAAATATTTCGGTTCCTGCAGGAAGGTGTGTGATTTCACTTGACAATGGATTCTTAAAATCTGTCAAGCCAAAATCAGGAGGTATAACATATTGCGATATGGTAATTCCTACCAACATAAACGAACATACTTTCAATGGCATTTCAGGTGGTTCTATCACTGATATTTCCGGAGTGACTATTAATTTTCAGGCAGCCAGCATTCAAAAAGCTAATGGAAATCCGTATAACGGTGTGGTTAAAGTTGCCATATTTTATCTTGACCCTTCAAAACCAGAAAACTCCGGCATCAATCCTATACACGATAACCAGGTGATCATTGATAACAACATCAAGTATGCTTATTCTCTCGGTTCTGTATATGTGGAGCTGACCGGATCAGCAGGAGAAAAATTAAATCTCATCCCTCAAAAACCAGCTGTATTATCTGTTCCAATTGCAACAACCAGGTTAACTGCTAATCCACAAATCATACAATTGGTGAGTGCCGATGCTGTTGCAGGTAATTGGAAACATGAAGGTGTTGCTACAAAAGCAGGAAACAAATATGTGGCCACCGTTACCCACTTCTCCTGGTGGAATACTGTTGCTCCTCTCGGAACAGCACTCATTACAGGACAAGTGAAAGATGTTGCAGGACACCCGATTGAAAATGCAACAGTAACTGATTATTATAATTACCAATCGTGCAGAACAAACCAGAACGGAGTTTATGAATTCTATGTCCCTGACGGATGGTACTATGAAATTGAATGTGATTCTTACCTCAACATGGGTGAAAGTGCCGGCCCATTCTTAACTCCGGTTCTCAATGCAAATCAGATTTACACACTCGCTGATATTATATTTCAAAATGCAACAATCATCAATGGAAACACTACCAATTGCAATAACAATCCACTTGTTGCATTTGTAACAATAGTAGATTCCACTGAATATTATAATTACAGTATTGCAGGAAATGATTTTTCATTGTTTGCCGGGGCTGATAAAAACGTTACCTTATTATCCACACAATTCAATCAGTATAACCAAACTGATGCAGTAGTTGGCGCTGCCGGATCCATATTCAGCACCGGAACTATGCAGGTGTGTACAACAGCACCTGCAGGTGGAAACATGAGCCTTACTTTTACAAGTCCAATCACCGGCACTCAAACCGGAACTTTGAATATGAATGAAGCATCAGTGTATACTGATTCCACAAATACATGGTCTTTTATTTCATTGACATCAATCGACTCACTTTATTTATTCGGGATCACAAACTATTTTATTGAATTATGGCTTCCTGTCGAAACAAGTTATGTAAACAGCATCATGCCATGGAGCCAGGTGTTCAATACCAATTTTATGGATATTCCTTTGGTGATGTATGGGGAAGCATATAATAACGCCTATCACTCATTTGAAGCAATTGGGAATGAAATCCCTTCAAATCCGGGAAGCACTCATATTACTTTTCTGGGCCCTGTAGGAACAACAATCACCGGTTCATTTGAAGGTCCGGTTGAAATATATGATTACAACACTTATGATATTCTTCTGTCAGGGAATTTAAGTGGGACATTCAGCGTAGTCCGCGGAATGTGATAGCCAACTTCCAGAAATTTTCAATAAAAAATAAAACCCGTCATTCGCATGACGGGTTTTATTTTTATTGAATCATGTTAAATTCTTGTCAGTTCCTCAATAGTAGTTTTGTGAGATGGGAAATCTCCAATCAATTTTTCCCGTTCCGCCATTTCAAAATCCCTGAAATCAAAACCCGGAGCCACAGTGCATCCAACTAAAGAAAAATCACCTCCCGAATACACCCGTGAGGCAAACCACGCACCTGCAGGAACTGTGTATTGAAAAACATTTCCTTTAGCGATATCGTTTCCTATCAAAGTTTTTTTTAGGTTTCCTGCAGTATCAATTTCAACAACTTCCAATGGATCGCCTGCATAAAAGTGCCAGGTCTCATCGGATTTTATCTTGTGAAAGGCAGAAAAATTTCCTTTTGCAATCATAAAATAAATTGCAGTGCAAATATTTCTTCCGGAAGGAAAATCGCCATCCCCGAAAGGGTGCGTTTCATTACTACGATACACTTCCCGATACCACCCACCTTCAGGATGCGGCTGCAATCCCAACTCATCCACATATTTCTCAAATTCAATTTTCATATCCTGAATCCGTATATCCGTAAAAATTTGTAATTCGTAGTCTTTATTGCAGAATGTTCTTGACCAAAAGGGATCATTTTCTAGGATGAAACTGCAAAATCGCCGAGCGTAAATATTCCCTGTCAAGGTGAGTATAAATTTCAGTAGTGGTAATGCTTTCATGCCCCAGCATTTCTTGCACTGCACGCAAATCGGCACCTCCTTCAATAAGGTGTGTTGCGAAGGAATGACGAAATGTATGCGGACTGATATTTTTTTTAATTCCCGCAATAACCACGAGACCTTTAATTATCATGAATACCATTTCACGGGACAACTTCGCTCCTCTCCTGTTCAGGAAAAGAAAATCTTCATTGCCCGCTTTTATTTCCAGGTGATTCCGGTAAGCACTTTCGTAAGTTGCAATTTGTTTTAAAGCCACACTTCCAACAGGCACAAGCCGTTCCTTATTTCCTTTGCCTGTTACGCGAAGCAAACCGATTTCAGGATGCAAGTTGGATTTTTTCAAACCTACCAGTTCTGAAACACGAAGCCCGCTACTGTATAATGTTTCAAGCATTGCCTTATTCCTTTCGCCTTCAGGTTTACTCAGGTCGATTGCAGCGATGATTAAATTGATTTCATCCACAGTAAGAAAGTCAGGAAGTTTCCTTCCAAGCTTAGGTCCCTCCAGCAATGTAGTTGGGTCATCATTCACCACATTCTCAAGAAGAAGGTATTTATAAAATGACTTGATTCCTGATAAAAGCCTGGCTTGCGAACGGGCACTCATACCAAGTTCGTTTATCCATTTCAAAAAACCCTGCAGATCGGTGAGTTTTATTTTTTCCGGGCCACCGCTAAAACTGACATGCTGTACATACTGAAAAAGTTTGTCAATGTCGTGTTCATACGCTTCCACTGAGTTGCCCGATAGCGAACGCTCCAGTTGCAGGTATGATCGAAATCCTTTTATGTAAGAGGGCCAGCTCATGGTTCAAAATTAGCGACTTTAACATCCATAATTTTATAAATTTGCTAAAATATAAACGGGAATACCATGCGCATCACAATCATCAACGGAGCAAACCTCAACCTTTTAGGAGTGCGCGAACCCGGAATTTACGGGAGTGAGAATTTCGATACTTACCTTGAAACACTCCGCAAATCCTATCCCGGTATTCAAATTGACTATTTTCAAAGCAATGTGGAAGGCGAACTGGTTAACCTCCTTCAAATGCATGGCTTCAACAGTGACGGCATCATTCTGAATGCCGGTGGATACACACACACTTCAGTTGCAATAGCGGATGCTGTTGCAGCAATAAAAGCACCTGTGGTAGAAGTTCACATTTCAAATATTATGGCCCGCGAAGACGAACGAAAAGTGTCGCTGCTTTCTAAATATTGCAAAGGAATGATTTCAGGCCTGGGACTTAAAGGATATGAACTGGCGCTGATATGGCTTTTACGAAATGATAGATGATAAATGATAAATAGGGATTGGGAGTAATGATTAACTTACGTTTTCTGATAAAATGTTATTTAGAATTATAAACTAATATTTTCTTGTTTACAATCTTAATTATTTATCATTTATCATCTCAACCAATTTTCAAAAGCAAACGAACGTTACAATCTACTTGTAAGGTTCATTAATTAAGCATAACAGGCATCACAAGCATCAATACATTTTCATCGTTTGCTGCATCAGCTTCTGATGGAGTAAGGATACCAGCCCTGTTAGGAAGCGACAATTCCATTTGAACCATGTCAGTTCCCATGTTGTTCAGCATATCGGAAAGAAAACGTGCATTGAATGCAATTTCCATATCCTGTCCGTTGTAATCACAGGAAAGACGCTCGTTAGCTTCGTTGTTAAAATCGATATCCTCAGCTGAAATAATCAACTCAGATCCTGCTAATTTTAACTTAACCTGATGAGTAGTTTTATTAGAGAAAATAGAAACCCTGCGAATTGAATTCAGGAAAGAATCGCGGGAGATATTTAATTTGTTCGGATTGTCGAGTGGAATTACGGCTTCGTAATTTGGATATCTTCCATCGATCAAACGACAAATCAAACTGTAATTGTCGAATGTAAAAAATGCGTTGGCTTCATTGTAATCTATTTTCACTTTAGACTTCATCCCCGTAAGGGCATTTTTCAAAAGACCCAAAGGTTTACGAGGTACAATGAATGAAGCTGATTTAGCTGACCTGATATCTGTGCGACGGTAACGAACCAGTCGGTGTGCATCGGTTGCAACAAAAGTTGTATTGTCCTTATTCATTTGAAAAAGCACACCCGACATTACAGGACGAAGCTCATCAGTACCAGTTGCAAAAATCGTTTTGTTGATTGCTTCCAACAATACTTCAGCTGGCATCTCAATTGAATTTGGCTGATCAATGGTTGGAATTTTTGGAAACTCAGCTCCATCATGACCTGCAAGTTTGAACTTTCCATTTTCAGAACTAATTTCCATCATGAACGATTTGTCGTTGATGGTGAATGTGAGTGGTTGCTCCGCAAAAGTCTTGAGTGTATCCAGCAAAATTTTTGCAGGCACAGCCACCAGGCCTTTTTCCTTTGAAGTCACTTCCATTGAAGTAGTCATTGTAGATTCCAGATCTGAAGCTGACACTTTCAAATTCCCGTTATCAATTTCAAATAGGAAATTTTCTAAAATCGGGAGTGGGCTGTTTGTATTTAATGCTCCGCTAACTGATTGAATGTGACGCAATAAAAGCGTGCTGGAAACGATAAACTTCATTATAAAATCTTTTTTCTGAGTTGATTACACTTTTTAATGGGAAATCCCTGATGGGGAGGACAAATATAATTGTAAATATCCGAATACCTGCTTGTTATTTTTGAGTGGGCCTGTTTATGAAATCTGCAGGTGAACGAAATAGCTTCTCAAACGAAAAGTATTGCACCACAACTAATTCCGAAACATTTTCAACTCTTGCTACCATTCTGTCGATATCGTAAGTAAATGGGATTCCGTCTTCTGTAGCTTTATGAACTGTAGTCTCAGTTTGAGGCCTTCTCCAGAAATCAGCATGTGTGATTTTACCTGATTGATCAGTAAGCACAATTGATCTGAAAGGAGTAGTTGCTTTCAATGAATCCAATTGACTGGCACTCAATGATTTCTCAACCATCTCATAATTAAGCATTCTAAACGATTCCAGGTAGTTAATCACCTTATCCTGACTAACACCCTCAAGTGGATTTTCTTTACCATCTAAAAGCGTGTATGATCCATCAGGTGCTTTTGAGATGGTAAATGATTTTTCAGGTTGCTGCCTGTCAGTCACAACAAGTGTTTTCAATTCACCATCATTCAACCTAAACACATTTTTCACTCTCCACTCGTCATTGTTCACAATAAAACGCGGAGTAAGATATCCATCGAAACCCGGAACGTGTGTAATAAACGGCACAGTTGAATTTTCGAGATACATAAATGTTCCCATCAGATCCTGGGTTGGACCGCCCACATAAAAAGTTTTTATCAATCCTTTTTCAGTATACAATTCAACTTTAACGCCGCTGGCAGCAATTCTTTTAATAACATTGTTATAACCGGCTTTTCCAACAGGGCTTCGCACTTCCAAATCGTGAACAGCAGTAAGCAATGATTGCACAGCATCGGGTCTTGCAAGTTCTTTTCCATTCAGGAACCAATCTCCATTGGGTTGTTTTTCAAGCAAAGTTTGCAATCCGCTTTTATCGGCAAGGAATATTTTAACCAACGCACCGGTATCTTTCACGGCAAAATCACGCAGTTCTTTGTTAATAGTTCCGTTATTATTTTTCAAAACCAGGAACACTGCAGCAACTGCTATAAGCAACACCAAAATAAGAAGCAATCTGTTTTTTTTCATAACTTTTCTGAGGTGAATACTTATTGTGCGTATTTTCTTTTCCGCCTGTAAAATTTAATTAAGCCAAACACCACTATTAACAGTACAGGACCGGCAGTATTTATGATTTTCCACTGAAGCAATGAATCTTCCACAAGGGTTTTATCGAGCAATCGTAATTTTAATTCTTTAGATCGCACAACCATCAGTCCGGAATCGTCGCAGAGATAATCAATGCAATTCAGGATAAAATTTTTGTTACCATAAACCTGTTGAGTGTATCTGTCCATACCCAGGGGAATGACACTTCCGGTTGATTTCCTGAATCCATTTTTAATCACATCACCATCACCCACCACTATCATTTTATTCACCACACTCCTGTCCTTGAATGCAATTGCACTGTCGTTTACAATCATTGCCGACACCCTGTTCTTGAAATTAGAATCAAAGTTACCTTCAAGCAGCAATGCAAATGTTTTATGCGGAGTGTTATACTGTTTGAGATCGGGTTCCTCACGCATGATACTCAAAGCAACTCTTGCAGGTGTTGCAAATACACGAGAATACTGAGAGCTGGTAAGAAGCGGAGTTTTTTTGACTGATGAAGAACCCACTGCATCGATAGAACTCACGAAATCAAATTTTACCGCATTGAGATTGTTTACGATCGGATGATTTGTTTCAGGAATAGCCAGCGGGAAATAATACCATGGCAATAAAGTTTGCTGAGGACGATTTCCTACATAACCGGTAACCACAGGAATAGGAGCTGCCTGAATATCGAGCACGATATCATAATTAATCCGGGCACCATAGCGGAACAGCATGTCGTCGAGTCCTATTTCATTAGCCACAGCTACTGTTTCATCACTCTTCTGGAGGCTATCCATAGTAACCTGAGTACCGTCAATCAGCCATAATGCCTTTCCACCTTTCATGATAAACTGATCGATGATAAATTTATCTTTCTCACTGAATGTGGAATCAGGACCTGCAACAATGATCGCACTGAATCCTTTGAGCTTTCCAATCTGCTCATCAATTCGAACTGTTTCAACTCTGTAAAAATTTGACAACTCTCTCGTTATATCTGCCAATTGCTCCGGTCGTGCTTCCCTGTGGCCTTCAATAAAAGCTATTTTCGGTGGTAAAATACTGGACAATTTACGAATGCAATTTCCAAATCCATATTCAAGTCCCTGGATTGAATTGTTCAGCATTTGTTCCGGAGATGCACCTATCTGATCCTGCAAAAGCATCAGTGGAAGATCCTGGCCGTGATACGATACTATAGCTCCGGGAAAAATTATTTGCTGTGATGTTTCTGATTTATTCTGAGCTTTCAGATTCGTTGGCTGAATACCCCGATCGACAAGCTGCTGATACAATTTATTTCTTTCATCCTGATCAGGATTTTCTGACGGATTGATGAATTCGTACTCTATGTTTCCATTTGAATATGCACGCAATTCATCGAGCATTTCCCTGGTAGAATTCTGAAGGCGTTTGAACGCCGGAGGGAAATCGCCATCAAGATACACTTTCACATAAACCGCGTCGTCAAGATTTTTAACGAGTTCGCGCGTGGCATTTGAAAGTGTGAAACGTTTTTCGGATGTAAGATCGAACCTGGTGAATACGAAAGAAGAAACTACATTTATCCCTACAAGTATAAGCAGCAGTAAAAAAAGACGGACGATATTCTGGCTTTTAAGTGACCTTTTGGAATTCACAGTATTAGTGGTGTCAGGTTTATTTACCATTTTCTTGATTCCAGAACAGTTCGCGTAAGCATAATGAAAAAACTCACCATGCTGACAAAATAAATCACATCACGCGTATCAATCACACCGCGACTCATCGAAGAATAATGGGCATTGATTCCCATCAGGTAAACCACGTTGGCTACACTTCCCGATCCAATAATTCCCGCGATTGAATCAAATCCTGCATACAGGAAGAAACTTAAGAATACCGCGATGATGAACGCCACCACCTGGTTGTCGGAAACTGACGATGCAAAAACACCGATGGCCACAAAACCCGCACCAAGCAACAGCAAACCTATGTAGGAACCCCACATGGAACCGGTATCAATATTCCCGGGAGGAGCTCCCAGCTGATGGACACTCAGATAATAAATCAGGGTTGGCAGCAATGAGAACAAGACCAATACCACTCCTGCAAAATATTTGGCAAGGACAACCTGGAGTTCAGTCAGCGGTCGAGTCAGCAACAATTCAATTGTTCCTGATTTTTTCTCTTCCGAAAACAAACGCATGGTTACTGCAGGCACAAGAAACATATAGACCCAGGGCGTGATGATGAACAGAGGATCGATATTGGCAAAACCGGAACCGGGAATATTAAACTGTGTATCCGGAAATACCCATACGAATAAACTTATAGTAAGCAAAAAAACAATAATCACAATGTACCCGATCAGGGAATTCAAAAAACTATTGACCTCTTTGGCAAGCAGTGATAACATCAGTGATTTTTATAATATGGCGCAAAAATACGAATCAGGGTCATTGGCAAATTTACTATTCAAACTATTTGTCAGTCGGGTTATCAACTTGTCTATCGAGTGACCAGGCCTCCGCTTTCGCGGCAAACAAGGGTTTCACCCGGGCCCATGTGGATTGGAACAGTTCCGAATTGCGATAATTTTCCAGGTCGGCTTCAGTGTTCCAGTGGCTGTATGTGAATACTATTCCACTTTTTGAAACATCAGTTAGCATTTCAGTATAGAGACATCCTGGAAATGACCTGATGGGTTCGCGCACCGTATCAAATATTTCAAGAAACTGCTCCACCTTTGAGGGAACCAGGGTTAATTTCACAATTCTTATGATCATTTGAATTCTACTCTGATAGTGTCGGCATATTTAATTCCCAGCAAAGAAGCGGCCTTTCCATGACTGATAGCGACCTCCAGAAATCCGGCTTCATTATAGAAAGCAAGTAAATTGCCTCTGCTCACATCATGATAATCCTGACTTATTTCGGTTATTGTATATTGCCTTGATCTTAATATAATTTCAAACCGTCGCCCCCTGCCTATCCTTTCAAAGAGTGCTTTTTCGATATTGGTTACTACATTTCCATAAGAATCAAAATAAATCGCAGATCCTCTTATAGTACTTTCTTCGGTAACAGCCTGCAGCATTGACTTCTCAACCCACTCACTCATCTTTTCACCCATGTCGGCTATTTTCCCACCTTTGGTAAGATAAGCCGCGGAGCTTGCAAGAATAACGGAGTTCGGCATTACCTTCTGACCTTTTGCGTCTAGAATAAAATAAGCCTCTTCAGGAAAGCCATCCATGACCAATGAAAAAAATCCATTATCGACACCAATGAAAAAATGCCCCTGGTGTTGTGCTGCTATCAATGGGGAAGGCGAATCAGTAGTCCCGGAAACAGCGCATACATGAACAGTACCTTTAGGGAAATGATGCCAGGCGTTTTTAAAGATAAAAGCTCCCGAAACCAGGTCATGTGCCATAATGCTGTGACTGATGTCTATGATAGCTGCGTCGGAACAGGCGGTCAGGATTTCACCCTTAATTGCCCCGACAAAATAATCAGTGGTTCCCCAGTCGGTTGTTAATGTAATAACAGGCATTTTTAAGGCGATCGCGTTGGAATTTTAGGAAGTGCCAAAAATAAGGATAAAAGTGTCACACCTTTTTACCTTGTATTTTATAATTTTAAACCCGGAAATTAACAATATTTACAAACGCTAATCATTTACCTAACTTTTATCCCAAAATTGAAAGAAATCACAATTCCCGTCGGCTTTAACCCTGTTGAATTTTATGGTGTCAACGACAGTAACCTGGACCTGCTCCGAAATAAATTCCCAACTCTTAAAATAGTATCACGAGGAGATGAACTAAAAGTGCTTGGTGATGAGAATCAGATCACTAAACTCCAGGAAGTGCTTGATGAAATGATCACACATTTTGAAAATGTAGGCCATCTCGATCTTGAATTCGTAAGAGAATTACTCGATGGTAAACAGGAACCTACAACGGACGAACAGAAGAAACAAGGCGAAGTACTTGTGTTCGGTCAGAATGGTATTATGGTCAGGGCCAGGACTCCCGGACAAAAAAAGCTGGTGGAAATGTGCAACACCAACGATATTGTTTTCGCTATCGGTCCGGCCGGAACAGGTAAGACCTACACTGCTGTCGCACTTGCAGTGAGGGCACTGAAAAACAAGGAAATACGAAGAATAATTCTGACGCGGCCTGCGGTGGAAGCCGGAGAAAATCTTGGTTTTCTTCCTGGTGATCTCAAGGAAAAAATTGATCCCTATCTCCGCCCTTTGTACGACGCACTCTTTGATATGATACCCGGCGAAAAGCTTCAAACCTTCTTATCGAATGGCACAATTGAAGTCGCACCACTGGCATTTATGCGAGGCAGAACCCTTGACAATGCTTACGTGATCCTCGACGAATCGCAGAATGCCACCCAAAGCCAGCTCAAAATGTTTTTGACCCGTATGGGACCTTCAGCAAAAATGATCCTCACCGGCGACATCACACAGGTGGATCTTCCAAAATCACAACCATCAGGATTGGTACAGGGAATGGCATTACTGAACGGAATCAAAGGAATCGGATTCGTAATGCTGGATGCAAGAGACGTAGTGAGGCACCGTCTTGTAAAAGATATTATTGAAGCATACAGCACAGGAGAAAAGAAAGAGGAAAGGAAATAAGCTATTCAGAATTGAATTTGCTTTTGTAGAATAGTATTTACAAATAAAAAGTAGTTTGATGGATTTGGGAATTCAATTTTCGCGAAAGCAAAAGGATTCCCAACTCCATTTTCATGAAGTCGATTTTTCTAAAAGTAGTTCTGCTCAGAGTTTCTTTACATTATGAGCTGAAACCCCTCTGTCACCGTCTTTTTCTTCAAAAGACACCTTATCATTTTCCTGAATGACCCGTTTGTCTGCCATGTTAGTAGCATGAACGAAGATCTCCTGTTCCGAATCATCATATTTGATGAAACCGAATCCTTTTTTCCGGTTAAAAAATTTAATTACTCCTGTTGGCATATCTGGTAGTGAATTGAATGAGACTTAAACAGTAATCAAATGTAACTGATTTTAATGAATTCTCAAAATCCCCGAAATGACAACATTTATATGTAGAAAATCCATTTCCTGACGAGCCTTAAAACGGGTATTATTAAAAATAATGTACATTAGCGCCGCCGTGAAGGTACCTTGAACCGGTATTTCTTCGAAACACACAAACATCCTCAATCCTAACCAATAACTTATTTAAAATTTATGGCTGAACTATCAAGTGCCGGTAAAGGGCATCCTAAAGGGCTTTACATATTATTTGTGACTGAAATGTGGGAACGCTTCAGTTACTATGGAATGCGGGCAATATTTGTATTGTTCCTTTCAAAAGCACTTCTGATGAGTGACAAAGATGCTTCAAATATTTATGGAAGCTTCACCGGGTTAGTTTACCTCACTCCTCTTCTTGGAGGATATATCAGCGACCGTTACTGGGGTAACCGCAAGAGTATTTTTATCGGAGGTATCATGATGGCCATTGGTCAGATAATGATGTTTTGCAGCGGAAATTTTGTTGGGACTGATTTAGCAAATCCTTTGATGATTTCAGGACTTGGTTTTCTGATTCTTGGAAATGGTTTCTTTAAACCGAATATCTCTACAATGGTAGGACAGTTATATCCTAAGAACGATGTTCGTGTGGATGGAGCCTTCACTATATTTTACATGGGAATCAATCTCGGTGCCTTCTTCTCCCCGCTGATTTGCGGAGGATTGGGTGACACCGGTGATATTCACTCTTTCAAATGGGGATTCCTGGCAGCAGGAATTGGTATGATTATCAGCGTAATAACCTTTGAGTTAACCAAGAATAAATACCTTGTCGGACCTGAAGGGCAGTCTATCGGAATGCCTCCAAGTCATTACCAGAAAGATGCTGTTGCACAAGCAGCTGACGCACCAAAGACATCCATGAATAAGATATGGATGATATTTGGTTTTGGTATCGTAATCGCATTCCTCTTTAACCAGATATTGGAACTTGATGCAATCGGTTCCATCATTTTCGCATCGGCACTGGCAATTCCTGCAATGATCATCACAGACAGTTCTCTCAGTAAAGATGAAAAGGAACGAATATGGGTAATTTTCATTCTTGCTTTTTTTGTGATCTTCTTCTGGAGTGCATTCGAACAGGCAGGTGCTTCACTTACTTTATTTGCCGACAAACAAACGAACCGTTTTATAGGATCATGGGAAATGCCTGCCTCCTGGTTCCAGTCTATCAATCCACTTGGAATCATTCTGCTTGCACCTTTATTCAGCAGCCTATGGGTTGGACTGGGTAAACGCAACATGGAACCTTCATCCCCTCTTAAAATGGCGATGGGTCTTGGTTTATTATGCCTTGGGTATATCGTAATTGCAATTGGAGTTAATGGTGTTGAAGGCGACGTTAAAATTTCAATGTGGTGGCTGATCACTCTATATTTCCTGCATACAATGGGAGAGCTTGCATTGTCACCAATCGGTTTGTCGATGGTTTCTAAACTGGCGCCTGCAAGATTTGCATCACTTCTTATGGGTACATGGTTCCTCGCGAATGCGGCTGCCAATAAATTGGCCGGAACTTTAAGTGCCCTCATCCCTCCTACTGTAACCGATGGTTCCGTAGCTATTGAATTCCCGAAATTGTTAGGATTTCAGATTACAAACCTGTACGAGTTCTTTATGATTTTCATTATCATGAGCGGAGCTGCCGCTGCAATTCTATTCCTGATGTACAGGAGATTATTGAAAATGATGCACGGTGTAAATTAATTCACCATCCCTTATTTAAAAGGCTGTCTGATCAGACAGCCTTTTTTTTAGTCCTTAAATTTTCTTAAGATTACATCCTGCAAAAAATAAACTACTTATGGAATCACCAGGAAAAAAAGTATTCAAACCTTATATTTCAGCAACAGATTCCGTAGCGGAATTCACTGTCAAATCGGTATTGCTGGGCGCCATGTTCGGGATTATTTTCGGAGCAGCCACAGTATACCTTGCTCTCAAAGCAGGTCTAACGGTGTCCGCATCTATTCCCATTGCGGTGCTTGCAATTTCGCTGGGGCGGAAGTTTTTTAAGACCACCATTCTTGAAAACAATATTATACAAACCACTGGTTCAGCAGGTGAATCCATTGCAGCGGGTGTGGTATTCACACTTCCTGGTTTTCTTTTTCTTTCAGTCAATGAAGATGGAGTCAGTTCAGGAGCTGTATTTTTTAATTACTGGACCATTTTTACACTGGCAGTATTCGGAGGAATCCTGGGAACACTCATGATGATTCCACTCCGCCGGTCACTCATCGTAAAAGAACACGAAACACTTCCATACCCCGAAGGAACTGCATGCGCTTCTGTTTTAATTGCAGGTGAAAAAGGTGGTGATTTTGCAAAAACAGCTTATTATGGACTTGGCTTCGCTTTCATATATGCCATGCTTCAAAAAGTTTTTCATGTGATTGCAGAAACACCTGCATGGGTAACTAAACAAACCAATAAATTTTTTCCTTCGGCAACTATCAATGGCGAAATCACTCCTGAATATTTAGGCGTAGGATATATTATCGGACCTAAAATAGCAGGTGTGCTTGTTGCAGGAGGTGTACTTGCATGGCTCGGATTGATTCCGTTGCTGGCCACACTTGTTCCCGGCGAAACCATTGCACTTCAACTTGTGAAACTGGGTTACCTGAAAGATGTACTCACACCCGGGGGTCCCGGAGGATGGGATCCGGAGAGTCATTCTTTTGCCAATACAGCAACTGCTGTGTACCGTGCGTATGTGCGACAAATTGGTGCAGGTGCTGTTGCCGCAGGAGGTTTTATGACATTGATAAAAACCATCCCAACAATTGTTTCCTCCTTCCGCGAAAGCGTGGGTTCCATGAAAGAGAAAAATGCAGGTGGTGTGGTGTCAAGAACTGAAAATGACTTGTCATTTAAAACAGTGATAATTGGAAGTATCGCACTTGTATTGCTGATGGCTTTGTTGCCACAAATTCCGGGTGACAGCATTCTCAACAAATTACTCATCGGAGTATTGGTAGTAATTTTCGGATTCTTTTTCGTGACTGTATCCAGCCGGATTGTAGGTATCATTGGATCATCGTCAAACCCTATTTCAGGAATGACCATTGCCACATTGATGGGAACAGCATTGATATTTATTGCAGTGGGCTGGACAGGAAAAGTTTTTGAACCAATGGCACTGGTTGTGGGAAGTATGATCTGTATTGCAGCAGCAAATGCGGGAGCAACTTCACAGGATTTGAAAACAGGTTACATTGTTGGAGCCACACCAAAGTATCAACAAATTTCATTGTTTGTAGGTGCAATAGTTTCTTCAGTTGTGATCGGACTTACTGTGCAAATACTGGATAACCCAACAGCTGAAATGACGGCACAGGGAATTACGCATGCAATAGGAAGTGATAAATTTCCGGCACCCCAGGGAACATTGATGGCTACTCTTATCAAAGGTTTATTATCCTTTAACCTCGATTGGCAGTTTGTTTTGGTAGGAGTATTTCTGGCACTCACCATGGAACTTTGCGGAGTAAAGGCACTATCGTTTGCAGTAGGTGCTTACCTCCCATTATCTACTACACTTCCAATTTTTGCAGGTGGAGTTGTGAAAGGAATTGTTGACTGGAAAACAAAAAGCAAGAATGAGACTGTAGAAGATGCAGAACTAGGAAAAGGAAGTTTGTTTGCCACAGGATTGGTTGCTGGTGGAGCACTTGCCGGAGTGATTGTAGCATTGCTTTCGGTGAATGATAATATTGCGGAATCCCTGGGTACTGTCAATCTTGAACATGGTATCACAGAGATGATGGGTTCAGATGGTTATCAGATTCTGGGAGCAGGATTTTTCTGCGCACTTGCACTCATTCTTTACCGGATTGCTACCAAAAAAGAATAATCAATTATTGTCTATTTCATGTTTTAGAGTTGAGTATAATTTACTGACCCGGAAACTCTAAAACATGAAATTTTCTGCCACTGCTTTTAGCATTCGTTTGTAATGCCGGCAGCACTATTTCCTATTTGCTGAATAACAATTCCGTATTTTTGTTGTTATCGATAGAATTGATTGAAAACAAAAAATGAATAGCAAGTTGAAGACTAACCTGTTTGTATCCTTGATCCTGGTGGCACTTATGCTTCCATTCAATGCATGTGATGGACAAATTACAGGAGATGGCGACAAAGGCACTCATGTTAATGACCCTGACGGAATACAATGGGTTTCTTTCGAAGAAGCCGTTAAACTTGCAGAAAAAAGTCCTAAGAAGATTTTTATTGATGTGTATACTACCTGGTGTGGCTGGTGCAAAAAAATGGATGCATCCACATTCAAAGATCCTGAAGTGATCAAATTCATCAATGCGAATTATTATCCTGTGAAATTGAATGCTGAAACAAAAGACACCATCCGTTTCAGGGATAAGGAATTCAAATTCATTCCTGAATACAAAGCCAACGAGTTGGCTATTTCTCTTCTGGGTGGCAAAATGGGATATCCCTCCTATGTGCTGCTCGACGAACAATTTGCCTTACTTACCCAACCTGTTCAAAGCTATCTTACGAAAGAAGACCTGTTGCCACTGATTACTTTTTATGGCAGCAATTTTTATAAGACGGAGACCTGGGAGGAGTATTCGAAGAAAAAGTAGTAGCCGGTTGCCAGTCGGCAGTCGGCAGTCGGCAGTCGGCAGTCGGCAGTTTAAAAAGTTGCGAAATAAAAAAAGGCTGCCTTCGGCAACCTTTTTTTTATTTCGAATAAATACTGGCGACTGCCAACTGCCGACTGGCAACTTTTTTCAACGGGTGAAAGACGGGGCTCGAACCCGCGACCTCCTGAACCACAATCAGGCGCTCTAACCAACTGAGCTACAATCACCATTT
>Ga0190274_10000442_pt1 | contig 25378 bp, 26 predicted proteins | sample Popmic531T_FD_133002 | JGI IMG/M metagenome (GOLD analysis project Ga0190274, IMG submission 133002) | Populus adjacent soil microbial communities from riparian zone of Yellowstone River, Montana, USA - 531 T | ecosystem: Environmental > Terrestrial > Soil > Riparian zone | place: USA: Montana... | reverse complement strand
TCTCGGGGGCGAAGCAGTCGCTGAAGTAGAGGGTGTTGGTCTCGCGCCCGCCCATCGTCTCGATCGGGACGATCTCCATCCCCTCGACCTCGCGCGGGACCCAGATCATCGTCAGCCCCTGGTGCTTGGACTCGCCCTTGCTGGTGCGGCAGACGACGAGCACGTGGTCGGAGATGTGGGCGTTGGAGATGAAGACCTTCTGGCCGTTGATGACGAAGCCGCCCTCGCTGCGCTCGGCCTTGGTGGTCATCGAGCCGACGTCGGAGCCGGCCTCGGGCTCGGTCATCGCGATCGCCTCGACCGAGCCGGCGGCGATGCCGCCGAGGATCTCCTGCTTCTGCTCCTCGCTGCCGAAGCGCTGGGTGGCGCCGGCGACGATCAGGGTGGTCGCGTAGCCGCCGATCGGGGCCAGCCCGCGCGAGGTCTCTTCCATGAACAGGCAGGCGTCGAGCATCGAGCCGCCGGAACCGCCGTACTGCTCGGGGATCGTGACCCCGAGCCAGCCCAGCTCCGCCATCTGCTTGTAAACGTCGAAGCTGTGGTGGTCGCGGTAGCCGTCGGTGAGCCGCTCACGCTGGTCCTGCGTGCCGCACTCGCGGTCGCAGAAGTCGCGGATGGCGTCGACGAAGTCGCTCTGCTCGTCCGATAAGGCGAAGTCCACGGGGGGAGCCTATATATCTGCGGCGGCGACTGGCCATTCAGCCAGGAAGCCCGGAACGAGACTCGAACTCGTGACCCCTTCCTTACCATGGAAGTGCTCTACCAACTGAGCTATCCGGGCGGGTCTGCAGACGATCTTAGGGAAGCTTGACCGGACTCGCAGAGCCGGAACCCGACGCGGCTTTCAGCCGTCGAGGCCGGGGATCGGGTCGACCGGCAGCTTGCCGTGCAGTGCCTCCAGCTCTTCGAGATCGTTGCGATCGCGGGGACGATCGGCGAGGCGCTTGAAGGCGACGATGCTGCGCAGGGCCGCGACCGGCGCCGACTCGCCGCCGATCTCGGCCTCGAAGGCGCGGGCGGCAACGGTCTCGTAGTCGAGTGGCGGCAGCCCGCCACGCATCAGGTCGACGATGCCGTGCCGGCTGTTCATCCGAAGATGGTGGGTTGCGGCGATGTCGGCGGGGGTCAGGACCTTGCCGTCGCGCAGGCGAGTCGCCTCGATCCGCACGAGAAAGCGGAGCACCGCCTCGTCGGCCTCGGGCCCATCGGGGACCAGAAGATCGGAGTCGTCGGTTGCTCGCAGGTAACCGTTGGCGATGACGCTGAAGCCGCCGATGACGACGTAGGGAAGGCGGACCGCGTTGGCGTCGGCGACGACGCCGTCTAGATCAGGACCAGAGAGCTCGTCTGGGGGCATGGCCAGCACGGATCGAAGCGGCCAGCAAGCTGACCGCCTGTTGGGAGAGCTTCTGGCCCTGCGCGATGCGCTGCGAAGGGGTCAACGACCTGGCGATCGCGCGGCGCTGCCCGTCCTCTTCGCGATTGATCCGCGCCCACTCCGCCTCGTTGCCGGGAGCGAGAAGCGGCTTGTCCTTCGACCTTGCCATCTGTCTGGATGGTACGCCCCTCTTCAGGGAAGCGTGACCGGAGTCGCCGGCGGGGCGCCGGTTTGCAGCAGCGTCGCGATGTAGATGACGACCGGGGTGGAGCCGCGATTGGCGGCTTCGTGGATGTCGGAGGGCCGCTCGACGATCCACTGGCCGGTCTTGATCGCAGCGGTCTGGCCGGCGGCGATCGTGCGGACCGTTTCCGGTTCCTGGTCGGACTCGCCGCGGCGGACGACCACCGAACCCCGCTTGACGGTGTAGGTGAGGGTCCCGGCCTGGATGCGGGCGACCTGCGTGCCCAGGTGGTGGTGGAGCGCCAGCTTCGCGCCCGGTTCGACCAGGACCCGGCTGAGGACCATGGTGCGGTTGGGAGCGCCCTGGACCTTGCCGGTCTGGGCGAGGGCACTGCGGACCGCGGTCGGCGCCGCCTTCGATTCCCCGAAGGCGCCCGGCAGGACCGCGCCGAGCGCGAAGGCGACGAGCAGCGCCAGGGCGATCGGGAGGCGGGATCGGAGCTTGCGGGGCATGGTGGCGGCCAGCCTAGGCCGGCCGCCGGATGACTCGTCCAGATGCCCCCAAGGCGCGCCGGAGCGCTCGGATCGGTACCGTCCTCGCAATGGTTTTCGACTTCAGGCACAAGAACAACGAAGGCAAGTGGAAATCCAGCGGGCACCGCAAGGGCGACACCCGCGACGCCGCTTTTGCCGCTCTGGAGGCCAAGGTCGGCCCCCTCCCCCCCGGCGACTACATGTCCCGACCCCGGGACGGCCGGACCAAGAACTGGGACCTCTTCACCCGTCCCTGAGCGCCTCGCCGATCGCGGCGATGGCCGCGGTCTCAGCCTCGCTGATCGGACTCCCGTCACCCTCGCTCTTGGCGCCGGCGACCCGCTTTGCGAGTGAGTCGACGAAGCGCCGGTAGTCGTCGACCTCCTGCGGAGTCGCCTTCTGCTCCAATAGCGCGATCGCTTCGCGGATCCGCTGCAGGCCGTGCTCTTTCAGCTCCTCCGGTGAGTGCGCCTTGGTGCGATCCATCTCCGGCTTGCTCGAGACGAGCTCGTCGAGCAGGGCCGAATCGCCATGCTCCTTGCGAGCCTCGGCATAGACCTTGGCCATCGCGAATACCTCGCGAAGGGTGCCGCCGCGCTGGGCCGAGGAGACGATCATGCCGGCGCTCGTCGGTCCCTCGCGGACCACGTCCCACTCCTCGGGGGTGAAGTCGGTGCTTCCCGTCATCGTTTCTCCTCTCGCGGGTTGACTGGACCGATCACGCTACTCGGCTTCCTCGAGGCCGAACTCCTGGGCCAGCAGCTCGTAGGAGCGGCGGCGGGCCTCGTGGTCGTGGGCGATCGTCACCACGATCACCTCCTCGGCGCCGTAGGCGGCGGCGGTCTCCTCGATGTCGGCGCGGACCTGGGCCGGCGTACCGGTTAGGCGGCGGCGCCCGGCGGCCTGGCCTTCGCGTTCCTCGGGGTGCAGCTCGAAGTAGCGTTGCGCCTTCTCCGGCGGCGGCACCGCGACGAGCCGGCCGCGGCGCAGCAGGTCGAAGGCCATGCGCCAGCTCGTCGCCAGCCGTTCGGCCTCCTCCTCGGTCTCGGCGACGAGCGCCCGCACCGCGACGGCCAGGCGGGGCTCGGCCAGGCGCCGGCCGGCAACGAAGCCGCGGCGGTAGGTCTCCGCGATCGGCGCCCCGCGGGGGTTGATGAAGTCGGCGAAGGCGTAGCGCAGGCCGAGCTCGCCGGCCCACAGCGCGCTCTGCTCCGAAGAGCCGAGCAGCCACGGCTCGGGCACCTCCGGCTCGCCCGGCAGGGTCTCGGCGAGGCGGGCGAGGTGGCCGGCGGGGAAGCTGCGCTCGAAATAGGCGAGCAGCTCGTCGAGCTGCTCGCGGAAGTCGTCCAGCAGCGCCTGCGAGCGGTCGCGCTGGAGCGCGTGGGTCGTCATCGGGTCGGTGCCGGCGGCGCGGCCGATCCCGAGGTCGATGCGGCTGGGGAAGAGTCCGGCGAGGACGCCGAAGCCCTCGGCCACCTTGAGCGGGCTGTAGTGGGGCAGCATGACGCCGCCGCTACCGACCCGGATGCGGCTGGTGAGCGTGGCGATCGGGCCGATCAGCACCTCCGGCGAGGGCCCGGCGACCAGCCCTCCCCCATGGTGCTCGGCAACCCAGTAGCGGTGGTAGCCGAGCCGCTCGGCGAGCTGGGCGAGGTCGAGCGAGTCGCGCAGCGCCTGCGCCGCGGTCGAGCCCTCGGCGACGGGGGTCTGGTCGAGGACGCTGAGGCGCAGGCCGGCGGGCACCCGATCAGCTGCCGCGGATCGCCTTGCCGGCGATGTTCTTCATCCGCGTGCGGTCGCGCTGGGGGAGGTTGTCGGGCCGGCCCTTCGACTTCTTCAGCAGCCGCCAGAACTCGCTCTGCTCCTTCTGGGTCAGGTTCTCGGCGACGCGCTCGCGGCCCTTGCCGCCGAGCCAGACGACGACCGTCCAGACCAGCTTCCAAGGGATCCGCTTCCAGACGGCGGGAGCGGCGCGGCGGGCGATCCAGAAGGGCATGCGGCGACTCTACCCGGGCACGGTCGGCGCTAAGCAGCGGCGACGGGGGGCGTAGGCTGGAGGGATGGGCAAGATCGACGGCTCCGCCAGCGCCGAGATAGAGGCACCGATCGCCGCGGTCTACGCGATCGCCGCCGACGTCGAGGGCTCGCCGCGCTGGCAGCCCGAGATCAAGCTCGCCGAGTGCGTCGAGCGCGACGGCGGCGACCAGGTGCTGGTGCGGATGGAGACCGACGCTAAGGTGCGGCGGCTGGGCTCGACGATCCGCTTCGACTACGAGCAGCCGACCCGGATCGGCTGGGCCCAGGAGGAGGGCGACCTGAAGTCGGTCGAGGGCAGCTGGGAGCTCGAGGACCTGGGCGGCGGGCGGACCCGCGCGACCTACCGGCTCGAGGTGGACCTCGGTCGGGTGCTGGGGATGGTCATCCGCGGACCGATAGTCGGCGTGCTGCGCGGGCAGCTGATCGACAGCATGCCGGAGAAGCTGAAGCGCTTCGCCGAGGCCGAGTCGGCCTAGCCGGCCCTCCCCCCTCCACTAAGACGCGAGCGCCTCGCAGAGGTGCAGGTTCACGGCGGGAAGCGCCCGGCGGACACGCTTGTCGAAGGACGCCACAGTCGCGCCGTGCGCGGCGGCCGTCGCCAGGGCAAAGCCGTCCGCGAGGCTGATTCCCAGTCCTCGGTTCTTCGCTGCCTGACGGGCCACGGCGGCGTCTGGAGGGACGATGCGGATCCGCAGCGAGGCGATGGCGTCGACTGCGGCTCGCAGAGCGCGCTCGTCCTCGGCCGGCCTGACCAGCGACTCGGCGTAGTTCACCGCCGAGAGGAGGAGATCTGTCTCCTCCTCCGCCAGCCGCCTGAACGCCTGGGCGGCCGCCCGATGATGGGCATCCCGGCGATCGAGCGCGGCGATGACCACGTCGGTGTCGAGCACGCAGACGCTCAAGGGCGCTCTTCGGAGCGCAGGCGATCGAGGTGCCCCGGCTCATACAAGCCATCGAAGATCCCAAGCGCGTTGCCGATATCGGGGTCGGCGCGATGGACGACGATCCGATCCGGGCCCTCAGGCTCGATGGTGACCTCGTCGCCCGGCTTCATGCCGGCGGCTCGAAGACTCTCGACCGGCAGCGTGATCTGGTGCTTAGAGGAGATTTTCGGCATTGCTTTACTTTAGCGTAAAGGAATTCTCCAGAGAGCCTTTCAGTCCCGGCTAGCGCCGGCGGACGCGGACGTGGAGCAGGGCCGGCGTGCGATCGACGTTGCCGCTGCGGTCGACGGCGGCGATGCGGATCGTGTGCGGGCCGAGCTTGAGGAAGTAGGCGCGCGGCGAGACGCAGGGGCGGAAGGGCTTGCGGTCGAGCTTGCAGCGGAAGCTGGAGCCGCGCTCGCTGGAGGCGAAGCGGAAGACGACCCGGCGCCGCTGCTTGCTCGTGGTCACGACGGCGGGCGGGCGGGAGAGCACCCGGGTCCGCGGCGGCTTGCGGTCGCGGACGACGCGGACCGGCGGTTTCGCGACCGGGGCCGGCGGCGGCACCGGGATCGGGAAGCCGGGCAGGATCTGGAAGCTGTTCGGGTCCGCTTCGACCACCGCCTCGCAGTTGACCGGAGTGGCGTCGTTGTACTGGGGGTGGCGGTCGACCAGGGCGCGGTCGATGTCGTCGCCGCAGTCGATCAGCGGATCGGAGTCGCCGGAGTTGGCGAGGATCGTGTCGGCGCCGGCGCCGGCGACGTAGTCGTCCGGGCCGAAGTGGCCGAGCAGCTGGTTGGGGCCGGCGTCGCCGTAGAAGACGTCGCGGAATTTCGATCCCTCCAGGTCCTCGATTTCCTGCAGCGAGTCGAGGGTGTCACCGGCGCACTCGGGGTTGCCGCCGGAGCCCGGTTTGCCGGCCTGGCCGGTGCCGAGATTGGCCCCCACTTCCCCTTCGAAGCGGGCCCAGGAGGCGTTGTCGCGGTCGGCACCGCCGAACAGGGACTGGCGGTCGCAGACCGAGACTGAGAGGAAGAGGTCGTTGCCGTCGCCGCCGAAGAGCTGGTCGGCGCCGTCGTTGTGGAGCAGGGCGTCGTCGCCGCCGAGGGCAGTGAGGACATCGTCGCCGCCATCGGGCCCGTCGACGAGCACGTCTTCGCTTTCGGAGCCACCGTTGAGCGCGTCGCCGCCGTTGCCGCCGATCAGGACGACCGACACCGAGCTCGGGAAGCCGCCGGCGTTGATGGTGTCGCCGCCGTCCATGCCGGCGATGAGGACCGAGTCGAGCGGCCGGCCCAGCTGGCAGGTCGCGACGGTCGCCGGAGGGCCGTTGAAGGTGCAGCCGGCCTCTTCGGAGGCGTCCTGGTCGAACGCGCCCCCCGAGAGGCTGAAGCTGACGGCGCTCGCCGAGTAGGTCGCAGTGACCGTGTCGTTGGTGCTGCCGCCGGCCAGGTAGAGCTGCGAGTAGGAGCCCGCGTCGGCCGGGGTCATCAGGCCGACGCTGACCTCGGCCGGGTCGCGCAGGGCGACGGTGCCGCCGTCGAGATAGTCGCCGTCGGCACCGCCGACGAGGCTGTCGCCGCCGCCTTTGCCGTCGATGACGTCGGCACCACCGCCGCCGTAGATCGTCTGCTGGCCGTCGGTGCCGACGATGTGGTCGGAGAAGGGGCTGCCGATCACAGTCTCGAAGCTCTGTCCTTCGACGACGTCGACGCCACCGCCGGCCGCGGCAATGCCGTTGTTGCCGTTTTCGCCACCAGCCCCGAGATCGAGGAAGACGCCGCGCTGGGCCGACGAGGGGAGCCGATTCACGTGGCCGCCTTCCTCGACCGCGTTGCCGCCGAAGCCGGGGGTGATGCCGGTCGCGTAGCTGAGGGTGTCGCTGCCGCCGCCGGTGTCGAAGATCCTGTCGACGGTGCCGTCGCCGTGGATGTAGTCGTCGCCCTGGTTGCCGTCGATCACGTCGGCTCCGAAGCCGCCGGCCAGGCGATCGTTGCCGGAACCGCCGCTGAGGAGGTCGTCCCCGATGCCGCCGAAGAGCTGGTCGTTGCCTTCGTTGCCCCGCAGGGTGTCGTTGCCGCGCTGGCCGTAGACGACGTCGTCGCCGGGGCCGCCTTCGAAGGTCTGGCTGCCGACCCCGAGGTAGGGGAAGGCGGCGGCGACCGGCGCCGCGACGATGGTGTCGTCGCCACCGCCGCCCTTGACGACTTCGACCGCGGCCGGGGCGACGATGAGGTCGGCGCAGGGGGTGCCGTAGGTGACCTCCCCCACCGTCTCCGGGCCAGCGGCGCAGCTCGGGGCGGGCGCGCTCGCAGGCGCCGCCCAGCCAGCACCCGGCAGGCAGAGAAGCAGGAAAAGGGCAGCCGCGAGGCCCCCTGGCAGGAGTCGCATCCTCTTCCAACTACCCGCGCGAGCGGGAATCGATTCGGTCATCGCGGTCGCTCGGCGCCGAGCAGCTCGAGGGTCCCCCACGCCGTGCGCAGCCGGTCGTGGCGGCGGACCGCGGCGAAGCCGGCGTCCTCGACGAACCGGGGCAGCCGGCCGGCGGCGTGGTCGCGGATGCCGTCGAAGCCGTCGAAGATCGCCAGGGTGAAAAGCCCGGCCCGCATCAGCGGGTCCTGCGGCTTGCCCCAGTCGGCAATGTGGAGGCTGCCGCCGGGACGGAGCACCCGCCGGGCCTCGGCCAGGGCGGCGCGCTTGCCGGCGGCGTCGAGGTGGTGGAGCAGCAGCGACATCGCCACCCGGTCGCAGCTCTCCGCGGCCAGCGGCAGCTCGCCCGCCCGGCCGCGCTTCCACTCGACCGCGGCGGCACCGCTCTTGGCTTCGGCCAGGGCCAGGACCTCCGGGTCGCCGTCGACCGCGACCACCGTGGCGGCCGGCGCGGCGGCGGCGAGCCCGATCGCCAGCGTCCCGGTGCCGGCGCCGACGTCGACGATGCGCGCCGCCGACGGCAGGCCGGCCAGGACCTGGGCGCTGAGCTTGCCGCGGAACAGCCGCTCGCGCATCGTCACCGCGACGATCGAGTCATAGAAGCGGGTGAGGCCGCGCAGGCCCGTCGCCGTGACGTATCTGTCGTCCCCCATCGGCGCATTAAACCCCCGCCCCCGGCCAGCCGCCGGCAGATGCTCGGTAGCCTGCTCGCCCATGCTCCCGGCCCGGTCCATTCGCACCCTCCTCTCCATCGCCGCCGCCGCGGCCGCGATCGCGCTTGCGGCGGCCGGCTGCGGCAGCTCCGAGGACGCCCCCAGCCGGCCGGCGCCGGCGGCGGCGGAGTTCCCCTCCGCCAAGGGCAAGACGATCGGACAGCTGCTCGAGGGCTCGGGGGCGAAGCGGACCGAGCTGGTGATCGCGCCGGCGGCGCAGGCCTTCGAACGGGGGGCGAACCGCTACCCGTTCGGCGTCTTCAGGGTCGACAGGACCCAGGTCAGCGACGCCGACGTGGCGCTCTACTTCGCCAAGGACGGCAAGGGGCCGGTGCAGGGGCCGCTGCCGGCGCGGGTGGCCTCGCTGGAAACCAAGCCGGCCTACCGCGCCCAGGGCAGCGAAGGTCCGGGCGAGGCGACGACCGCCTACGTCGTGCCGAAAGTCGAGTTCGACCGCGACGGCCCCTGGCTGGCGATCGCGATCCTCAAGGGGCCGCAGGGGCTGGAAGCTTCGCGGGTGCCGAGCCCGACGGTCGGGGGGCATTCCGGAGTGCCGAAGGTGGGAGAGAAGGCTCCCGTCATCCACACGCCGACCGCCGCCGACGTCGGCGGCGACCTCGCCAAGATCGACACCCGGATCCCACCCGACCAGATGCACGCGGTCGACTTCGCCGACGTCGTCGGCCGCAAGCCGGTCGTGCTCGTCTTCGCCACCCCGGCGCTCTGCCAGAGCCGCGTCTGCGGGCCGGTCGTCGACATCGCCCAGCAGGTCGCCGACGAGTACGGCGACCAGGCCGACTTCATCCACATGGAGGTCTACAACGACAACGATCCGAATAAGGGGATCCGCCCGCAGCTGGGCGCCTACGGCCTGCCGACCGAGCCCTGGACCTTCCTGATCGACCGCGACGGGATCGTCCGCGACCGCATCGAGGGCGCCTACGGCGTCTCCGAACTGGAGGCCGCGACGAAGAAGATCCTCCGCGGTAGATGACGCGGGGTTAGCTCGCCGCGAGAGCGGGGATGAGGCGGGCGTGGAGGATCTGATCGAGGAGGTGACGCGGGGGAATGTGACCGAGGTGAAGGTCGTGCTGGCCAGTGTGATTCTCGCCCTCGCCGTCTACCAACTGCTCCTCGCCGCGGTCGCCTATGGCTGGCTGCGGCTGCCCTTCCTCGAATCGGCGACCGCCTCCTGGACCCACCGGGCCAGCGGCGACGCGATCGTCGTCCTGACGATCCTGGTGGCGACGGCCTGCATCGCTGTCTACGGCTTCGAGGACGGCGGCGCCCACACGGTCTTCGGCTGCGTGCTGCTCGGCGCCATCGCGGTGAAGATCGTCGCCGTGCGGGCCGGCGGCCGCCTCGCCCGCCTCCTCCCCGTGCTCGGCGTCTCCGTCCTCGCCCTCTTCGGCCTCACCTGGCTCACCTCTGCCGGCGACTTCCTCGGGGTCGGCTGATGCGGCGCCCGCCCCAGGCGGTCCAGGTCCTCGGCTCCGTCCTCGCCGCCCTCCTCATCGTCGCGATCGCGATCGCCGTGGTCACCGCCCACTTCGGGCCCACCAGTACGGCCAAGCTGGAGGCGCGCGAGGACATCGTCAAGGAGCGGGTCGAGCGCCGCGAAGAGCTGGCCGAGGAACGGGAAGAGGCGCGCGAGGAGCGGCTCGACCGATCCGGCGGCAGCGGCGGCGGATCGGGTCCGGGCTAGCCGAGCCTGCGACAGAACGAGCAAGGGCCGCCCGAAGGCGGCCCTTGCGCTGGTGCATGGAACGAACGCGGAAACCGCGGCCGGGTGGGACAACGCCCGGCCTTCCTTTGCTCGCCGGTGCCCGGGGTGGATTCCGCCGGGCGCCCAAACCAGTGCGGCGCCTAGCGGCCCTGCACCTCCAGAGTCCCCTCAAGCATGTGACTCAAAATTAGGACCACCTCCTTTCTCTGGTCCGGGAATTGAAGCAAATGGCTCCGTCGGGCTCTACAGCGCATATCGTGCGGCCCTTCGACGGCCCGCCACCGACCGGAGACCTCCACCGTGGACGTTGTCCTCGCCCTGATCGCCGCACTGCTCTTCGCGCTGGGCACCGTGCTGCAGCAGCGGGCCGGTCTGGAAGCGCCCTCGGAGGGCGCCAGCTCGGGGTTGCTGCTGCGGATGGCCCGGCGGCCGGTCTGGCTGGCCGGGATCGCCGCCGACGGGCTCGGCTTCGCAGCCCAGGCGGCGGCGCTGGGGATCGGCCGGCTGGCGGTGGTGCAGCCGCTGCTGATCGCCAGCGTCGTCTTCGCGCTGCCGCTGGGGGCGAAGCTCAGCGGCCAGAGGATCCGCCGCGTCGACGCCGCTGCCGCCGCCCTCGTCGTCGCCGCCCTGGCCGCCTTCCTGCTGATCGCCGAACCCTCGGGCGGCAGCGACGACGCGCCGCTGAACGAGTGGTTGATCGCCGGCGCCGTCTGCGCGGCGATCTGCGTCCCGCTGGTCCTGCTCGGCCGTACCGGCTCGCCGCCGCGGCGGGCCGCCTCCCTCGGCATCGCCACCGGCATCCTCTTCGCGCTCTCGGCCGCCCTGACCAAGGTCGTCGTCGACCAGCTCGGCGAAGGCGTCTTCGAGATCTTCCTCAGCTGGCACATCTACGCGCTGGTCGTCGTCGGCTACGCCTCGATGACGCTGAACCAGATGGCGCTCAACACCGGCTCGCTGGCGCCTGCGGTCGCCACCAGCCTCTCCTTCGACCCGATCACCAGCGTCGTCCTCGGCGTCACTCTGCTCGACGAGTCGCTGCGCACGACCGCGATCGAGGGCGTCGGGCTGGCGGTCGCGCTCGCCGCGGCGCTGGCCGGGATGGCGATCCTGGCGCGCTCGCAGGCCCAGGCCGAGGCGCCGGGGTCGATGGGCCGATAAGTCGTCCAGGGCTCGACAAATCGGCCCATCGGCGGGCAGTTCCGGCCTCGTGAACGCCTAGGATCGCCCGGATGAGCACCGAGGAGGAGAGCGGCCAGGACGGCGCCGGCCGCACCGAGTTCCAGGAGCAGACCCGCGCCCACCGGCTGGCGAAGCTGGGGAAGCTGCGCGAGCGCGGGATCGAGCCCTACCCGGTCCGTTTCGACCGCGACGCCACCGCGGCCGCAGTCCGCGCCGAGTACCCCGACCTGGCCGCCGGCACGGAGACCGGCAAGGTCGTCCGCCTCGCCGGCCGGGTGCTGGCCGAGCGCCGCCACGGCCGCCTCGACTTCGCCGACCTGCAGGACGAGACCGGCCGGATCCAGCTGATGGCGAGCCGCGACGCGGTCGGCGGCGACGAGCTGCATGAGTTCTCCGACCTCGACCTCGGCGACTGGATCGGCGTCGAGGGCACGGTGATCGCCTCCAACCACGGTGAGCTGACCGTCAAGGTCGACCGCTTCGAGCTGCTCTCGAAGAGCCTGCGGGCGCTGCCCGACGTCCGCCACGGGGTGGCCGACGCCGAGACCCGCTACCGCCAGCGCTACCTCGACCTGACCCTCGACGAGTCCTCGCGGCGGGTCTTCAAGATCCGCTCGACGGTGATCGCGACGACCCGGCGGGTGCTGACCGAGAAGGGCTTCACCGAGGTCGAGACGCCGGTCCTGCTGGGCCAGGCCGGCGGCGCCGCCGCGAAGCCGTTCATCACCCACCACAACGCGCTGGACATCGACATGACCCTGCGGGTGGCGCTGGAGCTGCCGCTGAAGCGGCTGATCGTCGGCGGCATGAACCGCGTCTTCGAGATCGGTCGGGTCTTCCGCAACGAGGGCCTCGACACCCGCCACAACCCCGAGTTCACCCTGCTCGAGGCCTACCAGGCGTTCGGCGATTACCACGACATGATGGACCTGACCGAGGCGATCGTCGCCACGTCTTGCGAGGAGGCGATCGGGACCACGGTGGTGACGATCCAGGGCAAAGAGGTCGACCTGAAGCCGCCGTGGCGGCGGGTGACCATGGCCGACCTGATCAAGGAGAACGTCGGCGTCGAGATGCACCCGTCGATGCCGGTCGAGGAGGCCCGCAAGATCGCCGACGGCATCGGGGTCGAGTGGCTCGACGCCTGGGGCTCGGGGAAAATCATGAGCGAGGTCTACGACGAGAGCTCCGAGCATCTGCTGCTGGAGCCGACCTTCGTCATGGACCACCCCCGCGAGATCTCGCCGCTCGCCCGCGCCCATCGCGACGATCCCGAACTCACGGAGCGCTTCGAGCTCGTGGTCGCCGCCCGCGAGCTCGCCAACGCCTACAGCGAGCTCAACGACCCGGTCGACCAGGCCGAACGCTTCCAGTCGGAGGCCCGCCTCCAGGCCGGCGGCGACGACGAGGCCGAACCGGTCGACGACGACTACGTCAAGGCCCTCGAATACGGCCTTCCCCCCACTGGCGGCCTCGGCATCGGACTCGACCGCCTGGTGATGCTGATCTCCGGAGCCGAGGCGATCCGCGACGTGATCCTCTTTCCGACCCTGCGCCCCGAGGGCCGAGACGGATCGGATGGCTCTGCTGCTGTCGCCTCAGACGGGGCTCCTTCGGCGGCTGACTTCGGGGGCGCGGCCGGTGCACCCTCCTCTCTCGGTACCTCGTCGAAGGAGGGTGGGTCGCTGTCGCCAGAGGCGCCGCTCTCCTCCTCCGCAAAACGTTCGGAGGGTGCACCGGCCGCGCCCCCGACCAGGCGTCCGCGGTCACTGCGTACGCTGGCGTGGCTCAGTGTCTTGGTGGGGCTGCTGTCGTTACTGCCGACCGCGACGAGTATCCGTTTCTCGCTCGGGCACTTCAGCTTCATTGCTGGCGGGGGACGATCGGCAGGATTGATTGCGTCGGTCGCCGTCGGGCTTGGCTTGATCGCGGTCGCGCGAGGTCTGGCGCGGGGTAAGAGACGGGCCTGGGCGATCGCGACGGTGCTGTTCGCGGCAGCGGCTGTGGTCCACCTTGTCCACGGACCCGATCCGGTCACGGTCCTGCTCTCGGCGGCGATGCTGGTGGCGCTGATCTGGTTCCGGGACGACTTCCGGGCGCAGGGGGATCCAGGGTCGATCCAGCAGGCCCTCCTCTTCGTGCCCGCCTACCTGATTGGCGTCTTTCTCTTCACCTGGATCACGCTGTTCGCCGAGCGCGCGCACGTCTCCCCCGACCTCAGCTTCTGGGGGATCGTCGAAACCGCCTATAAGGGGATGATCGGGCTCGACGGGCCCTACAGCTACGGGCGCGAGGTCTTCGCCGACTTCTTCGAAATCTCGCTGATCGTGCTCGGGGTCGGCGGGCTGCTGACCTTCCTCTACCTGTTCCTGCGCACCTTCGTCCAGGCCGATCCGCCCAGCGCCGAGCGCCGAGAGCACGCCGAGGAGATCGTCCGCCGGTGGGGCGACGACACGCTCGACTACTTCGCCCTGCGCCGCGACAAGAACTACTTCTTCTCCGCCGACGGCAGGTCGCTGATCGCCTACCTCTACGTGCGCGGCACGGCGATGGTCGCCGCCGACCCGATCGGCCCCCCCGGCGAGGAGGGCCGCACGATCGACCAGTTCCTCGCCTTCTGCGCCGAGCGCGGCTGGCGGGTCGCCTTCTTCGCCGTGCGCGAGGCCGACGCCGAGCTCTACCGCGAGCGCGGCATGCACACGATCTACCTCGGCGACGAGGCGGTCCTCCACTGCGACGAGTTCTGCCTCGACGGCGCCGGGATGAAGGCGGTCCGGACCGCGGTCAAGCACGTCGGGAAGGGCCACTCCTTCGAGCTGATCGCCGAGACCGAGGCTGGCCCGGAGCTGATCGCCGAGCTGAACGAGATCAGCGAGGAGTGGCGCGAAGGGGCGCCGGAGCGCGGCTTCACGATGGAGCTGGGCGAGGACGTCGAGGGCAAACAGAGCGACTTCGTGCTCGCGATCGCGCGCGAGAAGCAGGGCGGCCGGGTCGCCGGCTTCCTCCGCTTCGTCCCCGTCTATGGCGAGGAACCCGGCTACTCGCTGGACCTGATGCGCCGCCGCCCCGACTCGGCCAACGGGATGACCGAGTACCTGATCGCCGAGGCGGCGCTGACCCTCGGCGCGCGCGGCTTCAAGCGCCTCTCGCTCAACTTCGCCGCCTGGGGGCGGCTGCTCGACAGCGCCGAGGACGCCGGGCTCTCCGCTCGCCTGCAGCGGCTGATGGCGAAGGGCCTCAACCCGTTCTTCCAGATCCAGAGCCTGCGTGACTTCAACCAGAAGTTCGACCCCGAGTGGGTCCCGCGCTCAGTCGTGATCGACGACGTCTCCGACCTGCCGCGGCTGGCGATGCTCTACGCCAGCGTCGAGGGCTTCCTCGAGGTACCGGTCCTGAGCCGGGTGCTGGAGCCGCCGATCCGCCAGCGGGTCGAAGCGACCGGGGACGTCGCCGCCGGCGCCTGAAGCGCGGCGGCTACTCGACCACGAAGCGGGTCGGCACGAAGGTCTGCGAGTCGGCCGGCGGCCGCACGTAGGCGCGCTGCTGGCGCGGCGGCAGCTCGATCTTCTCCTCGTGGATCGGCTGGTGGGGGATCTTTTCGAGCAGGTGGCTGATCAGGTTGAGGCGGGCGGTGCGCTTATCGTCGGCCTCGACCACGAACCAGGGCGAGTCCTTGGTGTCGGTGTAGGCGAACATCTCGTCCTTGGCCTCGGCGTAGTCGACCCAGCGGGCCCGCGCCTCGAGGTCCATCGGGCTCAGCTTCCACTGCTTGGTCGGGTCGTCGATGCGAGCCTGGAAGCGTCGCTCCTGCTCCTCGTCGGAGACCGAGAGCCAGTACTTGATCAGGATCAGCCCGGAGCGCATCAGCAGCTCCTCGAAGCGCGGAGCATCGCGCATGAAGTCTTCGTACTCCTGGTCGCTGCAGAAGCCCATCACCCGCTCGACGCCGGCGCGGTTGTACCAGCTGCGGTCGAACAGGACCATCTCCCCGGCCGCCGGCAGCTGGGCCACGTAGCGCTGGAAGTACCACTGGGCCTTCTCGCGCTCGGTCGGCTTCCCCAGCGCCACCGTGCGCACCACCCGGGGGTTGGTGCGCTCGCCGATCCGCTTGATCACGCCGCCCTTGCCGGCGGTGTCGCGCCCCTCGAATAGCACCGCCACGCGCAGGCCGGCGTGGAGGATCCATTCCTGCAGCTCGACCAGCTCGGTCTGCAGGCGCTTCAGCTCCTTCTCGTACTGCTTCTTGGAGAGGACTTTGGGAGAGTCGTCGCCGGCGGACATCGCCAGCAATCTTCTCAGCTGACCGCCGCCGGCTCCGAGCGCCGCCGCTCCTGACGGGCCATCAGCCGGACCGAGACCAGCAGCAGGACGTCGACGGCGAGACCGAAGACGGCGCCGAACTGGGACTCGACGAAGGTGAAGACGCGGGTGACGAAGATCGAGACCAGCAGCGCCCGGGTCAGCCAGAGGTAGGCCTCGAGCCGCTCGCCGCGCAGCAGGCGCTCGAGGCCGAGGACGACGAAGGCAGTCGAGACCGCGGTCGAGACCAGCGTCGCCCAGTTGAGGAAGTTGAGATGGGAGAACGAGTCCTCCTGGAAGCCGGCGCGGGCGGCGTCGCCGGCGAACCCGAAGGAGAGGACAAGGCCGGCGATGGTGACAAACGAGGCCAGCGCCCAGAAGGCGAAGACGCCGATCACGAGGCGGTGGAACCAGCCTCGCTCGGACCAGTGCTCGTAGCGGGCGGCGAGGGCGTCGGCAAAGCGCCGGTACCGGGGCGGATCCGGGTTGGGCGTAGTGTCGATGTTCCCGGCCAGGGCCACCAGCGGGTCGCGCAGCGGGTGCGTCGCCGGCACCGCGGCCAGCAGCGCCAGCGCCTGGTCGCGGTATTCGGCTTTGAAGGGCCCGTGGTTGGCCTCGCCGATCAGCTCGATCGCGTTCCGCACCCGCTCGTCCTCGGTCAGCCCGCGGTGGCGCTGATAGGCGCGCGAGCCGAGGTAGAGGCCGATGAAGATCAGGTAGATGATCCCCGCCGCCGGCTTGTAGAAGTAGTTGTTGTCGGCGGTGATGAACTTGCCGAGCTCGTCGATGAAGAAGCCGAAGCCGATGCCGCCGATCAGCGCCGCCGCCTGGCGCGGGCGGCGGCCGAGCAGGGTCAGCAGGATCGCCAGCGCGACGACCATGAACAGCCCGCCCCAGAGCAGGTGGGCGATGTGGAGGCCGTGGCCGCCGAGCTGCGGGTAGTGGGTCAGGTAGAGCTGGGTGCGGATGCAGAGCTCGGTGGCGATCGCGGCGACGAAGAAGGTGAGGTGGAGCGCCGCCAGGTTGTAGTTGCGGGGAGCCCGCTGCAGCAGGTGGACGCTCACGCCGAGGCGTCCTCGGGGGCCGGTTCGGGCCGGCTGACGATGCCCGCCGCGATCGCGTCCATCCGCTCCTTGCTGTGGGCGCGGGCGTAGAGGAAGTAGACGCAGAGCCCGAGCGCGGCCCAGACCCCGAGCCGGATCCAGGTGTCGCCCGGCAGGGTCGCCATCAGCGCCAGCGAGGAGACGATCGCGGTGCCGGCGACCAGCGGCAGCGCCGGCACCCGGAACGGGCGCGGCAGGTCGGGGTAGCGGCGGCGCAGGGTGAGGACGCCGGCGGAGACGATCATGAAGGCGAGCAGGGTCCCGATCGAGATCAGTTCGCCCAGCACCGAGAGCGGCACCAGCCCGGCGACGATGCCGCCGACGATGCCGCAGAGGACGATCGAGAACTGCGGGGTCTTGCGGCGGCCGTCGACCTTGCCGAAGCGCGGCGGCAGCATCCCGTCCTCGGACATCCGCATGAAGATCCGCGTCTGCCCGTAGAGGGTGACCAGCACGGTCGAGGCGAGGCCGACGACGGCGGCGACGTCGGTCAGCTTCAGCAGCCAGTCGAGGTCGCGGCCACCGGCCTGGAGGGCGACGGCGATCGGGTCGGCGACGCCGAGCTCGCGGTAGTTGACCATGCCGGTGAGGACGAAGCCGACGGCGATGTAGATGACGGTCGCGATGATGACCGTGCCGAGCAGGCCGATCGGCACGGTCCTGCGCGGATTGCGGGCCTCGGCGGCGGCGGTCGAGACCGCGTCGAAGCCGATGTAGGCGAAGAAGACGATGCCGGCGCCGCGGAAGACGCCGCTCCAGCCGAAGTCCCCGAATCCCCCCTCGGAGGTGGGCAGGAACGGCTCGAAGTTCGAGGAGGAGACGTAGAAGACGCCGACGCCGACGACCAGCGCCAGGATCGAGAGCTTGAGCAGGACCATCGAGTTGTTGGCGACCGCCGACTCGCGGGTGCCGAGCCAGAGCGCGCCCGAGGTGAGGAACATGATCGCCATCGCCGGCAGGTTGAGGATCCCCGGGTCGTCGCCGAAGGGGGCGGTGACGAGGGCATGCGGGAGGTGGACCCCGAAGGAGCCGAGCAGGCTGTCGAAGTAGCCCGACCAGCCGACCGCCACGGTGGAGGCGGCGAAGAGGTACTCGAGCAGCAGGTCCCAGCCGATGAACCAGCCGACGAAGGAGCCGAAGGCGGCGAAGGCGTAGGAGTAGGTGCTGCCGGCGGCCGGGATCATCGAGGCCAGCTCGGCGTAGCAGAGGGCGGTCAGCCCGGCGACGACGCCGGCGAGGACGAAGGAGATGAGGACGGCCGGCCCCGCGTAGTGAGCGGCGGCGTCGCCGGTGACGACGAAGATCCCGGCGCCGACGACGCTGGCGACGCCGAGCAGGGTGAGGCTGAAGGCACCGAGGGCGCTGGAATTGAGCCGGGTGCGGTCGTGTTCGGCCGTCGCCAGGATCGCGTCGAGGTTGCCGCGATCCTGGCCGGGGGCGCTCATGCGCGGCTGATCCTGCCACGGGGAGCGGCGCGATTAGGGTCCGCTCCGTGACCCGCTCCCGTCCGATCGTGCTCGCCGGCATCAGCGCGGCGCTGCTCTGCAACTACTGGGTGCTGGAAGGCCTGCTGGCCAGGCGCACCGACATCGACGACTCCTGGATCAGCGACCTCGGCGCCCGCAGCGAGGCCTTCGGCTGGCGCTTCGAGCTGCTGGCGATCGCCTCCGGCCTGGCGATCGCCGCCTTCGCCCTGCTCCTGCTGCCGCGCCTGGGACGCCTCTCGCCGACGGTCCGCTGCGGCCTCCTCGCCCTCTTCGCCACCGGCGTCCTGGCGGCGATCGGCGGCGCCCCGCTCAGCTGCGCCGAAGGCCTGGAAGCCTCCTGCTCGCTCGCCTACGACCCCTTCGACGTCATCCACGCGACCGCAAACGTCGCCGAAATCGTCGCTACCGCACTCGCCTTCGGCCTGGTCGGTCTCGGCCTGACCCAGATCGCCGGCCGGCACCCCAGCGGCCGCGCGACCCTGGCGATCGGCGGCATCTGGCTGCTGCTGACGGTGCTGACCGGCCTCAGCTACCTGAGCGCCGACCTCGACTCGATCAAGGGCGTCGTCCAGCGCGCCGACCAGCTGCTGCTCGGAGCCTGGCTGGTGCTGCTCGGGCTCTGGGCCGGGCGGGCACCGGCCCGCTGAGCTATTTGCTGACGGTGGCGCTGGCGCTGGTGTAAGCGGTGCCGGCCAGGACGGCGGCGGTGATCGTGTGCAGGGAGAAGCTGCCGGTGGCGGGGGCGGTGTAGGTGAACCGGGTCGCGGAGACGGCTGGGCCGGTGGCGGGGATCGCCAGTTCGGCACCGCCGCTGACGGTGCCGCCGGCGGTCGCCGTCACTTTCGCCGTGTGGCCGCTGCCGACCGCGGAGACGATGTTGCCGACGCTGTCGGTGACGGCGACGTTGGCGCTGACGGTGCCGCTGTTGCCGAGCCCGATGATCGGGCAGGTGAAGAGGCAGGGCGAGCCGATGCTGCCGGCGCTGACGGCGAGACTGGTCAGGCCCCACCTGGCGGCGGCGCCGACCGAGACGGTGAAGGCCACTGGCGCGGAGGAGATCGCCCCGTCGCTCGCGGTGACGCTGGCCGCCCCTGCCCTGTTCAGTTTCAGGACCCGCGTGGCGGTGGCGCCGTTGGTGAACGTCAACGCCGTCACCGAGCCGAAGTTGATCGCGCCGCCGGCCGTGTTGGTGACGGTCGCGGCGGCGCCGCTGGGGCTCGCTTCGGCTCCGGAGAAGACGATGTTCTTGGAGCCGGCATAGGAGGTGGCGGTGTTTTCGTAGGCGTCCCTGGCGGTGAGCGTGATGTTGTTGCTGGCAGCCGCGACCGGAGTCGTGGTCGCCGGGGCCAGGATCAGCTTGCTGGCGCTGCCGGCGGCGACCGTGAGCGCCACCGCGGTGTGGGTGATCGAGCCCTCGGTCGCCTTGATCGTGGTGGCGCCGCTCTTGTAGACGATCAGCTCGCCGTTTTTCCCCCCATCCGCGGCGGCGACCCCGGCGCTGAAGACGATCGGCGTGGCGGTGCCGATCGGCACGTCGTTGCCGGCCGAGTCGGAGACGGTCGCGGCTTTGCTGCTGGGGCTGGGGCTGGCGGCGGGGCCGGCGAAGACGAGGTTGTGGGAGCCGGTGTAGGCGGTGGCGGTGTTGCCGTAGGCGTCCTGGGCGGTGATCGTGAGGTCGTTGGGCGCACCGACCGCCGGCGCCGCCGTCTGCACCGCCAGGGCGTATTTGCTGGCGGCGCCGGGGGTGACGTTCAGCGCCAGCGGCGCGGGGGTCGTGATCGCGCCCTCGCTGGCGGCGATGCTCGCCGGTCCGGATTTGTAGATTTTCAGCACCCCGTTTTTGGTCGAGGAGACGCTGCTCACCCCGGAGGCGAAGGTGAGCGCGGTGCTGGCGCCAAAGGCGATCGGACTGCCGGAGCTGACGTTGTTGGAGACGGTGGGAGCGGTTCCGCTCGGGCTCGCGGAGGCGCCGGAGAAGACGAGGGCGTGGGAACCGGTGTAGCTGGTGACGGTGCTCTCGTTTTCGTCCTTGGCGGCGATCGTCAGGTTGTCGGCGGCGGCGACGGCGGGGGTCGTCGTCGCGGCGGCGATCGTGAAGTGGGTGGCGGCGCCAATCGCGATCGTGGCCGAGGAGGTCGAGCTGGTGGCGCTCCAGGAGCGCCAGACGGCAGTCACCGTGTAGGTGTGTTTGCCGACCTCGACCTCGCTGTCTTTGCAGCTGACGGCCGCGGCGGGCACTGCCGGCGCGGCGCAGGTGCCGCCGGGGTCGCCGCCGTCGCGGGTGACGTAGTACTTGACCGTCTCGGACCCGGGGGGACTGACCTCGCTCCAGGCAAGGGAGACCGTCCCCCCCACGGCGGGGGTGGCGGCGGTGATCGCCGGCGCCGTCAGTTTGGAGACAGCCGCCGAGGCGGTGCCCAGGCCGTTGGCCGTGAAATAGGCGAAGGCGCTGCCAGCGATCGCCGTCACCAAGGTGGCGGCCAGGAAGGCCCCGGAGAGGCGGGACGGGAGCAGCCGCTTCAACCGCGCGCCTCCCCCGCGAAGGCCAGCGGGAACCGCGCCCCCTGGCAGGCGTCCTGGTTGACCGGGAGGTTGCGCAGGGCGATCGCCGGCGCCGCGACGGCGCCCGCCGGCAGCCGCACCGAGCCTGCGGCGGGGATCCTCACCGGGCTTCTCCGCGACACGGGCGCCTGGATCAGCTCCAGGTTCTCACCGCTGGGACAGGCCGCGGGATCGGCGCTGACCGACATCCGCAAGGCGGTGACGACGATCGGCGCGGAGTTGGGATTGCTGAGGACGAGCGGGACCGAGACCGGGGCCGAGCCGGGATAGAGCTGGCTCAGGCTCGACAGCTCGGGCGTGATCGAGAAGCTCTTGGGCTCGACCTGGACCCAGGCGAACCGGGCCGGCAGGCTGCGCCCGCCGCCCGCGGCTTCGGCCCGGACGAGGAAGCGGTGGGGGCCGACCGCGAGGCCGCGATAGGCGACCCAGGAGCCGCACCGCTTCCAGTCGCCGGCGTCGAGCTTGCACTGGAAGCTCGCCTCAGTCCGGGGGACGACATAGCGGAAGCCGACCCGGGTGGAGAGCGTGCTCCGGGCCGGGCGGCTGACGAGGCGCGGTCGCGGCGGTCGCGGGACGCCGCGGCGCGGCGGCGCGGCGAGTGCGCGGTCCCCGGCCGTTCGCGGCCGCTGGGGAGCGCGGTCGCCCGGCGGCGAGCTCGCCGCGTAGGCGACCGCGGCCAGGCACCCGGTGGCGCTCACCAGCACCACCAGGGCCTTGCCCGCAAGGGACCTTCTGCTCTGGTTCGGAGAATCGAACATGCCTCGTCGCTCAGGCCGGGCGCGGGGACCTTCATCTCCCACCTGGCCGTCGCGATCCGCTCGACTAGTTGCTGGTCAGGTTCAGCGTCAGCGTCGCGCCCTGGCAGGCGTCCTGGCTGATCCCGGTGTCGTTCATCGCCAGCGTCCCGGTCGGGGTCACGGTCTGACCGTTGCCCGGGCCGAAGACTTTGTTGACGACGACGGGCGCCATCGCGAAGTCGGGGTTGGCGCCGCCGATCACTTTGCTGCAGGTCGAGTGCCCGGCGTCGACGGAGATGCTGGTCAGCGTGATCGTGCCAACCCGCTGGGCGCCCGAGGACGGGTTGTCGATGGTGAAGGAGACCGGCGAGGAGCCACCCGGGTAGAGGGTCGAGGAAACGGTGCCTTTGATGGTGACGGCAGAGCTGCTGCCGACGGTCGCGGTGGCGGTGCCGCTACCGCTGGAGGTGAAATAGGCGTAGGCGCCGGCGGCCAATGCCAGCGCGCCGATAGCCGTTAGCGCGAGCGCTCGCTTCCTGGTGATCCAGAGCATGTAAAGACCCTTCTGCTTGACATTTGGATGGAGCGATCGCTCCTCCCGTGCCCCGCTCCATCGGCACCTCTTGAGGAAACCTTGACCTTCGGCTTTGAACAGACTTTTCGGCTCTATCAAGCGGGTTAGAGCGGGTTGGCCATGGTGTCCAATGGGCAATAATCAGATGCTCCTCAGAGGCAATGCCATCCCGAGGCATCGCCATTGCATCCAGGGGCATCCCCCCTAGAATCTCCCGACCTTGCACCGCGCCCGCCTCCCGCTCGCCGTCCTGCTCGCTCTGGCGTGGACCCTTTCTCTCAGCATGGCGCCGGCACAGGCGGCAGCGGACATCGGCGACGCGGCGGCAAGCGGAGCACGCTGCACGCTTTCCGGCACCCCCCGCGCCGACCGCCTGAAGGGGACGCCGCAGCGTGACGTGATCTGCGGCCGCGGCGGCGCCGACACGATCAGGGGGCTCGCCGGCAACGACCGCCTCGTCGGCGGGCCGGGCAACGACGTGCTGCTGGGCGGCGCGGGTAACGACGCGCTGCTGGGCGGTCCCGGCGCCGACAGGCTGATCGGCGGACGCGGAGCGGACCGGCTTCTCGGCGGACCTGGAAGGAACTCGTGCCCGGACTCCTCGGCGGCCGACTTCGAGCGCTGCACGCAATCGCGATGGCGGCCCTGGGGCCTTCCCGTGCCGCCGCCCCCGCCACCGCCACCGATCTGCGGTGTTGCCACCCGACCGCCGGACGAATGCGCCCCCCGTTTCTACGGAGTGAGCGTCTCGCCCAGGAGCAGCGACGTCAACTTCGGGCCGGTCGAGGTCAAAGTCGCCATCGAAGTCGACGACGAAAGTCCGATCGCATCCGCTCAGGCCCGGCTCCGCGGTCCCGCCGGCTTCGTGCGCACCGTCTCGCTTGTTGCCAAGAACCGGCTCGAATACGAGTTCGTCGGCTCGACCATCCTGGCCCAGGCGGCCGGGCTGGGGACCTACTGGGTCGACCAGGTGAGCCTTGCGGATTCCGTGGGCAACTCGGTCCTGCTCGACGAAGCCGCCCTGAGCTCCGGCGGCGCCTACGGGCACGAAATCGAGCTCTACGACGGCCCCGACACCGAGGGTCCGGCGATCGAGAACCTGACGATCTCGCCCGCCAGCGTCGACACGAGCGGCGGCCCCGCGACGGTGACGATGACCGTCCACGCGACCGACTCGCTCTCCGGCGTCGAAAGCATCGGCGGCGGCTTCGCGATGCCGAACACGCCCGGCAACTACACCTACGGCTTCGCGATGCGGCGCGTGCAGGGCAAAGCGCCGGACGGCGAATGGAAGATCCAGATCCAGCTGCCGAGGCATGCCGCCCCGGGCGAATGGCGACTCGACGATCTCCACCTCTGGGACAACGCCGGCAACGCAACCCACTACTACGGGCCCGCGGAACTGGCATCGCTGCCCTTTTCCAAGAGCTTCACGCAGACCGGCCCGGGCGACACGGCGCCGCCCCAGATCCTCGGCTTCTCGAGCGAAGAAACCACCCACGCGGGCCAGCACGCCGTCTTCTTCGACGTCCACGTCGCCGACGACCTGGCCGGCATCGAAGTCGGCAACTGCCTCTGGCTCGAGGCCCGCTCCCTGGCCCAGCCGACCTACGAGTTCGCCGTCACCTCGCCGATCCAAACCTCCGGTACCGCGCTCGACGGCGTGCTGCGGGTGGGCACCCTCTTCCCCGACGGCGCGCCGACCGGGACCTACGCGATCGAGAGCATCGAAGCCTGCGACCTGACCTGGAACAAAGCCGAGCTCAGCGGCGCCGCGCTCGAAGCCAAAGGCTGGGACCTCAGCTTCGAGAACCCCGGTTAACCCAAGCCGGGCACGACATCGGCGAGTGCGCCAGACAGGATTCGAACCTGTGACCTTCGGTTTCGTAGACCGACGCTCTATCCAACTGAGCTACTGGCGCGAGATTGGGGCCGGGCGGCCCCGCGGTGGGCGATTCTAGGGGTTCGGCGGGGTTGCTAGGCGGCGGCCGGCTTGTTGAGGCGGACGTGCCAGCGGACCGTGGCGCTGGCCACCTGGGTGCCGTCGGCGTCGGTGAGCACCACCTCGCAGGGGAACTCGACCTTGCCGGCGCTGTCGAGGGTGGCAAGCGCCTCGTCCTTGGGCATGGCGAGCTTGGCGGCGGCCTCGATCGGGCCCTTGGCGATCTTTTCGTAGGCGATGTCGGCGCTGCGAGCAAGCGGCGTCACGTCGCCCATGCGCTCGGCGAAGGCGCCGACGAAGGCCGCCCCGGAGGCCGTCTCGGCGACGGTGAAGAGGGCGCCGGCGTGCTGGGAGCCGACGTGGTTGGTCAGCTCCTGGCGCTCGGGCAGGAGCGCCACCGACTCGCCCTCGGCGAGGCTGGTGACCTCGATGCCGAGGTGGCCGGCGAAGGGAATCGCCATCGTCATGCCTTTTGCGATCGCGTCGAAGTCGGTCATCGGCGCAACCCTAGCGTCAGCCGTCGGAAGGTTGTCGACTTGACCCCACCATGGTGGGGTCAAGTCCTCAACGAAAGCTCAGCGGCCCTCGAATTTGGCGTGGCCGGGGCCACCGTGCTCGAGGAAGGTCTTGACCGCGTTCTGCAGATCCTCGCTGGCGAACAGCTGCGCGGCTTCCGTGCGGACCGCATCGTCGGCCGCCGGCATGCCGCCTTCGCGGAAGCGGCGAAGGATGTGCTTGGTCATCGCGTGGGCCTTGGTCGGGCCGGTGGCGAGCTCGGCGGCCAGGGCGCGCGAGCGCTCGTCGAACTCGTCCGCCGCGAAGATCGTGTTGACGACGCCCCAGCGCTCCATCTCCTCGGCCCCGAAGATCTTCCCGCTCATCACGAACTGGCGGGCGCGGCCGCTGCCGGCGCGCTCGGCCAGGCGTTGGGTGCCGCCCATCGAGGGCGTCAGCCCGACCACCTTCTCGACCAGGCCGAACTTCGCCTCAGGACTGGCGACCAGCAGGTCGCAGGCGAGGGCGATCTCGAAGGCGGCGGTCAGGGTCAGGGCGTGGGCGGCGAAGACGATGGGTGCCGGCAGCCGCTCGAGCTGGTCGATCGTCCCCAGCAGGTCGTCCCAGAGCCTGTCGCCCTGCTCCGGCGTCAGCCCCTCGAAGACGTGGACGTCGACGCCGCCGGAGACGGCGCGGCCCTCGGCTCGGATCAGCAGCGCCCGCGGCGGTGCCGCAGCCAGGTCCGCGACCGCCGCCTGGAAGTCGTCGATCATCCGCTGGTCGAAGAGGTTGAGCGGCGGGCTGTCGAAGCTCAGCACCGCCAGGCCGCTCTCCTCGCGCTGCAGTCGCGCCGCCGGGCTCATTGCCCCGGCACCCTATGGACCTCGAACAGGTTGGTGCCGAGTTCCTGGCCGTCGAGGCCGGCCGTGATCGCGACCAGCTCGCCGGGCGCGGCGATCCCGTGGCGGGCGGCGAGCCCGGCGCAGTGGCCGAGCAGGCCGCGCAGCTCGGTCCCGAAGTCGCTCTGCACCGCGGTCACCCCGAACAGCAGGTTGAGTCGCCGCACGGTCTCGATG
>Ga0190274_10000441_pt1 | contig 25380 bp, 18 predicted proteins | sample Popmic531T_FD_133002 | JGI IMG/M metagenome (GOLD analysis project Ga0190274, IMG submission 133002) | Populus adjacent soil microbial communities from riparian zone of Yellowstone River, Montana, USA - 531 T | ecosystem: Environmental > Terrestrial > Soil > Riparian zone | place: USA: Montana... | reverse complement strand
GATCAGCCAAACAATAAAGAAGACTTATAAATGTACACTGTTATTACCATTTTAATTATCATCGTTTGCGTGCTCCTGGCACTTGTAGTAATGGTTCAGAACGCAAAAGGTGGTGGACTTGCTTCAGGCTTTGCCAGCTCAGGACAAATCATGGGCGTGCAAAAGACAACTGATTTTATCGAAAAGCTGACCTGGGGACTGGCACTTTCATTGGTGGTTTTATGCCTGGCAGCAAGTTTTGCACTTCCAAATAAAGAAGAGAGAAAGATTGGCTCTTCCATGCAGGATCAAATTGACAATGCGGGAACAGCACCAGCTCAAAAAGCGCCGGCGAAAACTCCGACTGCAATGCCTCCTGCTCAGCAACCGGCGAATCCTGACGGAAAATAAAAATATAAAATGTCAGCATGTCACGGTAAAGTGTGACATGTTTAATTTCTGACTACCATTTTTGTCAGGAATAAATGTTCCAACGGGGATGGCATCATTCTCGACAAAGGCCTGGCACTGGTTTATTCAAGGCACACCATATTTTTCACAAAAGCATTTTCAACAACAATCAATAAATTGTCTAACTCAATATCAATCTAAAAAAATGGCAAAAATTAGTTTAAAACCCCTTGCAGACCGCGTCATCATTGAAGCAGCACCTGCAGAAGAAAAGACAGCCAGCGGAATTATCATTCCCGATACGGCAAAAGAAAAACCCCAGAAAGGCAAAGTGATCGCAATCGGCACAGGAAAAAAAGACGAGCCGATGACGGTAAAGGTTGGCGATACCGTATTGTACGGTAAGTATGCCGGCACTGAAATCCAGGTAGATGGCAAAGAGTATCTCATCATGCGTGAGAACGACATCTTCGCAGTAATATAAGTACAGAATACTGATCAATACAGATTTACAAATTATGATCTGTACATCGGTACCAATCTGTATTCAGTACTAAATCAGAATCAGTTAACAACAATAAAAAAAATTAAATTATGGCTAAGGATATAACATTTAACCTTGAAGCGCGCGACGCTCTCAAGAAAGGCGTTGATGCATTGGCAAACGCTGTAAAAGTTACGCTGGGACCAAAAGGCCGCAACGTGATCATCGATAAGAAATTCGGTTCACCGGTAATTACCAAGGATGGTGTTACTGTGGCGAAAGAAATCGAGCTGAAGAACCCGATCGAAAACATGGGTGCCCAGATGGCAAAGGAAGTTGCAAGCAAAACTGCTGACGTTGCCGGTGACGGAACTACTACAGCAACTGTTCTTGCTCAGGCAATCGTTACTGCGGGCTTGAAGAATGTAGCTGCAGGTGCCAACCCGATGGATTTGAAGCGTGGAATCGACAAAGCAGTAGTTGCTGTTGTTGCTTCACTTCAGAAACAAAGCAAAAAGGTAGGCGACGACAATAAAAAGATCGAACAGATCGCTTCAGTTTCTGCCAACAACGATCCTGAAATCGGAAAGCTGATTGCACAGGCAATGGAGAAAGTAAAGAAAGAAGGCGTGATCACCGTTGAAGAAGCAAAGGGTACTGACACTACTGTAGAAGTAGTAGAAGGTATGCAATTCGACCGCGGTTACATCTCTCCGTACTTCGTTACCAATGCCGACAAGATGGAAACTGTAATGGAGAATCCGCACATCCTGATCTACGACAAGAAAATCAGCAGCATGAAGGAATTGCTTCCGTTGCTTGAGAAACAAGTACAGACAGGAAGTCCGCTGCTTATCATCGCAGAAGAAATCGACGGCGAAGCACTTGCTACACTGGTTGTAAATAAAATCCGCGGCTCATTGAAAGTGGCAGCTGTAAAAGCTCCGGGCTTCGGCGACCGCAGGAAAGAAATGCTCCAGGACATTGCAACGCTTACAGGTGGAACAATGATCAGCGAAGAGCGTGGTTTCAAACTCGAGAATGCTGACCTTTCTTACCTCGGTAAGGCTGAAAAGGTGACGATCGATAAGGACAACACGACTATCGTCGGCGGTTCAGGAAAGAAATCTGAAATCGTTGCACGCGTGAACCAGATCAAGACACAGATTGAAAATACAACTTCAGATTACGACCGCGAGAAATTGCAGGAGCGTCTTGCAAAGCTTGCAGGCGGAGTTGCAGTTCTTTATGTAGGTGCTGCTACAGAAGTTGAAATGAAAGAAAAGAAAGACCGTGTTGACGATGCATTACACGCTACACGTGCTGCCGTTGAAGAAGGTATTGTACCGGGCGGTGGTGTTGCTTATATCCGTGCAATCAATGTACTGGAAAAGATGACCGGTTCAAACGATGATGAAACAACGGGTATTGCAATCATCAAGCGTGCGCTCGAAGAACCGCTTCGCCAGATCGTTGAGAACGCAGGCATCGAAGGTTCCATCGTTGTTCAGAAAGTGCGTGAAGGAAAAGACGACTTCGGTTACAATGCACGTACCGACAAATACGAAGGTCTCTACGCTGCAGGAGTTATTGATCCTACCAAGGTAACGCGTGTTGCTCTTGAGAACGCTGCTTCAATCGCAGGCATGCTGCTCACTACTGAGTGTGTACTTGCTGAAGTGAAGGAAGAAAAAGCAAGCTCAGGTATGCCGGGCGGAATGCCGGGTGGTATGGGTGGAATGGATTATTAAGCCCAAGTCAAAAGACATAAGTCAAAAGTCAAAAGACCCTGTTCGCTTAAGGTGGACGGGGTTTTTTTTGTGAAACTTTTTAAATATGTCGCATAAACCAGTCAGCCCCCTCGCAGAAATCTCGAATGATGAATGATTTATTCGATTTAAGCTAACTTTACGTCAATGATAAACTGATATCCGTAAAAGTATTTATAGCAAGGCAGTTAAAAAATTTAATGAAAAATACCTTCACAGCATTTCTGACTGCTTGTTTTTTTCTATTGCTTCCATCAAAAAAAATTTCATCGCAGGTTATTGGAGGGGAGATTACATATGAATTTATTCAAGGTCATACTTATGAAATAAAGATCAGTTTGTTTTCTTATTCTGGTGATGGCTTTGTGGATCGTCCATCAATAGATTCAGTTCATGTTGGAAATAATACCGTCACTTTTAACAGGGATTTATATTATGATTTCGTTGTTGAAGGTATGCGGCAAAGTATTTATATGGAAACATTTACATTTCCTGGTGCCGGCAACTATACAATAGGTTTTGTGTTGCCTGGTCGCCCAGGAAATACCGTTAACATTCCAAACTCATTCTTTACGCCATTCGCAATTTCAACAGAACTAATCGTATCTGCTTCATGTCCGAATACTTCCGTTGACTTTTCAGACCATCCTATCTGGTTCATGCAACTAAATAAAGGCTACCGTCAAAACATGGCAGTGTTAAATCCTGATCACGACAGTTTATCCTTTGAGCTAGTCTCATGTCTTGGCGAAAGCTTCCAGCCAATTCCAGGTTATTTTATTCCTTCCGGATTCAGTATTGATCCCATTTCGGGAGAGCTATCTTCAGGTGGCTTTGATGACACAACAGGTATATTTGCCTTTGCTGTAAAAATCACTGAATGGAAAGACGGAATTAAATCAGGATCGGTATTGCGTGATTTTATAGTAGACATTCATCCAGACACGATCAATTCATATTATTTTGAATCACCTCAAATAACCGGGATTCCATATTTAACGATAACGATTAACTATGTTGACAGCAGCACTTTTCCTGAGTTAAATGTTTATGGTGAAGCCTTTAGTGTTGGCAATCCTGCAATAGCCAATATAGTTTCGGGAACATCAATAACTGCTACTGCACAAGTGACCTGGAATTTTGATTCTACTCACGCCAGGAACCATCCTTATATATTTACTTTCAGAGGATCGAATGCTGTCCAGAAAACTGATTTCACTATACTCGTAAATATTAATGGCCCCAAACCTGACAGTTGTTATACTGCACCTATAGGTATTGAAGAGATTTCGTATGACAATAATTTTCTTCTTTACCCAAATCCCGTTTCAGAAAAGTTGACAATAAGCTGTCAACCGTTTTCAATCGATCAAATTGAAATCTACAATGTTCTTGGAAATAAAACGCAATCAATAACGGGCAATTGTGAATCGTGCATTGTGAATTGTGAATCCTTCCCTCACGGAATTTATTTTGTGAAAGCGACTTCCGGGAACAACGTCTTTTTCGAAAAAATAATTAAACAATAAGGTGCCACGAATTTGACCAATTTTTTTGGTGTATTAATTTGTGACAATTAGTGAAATTAGTGGCTGGTAATTGGTGACTGGTTTTTATTTTATCTTTGGTTTGTAAAATTTTTATACGTGAAAAAATTACTTCTTAGCTTTTTTATTTTCGCATTTATTTTTTCATCAGCACAAAACCCATTGGTGAAACAATGGGATTATCGTTATGGAGGAACTGACGATGATAAACTCACATGGTTTTTACAAACACCTGATGGAGGATATATTCTTGTTGGTCAATCCAGTTCAGTAATAAGCGGTGATAAATCGCAGACAACAAAGGGAGGCGTGGATTATTGGATAGTAAAAATTGATGCGGCTGGCATTAAGCAGTGGGATAAAGATATTGGCGGCACCAGTACTGACTTCCTGAATGCAGTGGCGCTAACTTCTGACGGGGGATACATTCTCGGGGGTTGTTCCTGGTCCGGAATAGGAGGCGATAAAACCCAGGCTATGCATGGGAATGGTGACTACTGGATAGTAAAGACAGATTCACTCGGCACGGTACAGTGGGATAAAGATTTTGGCGGAACAGGCCTTGACGATCTTTATTCTATTCAACAAACTTCCGATGGCGGATACATCCTTGGGGGCAGGTCGGGATCCGGCATTGGCGGAGATAAAACCCAGGCAACACAGGGATATGATGACTACTGGATCGTAAAGACAGATTCACTTGGCATTAAGCAATGGGACAAAGATTTTGGCGGCGATACTACAGAGTTCTTTTATTCCATTCAACAAACTTCCGATGGCGGATATATTCTTGGGGGATATTCTCATTCCGGGATTGGAGGTGATAAAACGCAGGCATCTCAAGGTGGACGCGATTACTGGATGGTTAAAACGGATCCACTTGGAATTAAGCAATGGGATAAGGATTTTGGAGGTGCCGAGATGGACTGGTTTTTTGGTCTGACGCAAACACGTGATGATGGATATATTCTTGCCGGCAGCTCTTATTCCGGAATCAGTGGAGATAAAACAGAGCCGGTGTGGGGCATAGATGATTTCTGGATCGTAAAAACCGATGCATCCGGAAACAAGCAGTGGGACAAGGATTATGGCGGTTTGGATATTGACGATTACATGGGAAACATCAGTCAGACGGATGACGGTGGCTATTTATTTTCAGGCAATTCTTATTCAGGTATTGGTGGAGATAAATCGGAAAGTAACCTCGGCAACTCGCAGGCATGGGTCTTAAAAACCGACTCACTTGGTGTCAAGCAATGGGATAAAACGCTTCACACTATTCCCGACGGAAAGTTGCGTGCATATTGCATTCAAACGAAGGAAGGGTGTTATGCAATTGCAAAACCATCGTACGGTTCAGCGGCTGGTGATAAAACACAAACTCACTGGGGTATCAGTGGCTCTGATTACTGGATAATAAAGTTATGCGATTCAATCCATGCACCCGTCAGTGCTTTTACATCTGCGAATCATCTCTGCGAGGGCACCTGTACTAACTTTTTAAATCTTTCTTACTATGCCACTTCTTATCAATGGAACTTCCCCGGAGGTACACCTGATACAAGCACGGCAATAAACCCGACAAACATTTGCTATGTAAACTCCGGCCAGTACGATGTTCAGCTCATTGCTATCAACGCTAACGGAAGTGATACGCTGTTGCTTAGCAACTACATTACCGTATATCCGCAACCTATACCACAAAGCATAATACAATACGGCGATACACTTTTTGCGATTGCAGGAGCATCTTCTTATCAATGGTATTATAATAACAGCATTATTAACGGGGCAACAGGTTATTTTTATGTAGCTGTACAAAGCGGAGATTACAATGTTGTGGCTACAGATGCAAACGGATGTGAAGTAGAAGCAGTATTGTTCAATGTGATTGCCGGAGTGCAGTCTTCAATGAAAGGTGTTGAATTTCTATTGAGTCCCAATCCCGTAAAGGACGTGCTGGTTGTAAGGAGTCAGTTGTTGGCTGGAGCTGAAATAGAAATTACAGTTTATAATTTCCTTGGTGTAAAAATTTACACCTCAACTCTCAACAAAAAACCAGAGACAATTAATGTCGAAGCTTTTCCTCCCGGAATTTATTTTGTGAAAGCGACTTCCGGAGTCAACGTCATTTTCGAAAAAATAATTAAACAATAAGTTGCCACGAATTTCACCAATTTTTTTGGTGTATTAATTTGTGACAATTAGTGAAATTAGTGGCTGGTTTTTTTTCCTTAAATTAATTTGCATGAATTAGTGAAATTAGTGGCTGGCACCCTGCAGTACCTTCGGGCAGCAGGGCAGGTTTGCGGCTGCTTTTTTCTGCTATCTTTGAAATGCCCAGATCCTCTCCATGAAAATTCCCCAAACAAATGGAACGAAAAAATTTTCTTAAAACCGTAGGCGCCCTTTCAGTTGCCTCCATGATCCCATTCAAAAAATCTCTGTCAGCAATGGCAGAAGATAATTCCTCAGTCTGCGTACTTATACCCGCAGAAACGGCGGGACCTTTTCCACTCGACCTTACTGCAAATAATTTTTATTTCCGACAGGATATACGTGAAAATAAAACCGGCGTTCAGCTCAACCTTAAGATGAAGATTTTCGGGCTGGACAATTGTGTGCCTATGGAAAATATCCGCGTCAATATCTGGCACTGCGACAAAGACGGATTATATTCGGGGTATAACACTGAGGTTGGGCTTACCTATTTGCGCGGATACCAGATGACGGATGCATATGGTGAAGCAAACTTCATCACAATTTTTCCCGGCTGGTATCCCGGCCGCGTGTGCCATATCCATTTCCAGGTGTATGTAAGCACTTCTTATTCAGCCGTAAGTCAATTTACGTTTGATGTGAATACAAAGAACGCCATCTACCTTGCCAATACAGGATTATATACACAAGGTGTTGATCCCACTTCCCCTGCGAACGACAATGTTTTTTCTGACGGCTATTCACTTCAACTTGCCACGCTGACTCCCAACATTAACACAGGTGGGTACGATTCTTACTTCGAACTGAGTGTGGATGGTACCGGCACCGCAGGCGTTGGTCATCTTGAAAAGGAAAATGCAAAGCAGTTTACACTCGGTCAAAATTATCCGAATCCATTTTTAAGCACTGCCACCATTCCATTTTCATTGAAACGCCCATCACACGTAAATATTTCATTGTGGGATCTTGCGGGTAAAAAAGTAGCTGTCATTTTTAATGAAACCCTCCAGGCAGGAAATCACCAGGCAAATGTTGATCTGAATAAGTTAAATCTGAAACTCGCCAATTACATGTACCAGATTGAAGTGTACAACGTATTTGGCACTTTCAGGGTTTGCAGGATGATGACTATGGATAAGTGAGTAAGGGTTTCTTGTTGATAATTTTTTTGCCACGAATTACACTAAATTTTGGTGAGAATTAATTGGTGAGAATTAGTGAAATAAGTGGCTGAGTTTTTCTTCTATCTTTGAATCAGGACTTTACATACTGCAATAGAATCAATCGATATTTTTGATATTCTTGGAAATAAAATTTATTCCTCTGCTGTCAATTGTGATCCCGATAACTATCGGGAATGCATCGTGCATTGTGAATTCTTACCTACTGGAATTTATTTTGTGAAAGCAACCGCAGGAGAAAAAATTATTTTCGGAAAATTCATTATAGAATAAACAGGAAATACGATTTTGTCTTAATACGTTGTATATTGAGCTTTCAATTTTGGAATTCCTAATTTGAATTAATTCGTAGTTTAAGTATCAGCTGTCCCATCATGAAGAAGATTCTTTTAATCTTTTATTTTATCAATTTCAATTTCAATTTTACCTTTTCACAAAGTCCGTTGGCAAAAGCGTGGGATCAGAGGTATGGATCGTTGGGGTGGGATGAGTTAAGGACTTTCCGACAAACCAAAGATGGCGGATATATTCTTGGAGGATACTCTTATGCAGGAATTGGTGGAGACAAGACGCAAGTCAATAGGGATATGGTAGGTTACAGTGCTGATTATTGGATTATAAAAACTGATGCCTTTGGACACATTCAATGGGATAAGAGTTTCGGAGGCGGGGATAATGATTTTCTTTTTTCTGTTCAGCAATGCAGTGACAACGGATATCTACTTGGGGGACATTCAGTTTCCGGTATTGGCGGAGATAAAACTCAGGCAAGTAATGGAGACTTTGATTACTGGATTGTAAAAACCGACTCACTTGGAAATCAACAATGGGATAAGGACTTTGGAGGAACAAGTGAGGATTATCTTTATTCTATTCAGCAAACAAGCGACAATGGATATATACTTAGCGGTTATTCGAATTCAGGTATTGGTGGAGATAAAACCCAGGCAAGCTGGGGGCAATCCGATTTTTGGATTGTAAAAACTGACTCGCTCGGAAACATTCAATGGGATAAGGACTTCGGGGGAACGAACGTTGAAATGTATGGTTGCATCCAACAAACTAATGATGGAGGTTACATCGTCGGAGGAATGTCAAATTCAGGAATTGGCGGAAACAAGACACAAACTGTATGGGGTAATTTTGATTACTGGATTGTAAAAACTGATGCGTCGGGAAATATACAATGGGACAGGGACTTTGGCGGCTATGGCAATGACTGGCTTAATTCACTGCAGCAAACCTCGGACGGCGGTTACATTCTTGCCAGCCGGTCTGAATCTGGATACGGTGGTGATAAAACTCAAAACTTGCAAGGAGGTTTTACGGACTCTGATTTTTGGATTCTAAAAATTGACTCTCTTGGAAATAAAAACTGGGATAAAAGCTATGGAGGAACAGGAATTGAGGATATGTTTGGAAATGTTTTTCAAACTAATGATGGGGGCTATTTGCTTGGTGGAAATTCATTTTCAAACAGCAGCGGAGATAAAACTGAAAATAATTTAGGAACAGCTCAAGGATGGTTTATCAAAGCTGATTCCTCAGGTAATAAGCAATGGGATGAAACACTTCTGACATTACCTGATGACAAAATGCCGGCATATGGAATTCAATGCAGCGACGGATGCTATGTTTTTGCAAAGCCTTCCTTTGGTGGTTTGGCAGGAGATAAGTCACAGCTAAATCGCGACGTTACAAATAGTACTAATGACTACTGGATGATAAAACTTTGCGATACCACTGCCAAGCCAATAGTTGCTTTCTCTGCTCCGAATAATATTTGTCCCGGTACATGTATTGATTTTCTCAATTTCACTTTCAATGCAACAACTTACCAATGGAATTTTCCAGGAGCCACACCTGATACGAGCACAACCACAAACCCTACAAATATATGCTATGCAACCCCCGGCAACTATGATGTGCAGCTTATTGCAGAAAATGCAATTGGTAGCGATACACTTTTATTTATTAACTACATAACAGTTTACCCGCAACCCGCACCTCAGAGTATTACACAAAACGGAGATACGCTTTTTTCAATTGCGGGCGCAACATCTTATCAATGGTTTTATAATGGAAATATAATTAATGGAGCAACAAATTATTTTTACACCGCAACACAAAGTGGAGATTATAATGTTGTTGCGACAGATATCAATGCATGCCAGGTGGAAGCAGCGTTGTTTAATGTTATCGCAAACGCGCAGTTATTAATGAGTGGTGAGTGGTCAACCGCAGTAAGCCCAAATCCAGCAATTGATCAGTTAGTAATTAGAAATTCAATATTAAATGAACCAGCTATTAAAATTAATATTTACAACTTACTTGGCGAATTAATTATGGCTGTTAAGCAAGAACCTGTAAGCAAAGAGCAAAAAGCAATCATTAATGTTGCTATGCTGCCTTCTTCTATTTATTATATTGAAATCACCAGTGGGACAAAAATTTACCGCAGCAAGTTTGTGAAGCAATAATCTTCACTCCACCATCAAATTACATCCCCGCACATCACTGAAGTCAGTTCTCCCTAGCACTTCAAACGATCCGTCTGCATGCACTCTTCCCACATCCTGTGTCGTAATAAATGCACAGGAATGAATATTGGCCAGATCGATGACGGAGATCACACCTGTTTTTCCTGTTTCTTCTTCGCTGAATAAATCATGCTGCTGGTGAATAATTAGTTTCATCCACGGCGGAGAATTAAATATTCCTTCTCCTTTTGAATATGCCTGCGATAAAAGTTCTGTCATGCCGTATTCTGAGTGAATGTGTTCGACTCCAAAACCTTTTTTCAGGATTTCATGAACCTCTGAACGGATCATCTCTTCGCGTTTACCTTTCATGCCGCCTGTTTCCATGACGATGAGTGAGGGAAAATCAATCTGATGCTGTTCGGCAAAATCAAGCAAGGCATAGGTTACTCCCAATAAAAGTGTTTTTTGTTTTTTCTCCCGCATTAGTTTTAACACACCATGGAGCTTGTCAAAATCATCCAGGTAAAATCCACTCTGAGGATGCTGCGAATCTTTTATCAACGCATCCATCATATAAACGATCGAGGAACCTTTTCTCTCAAGGTAAGAAGGTAACAAGGCGAGAATGCAATAGTCCGCCGCAGGACCATAAAACATTTCAAATCCTTTCCTGAAACTTTTTTCATAAATCGAAATATCATTCACAATGTGTTTGCTCACTTCCTGTCCGGTGGTTCCCGAGCTGGTGAAGGTTCGAGTCCCGATAGCTGTCGGGAGATGATTTGATGCTTGCCCTGCTGACCTAAGGTTCGTCAGGGGTTGATGCTGTACCGTCACCTCATGTGTTTTGAAAAATTCTATAGGGAGAAAAGGTATTTCAGAAATAATTTGAATGGCTTCGGGATTACACTTTAAAAGCTCGAGGTATTTTTTATAAATGAGATTGTGCTGTGCCTGGTAATGGAAAGTTTCCATTGCGCACCGGTCAAAATCAGAACTGCTCGCTAGATGGAAGATCTGTTTTTCGATTTTCATACTTTCACTGCAAAGGACGGATTGTTCTTTTAACCACAGAGACACAAAGCCACAGAGATTTAAACCAAAGTTACAATGAAATAGTTCTCTGTGTCACTGTGCCTCTGTGGTTAAGTCAACCGATTGGTGATTTAAAATAATTTATCTACTCTTGACATTTCTATGCCCATCCACAAGCTCTCCATCATCATCCCCGTTTTCAACGAAGACAGCACCGTGTACGAAGTATTGAAAGCGGTTTCCAGCGTGGAACTATTTGCAGGCATTGAGAAGGAAATCATTGTGGTCAACGATTGTTCAACCGATGGAAGCGAGCGGGAAATTTTATCTTTTATTTCCAACTTTCCAACTGAAAAAATAAAATATATCAGGCATGAAATAAATCATGGGAAAGGTGCATCGGTGAGTACAGCGATTGCTCATGTTACCGGCGATTATGTCATCATCCAGGATGCAGACCTGGAATTACAACCTGAAGAAATAAATGTTTTGCTTCAAGCCGCTGCCGAGCAAAATGCAGACGCTGTTTTCGGATCACGATTTTTGAAAAAAGGCCGTGCGGCAAAACAAAAGAAGCGGCATTATGCCGCCAATATTTTTCTAACACGGTTCTCGAACCTGTTCACCGGGCTTGGGCTTACTGATATGGGAACATGCTACAAACTATTGCGGACTTCTGTCCTCAAACAAATCACCATTGCAGAAAGAAGGTTCGGAATGGATCCTGAACTCACTGCAAAACTCGGTAAAATGAAAGGTCTCGTGATACGTGAAGCGCCAGTCTCCTACAGTTACCGCACAGTAAACGAAGGAAAAAAAATCGGCTGGAAAGATGGCCTCCGTTCTGTTTATTGCACCGTGAGATATTCGCTGTTCAATTGATGGTCGCCTCGGTGGAAGTAGTTTCTTCTCCGCCTGTAATCATCTTCACAGAAATATTCCAGGGCTTTTTTATTCCATTCAGCGGACAGGAAAGAACTTCCGTATAATGATCGGCGATGTCAATGTCGAATGGAATTTCCATGGTCGATGACTGTTCTCCATTCCCAACCATTACGCGAAAATAATTTCTGTCAACCGGAAGCGAAGGTATTTTCCTTCCCGAACTATTGCTGATTTCCAAAGGAATGAAAACCCTCGAATAAGCTTCCAGAGATTTCTCAACTTTCAAGTTAAGTGATATTTTTCCATTCAATATTTCTTTCGTCAGCCCGGTATCTGCGTTATTGAGAGGAACATAATCGCCGTACTTCAGGTTGAAAAAATCCAACAAGTCAGTGTTATCCCGGACTTCCCACCTGCGCAAAATAAATCTTTGTGGAGTTAGTGAAACCGTTGTGTCGCGGTAGTCGAAATCCTCATCTGCAATAAGTGAAATTGTATGTGACGGGCCGTTAAGCGATGATAACAAAAGCGTCTCCATCGGGTAGCTCCAATTCAGTACCCACCTTTCCTTCTCAACATTTTCAAGCCGCACCAAACTTTTTTGCAATCCTTCCTTCCCTGATGCCTGAACCATTTCTTCCAGCTGAAGCGTGCGAAGTTTCAGGTATTCCCCGTTTTTTCTTATTCCATTTAAGTGAAACAGCGAAATGAGAATGACTGAAGCAAAAGCAACCATTCTTATTTTACCAGAAAGCAGGTGATAAAACTCCTGTAGAAAGACTATAGTCATCAGTCCGACCAATGGATAATAGAGCGATTCATTGTAGCGCGTGAATTCCCTGGCGTAATTTGTTGCATTGATGAGAACGATCAGGCCACCTGCACAGAAATAAAACAACAGCAGCATTTTCCATCTTCTCCTTAGGATCATCATGGCAGTTGACAGCAATAGAAACAGGAATAAAACCTGGTAATGGCTCATAAAAATATGGAGTACATCGGCCATGTAATTTTTATTCCAGAGGTTTTCGTACTGATGATTCTGATCCGGGTTGAGCATGTATCCAAGCTTTCCCCCTTCATATCCGCTGAAGGTGAATACTTTGAAAATGATACAGGCTATAAGCACGATAAAAAAAGTGATGTGCACTTTCTTCCGGAATCCATTCCGAATCATATCGCTCATGATCACGAAAAAGAAAAGCACAAAATTTTCTGGATGACTTGTGAGGACTAATATTTCGAGAAGAATCAACCAGAACCAATTTTTGACTGTAAATTTTTTCTCTTCCAGGAGCACGCTGAACACGACAAGCAATGCCGCGCCGTAACAGATCTCCAGCATCGGCGAATAGTAAAGCCAGATTTGCCCTACTGCCTGCAGCAATATGATTGCAAGTCCTGCAGCTTCGTTTTTATGGACGTGATAAACGATAATAAAGAGCAGGTAATAAAACAGTACATGACTTAAAGACCACGTGATTAGAATCGTATGGAGGTTGGCACCCAGATAATAAACTGCCAGGGAAATTATCTCAGATATAGCCAGGACAATGCGCTGGTTTGCAGTTACAAAAGATCCGGAATCAATGGAATGAAAAATATAATATGCTGAATCAGCGTATAGCCGCTCCTTGAAAAAATACCAGGCCATGACCAGCATCAGTCCAAAAACGCCGTGAAGGGAAATTGTTTTCCAGGGTTGTAGTGAGCGCCTTTTCGCCGGAATATCCATGTGTGCAAGTATACCAGTCTGGTTAGGATTGTCGAAATAAAATATAATTCACCCTCTGGAGTAGTCATTGCAAGGCACGCCTGTCCGCCTTTGGCGGGAAGCAATCTGTCAATTTGAACCCTTTATAATTTAAACGGACTGCTTCGTGCCTCGCATTGACTATTGCTTTTTGTGTACAAACTTTATAGTTGCCTAATGTGTTGTACCTTCGCAGCTCAATGGAAAAAACTCAGAACGTCGTCATGGTCTATGCGGAAAGCACTCCCAATCCCGCAGCCATGAAATTTGTTGTCAACCAATATTTGCTATTAGAAGGAAGCGTGGAATACACAACGCCGGAAAGCGCAGTCAATTGTCCGCTTGCCAGGGAACTTTTCAAGTTTGATGGCGTGGCTTCTGTTTTCATCACGGCTAATTTTGTGACGATCAATAAGAAATCTGAATTCGACTGGTTTGAACTGATGCCCATTTTCAGGGAGTACATTAAAGGATATATACAGTCAGGAGAAAAAGTATTTACCGGCGACTATGAACAAAAAGCGGATCCGGAAATAGTACAAACCAAAACCGGTTCAGCCATCGAAACCAAAATTATCGAAGCGCTGGAAGAATACGTAAAACCTGCAGTTGAACAGGATGGCGGGGCCATTCACTTTAAATCTTTTGAGGATGGAAAAGTTACCCTGATGATGAAAGGAAGCTGCAGCGGATGTCCTTCGTCAACTGTAACGCTGAAAGGTGGAATCGAAAGACTGCTACAACAACTTGTTCCTGAAGTGAAGGAAGTCGTAGCTGAAGAGGCCTGAATTTCCCCCAACGAATACAAATGAATCCCTACAGATATACAAATTACGAATAGCCAATTTGTAATTTGTAAATTAGTATCTCCTATTTGTATTCGATGAGGTTAGGATGTTAAAGATCTAACAGCCTGTGAGTAGGATTTCCTCCCCCAAATAATATCAGCGTGGGTTCTTCAAGCATCTGCTTCACCTTTACAAGAAAGCTGACTGATTCTTTTCCGTCAATAATTCTGTGATCGTAGCTGAGGGCAACATACATGATTGGCCGCACCTCCACTTTTCCATTCACGGCAACAGGGCGTTCAACAATGTTATGCATTCCAAGTATTGCTGACTGTGGAGGATTGATGATTGGTGTAGACAACATAGAACCGAAAACACCTCCGTTTGTAATTGTAAAAGTTCCGCCTGTCATTTCTTCAATGGAAATTTTTCCATCTCGCGCCTTAGTCGCAAGTTCCAATACCTGCATTTCAATTGCTGCCATCGAAAGCGATTCTGCATTCCTGATAACAGGCACCATCAGGCCCTTTGGAGCACTCACTGCAATACCGATATCGCAATAATCGTGGTACACAATTTCGTCGCCATCGATTTGCGCATTTACTGCCGGAAATACATTCAGCGCCTCACATACTGCCTTGGTAAAAAAAGACATGAAGCCAAGTCCGACACCATGCGCTTCCTTGAACTTATCCTTGTATTGCTTTCGAATGTTCATGATGGCGCTCATGTCCACTTCGTTAAAAGTGGTGAGCATGGCTGTTTCCTGCTTTACCGCTACAAGACGCTGTGAAACTTTTTTACGCAGCATGCTCATCTTTTCCCTGCGAACATTTCTTTCACCTGGCTTCCGAGCCTGTTCTTTCTGCCCGTTTTCTGCAGCGTTGGTTTTAAAATCGAGAACGTCAGCCTTCGTTATCCTTCCACCTTTTCCTGTTGGTGCTACCTGGTCGCCTGTAATATTTTTTTCATTCATCATTTTCTGTGCAGCAGGACTTGGAACTCTTTCCGAATATATTTTTTCCTTCACGCTGCTTCCACTTGCTGTTGAAGCTGGCTGCTTGGAAGTTTCCCCTGCAGAACTTTCAGTCTGCAGGGCAGGCTGTTTGCTGCTGCCTACTTCCGCTGGCTGCTTATTGCTGCTCGCCGCTGCCGCTGCCTTTACCGCGCCTGCGGGTTTTGCAGCTGTTTCATCAATACTGCAAACCACGGAACCAACCGGTATAGTCTCTCCTTCCTTTACCAAAATTTTCAGAATCCCGGAAGCTTCAGCAGCAAGGGTGAGTGTGGCTTTGTCGGAATCAATTTCGCAAACTTCCTCATCCTTCTCAACATAGTCACCGTCCTTTTTTATCCAGCGTGCAATCTGGACTTCGGTGATGCTTTCGCCCGGACTGGGCACCTTCATTTCTACAGCCATGACTTTTAATTTTGCGTAAAGTTAGCCACTAATTGCACGAATTACACAAATCCGAAACAGCCATGGCCACAAATCCCGATAGCTATCGGGAACCAGGACACTAAGAAACACTAAGTTTAATAATATTTCAGACCTAAGATTTATAGCGCTTAGTGTTTCTTTGAGTCTTAGAGACTTGGTGACAAAGGATTTATAGGTATTGCAAAAAAAAGCCAATTAAATTTGGACCTAAATCATCTCCTGAATTTCTAACTTGCGCAAAAAAATTAGAATGTTCCCACGAATTACAAGTTTTTTGCTGATTGCTCTGCTGTGTTCATGTGCAGAAACAAAACAGATCACATTATCCGACAACGATTTAAAAACCAATCTTAAAAAACATATTTCTACGCTTGCCTCTGACGAATTCATGGGACGTGAAACCGGTACCAAGGGAGAAGAGATGGCCATGCAATATATCATTGCGCAATTCAAAGAAGCTGAACTTAAACCGAAGGGTGAAAAAAAATTCATCCAGGAATTTCCTTTCACTGAAGGTGCGAATATTGGTCCGGGAACGCAGCTCTACATCAATGACAAATCGTTTAAGCTCAACGAGGATTTTTACCCGCTGCAATATTCAGGGAATGGTGTAGTTACCGGCTATATAACAAATGTTGGTTATGGAATTTTTGCGCCGAAGCTGAACCACGATGATTACAAAGGCAAGCTGAACATTGCGAAAAAAATATTTGTGATTGAAGCAAGTACTCCCGATGGAAGTGATCCGCATGGTAAGTTCGGAGACTACGATCTTGCACAGCGTGTAGAAGTGGCAAAATCGAAAGGTGCAACGGCAGTTATTTTTGTGAATTCTGATACTGCTATGGAAAATCCAAAAGCGGATTTCATGCATAAATTTTCTTCTTCAACAATTCCTGTCATTTTCGCCAAAGGAGAAGCAGTAGGGATGCTGAAGAATGACGTGATCCTCAATTGCACCGTGGGCGCCGAGATTCAAAAAATTGAAAAGCTAGGTCATAACGTCATCGGGTTTATCGACAATAAAGCGGCGAACACCGTTGTGATTGGCGCACACTACGATCACCTGGGAATGGGAGGAGAAAGTTCTTTGTTCCGCGGGGAAGCAGCTGTCCACAATGGCGCCGATGACAATGCAAGCGGCACTGCTGCATTGATTGAACTGGGAAGAATGCTGAAGGGCTCGCAGTACAAAAACAACAACTACATGTTCATGGCATTCAGCGGTGAAGAAAAAGGTTTGCTGGGATCGAATTATTATGTGAAGCACCCCGTAATGAGCAACAGGAAAATCAATTACATGATCAACATGGATATGCTTGGCCGACTGAAACCGGATGAGCCAGTCCTTATCATCAACGGAACCGGAACGTCCTCTGCATGGCATGCTTCGCTTGATACATCAATGATGGGTTTGCACATCAAAACCAATGAAAGCGGCATAGGTCCTTCCGATCAGACTTCCTTTTATCTCGACAGTATTCCTGCCATACATTTTTTCTCCGGAACACATAGTGATTATCACAAGCCAACCGATGATGAGCCGTTGATCAATTATGACGGGGAAGTAAAAATTATAAAAATCATTTATGAATTGGTTGCGAAGCTGGACAGCAAGGGAAAAATCGATTACATCAAAACCAAGGACGACAGCAACGAAGATGCGCCGCGTTTCAAGGTTACGCTGGGCGTTGTTCCTGATTATGCATTTGAGGGAGAAGGTATGCGCATCGACGGCGTGAGTGAAGGTCGCCCCGCAGCCAAAGCAGGATTATTGAAAGGAGATATTGTAATCCAGTTGGGCGAAAACAAGGTCACCGACATGATGACCTACATGAAAGCGCTTGGGAAATTTACTAAAGGTGAGACTACAAAAGTGAAAGTGAAAAGGGGAAGTGAAGTTGTTGAAAAGGATATTACGTTTTAGGGAAGTAGCGAGTATGGAGATATGAGATGTGAGATATGAGAAAAACCGATTACCCGATGAGAATAAATTCGCAATTAGTATATCCGTAGGCTTTATTCATTATTCGATGGGGTATGATGAGATGAATCTTGGAGCATTTTGTATAAACCTGCATTTACTTCCAGTCCGCGGGCTTTCATAGTATCAGCATGAGCAAGTGCTTCGCTGTATTTTCCCTGGTCCCTGTATAAAAGGACGAGGTTGTTATTGTAAAACTGGTCGTCGGGCTTGAACTCTAAAAACTTCCTGATATTTTTTTCTGCAGCGGGTAAATCTTTTTGCGCCACACAAACCTGCGCAAGATCTGCATAGGTGTCAGAAAACTTCGGGTTTAACAGAGCCTCCCGCTCGAGGTAGTACCGCGCCGAGTCCCAGTTCTGCTTAGGCATGAATATAAGTCTTGCCAAAAACAACCGCGTGTACATTTCATTTGAATCCAGTTCATATGCTTTTTGAATATAAGGTACAGCTTCCGCTTCCCTTTTGTTTTCGGCCAGCTTTATACCAAGCATCTTATTCGCATAAGAATTTTCAGGAGAAGCAGCAACGGCGTTGTTCCAGAAGCTGAAAGTATCAGCAAAGTTTGGCGTGTAATAATGAATGTTCACAATGCATGCGGCAACCACGCCCACAGAAATCGCCTGCCTGGTGGAAATTTTTATCGACGAAGTAAATAAAACTGTTTCCCGCAGCAAAAGCAATATCCCGAACATCGGCAGGTACAACCGGTGTTCGAAAAGCTGGTCATTGATATTCTTCGGCACAAAAAATATTGGAAGAAGGAAAATCAGGAACCATCCCAGGCCGATAAAAATATTTTTAATGTTGCGTTCCTTATTCTGTACAAGGAGTATGGCAACAAGTGCCATGGCCGCAATTCCCCAGAGGATATTGGTTCCTTCAATGGTTGGAAATACAACCAGGTTGAAAGGTAAAATGCATTTTCCGAAATACTGAATGAGGCCCGTTGCACGGTGAAATAAAAGTGAGAGCATTTCAGTATTAATCAGCGCCGGAGTGTTTTCAGGCAGCACATATTTTCGGGCGAAGAACCAAAGCGCCCAGGCGGCAATTGTGAGAGGAATATATGCCAGGAACTTTTTCAGTGTGGATTCCAGGTGTCCTCTATACCACAACAGCAAAACGCCTCCAAGCGGAAGGAATGCTGCGCTTTCTTTTGTGAAGAGGGCAAGGAGAAGGAATAAAACATTTTGTGCGATGTATTTCCAGGGTCCTCCCTCGGCAATACGCAACAGTGACAGAAAATATCCCAGTGCAAATGTGGTCAGCAACAAATCGTTGATGCCGGGGATCCAGGCAACTGCCATTGTCAATGCAGGATGTACACAGAAAAATGCTGAAAGCCAGAAGCTATGGTTCTTTTTTCCGGTGAGGCGAAATAGTAATTTATAAAGCAGGAATACATTCAGCACATGAAAGAACAGGCTCCCGAAATGATAGGCGACAATTGATGTTTTGGAAGTGAGTGGATTTAAAAGAATAAAATAAACCAGCAAAAAAGGACGGTAGTAAATATCCTTTTCGTTGAAGGCTCCCTGTACAAATGCTTTGGGAATGTTGCTGAAACTACTTACAAAATCATGCTTGTCGTTGATGAAGACAGTGTCGTCCAACTGCGTGAGATCAAGATTCAGAACGGGCAGGTAACAGATGAGTGCAAGCGCAAGTAATAACCAGTTTGCATACTGGTAGAAATTAGTTTGCTTCTTTACCGGTTGCTTTTTTTTGGGAGGCTGGGGTTTGGCCATAAGTTTTGCGTTGCCGGGACAAGTTTAAGGAATCAGTCTGAGGAAATGAATTTAATGTGCATTCAGGGTAAAAGAACGAAGTAATCATTGGGATTTCTTAATAGCCATATCTGCACCTCGAAGCTTCGGGCACCAAGGAAAATCCTGAGGAGTTTAAAAGGGACTATTCAACTATAAATTTCTCTATTACACTCCAATGACTATACTCGACTCTTAAGAAATATAAGCCTTTCGTAAATTCCTCACAATTAACAATTGTCGATTTCTCTGAAAATGTTTTTGAAAATACTTTTGCTCCCATTGGACTGTATACTTCGAGGAGTTTTCGACCACTTAAGTTTTGAATCATATCAATATGCAGTTCGGTGGTAACCGGGTTAGGATACACAGTTACTAATGAATTCGATTTTATATCACTTACTTCATTTAAAAGGCAGAGATCATGTCTAACTGAATTAGGTAATGTTAAGGATGGTTGTGTTGCCACGCTGACAACACTATAAACAATACTATTGTAAGGACCCAGGTACGAGCCTGACGCTGATGTGGGTCCACTGTAAATTATACCAATGACAGTATCTGGAGCATAGCATGGACTGTAAAAAGATGTATCATAGATCATTCTACCGCCACTAGCATATATGAAACCGTTATGATAAAATAAGTCGCCGATATAATATTGGGAAGGTAACCAAGCCTTAGTAAATACTAAATTCCCTGCACTGTTCAACTTAATTACAATTCCACGGCTCGTATCGCTGTTGTCGGTTGACTTACCACTTAGATAAATATTAGAGGAATCATCGCTCGTTGCCGAGAAAATTTCAACTATTGGACCAAGACCCTGAATTACGCCAGTTGCTTCAATAGTTGAAGTCCAAACTACATTCGCCTGTTCATCAAATTTTGTACAAACAGCCCATTGACCGGAAAAATCAGTATAATAATTGTTGTACACAAAATAACTTGAGTCAGGCAATCGAATGATCTTTCCATATATAGGCCAGGTTCCAACTCCGCCACTAATTGTATTAAAATTACTGTTGTTAAAATTTCCAAGACTATCTATTTTTATTATAAAGCATCCTCTCTGTAATCCTGTACTAAAAGTTCTCATCAACCATCCTCCTTCTCGATAACTTTTTATAGATTTTACAAGGGTATGGTTAGGAGAATATAAATTTATATCACAATTTGAATTTGTAATGTTTCCTAATGAATCAAAAACGACAATTGAACCATAATTAGTATAATTACTTAAATTATACTGATTTACAAAAACATAAATCTTATTCCCGTTTGCAGTCACAGAGCTAAGTGAATTTTCCAAATTAACTCCCGTGCAAACCGGCGTATCAAACCTTTTCCCCCAATAGATTATTCCAGCGGTATCTAATCTATAAAGGCATGAATCACTTAAACAGTAGATTGAGTTACCATCAATGGAAAGATTAAATATTTCAAATGGAAGTTGTTTGGCCCAAATCTCATTCCCATTGTAGTCCGCTTTTAATATTCCCCCTGGTCTTTTAAAATAAATAGCATCACTCTCATAACTCCAAACACCTTGCGTTGAATCAATTGACCAGGTGGTTGGGATTTGTGCTTTGATTTTTATCTCTGAAAGAAAAAAGCAAATCAATAAAAAGCAAAAAAACTTTTGCATTTCTTAAGAGGGGTGAAATTCAAAGGTAGTAATGATTTAGATATTTCGTCCTTACGGGACTTCGGCTACTTTGTTCCTTGAGTATTACCGATTTTGCGTCCCTCCGGGACTAAATCTTATTTGTAATTAGTAGATTCGTATGACTTCATTCGTTACTCGAGGGAGAGTTGAGTGTCTTTTTGAAAATGAAATAAACCGGAATGCCGATGAGCATAATGATGAGTCCCCGCAAACAGTTCGTATTGTTGTTGATGAGCATGAAGAATGCCACCGCTGCTGCGAGAAGAACGTAGATGCCGGGCAGCAACGGATATCCGAATGCTTTGTAAGGACGTGGCATGTCGGGGCGTTTTTTGCGGAGGATGAACAATCCGGAAACGGTGAGCACATAAAAGATCATGACTGCAAACATGACGTAGTCGAGAAGATCACCATAGGATCCGCTGAAGCAAAGTAAAGAAGCCCAAATGCATTGGAAGACGAGTGACCTCGAAGGCGATCCGTTCTTGTTCAGTTTTGCTGCCGGCTTGAAGAATAGTTTGTCGTTCGCCATGGCGTAGTAAACACGTGCTGCGGAGAGGATGCAACCGTTGAGGCAACCGAAAGTGGAAACCATGATCATGGCTGCCATGAAATAATTTCCGTTGCTGCCGAGGATGTTCTGCATCATCACCGATCCGAGACGTTTGTTGTCGGCAGCTGCAATGCCATCAATTCCGAGTACATAGATATAAGCAACGTTTGCCAGAATGTAAATTCCAATGACGCTTGCCGTTCCGATCAGCAAAGAGAGTGGCAGGTTTCGCTGCGGGTTTCGCACTTCGCCTGCAGTGAACGTGATGTTGTTCCATGCATCTGCACTGAAGAGTGACCCGGTGAGAGCAGCACCGAAGATGGAAATGGTTGTCCAGCCGATGACGTCAGGGAATGCGGGAGAAAAATTTTCCGCGCTGCCATGTCCGTGCATGCCGAAATACAATCCGAGGATGACCAAGAGCAATAAAGCCAGCACTTTCGTAATGGTGAAAATATTCTGCAGCATGGCCCCTGTTTTCACTGCCCTGAAGTTGTACCATGTAAGCAGAATGATGACGGCGATTGCAAGAATCTGCTGGGTTGAAACGCCGAATGATCCGATGGAGAAAACAATATTCGCCGGACTGATTTCCGGAACGAAAACTCCTGTAAACAATGCGAATGCCATGGCTACTGCTGCAATGGTTCCGGTTTGAATGACGCTGAAGAGCGTCCAGCCATACAGGAAGCCTGTCATTTTATTGTATGCCTCGCGGAGATAGACGTATTGTCCGCCGGCTTTGGGCATCATGGCGGCGAGTTCTCCGTAACTAAGGGCGCCGAGGATGGTGATCACACCGGTTACAACCCATGCCAGCAGCAACATGCCGGGTGTATGCACCTGCTTGGCGATGTCGGCACTTACAATAAAGATCCCTGAACCGATCATGGAACCCATGATGATGGCGGTGGAATCGAGGAGGGAAAGTTTTTTCTTGTCGTCCACTTAGTTGAGAGTTTAGAGTTCGTAGTTTGATGCCAGGTACTGACTACCTCCTCGCAAGAAAAGGTTTTTAATTTTGAGTCTCGTGTTAATTACAGAATTGTTTGAACATTCCGTTTTTGAAACTTAATCACCATTCGTTTTGCTTGTCCGGAGGCTGTTTTCGGATAACGGTTAACGTGTAACGGTTAACAGTTTTTATATACTTTCGGCGCATGACGCGCACTGAATTGTTTGAACAGATCAAAAGGAAAGAGTCATACCTCTGCGTTGGGTTGGATACTGACATTACAAAAATCCCGAAACACCTGTTAAAGTCTGATGATCCTGTTTTTGAATTCAACAGGCTGATCATCGATGCGACAAAAGATTTCTGCGTTGCCTACAAGCCTAACCTGGCATTTTATGAATCCCTTGGTCCGCGGGGACTTGAGAGCCTTGAGAAAACAGTAAAGTATATTCCAAAAGACTGCTTCACCATTGCAGATGCAAAGCGCGGCGATATCGGGAATACGTCGGGCATGTATGCAAAAACTTTTTTCGAATACTATGGATTTGATTCTGTGACGGTGGCACCGTACATGGGAAAAGATTCTGTAACTCCTTTTCTTGAGTTCAAAAATAAATGGGTGATTCTATTGGCGCTAACATCGAATGAAGGTGCGCGAGATTTTCAAATGCATGAAATGAACAGCAGGCAGTATACAATAGACAATAACCAGAATTCAGCCAGCAACTTTAAGTTATTTGAAGATGTACTTATTACTTCTAAACTGTGGGGCACGACTGACAACATGATGTTCGTCGTGGGTGCTACCCATCCGCAAATGTTCAGCGACATCAGGAAAATTATTCCGGATCATTTTTTACTGGTACCGGGAGTTGGTGCGCAAGGTGGAGATCTGGGGGAAGTTTCGAAAGCAGGGATGAATAAAGAATGTGGACTTCTTATTAATTCGTCACGACAGATTATATATGCTTCGGCTGGAGAAGATTTCGCTGATGCAGCAGGGAGGGAAGCGAAGAAAGTTCACGATGAGATGAAAAAATTCCTCAATAAAATCCCTGTTTAATCAGATGACATAATATTTCCCGCCTCCGTCATTTGCATAATTATGACGGAAGCATTTTTACATCATCTCTGGAAATTCAGGCTGTTTAATTCGAAGGAACTTGCAACCACTGACGGTGAGCCGGTGGAAGTAATCAGGCCGGGGCAGCATAACACGGATGCGGGCCCTGATTTTTTCAATGCACAGGTCAAGATCGGGACTACCACCTGGGCAGGAAATGTAGAGATTCACCAGAAGTCGTCGGAATGGAATAAGCACCATCACACCACCGATTCCTCTTACAACAATGTAGTGCTGCACGTAGTGTTTGAACATGACGAAGAGGTGTTCACACAGGAGCATATCCGAATTGTGACAGTTGAACTCAAAGGACGATTCGATCCGGGGCTTTTCAATAACTATGAGAATCTCATCGGCAGCAGGCAGTGGATACCATGTGAAAATCACATCGGCAAGGTCGACCAGCTTACAATTTCTGCCTGGCTGGAAAGGATGCTTATTGAAAGACTGGAAATAAAATCGGGATTTGTACTCGACACACTGGCTTTAAATAAAAACAATTGGGAAGAGACATTCTACCAGCAGCTTGCAAGGAATTTCGGATTCTTTACAAATTCATTGCCCTTTGAAATTTTAGCGCGGTCGGTTCCATTGCATCTTATCGGCAAGCACAAAGACCAGTTAAAGCAACTGGAAGCATTGTTTTTCGGGCAATCCGGTTTGCTGAAGCCCCGGCTCAATGATTCGTACGGAGTGCAGTTGAAAGCAGAATATGAATTTCTCAGAAAGAAATATACGCTGGTGCCGATGGATGGCGGACAATGGAAATTTCTCCGGCTTCGTCCTTCCAACTTCCCGACGATCCGCATTGCACAGCTTGCACAGATGATGTATAAAAGTGGCTTGCTGTTTTCAAGGGTGCTGGAGATAGATCATATTAAAGATTTTGAAACCATTTTCTCCGTAGGCGTTTCGGATTATTGGAACAGCCATTATACTTTCGACCGGCCCTCCCTTTTTCAGGATAAGTCGCTGGGAGAAAGTGCCAGGATGAATATCCTGATCAATACCGTCGTGCCGCTTCTGTTCGCATATGGCACCTTTGCCAATGAAGAAAATTATAAGAACCGGGCTATTAAGTTCCTTGAAGAGATCCAACCCGAAGAAAATGCCGTGATTTCACATTGGAAGTTGTTGGGAGTAACTGTTGAAAATGCTGCTCGTACACAATCGTTACTACATTTAAAAAATACATATTGTAACCTGAAAAAATGTTTATTTTGCAGTGTCGGTAACAAAATTATTAATACCATTCCATGACTCTTATTGACAGCATCAAAAATTCTTTTGAGCGGCAGGCTTTTGGCGTTTGCACTGCCATCGGCGAACGTCTTCAGATGAAAACATCTGT
>Ga0190274_10000440_pt1 | contig 25391 bp, 24 predicted proteins | sample Popmic531T_FD_133002 | JGI IMG/M metagenome (GOLD analysis project Ga0190274, IMG submission 133002) | Populus adjacent soil microbial communities from riparian zone of Yellowstone River, Montana, USA - 531 T | ecosystem: Environmental > Terrestrial > Soil > Riparian zone | place: USA: Montana... | reverse complement strand
GTAGTACCAGTAGGCGTAGGCGGCGAACCAGTTGTTGTTGCCCCCGTACAGGATCACCTCGGTGTCGGGGGTGATGCCCAGGGAGTCCTGGAGCTTGGCGAACTGCTCCGGGGCGATGAAGTCGCGGCGCAGCGGGTCCTGCAGGTCGGTGTTCCAGTTGACGGCCACGGCCCCGCGGATGTGCCCGCGGGCGTACGCGTCGGTGTCCTCGTCGACCTCGACGATGCGCACGTTGGGGTCGTCCAGGTTGGCGGCCAGCCAGTCGGTGGAGACCAGCAGCTGATCACGGTTGGCCATGATGTACGGATGCCTCCTCGGGCAGCTCGTTCGACGGTGAGGAAGCGGCCGCGGCTCGGCTCGAGCCCTCTAACGCGGGGCGAGCGGGGCCGCGACCCGCCGACACGGCGGGCGCCCGGCGGCCGAGTTCCCCGTACCGAGCCCCATCGGCGCGCACGCGCGGGTCGTCAGGGCGGCGGGACCCCGGCGAACGCCGACGGGATCCACACCTGGCTGGGCCATCAGTACGATCATGGGGATACAGGCTGCCAGCGGAGCGGGCGCTCCGTCAATCGACCGATTCTCAAGGAGTTCCGATGGCTTTCACCCCAGAGAGCGGCGACGCGCTGGTCGTGGTGGATATGCAGCGCGACTTCTGTCCCGGGGGGAGCCTGGCCGTCCCCGAGGGCGACCAGGTCGTGCCGGTCATCAACCGGCTCGCGTCCAGCTTCTCCACCGTGGTCACCACCCACGACAGCCATCCCCCGGACCATTCCTCGTTCGAGCGGCACGGCGGCCCCTGGCCCGAGCACTGCGTCGAGGGCACGCCCGGCTGGGAGGCCCACCCCGAGCTGAAGCTCGACCCCCACCACCAGGTCTTCAAGGGACGCGACCGGGAGATCGACGGCTACAGCGGCTGGACCGCCGAGCTGGAGGACTTCCTGACCAAGCGGGGCACCACCCGCGTGGTGGTGGTCGGCCTGGCCCTCGACTACTGCGTGCAGGCGACCGCGCTCGACGCCCGCGCCGCCGGCTACGAGGTCGTGGTCCTGACCGACGCCACCCGGGCGGTGAACGTCAAGCCGGACGACGGCGAGCGGGCCCTCGACGGCCTGCGCGCCGCCGGCGTCCGCGAGGGCCGCGCCGAGGGCTAGGCTTCCGGCCTGTGGGTACCATCCAACACTGACGCAGAGAAGGGAGGGCTGGTTGGCGTCGAAGGCGCGGCAGTTCCGCGAGCACTGGGCCGATGAGCTGGATGGCGCGGCCATGTACCGCTCGCTCGCCGAGCGCGCCGACGGCGAGCAGCGCGAGATCTTCCTCGAGCTGGCCCGGGCCGAGGAGCGCCACGCCGCCCACTGGGCGGCCAAGCTGGTCGAGCTGGGCGAGCCCGAGCCGCGGCCCGAGCAGCACCGCCGCGGGGCCAAGGTGCGGCTGGTGGCCTGGCTGGCCCGGCGGTTCGGGACCCGGGCGGTGCTGCCGATCGTGGAGCGGGCCGAGGTCGCCGACGCCGGCCACTACGACGGCGTCCCCGACGCCAGCCGGGCCATGGCCACCGACGAGCGCATCCACGCCCGGGTGCTGGCCGGCCTGACCCCGTCGGCGACCCGCTCGGGCGGGATCATGCGCGGCGAGCGCTGGCACCGCGGGGACGCCTCGGGCGCCCTGCGGGCGGCCATCTTCGGGGTCAACGACGGCCTGGTCTCCAACCTGGCCCTGGTCATGGGCGTGACCGGCGGGTCGGCCGACCGGCGGCTGATCCTGCTCGCCGGGGTGGCCGGCCTGCTGGCCGGCGCCTTCTCGATGGGCGCGGGCGAGTACATCTCGGTGACCTCCCAGCGCGAGCTGTTCGAGCGCGAGCTCGCCCTGGAGGCTGAGGAGATCGAGGCCATGCCCGACGAGGAGGCCAACGAGCTGGCCCTCATCTACCGGGCCAAGGGCGTGGCCCGGGAGGAGGCCGAGGCGATGGCGGCCCGGATCATGCGCGACCGCGCCACCGCCCTGGACACCATGGCCCGCGAGGAGCTGGGCCTCAACCCCGACGAGCTGGGCTCGCCGTGGGGGGTGGCCACCTCCAGCTTCGGGTCGTTCGCGGTGGGGGCGGTCGTGCCGGTGCTGCCGTGGCTGTTTGCCTCGGGCACGGCCGCCTTCGCCGCCTCGGTGGCCCTGTCCGTCCTCGCCCTGTTCCTGGTCGGCGCCGGCATCAGCCTGCTCACCGGCCGTCCACTCCTCCAGTCCGGGGCCAGGCAGCTGCTGGTCGGCGGGCTGGCCGCCGCGGCCACCTTCGGGATCGGCCGCCTCATCGGTGTGAGCGTCAGTTGACCGAGACCCCAATGACCAACGGCGAGCTGCGGCGGGTGCTGCTGCTCGGCCCCCCCGGTGCCGGCAAGGGCACCCTGGCCCCCCACCTCTCCGAGCTGCTCGGCGTCCCCCACGTGTCCTCGGGGCAGCTGCTGCGCTCCTCGGTCGCCCAGGGCGACCCCCACCGCATCGCCGAGCAGGTGCAGCGCGGCCATCCTGTGCCCGACCGGGTCGCCCTGCAGGTGATCGGCGCCCAGCTCGGCCCCGGGTTCATCCTCGACGGCTTCCCCCGCAACGTCCGCCAGGCGGTCGAGCTGGACCGGCTGCTGCAGGGCGACGGCCGCGACGTCCAGCTGGTGCTGGAGCTGGTCGTGCCCGACGAGGTCGCCTCGGCCCGGCTGTCGCGGCTGGCCCGGATGGAGAGCCGCAGCGACGACAGCCCGGACACGGTGGCGGCCCGGCTGGTCACCTACCGGCGCGAGGCCGGCCCGCTGCTGGCCCACTACGTCGGCCGGGTCCGCCGGGTCAGCGCCTCCGGCGACGTCGACGAGGTCTTCCAGCGGGCCGAGCGCGCGCTGGCCTCCCGGCCCCGGACCGTCTCCGGCTAGGGCGCGTTTGCAATGTCACTCCAGCCACAGCAGCACGATCGCTGCGATGGTCACCCTGATCCTGGGTGGGCTGCCGATCCGTGAGCCAGTCGCCGCCTACGGCCCCTTCGTGATGAACACCCGTGAGGAGCTGCTGCAGGCGTTCGAGGACGACCAGGCGGGGCGTCTGGGCACCATCCCTGCCGCGCCTCGCCCCGGCCACGAGGTCCTGAAGGAGACGACCGAGCCGCGGTAGCCGGCGCCCACCTTCCTCGGTGGGGCGATAAGTTTCGGGCTGCCGGGTAGTCAGTCCACTGGAGGTCACCGCCATCGAGGAGGACGTCATGGGAGAGCTGGTCGTCAATATGTTCACGTCGTTGGACGGGGTCCTGCAGGGGCCCGGCGCGCCCGACGAGGACCGTGAGGGGGGATTCGAGTACGGCGGCTGGCAGGCACCCTATTTCGACGAGGAGTCGGGGAAGGTCATCACCGACCACATCGCGGGCTTGGAGGCGCTGCTGCTCGGCCGCAAGACCTATGAGATCTTCGCGGCCTACTGGCCGCAGCAGCCGGCCGAGAACCCGATCGCGGCCCGGCTGAACGGCGCGCCCAAGTACGTCGCCTCGCGGACGCTGGACACCGTGGGGTGGACCAACTCCAAGCTGATCCAGGGCGACGTGGCCGAGGCGGTGGCGCAGCTCAAGGGGGAGTTCGGCCGAGTGGACGTCATCGGCAGCGGGAACCTCGTGCAGACGCTGCTGCGCAACGATCTGGTCGACCGGCTGAACCTGTGGGTGTATCCGCTCCTGCTCGGCAGCGGTAAGCGGCTGTTCGGCGAGGGCACCGTGCCGACCGCGCTACGGCTGGTGGAGTCGGCGACCTTCAGCAAGGGCGCCGTGCACCTCACCTACGAGCGCGCCGGCAAGCCGACCTTCGGCAGCATGGCCTAGCTGGGGCGTGCTTGCATGCTCACTCCAGCCACAGCAGCACGATCGCAGCGATGGTGACCATTGCCAGGTAGTTCACCTCGCCCTTCTCATACCGGGTCGCACCCGACGCCAGCCCTTGAGCCGGTTGACCGTACGCTCCACGTGGTTGCGCTGCCGATAGGCGGCCTTGTCAAAGCTTGGCTGCCGTGGCTGGTCGGACTTGGGCGGGATCACCGCCCGGATGCCCCGCCGGCGCAGGTAGCGCCGCAGACTCAGATGGCTGTAGCCCTTGTCACCAGCCACCGCGGCCGGCCTGATCCGCGGCCGGCCCCGACCTTCGACCCGAAGGTGCAGCTTGGTGGAGGAGCCGCCGCGGCTGCGGCCCAGCGCCTCCCGATCCCGATCGCCCGGCTGGTCAGGATCGACCAGGCCCCCCCGGTGTCCAGGTCGGCCGCGGGCGTCCGTGTCGGCCTGCAGCGCGGCCAAGACCCGGTCCCAGATGCCCTGGCGGCGCCAGCGGTAAAACCGGCTGGCCACCGTCTCCCAGGGACCAAGGCGTTGCGGTGGCAGCAGTGGGGCCAGCTTGGCCCACTGCGCATCGGTCAGTTCTCGGGTTGTTCGTGCCATGGGCGCGAACTCTGCCCACCTGTCCCATCAACATTGCAAACACGCCCTAGTCGACCAGCGGGCTGCGCCGCTCCAGCAGGACCACGTCGCGCCAGCGGCCGCCCAGCTTGCCGAGGCGCTCGCGCACCCCGACGGTCCGGAACCCGCAGCGCCGGTGGAGGGCCAGGCTGGCCTGGTTCTCGGGGAAGATGCCGGCCTGGATGGTCCAGATGCCGGCGGCGTCGGCCCCGGCGACCAGCCGCTCCAGCAGGGCCCGGCCGACGCCACGGCCGGTGGCGGCGGCGGCCACGTACACGCTGTCCTCGGCCACACCGGCATAGACGCAGCGCTCGGAGACGGGGGAGAGGGCGGCCCAGCCAACGACCTGGCCGTCGAGGGCCGCGACCAGGCGGTGGCCGGGCAGATGGTCACGGTCCCAGGCCGCCCAGCCGGGGGCGGCGGTCTCGAAGGTGGCGTCGCCCATGGCGATGCCGTCCTCGAGGATGGCTCTGACCGCCGGCCAGTGGTCGGCGGTCAGCGGCTGGATCTCGGGCGCGTCCATCGCCCGATGGTGCCCCAGCCCTCAGCGGGCCCGCAGCCGAGGGTCTCCCGGGCCGGGGCGGCCGGTCAGCCGCGGGGCAGGCGGAACCGGGCCGCCTCCAGCGCGGTCACCCGGGCCCGGATGCGCTCGCGGCGGGCCGCCGTGGCCACCAGGACCAGGCCCAGGCCGAGGGCGGCGGTGCCCGCCAGCAGCAGCGAGGCGGTGCGCGATGGGCCGGTGAAGGGCAGGTTGCACATGGCCGCGCCCTTGGCCATCACGTGGTCGGCGAAGGCGACCTTGGCGCCGTCGGGGCGGCTCACGGTCAGGCGGAGGCTGAGCACCTTGTTGAGGCGGGCCGGCAGCTTGACCATGAAGTCGCCCTTGGCCGAGGTCCGGACCGTCTGCCCGGCCAGGGTGTTGCCGTTGGCGCGGTTGGTCAGGGTCAGCTGCATGGCGGAGTTCTTGGCCAGGCCCTTGCCCATGGCGGTGATGCTCGTACACGTCATGTCGTGCAGGCCGACGTGGTTCCTGGTCTCGGCCGCGGACGCGGCGGCGGGCAGCGACAGCGCCGCCGCCAGGCCGAGGACCGCCAGGATCCTGCACAGGCGCATGCTGGGTTCCTTTCTGGGGGAGGGAGCTGACCGGGGAGCGGTCAGTGGGCCGACATCGTCGCGGAGGTGGCGCGGATGGCCAGGTCGTCGACCAGCAGGCTCTTGCCGCGCGAGAGGGTGGGGGCGAGGATCTCCACGGCCAGGGTGGCGCCCCGCCGGTGGGTGTCGTGGGAGACGTCCAGGCGCTGCCATCTGCCCCTCTGGGCCACCGCGCCGACCGTGTCGACGGCGAACCGCTTGCCGTCGCGCAGCTCGAACAGGTTGACCTGGACCTCGACGCCGGGGTGGCTGGCCCGGAACCAGACGGCGGCCTCGTAGCGCTTGCCGTCCCGCATGGTCGCCACCTCGGCGTGGAGGGCGCCCGGCTGCCGGGACGACCCACGGGTCATGCGCAGCGCCCAGCTGCCCTCGCGGCGCTGGTCGACCCGCTCCAGGCCGGCCTTGCCGATCGGCCGCCAGCCGCCCAGGCCGGCCTCGAACCCGGCGTCGGTCAGCAGGTTGCCGTCGTCCGGCGCCGGCGCCGGGCGGGTGCTGGCCGGGCTCGGCACGGTGGCCGCGGCCCGGGTGGTGGTGGGGGCGGGGGGGAGCAGGTTGGGGAGGCGGGCGGCGCTGGACTCGGGCCGGTCGAGCAGCGAGCCGACCAGGATGACGGTGGTCAGCCCGATCGCCAGCAGGGCCAGCAGCCCCTCCAGGAGCAGGTGCTCGCGGGGCCGTGGCCGGTTCCGCTGGGGCGGGGCGAGGTGGCGTGGCGGAGTCCGCTGCATGCCCGAAACCTCCCAGCCGCTGCTAACGCCCCGGTAACGCCGGAAAGGTCGTGGGAATCAGCCGGTGGCGGTGGCGAGGAAGGCGCGGGCCGCGGCCAGCTGGGCGCCGGCGTCGGTGGGGCGGCCCTGGCGGGCCAGCAGGCGGGCCGCGGCCAGGCGGGCGTCGGCCTCGTCGGGCCGGGAGCCGATGGCGGCGTAGCGGTCGGCCGCGGCCAGCGGGTCGCCGGCGGCCAGGGCCCGGGCCGCGTCCAGCCACGGCGACGGCGGGATGCCCCGCGCGTCCAGGGCACCGACCGGGATGCCCAACTCGGCCAGGACCAGGCCGAGGTCGGCGCCCAGGTCGGGCCCGAGCACCCCACCGCCCAGGCCCTCCAGCAGCCGCTCGGCCACCTCGGCGGCCTCCCGGCGGTGCCCGGCGGCCAGCAGCGCCCTGGCCAGGAACGCCCGGGTCGGGTGGAGGTCCTGGGGGTCGCCGGCCTCCCTGGCCAGGTCGTGGGCGGCCCGGGCGTCCTCGAGGGCGGCCTCCAGCCGCCCCTCGGCCAGCCGGATCCGCCCCCGCCACAGCCGGCACTCCCAGGCCAGGTAGGTCCGCTCGCCCCCGGCGACCATGGCGTCGACCACGGCGACGGCCTCCGCCCAGCGGCCGGTCCAGTAGCGCTCGGCCACCCGCTGGAGCTCGATGGCCCGCCGCCAGCGCAGCGACCCGAACCGCTCGGCCAGCCGCTCCCCGGCGGCCATGGCGGCGAAGCAGCGGCCCAGGTCCCCGAGGGCCGCGGCCGCCCAGGCCAGGTTCAGGTGCCAGCGGACGGTGTCCGGGGTGCCGGCCTCGCCGCCCATGGCGATGGCCGCCTCCAGGTCGTCGAGCCCGCCCGGGTCGCCGGCCTCGACCCGGGTGGTGCCGATCGCCCCCAGGGCGTCGGCCTCCAGGTTCCGGAGCCCAAGGGCCCTGGCCATGGCCAGCACCTCGCGGCCCACGGCCAGGCCCTCGGCATGCCGGCTGGCCACCATCAGGTGCATCATCGCGCCCCACAGGACGGCCGCTCGGGCCGCCGACGGCGGCGCCCCGGCCGCCAGCTCCAGCGCCCGGGCCAGGTGGGCCTCCCGGCCCCGCCCCTGGACGAAGGCCAGCTCGCCCAGCAGCATCTCGGCCTCGGCCGCGGCCACCGGCGTCCCCTGGGCCAGCAGCAGGTCGCGGGCCTCGGTCAGCTCGTCGTGGCCGGCCATCTCGCCCCGGCAACGGGCCCGGCCCAGGCGCAGCAGCAGCTGGCCGCGGGCCGGGTCGCCCTCCGGGCTCAGCTCCAGGGCCTCGGCGTGGAACCGGGCCGCCGTCTCCCAGCCACCCAGGGCCTCGGCCCGGTCGCCGGCCTCGCGCAGGGCGGCCAGGGTGCGGGCGGCCAACCCCGACGGCTCGGTCCCGGCGGCGCGGGCGAACGACAGGGCGGCCCGGTAGTGGTAGGCCAGCAGCTCGGCCCGCCCCTCGGCCCGATCGGGGGCCAGCCCCTCGATCCAGGCCGCGGCCCGCCGGTGCTTGTCGGCCCGCTGGGCCCGCAGCACCTGACCGTAGGCGACGTCGCGGACCAGGGTGTGCCGGAACCCGTACTCGACCTCGCCCGCCACCCGCGAGGCGGGCGCCCGGCGCAGGAACTCGCGCGCCTCCAGGCGGTCCAGGCTCGCCACCAGCTGCCCACGGTCGCGGCGGCCGACCTCGGCCAGCGCCCCCAGCCAGCCGACCTGGCCGAGCACGGCGGCGTCGTGGAGCACCGCCTTGTCGGCGGCGGGCAGGGCGTCCAGGCGGGCGGCGACGATGGCATGCACCCCGGTGGGCAGGGGAATTGCGTCAGCGACCGGGCCGCCACGGTCGCGCAGCAGCCGGGCGTACTCCTCGGCGAACAGCGGGTTGCCGCCGACCCGCCCCAGCAGGGCCGGGTCGACCGCCGTGGGTAGCCCATGGTGGGCCAGGAGCGTGGCCAGCAACCCGGTGGTGTCCCGGTCGTTGAGGGGCTCCAGCCGGATGGTCGTCCCCCCGGCCCCCCAGCCCGGCCGCCGCTCCAGCAGCTCCGGCCGGGCGGTCGCCAGCACCAGCACCGGGACCCGCCCGCCGTCCCGGTCGGCCAGCCCCTCCACGAAGTCGAGCAGGGCGTCGTCGGCCCGGTGCAGGTCCTCCAGGACCAGCACCAGCGGCCGGCTCGCGGCCAGCCCGTGCAGGAAGCGCCGCCAGGCGGCGAACTCCTCCTCCCGGTCGGCGGCGGTGGGTCCAGCCCCACCAACACCTCCGGCCGGTCCGGCGCCGACGCCGACGAGGCGCCGCAGGTGCCCGGCGATCCACGCCGCCGTCACCGGCTCCGTCACCCCCGCCGCCGCCGCGGCCAGCCGCCGTCCGGCCAGCTCCGCCCCGTCGCTCTCGAGGATTCCCGCCTCCGTCTTGACCACCTCGGCCAGCGCCCCGAAGGTCGGCCCGTCCCCGTAGGGCAGGGCCCGCCCCTGCCGCCACACGAACCGCGGCGGGTGGGCGGCCAGGCGGTCGGCCAGCTCGGCGACCAGGCGGCTCTTCCCGATGCCGGCGGCGCCGATCACGGTGACCAGCTCGGGACCGGCGGCGCGGGCCCGGGTGGCCGCCGCGACCAGCTCGGACAGCTCATGGTCCCGGGCGACCAGGGGCGGGAACAGCCGGCGGGAGGCCACCGGCCCGGCCCGGGGGGCCAGCGCCGGCCAGGCGGGCGGCGGCTCGCGGGCGCCCGGCTGGCCGAGCCGCCCGGGCCCGTAGGTGATCGCCCGGTCGGTGGCCCGCCGGGTCGCCTCCGACACCAGCACGACCCCGTCCGGCGCCGCCTCCAGGAGCCGGGCGGCGGCGCCCACGGGGTCGCCGAGGACCCGCTGCCGCCGGCCGGTCGCCCCGGCCCGGACCAGCGCCTCCCCGGTGGCCACGGCCGCTTGCACCCGCGGCGCCGGGGTCGCCCCACCCAGCGCGTCCCGGACGGCGAGGGCGGTGCGGACGGCCCGCTCGGGGTCGTCGTCGCGGGTCCGGGGGATGCCGAACAGGGCGACGGTGCGGCCGCCCACGGTCTCCTCCACGACCCCGCCATGGGCCTCGACCTCGGCCCGGACCCGCGCCAGGTGGCCCGGGAGCAGCCTCCCGGCGTCCTCCGGGTCCAGGTCGGCGAAGGCCTCGCGGGTCTCGTCGACGTCGATCAGCAGGATGGTGACGAGCTTGCGCTCGCCACCGTCCCGGGGGTCGTGCTGCGGGGAGGGGCCGCCCACTGGCCGCTCCTTGCGCGGTCGTCGATGTCCTGACCAGGCTAGAGGACAAGCTGGTCGACCGCTCGATGAGCCAGGATCTCCTCTCCGGGAGGGAGTTGGTGAGCGCGAGCTCGCTGTCGCCTAGCCCCAACGAACGAGGAAGAGACCGGGCGCGACGGACTCGTCGGTGGCGCGCTGATGATCCATCACCACGCCCACGTGTTCGGGGCGAGCCATGCCCACGTGTCGGGCCTGGCCAGGACGATGGCCGCCGCCGCGGCGGTCGGCGCGATCGCGAACCAGTGCTTCGATCGGAGGACGCCATGCTGGACCCGGGAGGAGATGGTCACGAAGGCGACCAGCATGACGTGCAGGACTGCGGATACCGCCCGGTGGATGGGAACGAGCATCGGGTGCTCCCTTCTCGGTCGATCCTGTCGAGCGTCTGGCGCCTCCCTCGCCGGTCGAATGTGGTTGATTCGCACAAATGATAGTGACTGCTATCTCTCATTCATAGAGGGCGAGTGGTGGAAGGGCGACATTCCGGTTCTGGGTGGGTCTGGGGTGGTCAGGAGGGATCGGGTGCTGGGACGTCCACGGCCAGCGGCACGGTGATGCCGCCGCTGGGGCGCTGGATGGTCGCGGTGAGGCTCCATCGTCCGGCCAGGGAGAGCAGGCGGCCCTGGCCGAGCCAGCGGCCGTCCGGGGCCTCGGCCAGCTCCAGGCGGGCGGTGCCGACCTCGGGGTGGGACTCGGGCGTGCCGGTCAGCTCGACCCGCTCGGCGGGCAGGACGCTGCCGCTGTCGAAGTCGGCCACAGTGGCGCTGAACCGGTTGGGGCCGGCGGCTCCCGGGGTCACGGTGAGGGTCACCCGCACCGTCGTGGCCCAGTCGGCGCCGCTCGTCTCCAGGGCCGGTGCGATCGACGGTCCGGGCCGGACCGCCCCCACCGGGGCGCCTGGGGCGAGCTGGCTGAGCAGCGCGGCCGCGGCCAGGACCCCCGCCGCCAGCCCGAGCTCGGCGCCCACACTCCGCCGCAGCCGGGTCGCGGCCCGCCGCCGCGCCCCGGTCCGGAACAGGGGCACCAGGCGGTAGTGGTTGCGCGCCCCCAGCACCACCAGCCCGGCGAACAGCGCCAGCTTGAGGTCGAGGGCCCGTCCGAACCCGGAGTCGACCAGCCGACCCCAGCCGCCCAGCTCGTCGACGCTCCGGGCCACGCCGGTCACCACCACCACGGCCAGGCTGATCCCGGCCAGCTTGGAGAAGCGCACCACCACCTGCCGGGTCGACCAGGGCGCGACCCGCATCCACAGCGCGGCCAGCAGCCAGACCAGCCCGCCGATCCAGACCCCGACCGCCAGCAGATGGGTCCACTGCGCCACCAGGTTGAGCACCCGCAGCGACGAGGGCGCCGCCGCATGCCCGGCCAGCGCATGCGCCAGCATCCCCGCCCCACCCGCCAGCCCGAGCGCCACCAGCGCCCCCCGCCGGGTGGGGACAGCCGTGGCCACCGCGTCCGCCAGGGGGCTGTGGACAACAGGCGCCCCCCGTTCCGGCGTTGGACTACCCTCCCGGTTCGGGGGCCCCGGGATCACCTCTTGAGGTTCCGGCGCGCCCGGGACCACCGGGTGAGGCTCCGGCATGGGCGGAGAGATGCTCCTGGGAGCGACCGCGGCGGTTGCCGGGACCATGGCGAGGGACATGGCCGGGTCGGGGGTGGCGCGGGTTGGGTCAGGGGTTCCGGGAGCCAGGAGCGAAGCCGCGGGGGTTCGGCGGGAGAGGAGCCACCAGGTGGCGGCCAGCGCGGCGGCGAGGGTGGCCGCCCGCCACAGGAGCCAGTGGCCGGTGGTGGAGGCGAGGAGGTCGCGCACCGGGACGGCGGCGGCGGTGGTGGCGGCGGCGGTCATCGCGACCAGGCCGGCGGCCGCGGCGGCCAGGGCCGAGCCCAGCAGGAGGGCCGGGCGGCCGGGGAGGCGGCCGCCGAAGACCAGGAGGCCGGTGGCGGCCGCGCCGACCAGCAGGGTGAGCCCCCAGTACCAGGCCCAGCGGCCGGCGACGGCCAGCGGGCTCGGGGCGGGGCCGGTCCGGGACTCGGTCACCGCCTGGGACGCCGCCAGCTGGGGGGCGCCGGCCGCGCCCACCCCGAACCCGAAGACCCCGTCGGTGCGGTGGCCGTCCACCGCCGAGACGATCCGCCAGGTCACCGTGTAGCCTCCGGCCGGCAACCCGGCCAGGGGGACGCGAAGCTCCAGCGGCCGGCCGGCGACCGGGCGGGCGGGCCCGCCGGCCACCGCCCGCCCGCCGCTGTCGAGCACCCGCACGGTCGACAGCCGGGGGTCGGGTCGCTCGCTGAAGCGGAGCGTCACCGCCGCCGGCGCCCGCTCCAGCGAGCTCCCGCCGGCCGGCTCGCTGGACTCGAGGACGCCGTGGGCGGCCGCCGCCGGACCGGTGGCCAGGAGCCACAGCCCGGCCAGGGGAAGAGCGAGCGCGGCGAGCCGCCCACGGCGTCGCATCGGACCGTCAGACCTTGCCGGCGCCGGTCAGGGCGACGTCGTGGTCGGGCCGGGCGGCCGGGGTCGGGGTCCGCCGCCCCCAGGCCAGGGCGGCCACGACCAGCCCCACGATGCCGATCAGGATCCCGCCCAGGGCCAGCCACCTGGCCTGGCTGGCGGTGTCCTCGGCAGCCCGCTGGGCGGCCGTGGCGGCGACCACGGTGCCGCTCAGCCGGGTCGCCTCGCGGTCCAGCCGCTGGGCCAGCTCTGCCGTGGTCGGGTCCTTGACCGCCGGGAAGGCGGCCTTGACCGGGTCGTTGACGTCACCGAAGGTCTCGGGCCCGCTGGGGACGGCCAGGTCGACCTTCTGGTTGCCGAGCTTGCCCTTCAGGACGAAGGTGTAGGTGCCGGCCTGGCTCGGCACGAAGAACGACCGGTAGTCGCCCGGCGTGCCCCAGCCGTCGCCGAAGTGGGCCTCCAGCGGCATCATGTGGTTCTCGAGCTTGGGGTCGACCTTGCCGCCGTAGTAGGCGTGGCCCATCAGGCCGTCGAGCTGGTCGCCCAGGTCGGTCGCGGGCTTGCCGTCCCGGCTGATGATCACCTGCATGCTGTTGGGCTGGCCGGCGTAGGCGGGCTCGGTGCCGAAGCCGATGACGAAGCTGTAGCGGCCGGCCTGCTTCTCGGTGTGCGCGGAGGCCGGTGCGGCCGCGAGGGCAGCGAGCAGCAAGGCCGCGCCGAGCACGAGCAGGACCCGCAGGAACCGGGATGACGGGGTCGGGCGGATCGCCAGTCGACGCATGTTTGCCTCCTTTTCGCCGACATGACCGTGTTGAGTGTGCATAATGAGAGAGAACGTTATCACTAGTCAAGAGTAACTAGTCATCTGGCTGCGAACGGTTCGCCCGGCTGTAGAGGATGGAGGGGAGGGTACGATTGGTCCCACCAGCGTTGAACAGGGCAGAAGGCACCATGAGGAGCGTGGATCCGGCGGCGGCGGAGCTGGAGCGGTCGAGCGAGCGGTGGCTCGCCTGGCTGGGCGAAGAGCTAGCCCGGCGGCAGCCGAGGTCGGCCGTGTTGGCGCTCTGGGACGTGCTCGAGGAGTGGTTCGCCTCCGACGACTTCGCCGGCTCGGCGGTCGCCGCCGCCGTGGTCGCCCCGCCCGACGGCCGCGGCCCGGCCGCCCACGCCGCCCTCGTCCGCCACCGCCAGGCCACCCGCCGCCTGCTCGAGGACCTGGCCCGCTCGGCCGGGGCCCGCGACCCCGCCGCTCTCGCCGCCCAGCTCCTGACCCTGGTCGAGGGCGCCATGGCCGGCGCCCTGATCGACCACCACCCGGGAGCGGCCCGTCACGCCCGCGAGCTCACCCAGATCGCCCTGGAGGCAGCCACCCCCGAATGAAGGGCGCGCTCCAACCACCGGGACCCGGGCTCAGCCCCCCGGTGGGGGAGCGTAGCCGACCCGGCTGAAGCGTGGCGTCGGCTGTCCACAGCCTCCGGGCACGGCCGACCCAGGGGAAGTGGGTCGGCCGCCCGCCGCCTCCGCTGGGACTGGTGGTCAGTCGGCCGAGGCGCGGGTGATGGCGGCCGTGGCCAGGGCGCGGGCGCCGGCGGTGGCGGTGGGGTCGTGGTCGACGGAGGCGGCGGAGATGGCGCCGTCGACCAGGACCTGGAGCTGGGCGGCGAGGACGGCCGGATCGTAGGCGCCGGCGGCCTTGGCCAGGTCCTCGAGGAGCTGGCGGAGGGCCTGGCGGTGCTGGGCGATCCGGGCCTGGGCGGGGTGGTCGGGCTCGCCGCGGAGCTCGGTGGCGGCGTTGGCCACGAACGACCCGCGGAAGTCGTCGGCGGTGAACCACGCCTCCAGCTCGTCCCAGAGGCCGTCGAAGCGGTCGGAGGGGTCGTCGCCGCGGCGGTCCATGGCTTCCGACAGCCGGTGCAGCCACTGGATGCTCCACTGCTCCAGGGCGGCCGCGACCAGCGCGTCCTTGCCGCCGAACTGCCGGTAGAGCGTCATCGGGGCCACGTCGGCCTGGCCGATGATGCGGTTGACCCCGACCGCGCCGATCCCCTCGGCGGAGAACAGGGCGATGGCCGTGGTGAGGATCCGTTCCCTGGGTCTGGCGGGCACCATGACGGCTAGGCTACTCCTTGCCGGGTCGGGGGACGAGAGAAAACTCTCTCTATTCCCAGGTCCTGTCAAGTCAACGCGAACAGCAGCTCCTTGGCCTGCTCCAGGGAGGCGGTGGCGCCGGCCTCGCGGAAGAAGGCGATGGCCCGCTCCAGCTCGATCCGGCCCTCGGCGGGACGGGACGGGAGCAGCCGGCGGGCCGCGGCCAGGCGGGCGGCGGCCTCGTCGGGCCGGCTGCCAATCTCGGCGTAGAGCCTGGCCGCCCTGCCCGGGTCGCCGTCGGCGAAGGCGCGGGCGGCGTCCAGCCAGCGCGAGGGCAGGACCTCGTCCAGCACCTCCACCGGGCGGCCGAGCTGCACCAGGGTGACCGCAAGATCGATGCCCAGGTCGGGCTTGAGCAGCCCGCCGCCCAGGGTGGCCAGGAGCTCGTCGAGCAGCTTGCCGGCCTCGGCGACGCGGTCGGTGACGAGGAGAGCCCTGGCCGCGAAGGCCAGCGCCGGGCCCAGATGCTCGGGGTCGCCGCGCCCCCGCGCCAGCTCCAGCGCCCCCTCGGCGTCCTCCACGGCGCTGTCGACCTGCCCCCTGGCCAATCGGATGCGACCGCGCCAGATCCGGCAGACACACTCCAGGAGGTGGGTGCCGCCGCCCGCCGCCTCGGCCACCACGGAGTCGGCCACCCGCACCGCCTCGTCCCAGCGGCCGGTCCAGTAGTGCTCGGCCACCCGCTCCAGATCAAGCCATCGAAGCCAGCGGGTCGAGCCGAACCGCTCGGCGGCCTGCCAGGCGGCCGACCAGGCGGCGAAGCAACGACGCAGATCGCCGAGGATCGACAGGGTGAAGGCCATGTTGGCATGCCAGGGAATCGCCGCGGACGACCCCAGGCGCTCGCAGAGGGCCACGCAGCGCTCCAGGTCGGCCAGACCACCGGGGTCGCCGAGGACGACCCTGGCCGCCCCGATGGTCCCGAACGCGGCCGCCTCCACCTCGCGGACCTCCAGGGTCCTGGCCATGGCCATCGCCTCGCGGGCGACGCGGAGGGCCTCGACGTGGCGGTCGGCGACCATCAGGTGCATCATGCAGCCGCTCAGCACGGCCGCCTTGCTCCGCGACGGCGGCGCGTCCGCGACCAGTGCCAGCGCGCGGTCCATGTGCGCGGTCCGCTCCCGGCCGCGCGCGTAGGCCAGCTGGCCGAGCAGGACCTCGGCCTCCGCCGCCCGCTCCCGGTTCCCCTCGGCCAGCAGGCCGTCCCTCGCCCTGGTCAGGAGATCCTCGCCGGTGCCCTCGCCAAGGCACAGGGCCTCGCCAGCGCGGAACTCCAGGTCGGGCCGCTCGGGAGCGTCGGCCGGCCAGAGCGCGAGGGCCTCGCGGTAGTAGCGGGCGGCGGTGACATGGGCACCCAGGGCCGTCACCCGGTCGCCGGCGTCGCGCAAGGCCAGCCGAGTCCTGTCGGCCAGGTCGCCGACCTCCCGCCCGGCCGCCCTGGCGAGCGCCAGCGCCTGCCCATAGTGGTGGGCCAGCAGCTCCGACTGCCCGCCCCCGACCGAGCGCCGGTCGAGCGGAGCGAGGTCCCTGGACCCGCGGCCGACGGGCTCGACGGCGAGGGACTCCAACCAGTCAGCGACCCGGCGGTGTTTGTCGGCTCGTTCCAGCCGCGGGATCTGGCCGTAGGCGACCTCCCGAACCAGCACGTGGCGGAAGCGGTACTCGCGTTCGCCGGCCATCGAGGACCGGCCGGCGCGAAACAGGAACTCCTTGGAGCGCAGCCGCTCAAGGCATGCCTCGACGCCGACCCTGTCCTGGTTGCTGATCGCGCTGAGGGCGCCCTCCCAACCGGCCCGGCCGAGGACGGCCAGATCTTGGAGCGCCGCCTTCTCATGGACGGGCAGGGCATCCAACCGGGAGGCGATGATCGCGTGGACGCTCTCGGGCAGCGGCAGCTTCGGCGCAGCGAGCTGGGACGGGCCGTCAGCGGGGCCGGGCTCGGGTTCCACGAGAGGATGGCGGTCCCGGAGCATCCGCACATATTCCTCGGCGAACAGGGGGTTGCCGCCGGCGGCAGCGAGCAGGCCGGGGCCCACGCTCTCGAGCAATCGGTGATGGGTGATGAGGGCCTCGAGCAGGCGGCCGGTCTCGGCCTCTGACAGTGGGGAGAGCTCGATGGTGCCGGAAGCGGTCCCGCCCCAACCGGGCCGGCGCTCCAGCAGCTCGAGCCGGGCGGTGGCGACCAGCAGCAGCGGCGCGGTCGCCTGCCCGGTCGACTCCAGCAGCTCCTGGAGGAAGTCCAGCAGGGCGTCGTCGGCCCAATGGAGATCCTCCAACGCCAGCACCAGGGGCCGCCGGGCGGCAAGCCCATACAAGAAGCGCCGCCAGGCGGTGAACGCCTCCTCACGCCGGCCGGTCTGCGCCGGGGCGTCGCCGTCCTCGCCGACCAGCACGCGCAGGTGCCCGGTGACCCAGTCGGCGGCGGTCGGGTCGTCGGCCATGGCGTGGGCGACCACCCGGGACAGGCGGCGGCGGACCCGGTCGGCGGTGTCGGTCTCCAGGATGCCGGCCTCGGCCTTGACGATCTCGGCCAGGGCCCCGTAGGTCACGCCGCCGGCGGGGGAGGAGCGGCCCTCGTCCCAGGGCGAGGAGCGGCCCTGGCGCCAGGTGACCAGGTCGCTGTCGGCGTCCAGGGCCCGCCCGAGCTCGGCCACCAGCCGGCTCTTGCCGATGCCGGGCGGGCCCAGCAGGGTGACCAGGCGGGGGCGGCCCTCGGCCTTGGCCCGCCGGAACGCCTCCAGCAGCTGGCCCAGCTCGCGGTCCCGGCCGACCAGCGGCACCGGCCCGGCGGCCAGCGCGTCCATGCCGGTGCGGTTGCGCGGCTCCAGCGCGCTCCAGACGCTCATCGGCCGGGCCCGACCGGCCAGGGCGAGCAGGCTGGCCGGGCCGTAGCTGATGGAGCGCTCGGTGGCCCGGCCGGTCGCCTCCGACACCAGCACCGTCCCGCTGGGGGCGGCCTGCTGGAGCCGGGCGCAGGTGGCCACCGGGTCGCCGGCGACCCGCACACCGTCGGTGACCAGCGCCTCGCCGGTGGTCACGGCGACCCGCACCTCGACCTCGGGCCGGCCGGCGGGGGCGCCGCCCTCCAGCCCTCCGGCCTCGCCGACCAGGGCGTCGCGGATGGCCAGGGCGGCCCGGACAGCCCGCTCGGGGTCGTCCTCGCGGGTCTGGGGGATCCCGAAGGTGGCCATGGTGATGCCGCCGATGGCGTGCTCGACGGTGCCGCCGAAGCTCTCGATCTCGGCCCGGACCCGGTCCAGGTGGCGGTCGAGCATGCTGGAGACGTCCTCGGGGTCGCGCTCCCCGGCCTCGCCGAGCGGCTCGTCGATCTCGGCGAACAGCACCGACACCAGCTTGCGCTCCACGCTGCCGCCGCCGTCTGTGGCGGGCCCGCCGCCGTTGCCGTGCTCGGCCGCCGGGGGGCCGTCGTCGGCCTCGGGGCCGCCCGAGCGGGCCGGGACCAGCAGGTCGAGGGCCGGGTCCTGGGCCAGGATGGCCTGCTCCAGGCGCTGCAGGCCGACGCTGGGCTCGATCCCCAGCTCGTCGACCAGGACCCGGCGGGCGGCCCGGTAGGCGGCCAGGGCGTCGGCCTGGCGGCCGGAGCGGTAGAGGGCCAGCATCAGCTGGCCGTGGAGGTGCTCGCGCAGCGGGTACAGCCGGACCAGCGCCTCCAGCTCGGCCACCAGCTCGTGGTGGCGACCCAGGGCCAGCTCGGCCTCGATCCGGGCCTCGGTGGAGGCGACCTGGAGCTCCTCGACCCCGACCAGCTCCGGCCAGGCGACGTCGGCCGATGCGGCCACGTCGGCCAGGGCCGGGCCGCGCCACAGGGCCAGGGCCTGGCGGAGCAGGTCGGCGGCCCTGGCCGGGTCGCCGGCGGCCAGGGCCTCGCGGCCCTCGCGGTCCAGGCGCTGGAAGCGGTGCAGGTCGAGGCGCTCGGGGTCGACCCGCAGCAGGTAGCCCGGGTCGCGGGTGACCAGGGTGCGGGGCGGGCCCTCGCCGTTGCCGGCCTCGATCGCCTTGCGCAGGGCGGCGACATGGTTCTGGAGCGACTGCTTGACCGTGGGCGGGGGCTCCTCGCCCCAGACGGCCACGATCAGCTCCTCGGTGGAGACGACCTGGTTGGGATGGAGCAGCAGCTTGGCCAGCAGCATGCGGTGCTTGATGCTGCCGAGCCGCAGGGGGCGCTCGCGCTGGCGGGCTTCCAGCGGGCCAAGGAGGAAGAAGTCGATCGTGCCTACCACCACGCCGACCTGGGATCGTTTGCCTTTGGCGGGAGTCTATACGGCATGCCGGTAAATACCTAGTCGCGTGCTTGGGCGTAGATGAGGTGGGTGAGAGGCTCGGCCGGGCCGACCTGCTCCAGGCGCTCGGAGATGGCCGCCGGCAGCTCGGGCAGCGGGGCGTCCAGGTCGCGGACCCAGGCGGCCACGGCCCCGCCGGCGTGGTGGCTGGGTGGGGCCACCACCCAGCCACCCCAGCCCCGCCATTCGACCCTGGCCAGCCCCCACGGGCGCTGGCTGGCCAGGCCCGCCGGGGCGAAGAGGAAGTGCCAGGAGTCGCCGCCGGTCCGCACCAGCGGGCCGGCGGCCCGGAGGGCCTCGGCGATCGCCGCCCAGCGGGCGCCGTCGCCGGCCGAGCCGCGCACGATCAGGGCGTCGAAGCTGGCCCCGGTGGCCAGGCCGACGTTCGCCTCGGGGAAGCGCCGCCACCACCAGGTGAGCCGGATGGGGTCGGTGGTGGCGTCGGCGGCGCCGTGGGAGGGCAACGGGTGGGCGCCGACCCTGGCGCAGGCCGGCTCCCCGCAGGAGCAGCCGACCGCCGCCGTCCGCCGGTTGCGCACCGCGTAGTGCAGGGGGACGACCGCCAGACCGCGGCGCGCGTAGTCCAGGGCGGCCAGGTAGCGGGCGCCGGCGTGGGGGACCCGGGACATCGGCACCTCCTCCTGGGGGCGTCGCTGGACAGAAACCAGCGTCGCCGGGCCCGCCAACGAGTCGCTCACGGCCGCGCGGGCCTTTACCTGCCCGGTCGCGCTACCTATGCTCGCCAGCGAGCAGCCTCTCCGAGCCGAGGGTGGGTCGCCATGAGCGAGGACGTGGTGCAGGTCGAGCGCAAGCAGATCGAGCGGGAGGTCAGCGGCCGCACCCTGTGCGACCTGCTGGCCGAGCACGCCGCCGCCGACGGGGACGCCCCGGCCATCTCCTGGAAGCGGGAGGGGGCCTGGCAGACGCTGTCGTGGCGCGAGTACGCCGAGCGGGTCGCCGAGGTGGCCATGGGCCTGGCCGGGCTGGGGGTGGCCAAGGGCGACTTCGTGGCCATCATGGCCACCAACCGGCCCGAGCACGTCCTGGCCGACCAGGGCGCCGTCCACGCCGGGGCCACCCCGACCAGCTTCTACTTCTCGCTCGCCCCCGAGCAGATCCGGTACGTGGCCGGGCACTGCGAGGCCAGGGTGGCCGTGCTCGAGGACCGCGACATGCTCAAGCGCTGGCAGGAGCTGCGCGAGGACCTGCCTGCCCTCCAGCACGTGGTGCTGCTGGACGGGGCCGAGGACGCCGAGGGGCCGGGCGTGCTGGGCTGGGACGAGCTGGTCCGGCGGGGCCGCGAGGCCCTGGCCAAGGACCGGTCCGGCTTCGAGGAGCTGCGCGGCCGGGTCGGCCCCGAGGACAACGCCTGCCTGCTCTACACCTCCGGCACCACCGGCCCGCCCAAGGGCGTGCTCCTGACCCACCGCAACCTGCTGTACGAGGTCACCGCCCTGGACCGCCTGACCGGCCTGCCCCAGGGGGGCAGCTCGGTCTCCTACCTGCCCCTGGCCCACATCGCCGAGCGGGTGCTGTCCATCTACGGGCCGCTGACCAGGCGGTCCCACGTCTGGTTCTGCCCCGACCCCACCCAGGCGGTCGAGTACGTGCGCGAGGCCCGGCCGACCCTGTTCTTCGGCGTGCCCAGGGTGTGGGAGAAGGTGCGGGCCGGCATCCAGGCCAAGCTGGCCGCCGAGGAGAGCGAGCGCAAGCGCAAGATCGCCCAGCGGGCGGTGGAGACCGGGCTGGAGGTGGTGCGCCGCACCCAACGGGGCGAGGCGGTGCCGTTCGGGCTGCGGGCCCGCCACGCCGTGCTCGAGCGGCTGGTCCTGGCCAAGATCCGGCAGGCCATCGGGCTGGACCACTGCAGCTTCGCCTCCAGCGCGGCCTCGCCCCTGGCCGTGGACGTGGCCGAGTTCTTCGCCGCCCTCGGGCTGCCCCTGGTCGAGGTGTACGGCATGACCGAGACCACCGCGGTGGCCACCGGCAATCGCCCGGGCAAGGTCAAGATCGGCACCGTCGGCCCGGCCCTGGCCGGGATCGAGGTGCGCCTCGCCGACGACGGCGAGGTGCTGGTCCGGGGGCCGATCAACAGCCCCGGGTACTTCAGGCAGCCGGAGGCGACGGCCCAGCTGATCGACGCCGAGGGCTGGCTGCACACCGGCGACGTCGGCGAGCTGGACGGCGACGGCTACCTCAGGATCGTCGACCGCAAGAAAGAGCTGATCATCACCTCCAGCGGCAAGAACCTGTCGCCGGCCAACATCGAGGGGCTGCTCAAGGAGCACCCGCTGATCGGCCAGGCCCTCGTCTACGGCGACGACCGGCCGTACGTGGTGGCGCTGATCGTGCTCGACCACGAGCTGGCCCCGGCCTGGGCGGCCCGCAAGGGCCTCCCCGGCGACCTGGCCGCCCTGGCCGCCTCGGAGGAGGTGCTGGCCGAGGCGCAGCTGGCCGTCGACGCCGCCAACCAGCGCCTGTCCAGGATCGAGCAGGTCAAGCGGTTCGAGGTCCTGCCGGTCGAGTGGACCGCCGAGAGCGAGGAGCTCACGCCGACCCTCAAGCTCCGCCGCCGCATCGTCCACGCCAAGTACGCCGAGCGCATCGACGCCCTGTACGAGGGCTGACGGGGTCAGCGGCGCAGCAGCCGGACCCGGCGGCGGGCCTGGACCGCGTCGGCCACGGCCATCAGGTCGTCGCCGTCGTCGCCGGCCGCCCCGCCGCCCTCGCCGGCCCGGCGGCTGGGCTCGGCCAGGTCGGCCCAGAGCCCGGCCCACACCGCCTCGGGTCGCGCCGGGTCCTCGCGGGCTCTGGGCGGCGCTGGGGGCGCGGGCCGGTCGGCCACGGGGCGCCGCGGCGCGGGTGGCGGTCCGGATGAGGTGGGTGGTGGCTGGGACCGGGCCGGGGGGTGGCGCGGGCCGTCCGCGGCGAGCAGATGCTCGGCCACCGAGCGGAGCATCGGCTCGACGAACGCCGCCCGGACCCCGGCCTCGCCGCCCGGCTGGCCGCCGGCGGCGGGGAACGAGCGGATGGCCGACCGGACGGCCGCCTCGTCGCGGCCCCGGCCGACGAGGGCCCGGGTCATCGCCTCCAGCAGCGGGTCCCCGAACCCGGCGTGGCGCCGCCCCTCCCGCGCTGCCGGCGGCGGCTGCGACCGGGGCGCCGGCCGGGCCGACCGCTCGGCCCGCTCCAGCTCGGCGTGGCGGCGGATCCAGAACTGGACCGGCGCCGTCTCCGGATCGAGGTCGGCGGCCTCCTCCACGCCGTGCTCCTCGTACAGGTGCCGGAAGAGCGCCTCGGGGCTGTCGATGATCTCGTGGTCGGCGTCGGAGAACATGGCTGCCCCCTGATCGAACGTGTGTTCGAGTATAGCAGCCTCGGTCCAGCGGATCGCCGACCATCAATCTGATCTTGACAACAAAAGTGGTCGGTCATAGGGTGGCGGCCATGTTGGACGTGGCGGTCATCGGCGACCCGGCCACGGCCGAGGTGTCGCTCGACCCGGTGCGGGCCCGGCTGCTGGCCGAGCTGGCCGAGCCCGCCTCGGCGACCATGCTGGCGGCCAGGGTCGGCCTGCCCAGGCAGAAGGTGAACTACCATCTGCGGGCCCTGGAGCGCCACGGCCTGGTCGAGCTGGTCGAGGAGCGCCGCAAGGGCAACTGCACCGAGCGGGTGCTGCGGGCCACGGCGGCGTCGTACGTGATCTCGCCGGCCGCCCTGGCCGCGGTGCAGCCCGACCCGGACCGCGCCCCCGACCGGGTGTCGGCCCACTGGCTCCTGGCGGTCGCCTCCCGGTTGGTCCGCGACGTCGGCGACCTGCTCACCGGCGCCGCCAAGGCCCGCCAGCGGGTGGCGACCTTCGCCATCGACGGCGAGGTGCGGTTCGCCTCGGCGGCCGACCGGGCCGCCTTCGCCGAGGAGCTGGCCAGCGCCGTCGCCGCCCTGGTCGCCCGCTACCACGACCCGAGAGCGACCCATGGGCGCGACCACCGCGTGGTCGTGGCCGTCCATCCCAGTGCCCAGCCCGAGAAGCCCGAGAAGCCCGAGAAGAAGGAGCCCTAGCCGATGCCCCACGAGTTCGAGCTGCGCAAGGAGATCACCCTGGACGCCACCCCCGAGCAGGTGTGGGAGGCGATCGCCACCGGCCCCGGGATCGACGCCTGGTTCATGGGCCGCAACGAGGTCGAGCCCCGCGCGGGCGGCCGCACCGCCATGAGCATCGGCCCCCACACCGAGGAGGGGACGGTCACCGCCTTCGACCCGCCGCGCCGCTTCGCCTACCAGGGCGGCGAGCCGGGCAACGTCGGCTTCATGGCCTTCGAGTGGCTGATCGAGGGCCGCGACGACGGCACCACCGTGCTGCGGCTGGTCCAGAGCGGCATCCTCGGCGACGACTGGGAGACCGAGTACGACGCCCTCACCAGGGGCTGGGGCATGTACCTGCACCAGCTGAGCCAGTACCTGGCCTACTTCCGGGGCCGCGCGGCCACGCCGGTCATGGCCATGGCCCCCGGCGCCGCCGACCCCGACCAGGTCTGGCCGCGGCTGCACCAGGCCCTGGGGCTGAGCGGCCCGCCCACCGAGGGCGACAAGGTCCGGCTCACCCCGGAGGGGCTCGACCCCATCGAGGGCGTGGTCGACTGGGTCTCCCCGGACGCCTTCGGCGTGCGCGCCGACGACGCCCTGTACCGCTTCATCCGCGGGTTCGACGGGTCGGTGGCCCTCGGCCACCATCTCTACGCCGAGGTCGTGGATGCCAAGGAAGCCGAGGGAGCCTGGCAGGCCTGGCTCAGCCGGCAGTTCGACGCGAGCTAGCACGTCGAGGAGGCGATCCCATGACCGAATCCACCGGCTACGCCCCGGTGAACGGGCTGGAGATGTACTACGAGATCCACGGCAGCGGTGGCGACCGGCCGCTGGTCCTGCTCCACGGCAACCTGTCGACCATCGGGGTCGACTTCGGCGGGATCATCCCCTCGCTGGCCAAGCAGCGCCAGGTCATCGGGGTGGAGCAGCAGGCCCACGGCCACACCGCCGACATCGACCGGCCCCTGAGCGTCCAGAGCTGGACCGACGACACGGTGGCGCTGCTCCGCCACCTGGAGATCGAGCGGGCCGACCTCTTCGGCTACAGCTCCGGGTCGGCCGTCGCCTTCCAGCTCGCCCTCCACCACCCGGAGCTGGTCGGCAAGCTCGTGCTGGCCTCGTTCAGCTACCGGCTCGACGGGCTGCACCCCGGGCTCATGGAGAACATCGGCGGCCTCCAGCCCGAGCACCTGGCCGGCACCCCCTTCGAGCGGGACTACGCCCGGGTCGCCCCCAACCCGGGCGACTGGCCCAAGCTCATCCGGAAGATCACGGAGATGGACGCGGACCTGCCCGAGTGGTCGGCCGACGACGTCCGCGACCTCGCCGCCCCGACCATGCTGATCATCGGCGACTCCGACATCGTCCAGCCCGAGCACACCGTCGAGATCTTCCGCCTGCGCGGCGGCGGGGTGGCCGGCGACCTGGCCGGGCTGCCCCGCGCCCGGCTGGCCGTGCTCCCCGGCACCACCCACGTCACCCTGGTGCAGCGGGCCGAGTGGCTCTCCTCGATGGTCGGCGAGTTCCTCGACGCCGAGGTCGGCTAGCGGCTGGGCAGCAGCGCCCCGGTGGCCAGCCAGGCGGCGCCGGAGCGGAGGTCGGCGGCCAGCTGGCGGTTGCTCAGGTAGCCGTCGCCGGCCACGAACCGGGCGGTGGCCGCCTCGGCCAGCAGGACCGCGAAGCGGAACTCGCCGCCCGACCCGCCGCGGTCGGTCCGCCAGCCGGCCGCGCCACCACCGCCGTCGTGGCCCCAGGCCTGGTCGGCGGCGGCGTACAGGTAGGCCCCGGCCCGCCAGCTCGGGATCGGCCGGTTGGCGGCGATCTCGGCCGCCGACTCGGCGATGGCCACGGCCAGCGCCCACAGCGGCTGCACCGGCTCGGGCAGGGTGGCCACCGGCGCCCTGGCCGGGGCGTCCGCGGGCGGGTGGGTGCGTCGCATGCCGGCCATCCTCCGGCGGCCCGCTAACCGGCCGCTCACGACCGGTCTCGGAGCCGCTCCAGGCCGTCCAGCATCAGGTCCAGGGCGAACTCGAACTCGAACTGGTCGTCGCAGCCCAGGCCGACCACCGACCCCTGGTCGTGGGTGATCGCCGCCACCAGCGCGGTGATGTTGGGGTAGGCGCCCGCCATGGCCCGCAGGGCCTCGGGGTCGGTCTCCGGGCCGACCTCGCCGGTGTCGTCGAACAGCTCCTGGCTGAAGCCCAGCAGGCGGCTGCCCATGGCGTGCATGGCGTGGTGGGTCAGGTCGATGGAGAAGCCCCCGGCCCGGAAGATCCCGATCATCGAGTCCATGTACCGGAGCACGGTGGGAGTCGGGCTGGGGCGCGACTCGATCACCCGGGAGGCCCAGGGGTGGCGGAGGAGCGCGCCCCGCGCCGACAGCACCCGCCGGCGGATGGCCGCCTTCCAGTGGATGGCGTCGGCGGGCGGGTCGATCTCGCCCACGACCACGTCGACCATGCCGTCCAGCAGCTCGTCCTTGCTGGCCACGTGCTTGTAGAGGGCCATCGGCACCACCCCGAGCCGCTGGGCGAGGTTGCGCATGCTGAGGGCGTCGACGCCGCCGGCGTCGGCCAGCTGGACGGCGGCCCGCAGGACCCGCTCCCGGCTCAGGGGCGCCCGGGCCCGCGCCTCGACCTCGCGCTGGGTGTCCAGTCCTCGAGCTCGAGAAGGTCGACCCGCCCGCCGTGGGCGACGACCACGTGCTGGTCCGCGTGCGGGCGGCCTCGGTCAACCCCCGCGACTGGCACTACCTGCGCGGCCTGCCGTACATCATG
>Ga0190274_10000439_pt1 | contig 25441 bp, 39 predicted proteins | sample Popmic531T_FD_133002 | JGI IMG/M metagenome (GOLD analysis project Ga0190274, IMG submission 133002) | Populus adjacent soil microbial communities from riparian zone of Yellowstone River, Montana, USA - 531 T | ecosystem: Environmental > Terrestrial > Soil > Riparian zone | place: USA: Montana... | reverse complement strand
TCGGGCGCACGCGCGAGCGTGCACAAATCGGTCACAGCGGTGACATAGGCGCGATGATCCTCGATGCCCTGCTGCCGCGCCGCGTTGAGATCGACCACCTCTGCGCCCGGCTTCGGATTATCGCGGGTGCCGGGCGTGGCGAACGGATCGGGCGGCAGTCGTGGCTCGTTGCTGCCCGGCTCGCGCTTCGGCTGCTCTGGCGCAGGCGGCAGCGGCTCGGGCGGAACCGGCGGGACGGATGGCTGTCCCGCCGGTTCCTGAGAGGTCGATGCAGAATGAGGCGGCTCGCCCTGCACGATCCCCGTCTCGGCAGCGAACACCGCTGCAATGGCTTTCGGCAGCAGCCGCAGGTTCATGCGCGCTGCCATCTTGACTGGTGACGACACCTCGTCTGCGAAGCCAAGCTCCTTGGCTTCCTTGGCGTCCATCAGCCGGTCTTCCTTCATCAGCGCGCGGACCTTCGCCGCCGATGTGCCGGTGCGCGCCGAATAGGTCGCGGTGATCGACTTGTCGATGCGCTCAAGGTCGGCCGCCAGCGCGTGCATTTCCTCGGCAGTGCCCATCGAGAAGCCCTGCGAGTTGTGCACCAGCATGAAGGCGTTCGACGGCATGATGATCTTGTCGGCCGCCATCGCGATCACCGACGCAATGGAAGCGGCAATACCGTCCACATGCGCGGTGATTTTCGCCTTGTGGTTCTTCAGTGCGTTGTAGATCGCGACACCGTCGAACACGTCGCCGCCCGGCGAGTTGATGCGCAGGCGGATGTCCTCCACCTTCGGATCAATCGCGTTGAGGGCGTCAATGAACTGCTTGGCGCTGACCGCCTGATCGTCGAAGAATGACTGGCCGATTGCGTCGTAGATAACGATCTCTGCGAACGGGTTCTTCTTCTTGTCCTCGTCGTCATCGTCCTCGTCGTCCTCGGCCTCTTTCACCTTCATCGTGTACCAGTTGCGCATGATGTCGTTCCTTTAAGCTGCCTTGTCGTCTTCAGCTTCTTCTGCGTCCGCCTTGACCTGCTCATCTTCCTCGGGGTCTTTGCCGCCGGGTGGTCCACCGCCGAATGGCGAGGCTGGCTTCGGTGCAAAGTCGAGCCCCAGCGCGTCGGCCCGCTCGTTGTCGGCGGCGATGCGCTTGTCGTTCTCTTCTGGATCGTAGCCCTCGGCCTCAATCACATCGCTGCGTGACTTGAAGCCTGCATCGACCGCCAGCTTCTCGGCCTGCCGGTCCTTCAGCGGATCGACCCAGTCGTTGCGCTGCGGGATGAACTTGGCGCGCTGGTAGAGCATCGGCGCAGCCATGTAGAGCGTCGCATCGATGGGCAGCGCCTGCGACAGCACCGCCGTGTCGAGCCAGCGCCGCCAGATCGGCATGCACATCTGAAACACGAAGATGTTGTGCTGCATCTGCTCCAGCTTGCGCCGGTACTCGACGATGGAGCCGCGCAGCGATGAATAGTTCGCGCGCCGCAGGTCTGAAGTGGCAAGCGAATAGGGGATGCCAAGTGCCGCATAGAGCGCGAGTTGCTGGCGATACTGATATGCCTCGTATGAGCCGCCAACGTCTGCTGGCTCCGCAAACTTGATGTCCTCACCGGGCAACAGCGTCTGCATGGTGCCGGGCTCCAGCCCCGACAGCGCGATGTTGTCCTGCGGTGCACTGGTGTCGATGCCGTCGATGGGCACTACATCTTCAGGTGTTGCCGTCGTAATGAATGCGGCAAACATCGCCGCAATTCGTTTCCGCTCCAGTTCTGCGTCATCGTACTGGTCGAGCAGGAACATCCTGATCAGCGCCGGTGTGATCATCGGCACACCGCGCATCTGGCCCGGCCGGGTGCACTTGAAGATGTGCAACACCTCGCTGGCTGGAACGCGCACTGTTTCCAGTCCAGTTACGCCGGTCTCAATGGCTGCATCGCCGGGGTGCGTTGGATAGAACCAATAGGCAGCGCGTGCGCCCAGAAAATCCAACTCGATCCCGTTCATGATGAAGTTGCCGTTCGGCGCAGTCTCATTCTTGCCGTAGGGGCACATATCGCTTTCAAGCAACTGCAACTGTAGTGGGACCAGCAGCCCGTCCTCTGGCCTGCGCGGTCGAAACCTGATGAAGCATTCCCCCGCCTCGAATAGAGCGCGAGCCACCACAGTCTGCATGCCATAGAAGTCTGCGATGCCGTCTGCGTCGCACTGGTCGGTCCAGTCCGCCCATAACTGCATCATCTGCTCGCGCAGATCGGGCTGATCGGTCAGCAGCGACGATGGCTTGATCCCGGTGCCAATGAGGTTTGCGCACATGCTGTCGCAGGCGGCGGTGGCGTGAGCGTTGTTGCGCAGCGCATCGCGCGCGCGGGCGCGCAGAAGATCACCGCTTGAAGTCAGGATGGTGTTGACGGTGGCGCGCGTTGGCTGCCAGCTTGAGAGCCTTCGCCGTGCCCGGCCGCCATCGAAGTCATTGCGGGCGCGCTTGCTGGAGCGCGAAAAGACCTTGCTGAGCATGCTGCCGATGCCCATCACAGCCCCTTATCCCATGACGTCGTTACTCTGATCTGCCGCACCCGCCCACCGATGCCAAGCAGGTCGTCCAGTTCCTCTTCCAGTCCATTGAGGATTTCGCGCAACTCGGAGAGCGTGCGGAAGTCGGTGCGCTTGTCGCCATAGGCTGCACCCTCGACACCCGACGCCATCGTGGTCTTGATTTCGAGGATGCGTGCCCGGATCAGATCGGCCGCACCGTTAAGGTCGGTGCCGCTGCGCGCCATGCGCCGCCGCCGGACATAGCGGGGAGAGATGCGGGGAGAAACGTAGCGAGACCACATGACCAGTGCGTAGTGTCACGCACCCAGATAGCTCGACCTGATGATGCGCCGGACCTTGCGCGCACGCGCGAGCGCGGGCGGTACGGGCGGTGCGTCTGCTACCTCAGATGGGGTTGGTGGCTGCCTGCCGACCCCACCTGTAGCGCTAAGTTCCTTCTTCTGCAACGGGATACGTTGCACGTTCAACAGGTAGCCTGCTGCCGCCTGCATCGCCTCGCAGTCAAAGAAGTGATTGTCGCGCGAGCGTTGCACCCACTCGACCCGGCCGGTCGGCAGCTTGAGCCGTGCTTCCGAGACCAGTTGGTGGCAATAGTCGTCATCGACACCGCGGAAGACATGCCACCCCCCGATCTGCTCGTCTGGCCACCTAAGTCTTTCATGAACCCAGCTTTTCCAGTGATCGGTGTCGAGCCGAACGAGGTCCAGTCCGTACTTGGCAGCCCGGCCGTCCTTGCGGCTCACCTCGATCTTGGAGAAGATCAGCGGTGTGCGCATCGGGCTCGATGACCCCTTGGTCGGGCGCACCCTGCGCATGAAGCGGCGGCAGAACTCGTAGATGCGGTTGATCGGCAGGGTGTCGGTCTTGCCGGGCCGGAAGCCGCTGTCGATGAAGGCCAGCCGGATCGGCATGCCGTCGACCGGCTGTGAAACCAGATCGCCCAGCGCCATCCAGATTTCTTCCTCGGAAGTGTCGCCGCGCAGATAGCCGTAGTTGACCAGCCATGAGGTGGCACGCGGACCCCATGCCCGGATCAGCCACGGGATCGAATGCCGCTGCACGTCACCCGTGAGTGTGAGGTAGAGCGCGTCCTCGGGCACCTGACCGCGCTGGTATGTGGCCTGTCGCGACTTCTCCTTGATCTCCATCCATTCGGGCACCTCGCCGCCGCCTTGGCTGTACAGTTCGCCAAAGCCTGCGTTCACCGCCTGCTGCACCATCGCGTCGTCGCCGGACTGCTGTGCCTCGACCAGCACTGCGACCCGCTCTCCGAACGTGACGAACGGTGATGCCAGTCCTGAGCACCAGAACGATACCGACTTGCTCTCGGCTGGCTCGCCTGTGATGACCCCAGCCTTGTCGATGGTCTGGCCCGGCGCGACATAGCGCCCGCGCGCATTCATTTCGGCCTTGTGGCTGTCCTCGATCACGCCGCTGCATGATGGGCATTCCACAAAGGTCTCGCGCGCCGCCTCCAATGGACTGCCCTTCAATGGGTAGCGCAGCAAGTCGAAGCGCGGCACGAAATAGTCGCCACACTGCGGACAGGGCCAACACCAGTGATGCCGCGTGGCCTGCTGCCAGAGTTGCCAGATCGGGCTCTCGATGTCCTCTGCGACTGCTGGCTCCCAGAAGAACAAGCCCGACGCTTCGTCCTTGATGGCTGCCACGCGCCCGCGCTTCGGTGTCGAGGTGACGACGCAAACGAAGTCCGCGAAGGTGTCGCCGCGCCGCTCGACCAGACCCAGCGGACCGCCCTGATTGTTCACGTTGTCGCGCATCTCATCGTACTCATCGACCAGTGCGAGCACGGCGGGATCGGACTTCAGTGCTGTTGACGATCCTGAGTGTGCAAGACGGAACGGGACGCCTGCCACCACCTTGCGTGTCTTGGTCATGCGCTTGCCGCGCGCGACCTTGGCCATCAGCGACGGTGCTTCGTCGAGCAGTGCCATGACGCGCGGCTCGAACTGCTCGGTGAGGAACTGCTTGTTGGGGCCAACGTACAGGATGGGACCCGGTCGCTGGTCGAGGCGCTGCCCGGCTACGTCCAGCATCAACTCGGACTTGCCTGACTGCGCGCCGAACACCATGACGACGCGCTTGTACTTGCCGGATGCGATGACGCGCTCGGGCTCGATCACGTATGGTGTCAGCAGAGGATCACGTGGTCCGGGCACCGCCGCCGTTGCTGGGTAGGTCCGATTGGCTGCTGCCCACAGGTCCGGCTCGGTCGGCTCCGACGGCATCATCAGCGCTGCCAGCCGCCTCAAGCCGTATGGCTTGTGCCATTGCGTGCTCTGCGATCCGCCTGAGCCTTGCATTGACTTCCCTCTCGATCATCCGCCGCATGGTGAGGTCGCGCGTTGTTGCCGCCGCCAGCCCGGCAAACTCACTCCTTACCATGCCTGCCATGCCGTCGATCATTTCCTCGTAGACATCCAGCGGGATCAGGCGGGACAGCCGCTGCTGCGTGCGCACCTCGATGTCGCGTGCCTTGGCATCGCGGATGCGCGTCTCTGCTGCCGACTTGGTTGAGCGGCGATCTTCGTCGCGCAAGTAACGGATGAAGCCAGCGCAGGCATCGAACCAATCGTATTTGCCATGCGTGCCCTCCAGCGACTTGAACCAGCCTTCGCGCGCAAGCTGCCCGACGCGGGCGCTGGTCAGGTTCCAGCATCGCGCCAGAACACCACTGTCGGTCACGTTGCGGTGCTCGCGCGAGTGCCGGACGAAACCCTGTACAAGGTCTTTCAGCCAATAGCGTCCGGGGGCGATCTGCTGGAAAGCGCCCTCGCGTTCCAGCCGTTTCAATTCGGCGGCGCTGTCGAGCAGGAGCAAGAGCATAGCCTGTTCAGCCGATACCGTTCCGGCTTCTGGTTCCGCCATAGGATTAGCCTCCCTGTTGTCGGGAGGCCACACTGCCCGGTCCGGGCCACGGGCTCCAGCGGCATCTTCCGGGGGCAACGCCCCCGCAGATGGGCAGGGATGGGCGGGGGGCAGGCATCCGGGGGTGCCCGATAAGACCTAGCGCGGCAGGCAGGAAAACGCGCCAGCGACCCTCCTATTGTGTGTTCAAGTTGCCCTACAGAAACGGGCACTTTTTGCTGGAACAAATGTCGAACGGACCCCCGCCATGCGTCCGGCGGTGCCCTCCCATGCGGGTGCCGGAAAAGGAAAGAAATGCTTTTCTTTCGTCCGGCCGGTGCTATGTTCCTAGTCGTCGGCCGCAGCCGACACCGGGCGGACACCCGGTTCAACCGCAGGAGCACAAAATGCACGCAGCGATCGCCAATCTCACCTTCGGCCCCGAGTTCGAGGTTCTTCTCCCCTATCGCTTCACGCAAAGCGGCGCGGCCGCCGAACTTTCCCGTCTCATCGGGGAATACGTCCATCCCCGCATGGAAGGCGCACCGGCAGGCGCATGGAAAGTCGTCACGGATGGATCGGTTCGCGGTCGCGGCGTTCACGGCTTAGAATTTGTCGGCCCAATTCTTTCGGGCGATACGGGCCTCGCATCGGTCGCCAAGGTCCTCGCCGCGCTTCGCCAAATGGGCGCGACGGTAAACTCCACTTGCGGCTTTCACGTTCACGTCGGCGCGCGCGATCAAGGGCTCGATTTTTTCAAGACACTCGTAAAACTCTATAGCCGATACGAGACCGCAATCGACGCGCTTATGCCGGTTTCGCGGCGCGGCAACGAGGCAAGCTACGCCAAAACGGTTTCGCTCGTTTCACGCGAGGCAATCGACGGCGCGCGGGACCTTACTTCGCTAGGATACGCTATCGCGCGCGCCAGCGGCGCGGCCGCAGTCCGGTATCACAAGGTCAACGTCCTCGCTTTCGACAAGCACAAAACGGTAGAGTTTCGCCAGCACGCAGGAACGGTCGACACCGCGAAGGCCACAAATTGGATCGTAACTTGTCTCCGGCTCGTCGCGACCGCCAAGGCAGGCAAGACAGGCGAAACCGGAGCACAGATCGTCCGCGCGATTTCTTGGGACCTTTCCCGTCTCGCAGGAAAGCAAGCCCACGTCGCAACCCTTATCGCCCGCGCGGAAGGCGCAACAAACGAGGAAATTCGCGCCGCATACGGCTACGCCACGATTAGCGCGCGCAAGCAGCTTCGCGACGCGGACCTTTCGTACTACGTCACCCGCGACAGCCGCACCGGCAAGGATCGTTTTCACGCGATACACGGAAGCGCCGTCACGACCGACACCGCGACCGCCGCTTTCCCCACCACGCTCGACGGTTTCGCGGACCTAATCGAAGCGGACGCGGACCAGCGCGCATTCTACGCGACCCGCGCGCGCGCGGCAGCCACCGCCGCCCGCGCTTAATTCCACCGCCCCCGGCATTCCGCCGGGGGCACCACCCAAACTCGATGGAGCATGAAGATGACCGAAGCCTATGACAACACGAAGCCTGCATTCATGTGGGCCTATGCAATCCACCCGTACTGCATCGGATACCCCGGTGTGTGTGCTGACCTGTTCTTTTCATCGCCGGAGAAATTCCGCGAGTGTCTGGAGCGGGACCCGGAACCGGGCGACATGCTGGTGCCGGTCACGGTGCCTGCTGACTTCGATGACTGGGATTACATCCCGAACGATTACTAGCCATGCGCAGGCAATGCTGGACCGCACAGTCCAGCTTTGCTTTACTTTCAAAACGGACACCGATCAGGAGCAAAACCGATGACCCTCTATTTCGCCTATGGCAGCAATCTCGACCTTTCGCAGATGGCACGCCGATGCCCGGCCGCGACGCCGCTCGGCAAGTTCTACCTCCCCGACACCCGGCTCGTTTTTCGCCGTGTCTGCGATGTGATCGCAGAAGATGGTGCAACCTGCCCCGGCGGGCTGTGGCGGCTCACGCCGAAGTGCGAACAGGCGCTGGACCGCTACGAAGGCTTTGACCCGCGCTATCCCGACAGCGGCATGTACTCGAAAGAGTACATCCAAGTCGCCGGGCTGCCGGATGGCGAAACCGAAGTGATGATCTACACGATGAATTCGTCCGGCATCTATCCGCCGTCAGTCGGCTACTTCAAAGGCGTGCGGCAGGGCTACAAAGATTTCGGGCTCAAGCTGTGGCCGCTCAAGGAAGCGCTCAAGCACGCGCACGATGCGAAAGCGCCGTCGCATGTCGAGCGCAAGCGCATCCGCCGCACTGGCCGCCAGCCGTCCGCCGCTGATCCGCGCAAGGTCAAGCAGGAGCCGACCGCCGTGCTGCCCGCCGCGCAGCGTGCATGGGTGCCTGTGTCGCCGGATCGCGCTGCGGCGCGCGCCAAAATCCGTGCCGCCGCGCGCGAGGCAGATCGCGCCAGCGCAGAACTAAAAAAGCGGGTGCGGCCGGTCGTCGGCAATTACAAAACCAGTCTGGCCGCATGGCTGGAGCATCAGCAGGAAACCGGCGGCAGTTACTGACCGCCGCGCGCGGGGGTGTCCGCCCCCGCTCCGACCCCCCCCCGGGGCTCCGCCGGGCGGGGGATTTTTTCCTTGTCCAGAAAAGCCCGCCCATTGCGCGGGGCAGGGCTGGAGCTACCCATAGCGCTGACCCCCGGACAGCGCACCAGCGCCCTCCTAATGTCGGCCGCGCCCCCACAGGTCCCCGACCAGCGCCCCCGCAGGCAGCCCGTCCCATGCGTTCTGCGCCTGCCCAGCCATGCGGGTGCCGGGAAAAGGAAAGAAGTGCTTTCCTTTCGCCGGACCCGGTGCTTCAAGAGGGGTGCGGCCCGGACGGGCCGCCGGGGGACCCATCCCCCGCAACGCCCCGGACAGGGCACAGGAGCAATGAAATGAACACCTTCAAGAAGTACAACGGCGAGTGGGTTGTGCAGGTTCTCACCGGCGCGACCGCAGGCCAGACCGTCACCGTGACCCTGCGCAGCGGCGGGACGAAGCAAGTCCAGTTGGGCGAGTGGGTGGTGGGCGCATTCTTCCGCGTCGCCCCGCGCGCCGCGCAAGCACCGCGCGCCGCCGAACAGGTGGGCGACCTTTCCGCCATCGTTGCGATGTTCGACCGCGCGCGGACCCACCTGCGCAAGCCAGCGATTGCGCTCGACGGCTTCCGCGTCAACGTCGCGGGCGCGACCGCGCGCGAGCCGGGCTGCCTGACCATCCTGTCGGTGGACACGTTCTTCGACGCGCGCACCGGCCGCCAGCGCCGCAAGTGGCTGGGCCGCGTCACCCGCGCGGGCGTGTATGAGCCGGGCTTCTCGGCGGACCCCGCGATTGCCGACAAGCTGCGCCGGTTCGCGGCGGACCCGGTTGGTGAGGCCGCCGCCTATGGTCGCCTCGCTGGGCGGTGCTGCTTCTGCAACCACCGGCTCGGTGAGGGTGATGACCGCCGCTCGGTCGAGATCGGCTATGGCCCGGACTGCGCGGACCACTTCGGCCTCGCGTGGGGCACGCGCGCCGCCAGCGCCGCCGTCGCGGCGCGGCAGGATGCGCCAGCGCCGGTCGCCAGCGACGCCCCGGTGATGCTCGCCCACCCGCCGCAGGAGCCCGCGCACGGCGTCGCGTGACGCTTCGCCTCGGGGCACCGCATGCCGGTGCCCCGCACGAAGCGCCACCCGGCACTTCCTAAACTGATGGAGCACTCTCATGCGTTTCACTTTCAGCCCGACCTTTGGCCGTGATGCCAACTACCTCGGCCACATTCGCAGCCGTGGCCGACTTGCTGGCAGCGTCCGCTCTGCCGAGAACGGCCGCGACTTTGTCGGCCGCATCGGCCAGTTTACCGCCACCGCCAGCACGCCCGAAGCAGCGTTCCGCGAGGTGGCCGCGCAAGCCCTCGGCTTCGCCACCGCCACCGCTCTGAAAGAGCACAACAAACGGGTGCGCGCCACGCGCCGCGCCGCCCGCACCGGCAGCTTGCAGACGCTGGCCAATGCGCTCCGACGCGCTGCCAGCACCGGCAACAACGACGAAGTGTTCCGCATGCTCGGTGGGAGGCGGTGATGGAATTACTGCTGACCATCGCCCCGATCTACCTCCTGCCGACGCTTGTTGCGTGGCGGCAAGGGCACCCGCATCGCACCGCGATCACCGTGCTCAATATCGTCGCTGGCTGGACCTTCATTGGCTGGGTTGGCGCATTTGTCTGGTGCTTCATCCCTGTCCGCCAGCCGGGTGCCAACGACTTCACGATCAGGCTTTGACGCTTCACAAACAAATGGAGACTGAACATGGACCTCTTGAAGCAGATCACAGGCGCTGGCCGATGGACCAGCATCGCTCCGAACCTCGTGCTCGTCGGATTTGCCGACCGCAACGCCGCAGACGACCTTATGCTGATGATTGCGACCAAGACAGGCAAGTCGCTGCCATGGCGCGTTGACGATCCCAACCCCGGCAAGCCTGTGCTGTACCTGCCCGAGAACTACTTTCGGCTGCGGAAGGCGTTCTGCCGCTGATCGCGCCAGCGCATAGAACTCGGTGAGCCTATGCGAAAGAAAAGGTTTACTACTCTTTAGACGATGCTACCTTATCAAAACCGGGCAGGCGGCCACCGGAACAAGCGCCGCCGAAAGATGGAGCACTAAGATGACTTTCATTTCTCTGAGCATGGTCACGCGCGGCGCGTTCGATGAGGACACCGGCGCGCACAACGAAGCCTCGCAGTCGGTCGTTATCAACGCCAACTGCATCCGGTGCTTCTACGCGCGCCGCGACGACAAGCCCGGCACCCGCATCACCTTCAACGACGGCGGCGGGTTCGCGGTTCACAACACCCCGGACGAAGTCGAGGCGTTGATCGTACCGCTCGCCAGCTAATCACCGACCACCCCCCGATGGGGCCGGGCATCGTGCCCGGCCCCTCTTGCATGGAGCAAGCTCATGATGCCCAAGACCCACAACGACCTGCCCGCGATGGCGTGCCTGTCCGCGATGCAGAAGTGCATCCGGCGCGGCGGGGAGGAAGAGGCGATGCAGTTCGCCTGTGAACTGATCCACAGCAGCAAGGCGTACCACTCGATGGTGTGCAGGCGGCTGGAGATCATATCGCACGAGGATATCGACACCGCCGCCGACCCCCGCATCGTCCCATTTGTCGCCGCCGCCTGTGCGCAGGCAATGCGATGGTACGACCCGCAGAAGATCGGCGCGTCGCGCATGTGCATCGGTAATGCGATCAGGATGATGTGCCGGGCGCAAAAGTCGCGCGAGGGGGATCACTTCGGGATCGCCTTCGGGCTCGCGAACCAGATCGGCGGCTACGTGCCGAGTATTCCAGACTTCGCTTATGACCATCACACCCATGAAGGACGCAGGCGCGGGCGTGGGCTCGACTTTTTCCGCAAGGAAAGTACCAAGCTGGTGCCGCCGGTCGCGAAGGATCAGTACGAGGATCGTGCCTACAAGATGCTCGCACTCAAGATGAAGCAGCCGAAAACGAAGACCGCAGACGACCTGTTCGAGGAATGAGTGGCGACCGGCGCGGCCATGATGGCTGCGCCGGAATTCAACTGATGGAGCAACCACATGCGCAGCTATCGCTTCGATCTGATCTGTCCACGCTGCAAGCACCGCGAGCAGATCACCCTGACCACCCAAAACATTGCGGCTGGGATGAACTGCGGCGGCTGCCTGCTGCGCAGCGTCGAACTCGTCCGGCTTGAGGTGGTCAGCGTCACCGTCCTTGATGGAGACCAGTCATGAGCAGGATCACCGCCGCAGCGCTCGCGCTGCTGATGCTCTGGCCGCACGATCTGCGCGCAGAGAGCACCACCATCTACGGGCGCGACGGCAGGGTGCAGGCCCGCACCCATACCGGCTCGAACGGCAGCACCACAGTCTACGGCAGCGACGGCCGCGTGCAGGGCCGCACATCCACCGGCAGTAACGGCACCGTCACGATCTACGGCAGCGACGGGCGCGTGCAGAGCACGATCACACCGAACGGGAGGCGCTGATGGACAGCAAGCCCATTGATCACGAGCGCAAGCGCAGACTGAGGCTGCGCCGCAAGCGCAGCAAGCGGCTGCGGATCGACACCATGAGCCGCAAGAGCATCCGCGCCGTCTCGGGCGGGCTGCCGTCACTTGGCAGGAGGCGCTGATGAAGCCCGGCAAGTATGACGATGTCTGCGAGGTCGCGCGCGAGCTTGTTGGTGTCACCCCCGACACCGGCGGCGGTGTCCTCCTGATCGTGATCGGCGGCAACAAAGGAGGCGGCTTTAGCGTGCAGGCCGACCTGCTCACCGTGCTGACAATCCCCAAGCTGCTGCGCAACATCGCAGACGACATTGAAGGGCAGCCGCTGAAACAGGAGAAGCACTGATGTCATGGAAACCGGAAGTGATCGCTGACAACAGCGGCAAATGGTGCGGCAACCTGCTGCGCTTCGCCACCTGCGAAGAGGCCGAAGCCAACGCACAGGACCTCGCGCGGCGCTGGACCTTGGTGCGCCAATGGCGCGCGACCGAGAGCGAGGACCCCGTCACTCATGCGTGGGTCAACGGCAAGAGCGTCCAACTGGTGGCCTACGGCATGATCGCCGTGGGCTTTGCCAATGGTGGCGACTGTCCACACGCTGGAGAGTGGCTGAAGTCATTCGACCACGAATTCGATGAAGGGCGCGGCTTCGGTGAGTTCACCCGCGATCCAAAGCGTGCGCTGCGCTTCACCACCCGCGAGGCAGCGATGGAGTTCTGGCGCAGGTCATCGACGATCAAACCGCTGCGGCCAGACGGCCGACCGAACCGACCGCTGACCGGCCTGACCGTGTCGGTCACGAAGCTGCCGTGAGCTTGGCGCGGGCGGCGGTGGCTGAGATAGCTTCCGTCGCCTCGCCCAAGTCCACCCGCTCGATGCTGTAGCCGACGTCACGCCCGTACAGGATGGTGCTGATGTTCGGCACCTGCTGCACGATGAACTTGCCCTCGTGCTCGCGCATGGCATGCTCGATGCGAGCCCGCACATCCTCGAACCCGAACGGGTTGCCGCCGTCGCGCATGGTGTTGCGCACCGCAATGCAGACCTGACCGGCTCGCCGGATCGCTTCCTCGGCCAGCGCCTTGTGCCCGGCATGGAACGGCTGGAAGCGCCCGACCATCAGCGCCGTCGCCCGACGCGGGTTGAACACCGGCCGGACCAGCTTCACCACCTGCTCGGCCCAATACTCGGGAGTTCCATCCGGCCCCACCCGCAGATCGTGGACCGCAGGAGCCTCGAAAAGCCTGTTCGTATCCTCGTAGCGCCCCGCCTCAATGCGATCCACGAAGATCAGGCACCCTCCCCCGCCTAAAAAAAAGGCCGCACGGGCGGCTTCCGTAGGGCAGATAAAGTCCGCCACAGCAAAGCCCCCGGTCGCCACCACCCGGTCGCACAGCCACCCCATCCGCCGGGCGTGCTCGATCCGGTCGGCCTCGGAGAACCCGAGATCGCTGTTGATGTTCGCCCGCACCTCATCGGCGTTGAAATGAACGGCGTTGATCCGCGCCGCCACCAGCGTCGCCAGCGTCGTCTTGCCTGCACCCGGCAGGCCCATGATCAGAAGTTTGCGCAAAGGTTCTCTTTCCTTTAAGGTTATGTGGTTGGCGTGGACGGGCAAGGACTAGACTGGCGTGGCATGGCGGGGCTTGTCAAAGCAGGCTCCGCTTTGTCTTTGAATGTCGCTGTCATGTCCTTGAGCAGGCCCGCCGCGTCAAGGCCGGTGACGGTCAGCAGCTTGCGGAGCACTCCCCCTGGATCGGCCGCCAAGTCCTCCCACCAGATCACCGGCACCTTCAGCCGATTGGCGTCGTACAGGATGACCTCGGTGAGGATGCCGAACGCCTCATGCGCGCGATCTGGCGTGCTGATGTCCACCACGTCATGCCCCGCCTCTCTGAGAGCCCACCATGCGTGCTCGTAGAACGACCACACCCGCGCCCGCCCCGGTGGGAACGTGTTCTTGGCCGAACGCAGGAACACGAAGCAGTCGAAGTGCTCGATGAAGACCGGCAGCTTGAAGGCGCTGTTGCACTCCTTGGTGAATGTGTAGTTCTCGGCACCCCACGTCGCCCGGATGTCGTCATGGATGCCGGGGCCGCCAGCGGTCGCGATGTTGCGATAGCAGGACACCAGTTCGCAGCCGAAATTCTTCCGCAACACCACCTCGTGCTTGATGTTGCACACTGGGTTGAAGAACTCCTTGTCGTAGTAGCGGCAGCCTCGAATGTTCTTGGCGAGCAAGGCGGCAAACCATGTCGATCCCGAGTTGGGCAACCCTTGCATCAGTAGTGGCTTCATCGCAGGCGCTCCATCAGTTCGCGCGACTTGGCAAGTGCGCTGGCAATCACTTGGTGCATGTCTAGGTAACGGTACTGGCCCAACCGGCCGCCGAACACAACGGTTGGATGCTCCTGCTCGGCCAGCTTGCGGTAGCGCTCCAGCAGCCGGTCGCTCTCGTCGCTGCGGATGGGATAGAACGGCTCGCCCGCGCTGGCGGGAATTTCAATCGTCAGCAGCGTGCGGCGGACCTGCGGCGGCACCTCCATGAAGTGCTTGTGCTCAATAGTCCGGGTGCAAGACGGAAACGGATAATCGCACTCGTTGATGACGGCAATGCCCTGCACATCATTGTCATCGAGGATGCGCGTCTCGAACCGCAGCGACCGATACGGCAGCCGCCCCAGCCGGTAACTGTAGAACTCGTCAAGGCTGCCGCTGTAAACCACCGCATCCCATTGGCTGACCCAGTTGTCACGCGCCTCCAGCATGTCGGTGTCGGTCTCTACCGCCACGCCGGTCAGCATCAGCCGGATCATGTCGGTGTAGCCGTCCACCGGGATGCCCTCCCACTTATCGTTAAAGTAGCGGTCATTGTGATCCAGCCGCACTGGAATGCGCTTGATGGTCGACGCAGGCAGGTGCCGCGGCTCGCAACCCCACTGCTTCTTGCTGTAGCCCTCGATGAACAGCCGGTACAGCGTCTCCCCAATGGTTGCCAGACAGTGCTGCTCCATGTTGCTGATCTCGTCGCACGGGATGCAGTCGGCCGCCATCGCCTCGGCCCCTTCCTCCGGCGTGGCCGAACCGAACACCTGATGCAGCGTCATGAGGTTGATCGGAAACGAATACAGCACCCCCGAACTCATCGCCCGCACCCGATGCCGGTAGCTGTTGAAGGTCGCAAAGCGCTGCACATACTCCCAGACCACCGGGTTCGAGGTGTGGAAGATGTGCGCGCCATAGACGTGCTCGTGGCAGGCGGTCTCATCGTTCCAGCGAGTGAAGGCGTTGCCGCCGATGTGCGTGCGGCGCTCCAGCACCAGCACATGATGGCCTGCGTCCGTTAGCTCGCGCGCCATCGTCGCGCCATACAGACCAGCCCCGACCACCAGCACCCGGCTCATCGCTGCGCCAGCTTCGATGTGCGTGACACCCGGATGCTCATCGCCGCCACGTTCTTGCGGCGCATGAACCCCGGTGCCTTGAATGACAGGCAGCCCGGCCAGTGCTGCTTGAGCGCGCGCGACGACGCCTCGAACACCTCCGGTGTGATCAGCCCGACCGAACCGCCACGTCCTGAGTAGATCGGCCCGAAGTCGAAATAGAACCGCACGTCAGCATAGATGCAGCGATCCTCCAGCAGCGTCCGCATGGTCCAGTCCAGATCGGCGCGGCCGTGCATGTCCGTGCGGTACTTGCGGGTGCGCGCACCGTTCATCACGCCACGGCACGACGCCACCACTTGCGTCGGCACAATCGGCCGCTCATCAGGACGGATGATCGTGGTGTTGGGCGTGCGTGAGAAGCAGAACGCGCCAAGCCCAAGGTCGTGGCAGTTGCGCGCGGCGTTCTCCAAGATCGCCAGTATCTCATCGGCATCGGTGATGTAGCGGCGCGATGCGGTGTTGGCCTGCACGCCCTGAAAGTCATCGTCCACGGTGATCAGGATCGGCTCGCGCACGGTGTCGATGATCCAGTTCAGAACCGGCGGCAGACCATCAAGTGGCGGGTGCAGCAGCAGCCGTGGCGACGGCACTGCCGCTGCATAGTCGTCGGCCTCGCGCTCGTCCACGCAGATCACCGCTGTCGGCAGCAGCCGCAACAACAAGGGCATGTTGTGGGCGCGGCGGCGCGATGGAACGATGATCGTGTAGTCGAGTTGTTTCACGTTCCCACCATTGAAGGAGATAAGTTATGGCAGACCTTCGCACCGCAGCGAACGAGGTGAAGCAGTGCTTCGACAAGATCAAGCAGGCGAAGAACGATCCTGCGCAGCTTGAGCAGGCCATCAACAGCGCCCAGCAGAAGGTTGAGCAGTTGGTGCAGCAAGCCGGTCAATCCTAACGACTGCTGCCCATTGGCGCGCGGTGTCCTTCCCCTGCCCCACAGCCCCCGGACACCCGCGCCATCATTTCTTTTTCCCCTTTGTCTTGCCCTCGGCAACTTGCTCCAGCAGCTTCAGTAGCTTGTCGGCGCGGATCGCCCGGCTGGTGCCCATGCGGCCACGCCTCTTCTGCGGGACCAGCCCCAGCTTGTCGCACAGTACATTCCACTCCTGTGAGGTGGTGCAGAGCACAACGAGGAAGTCGTAGTGCTCGTGCGGCTGCAAGGCCATGCCGACCACCTCGCGCTGCTCATCCTCTTCGTCCTCATCCTCTTCCCGCTCCAGCGTCGTCATCAAGTCCGCGAACATCCGGCTGATCTCGGCGTTGCCGTCGATGCTGATGCCCTTCAATAGGTCAGCCAGCTTGTCGCTGTCGGGCAGTGCCAGCCCCGCCAGCGGATCAAATGTCGCCAGCATCTTGTCGGCCTCTTCATCGTTGAGGTCCAACACCAGCACCGGCACCTCGCTGTCGGCTGCAATGTCGCGCCGCAGATGCCCGTCCAGTAGCTCCAGCCCACCATCCACCTCGCGTGCTGCAAGCGCACCGACAAAACCAATGCTGGACAGCATTTCCGACACCGCACTGCGCTGCCCGTCCGGGTGCATGCGCCAGTTCTTCGGGTTCACCCGCAGGTCTGCCGCCTTCACTCGCCGCAACGCGACGATCCGATCTCGCAGTTCCGCCACCGCACCCCCCATAAGTCCCCGGAAATAAAGGGGATTTAGCGCTTGGTGAAATATCCAGAAGCATCGGCGTCGCGCGGTCCCCGCATTCGACCCCCCGGTTCACAGTACCTTGGCCCTGCCTTGCTGCTGATGTTGTTGATGTTGCTGGTGTATTGGATGGTGATGCTGCTGTGCGCTGCTTTGCTTTGCGGCTGCGGCGTGCTTTGTCTGCCCTTGCGTGGCATGACGTGCTTGATGGTCAAGTCCATGATCTGCTGCCTTGTGAGGATGCCGTGATCACCGATATCCCTGTTGCTGTGACGTGGATGCTTGTTGTTGTAGCTGTGATCGTGGTTGGTGTCGTGCTCTTGAACATGGTGCACTAGCGTCGTGTCGACATAGCTCTGGCGACTGCCAGTGGGATGGTCCTGCGTAGCTCGCGCTGCATGGACGCTGCGAAGTCCTCATAGAACGGGACGCGCTTCGGTATCTTCGTTGCGGGCTTCAACGCATAGACCAATCGAACGCGGTTCTTACTATCACGCGCGAACAACATGCCCTTGGCCTTGAAGCTGTTCTTGAGGTTCTTCGGTCGAAGGCGAGAGGGTACACCGCGCGCACCCTTCTGTACGCTCGACGCAGGCACAGCGAGGTTGCCGCCACCACGGGGCGTGCGCACTCCACCTTTGGCCTGCATCTTGAGATTGCCCCTGTTGAGACGATCATAGATTTCGACTGACAGGGACTGCTTGTTGGCGCGCGCATCCTTGGTGGTCAGTGACGCTGCGATGAAGGAGGCATTGCGCTGCTTGATGTGGGCTGGCCACGTCTGCTTGATCAGGAAGTTGCGGGTCACATCGGCGGAACGGTTCATTGCCGTTGCGAGTGCGAATGGTATCTGATCGACCGACGCTCCTAAGCGTAGGGCATACTTCTCCAACTCTTTGTAATCGAACTCCAGCTTGATCATGGCTATTGCTCCAGATCGTCATCTGGTCGTGCGACACAGTGCCAGTAGCAGAGCTTGCTGCCTCGACACCAATCTGGATCGGGACATCTGGGTGGATAACGCTGCTGGTCGGCCGGAATAGAAAAAGGGGTGGCGCTCGCGGCCACCCCTTCGTCGCCGCTCTGGGACTGGCGATGGAGCAAGCCATGAGCGACGATTGCCTGATCATATCGCATGTGCAGCGCCTTATGCAACGTCATGCCATCCTGCTTCGTCGCTGCGGCGCAGATCGTGCATGAGGGTTTCACCTTCGTACACCATGATCCTGCGTGACCGTCCTTCGGACACATCCTCCACATAGCCGATGATCTCGCTTGTGCTGTATTCAGCATCGGGCTCGTACACGACCAGCACAGCATGATGCTGCGTGTTGTAGTCGATGCTGATCAGGCGATCACCGCGCATCCCGTACACCTCTGGCCCACGCGATCATCCTGCTCTTGATCCAGCCAACCGTTGCAGGCGAAACATGCAGCGCAGGCGGAATGTGCTTGATGAGGGGGCTCGGCCATACCCCGATCTTCTCACGATACTGGTTGGCTGCCCAGCCTTCCTTGTACTCGTGATCCTGCGCATAGGCTTTCAGTTCAGCAAAGAACAGCGCCTTGTCGACAACCTCGAACGCACCCTTCGGCCGCTTCGGCTTGCGCCGCAACTCACGCAACTCACCAGCTTCGTGCTTGATGCTCGACACCATTTCAGCCTTGAAGCCGCATGCTGGACAGATCGACGCCCGTGGCGAGCGCAGGAACGCGCACTTCGGACACTCCTTCGGCAAACGGATGTTGTCAGTGCGATTGGCCTCCGGGGGCGACTTGCCATCGTGCAGGCCGACGTAGCTCTGGTCAATATCGGTCACACAGCCCAGCCGCAGGTGATTGTCGCTGTGATCGAGGATCAGACAGTAATCCTTGCCCGGTGCTGTACGTAATCCACGCCCAATGATCTGCGAGAACAGTATGTCGCTCTTGGTGGGGCGGCATAGGCTGATACAGCGCACATCCCAATCGATGCCCGTGGTCAACGTCCCGACATTCACCACCACGCGCACTTTGCCGCTGTGAAAGTCGATCTTGAGCCGCGTGCGCTCCAAATCCGGCGTGTAGGCATCCTGATAGCCGCACGGCACACCGGCCGCCTCAAATTCCTGCTGTAGCCTCTTGGCGTGCGCACGGTCGACCGCATAGCACAGCGTTGGCCTGCACTCGCCCAGCCGCAGCCATGTATCGACCGCATTCGCCACCAGCGCACCATTCTGCATCGTCTTTGACAACTCGCCTTCGTGATAGTCGCCCGCTTTGGTGCTGACACCCGAGAGATCGGGATGCGATGGCGCAAACACCTTGAAGTTGGACAACAGCCCGCGCTCGATCAGGCTCTCTGTGGTCGACGCCACGATCAAGCACTGCTCCTGCTGATCGCTCGGCAATCCAAATGGCCCGCGATAGTATTTGCCCAGCCCCTTCGTCCACGGCGTGGCTGACAACCCGATCACCGGACACTTCCAGCCCTGATCCTGTGACAGCCACTGATCGTAGATCGTGAACCACCTGTGGCACTCATCCACAAGCACCACGTCGCATTCCGGCATCGGCCGCTTCATCAGCGTCTGCACTGACGCGATCTGAATGGGCTTCGACCAATCGGTCATGTGGTGGTGCGACTGGATCACCCCGACGTCCTCGATGCCCTGCGCGTAGAACATCTCGACGGTCTGGTCGATCAGGCCAACCGCTGGCACCGTGAACAGCACTTTCTTCGCCTTGGCCTTGGCACCGTTCACCAGCGCCCCAGCCAGAACGGTCTTGCCGAACCCGGTCGGGGCCTGCATGCAGATGCGCTTATGGCCGTTCGCCACGTTGCGCCGTAAATCCTCCAATGCTTGCGTCTGGTCGTCTCGTAGCTCCTTCATGTCTCTGCTCCATCACGAGTTTCCAACTTGTCACGACGCGCACGCGCCATCCGACGACGTGTCCTCCAGCCTTCCAGTGATGCAGCCCGGCGGCCGCGCACATAAGCCGCATGGCATGCCGGACAGCGCAGCTTGTCGGGGATGGGCGGTTGTATCCGGCAGGTCGTGCACAGCCACTTCATGGCCCACCCCCTTGCTTGGCCAGCAGCCCAACGGTCGCTGGCAGCGGCTGCACGAGGAACATCAGCCCGGCATCCTCAATCCACTGCACCGCGGTGTCAGGGCTGATCAGGTCGGCCTTGAGCGCGATCCCGATGCTGCCGAGATCGCTTTCCATCGCCTTGCAGCGCAAACATGCCGTGCGCAAAGCCGACAGCAGGAACTCCCTGTGCTCAGTGTCCATCAGTCAGCCACCGACGTGATCGACAGCAGCAACAGCAACAGCAGCAGCGGGACGAACGTGTACCAGTAGGTGTACAAGAACGACGCTACGGTCATGGCTTCTTTCCCTGCTTACCAACTTGCTTGAGCCACTGCCTTTCGGCCTCTCTCGCGCGTGCCTCCAAGCTGTCGCGCACCGGCTTGTAGATCACCCGTCCAGCCTGCGGACCATTCTCCAGCACGGTGCCGTTGTCGTACTTCACCTCGGTTGCAGCGAACTTGCGGGCCTTTCGCCAGTCCATCGTCTTGGGCATGTTGTCCTCGCCATTTTGCGTTTCGCTCACACCACCTCCACTTTCCTCCTAAGATACCCTCTGTGGGGTGCTCTTAGCCCTTGGCGGGCAGCAGGAATGCGATCCTGCGGGAGTACTCGTCGCGCCTCTTAGGTCAGCCATCCGAAAGTGGACAACGGGCAGCCCCAATAGGCTGCGTTCCCCATGGCTCAGGGCATCACGGTCACAGCATGCTTCTATGGGGGGGAACCTTCGAGCCACACCCAACAGCCCTGCCGCGAACCGACCGGGACCTTGACAACTTGGGGGCTTGAATATACTTGCCGAGAGTGTATGTTTCGGACAAGTAATCCTAACCTTTTGCATCAAGGTTCGGGATTGAGGGGCGGGTGTTGTTGCTGACACCCGCCCCTCGTATTTCCAAGCTACGTCCGCTTCGATGCCGAACGCAACATAATTTTCGCAGCACCAGATGTTGCGGTGGATACGTCCACGTCACCCCACCCGTTGTGCGAACAGCGGGGTGGTGTTGGCAGCAAGATCAGGCCGCAGGAAGCCGCACTGATAATCCCATAGCGCGCAAGCATCTGCTTCATCATCACAATTTACGTTCCATCCGAGTGAACGGCACCTTTCGATGGTCAATGGCGTGGCCAGCGCGCTTTTCATGTTGCGGCCGATGAAGTGGCAGCGCACCTGCGACACCGTCGCCTCGCGTAGCTCGAACCGCTGATAGGCCCATTCCTCCAGATGTTCCGCCAGCCCGATCAGCATCTTGACAGTGTCGATGTTGGTGCGGCCGTGCATGATCATCGGGATCGCGGGGCTCTCGTACACGATCAGCGCCACCTTGTGCGCCGACATGAACAGGTCGAGCCACAAGCGAAACTGCCGGTGCGCCTTGGCGCGTGGCTGCCCCGGCTTGATGAAGCTGACGGTGCCGAACGTCGGGATCGTGCCGGGCTTGCCCAGCGCCCAGCCCATCGTCGACGCGATGTCGAGCGCGAGCACGTTGCCGGTGAATTTCATTTAGCCCAACTCTTCCTCTTTGAAGCACGCCTCGCAGACACTGTTGTCGGCAACCGGCTCCTCAAAGTGCGGCCAATCCCAAATGATATGCCGACAAAAACTGCAAATCGGAAACGTAACTGAGTTCGGCGGCTCAACTGTCTTTGCGTCGCCATACCACATCAGCGGCTCTGGCATTCGCATTGGACCGCGCCACCGCTTTGCTGCGCCATCATCATTCCGTTTCGGGAATAGTCTGTCAGAGAAAATCATCGCTGCTGCTCCATCTTCACTGCCTCACGTTTGCGATACTCCACCAAGAACTTGTCGATGTCGGCCTGCGTGAACTTGTGCTGCTTCATCTCGGCCTCGAACTGCGTGGCGTTGATCTGGCCCATGCCGTAGCGGAACAGCAGGCGGTCCATGATCACGTAGCGGGCGCTTGGTGGGTTCATACACCGCCCTCTGGTTTTTCAGGCTGTAAGTGAAGCGTGATCGGCCATTTGCCAGTCCGATCTAATTCACCCTTGGCTGGGATTTGGTTGACCCATACAAACCATCTGCGCACAATTTCAATTATGGACGCTTCTGTAGCAGGCATCTTCTTGCCTGCGAGTTCTTTGTGTGGCTCCCATATCTGAGCCTCCTGCGGCTTATTCGTTTCACCCCACACAATTAGGACCGTGAAGCCGCTCTGCGATAAAGCGGCAAAGAACTTCATCTGTCCCCTCGAAACCTTTTTGCCGGGCGGCTTTGCTTCTATAAAAATAACATGCCCCCTGCGCTCGACGGCACCATCGATGTCGCTCACTTGGCACCCGGTGTCTCCAAAGCACTGATTATTTAGGAAGCCCCAATCCCACAGCGCTCGCATGTAGGCGTCTTTGTTTCTGATGGTCACGCGATCTTCCCTACAATCGCACCGAAGCGCGTAAACTCTCGGATGAAGCCGGGTCGATCAGGCCCGAAGTAGACGAACACGCTTCCATGCGTCGATCCGCTGCGGGTGTCATCACCGTAGAAGTTTATCCGGTGGTCGGTGAAGCATAGCGCGTCACCATTCCAAAGTGACTGGAACCACTTCGTGTCGGTGCAGTGCGCATTCACCAGCACTACGGCGGCGGTTATATTCCCGGCGCGATGTTGCTGGTCCAGCCTATCGATAAATGCCCCAGCTTCGTCACCATACGGCGGGTTGAGCCACACCCGGCCGCACCAGTCAGCCTTGAGGCCGCTGTTCTTCGCTGTGAAGTAGTGCTTGGCGCGCACTATCGTGTTCGCCTCGTCGCATGAGGCAGGGTCCACATCAATTCCACCAAGCACGGTGCGCGCTGCCTCGATGTAGACTGCCGGTGTATAGTGTTCGTTGGAAAGTGATTGCTGGTTTTGCTGGCTTCCCGCCCCCTCCAGAAAGGCCGCCCGATACTCAGCCCCGACCAGATATGCCCGGTACTGCTTCGGCTTCCGCAGCCACTTGCCTAGGTCGGAGACGCGCTGGTGCTTCATGCCTGTCTGGCGTTCGGCGTCGCGCTCCGAAAACTGCGCCGAGATCCCGGCGCGGTTCTTTGATGGCCGCCCGCCTTTATCGGTGACATGCCCCTTCCACCACGCGACGAACTTCTGCTGTTCCTCGATCTTGGCGTCGATGGCGGCTTCCAGCGCGGGCCAGTCCTTTATCCGCTTAGCTTCCTTGATCCCAAACTCTGCGGCAGCGACTTTCAGTCGGTGCCGCGCAGGTTCGTAAATTTCAAGCTGAGTGCCTGCGCGCCTAGACTTAACCAGTGGCCCATGTTGCATTCACCGCCCCCGTCCCCGGCTTTTCAGCTTCACCACCTGCACCTTGTGCATGCTGCGCATCTTTAGCCGCTCGGCCTTGCTCCGGGGCCTGTCAAGCTGCCCGTCCAGTGCCTCCCGCTTCTCGCGCAGGGCGCGAAGCTCTGCTTCCTTGGGGCCGATCTTCTGTGTGGTCATATTCACTCCTATAGCAAAGGTAAGTTACACTTGCCTGAAAGCAAAGGATAGCCTATCTTTTCGTCCGCCGCTACTGCTTGTGGTGGTCAAAACAGATGGAGCATCCCGAATTATGGCTAAGAAATCCACTAAACCCGCACCCGTGAAGCCTGCTGCAAGCGACGAGGTATTGAACCTCGCAACGGTTCTGTCCGGCAAGGTCGTCTATCAGCACTTCAAGGTCTGGCTGCTCGGCACCACGCCGCTTGTCGTGCACGCATGGTCCGAGAAGGCCAAGCGCGAAATGCTGCAAAAGCAGGTGAAGGCGGTCAAGACCGGCAAGGAAGCACGCAACCCGCAGGAGGATTTTGTCAATTCTCTCTATGAAATGGGCAAGGTCAAGGGCAAGACGGTCTATGGCTTCCCCGTCACCGGCATCAAGAACGCGATCCTGACCACCGCACACAAAGACAAGGGCGTGCCCCGGACCACCGTGATGTCGGCGCTCTGGGTCGAGGCCGACATGGTGCGCGTGCGACCGGCGCTGGCCGGTGCGATCTGCGACATGCCGCTGGTCCGCATCTACGGCTCGGAGCCGGAAATGCGCGAAGACATGGTCCGTGTCGGCGTTGGCTTGAGCAAGAAATCCAGCCTCGCCTATCGTGGTCAGTTCACCAACTGGGCGATCTGCCTGACCGGCAAATTCAACCCGACCGTGCTGTCAGCGGAAGCGCTCAGCTTCCTGATCATCGAGGCTGGTCTTGGTGTTGGGATCGGTGAGTGGCGTAACGAGAAGCGCGGCATGTTCGGGGGTTTCCGTCTTGCTGATGCGGTAGAGCAGGCAGCATGGGAGCGGTTCGCTGAAGGTCGCGGTCCGGTGCCCAACACAACTCGTCAACTGGAGGCGGCATGATCAAGTACGAATTCCGAGACCGGCCCAACACCCTGCGGGGTGCTGACAAGGCGAGCGCGCAAAAGATCGGTGAAGCGCTCAGCAAGATCAAAGAGCAGGCCAAGGGCCGATGCACGTCAAAGACTGTGCTTGAAGCCGTCAAGGGCAAGCCGTCGAACTACCTGCATCGGTTCTTTGAGTGGGAGGATACTGTTGCCGCCGACAAGTGGCGACAGGTGCAGGCGCGCGATCTGATCGGGTCCATCAATATCGTGGATAAGGCACGCGGCGAGGAACGCCGGATACCGGCATTCATCAGCCTTATCGACCGCAGTGGTCACAGCTACCACCGTGCTGATGAAATCATAAGTTCCGCGCACCTGACCGATCTCGCTCTGCGGCAGGCAGAGAGCGATATGTTGAGCTACGAAAGGCGGTTGATGATCCACGCCGACATCTGCGATGCGATCCGCAAGGCTCGTGAAATGATCGCGGAACGTCGTGCGCGGTATGCGGCGGCGGGAGGGCATCAGCCGCACGCATGAACGTAATCGTGAGCACCTGCGTTCACTGTGGTTCCGCTATCTACCTGCACAAGGTGGGTAGCGGAACCTATCGCTGGGGCGACAGCCGCAGCAAAGGTGATGCGTTCTGGAAGTGCGAAGCGGATGGGCAACATCATCTGCCTGAAGGCTACGAGACAAATCGCAAGTGAATTGGCACGGCATGGCATGTCGCGGCTCGGCAAGGCAGGCGAGGCATGGTCGGTCCCGGCGTGGCACGGCCGGTCCCGGCTCGGCACGGCAGGCTTGGTTCGGCTGGGCGCGGCGTGGCGAGGCCAGTCCGGGCAAGGCAGGCAAGGCACGGCACGTCCCGGACAGGACTGTCCAGACCGGGCGGGGCAAGGCAGGCATGGCTAGGTCTGTTCTGCGTGGCAAGGCAGGGCTGTTGCGTGGCAAGGCAGGCTAGGCGGGGCTCGGCTCGGCCGGTTGGGGCTCGGCCGGGCGTGGCGCGGTAAGGCAGGCACGGAACGGCGCGGCTCGGCGCGGCTTGGCGCGACCGGGCAAGGCAGGCATGGCTAGGCCGGGCGCGGCGCGTCGAGGCGTGGACAGGACGGGCGCGGCAGGCAAGGCACGGCAAGTCCGGGCGCGGCGTGGCGAGGCAGTGCAGGCGGGGCTTGGCTTGTCGCGGCCAGTCACGGACCGGACCGGCTCGTCAGGGCAAGGCAGGCATGGCATGGCGGGGCAAGGACTGTCTTGGTGGGTCCAGTCAAGGCGTGGCGTGGCAGGCATGGCACGGCTGGGCTCGGCACGGCATGTCCCGCAATGGCAAGGCAGGCGTGGCTTGGCGGGACCTGTTTCGGCAGGGCACGGCCGGGCGTGGCAGGCAGGGCAGGGCCGGGCATGGCGGGGCTGGGCGTGGCTGAGCAAGGCAGGCGCGGCAGGGCAGAACTCGGTCGGGC